>Ga0181520_10000924_pt1 | contig 62496 bp, 46 predicted proteins | sample PEATcosm2014_Bin_29_FD_132451 | JGI IMG/M metagenome (GOLD analysis project Ga0181520, IMG submission 132451) | Peatland microbial communities from MTU Mesocosm Facility, Houghton, MI, USA - PEATcosm2014_Bin02_30_metaG | ecosystem: Environmental > Terrestrial > Soil > Wetlands > Peat | place...
CAGGTCTGCTTCCGCCTCTCGTAGGCCGTCGGCACAGGCACCGGGACGGGAAGCAGAGCCCCAAACATCTGCCACACAATCAGCCACAGCAGCTCAAGGCGCGCGGGAATCCGGGTCTGCTCTTCATGGCTCTCGGCGTCGATCGCACCGTGATTAATGTCGTTGCGTATCTGGTAGAGCCGATTCCGTTTGTCCTTCCGGTCGAAACACTCCTCTGCGTATGATTGCGCTAGATGCCCGTAGGGGTTGGGGGGAAAGCACACGCCGAGAGCGTGGCGCGCCCGTGCGGTGGGGCCTGGGTTCACGATATCGTGATAGCAGCGCTCAATGTCTTCCGGCGTGAGGATGCCTGAGCGTCGAGCCATGAGTTCGTCGATCCGCGCCTGCTTCTCATCTTTCGACAGCCTCCGCGGAGGGCACAGGTCGCACGCCGCCGCGACCAAGCATTCAAACGCATTCCAGTAGTTGGCGTAGTGGTGCAGAAGGCCGCTCCAACGGTCTGGCTCCAGGCTCGGCCGTCGTGCGGCGCGCACCCAGTAGAGAGCGGCATCGACGTGCTTCTTCGACCCTTTCGGCAACTCCAAGATGGCCTTGACGGCCACCGGCAGGTGCTCATTGTCGAATACCGCCAGTCCACAGCCGGTATCCACGCGAGTGAAGTAGTCCAACCACCCGAAGGCACTGTTGCCCCACGAGACAAGCGTCCAGGCCCCCAGAAGGGAGTTGACCCGGCGGGCTGCATCAGCGACGGCGTCCAGGGTCCTCGCCTCGACCCTGACCCTGGCCCGCAGGGTACAGCTTGCCTGCCGGGTGAGTGCATTGTCTATCTCCTCGGGGTACACCGTGATGCCAAGTGCCTCGACGTGCAATTCGGTCGGCGGAGGAATGAAGTCCCCGTAGATGGTGACCTCCATTTCGTCGCCCCACTCGCTGGGCCAGTGCGCGATCCGCTGTTCGATGGTCGCCTGCCTCTCTGCGTACATGGGGTCGCCGGTCTCAGCCCACAGCACGCGGTGGCGCTCTTGCCACTCGCTGAGCCACCTGTCAGTCTCGGATTTGGATGTCGAAGACGGGCCGTCCGGTTCTTCCATAGCAGGGCATCCCTTCACATTCGCGGCCGCACTGCAGACGGCTCGGTCCAGACCGCAGGTGGAGTATCGGACGATGAGGCACCTCCCGCCTCACCTCACCGCCATCCCCGCGATCAGGAACTCCCCCAGATAGCACGATGTGCCCTCGGGCAGCGCCTTGACCGTGAACTTGACGGTGTGCTCGCCGGGCGATAGCTCCGGCACGTACCGGAAACGCGCATACTTGCGCATGTGGTCCGGCAACAGAGGGCCGCTACCCCTTCTTCGCCAGTCCCGCCGCCAGCCGGTCCACGGTTGCGTTCAGCGGCTCGCCCTCTTTCCACTGGGCGATGCCGTCGGCCGAGCATCTCGTCGCGAAGTCCTTCAGGGCTGCGAGCGTTGCCGCACGCTCCTCGAGAGTGCCCGACTCGCCGGCGCTCTTCACCCGGCGCATGATCTTCACGTACTCGAGCGAGAAGCGGGCGTGCTTTACACGCGCGAGAACGTCGCGGTTGTCGGCGACCCGCTCCGCCTGGTCGAACAACTCCTCGCTGCGGGCCATGATCTGCGGCGTCATTAGTGGGGCTACGTCGTCGATTGACCGCGTGGCGCACCAGCCGTGGATGGTCAGGGGTTTCACCCGTTGCTCCAACAGGTACAGATACTCGCCGATAGGCTTGCCCGCCTTGCCGAAGTACCCGTCCAGATAGTCGCGGACGATGGCCGCTGAGTCCGCATGGCAGTCCCAGAGCAGCTTGGCGAGCATGTAGGCCTTGAGGCCGTCCATGAACCCGCCGGAGCCTGCCGGGCCGTTGCCCGAGGTGTGGCTGCCCAGCGAGAAGACGCCGGTCACGCCGGTGCGCTTGTACATCGGAATGTCGGCGGACAGCTTGGCGATCTCGGGAAGCGGCAGCAGGTAGTCGGTGAACACGGTCGTGTACTGCCAGATATACACGCCGTCCATGATCTTCCCCCAGCCGCGCAGCCGGTTCATGAACGGGGCATTCGCAGGGCAGGTCTCGTACGGGTGGTACACGCAGTCGAAAACGCACAGCCGGACGCGGACGTTGGGGCGCGGCTTCGTGAGCTTCGGCGGTTCCTGCGTGTAGTTGTAGGCGAGCGTGTCGATCAGCACGTCGGGCCGGACCTTGGCGACCTCGTCGGCGATTGCGTTCACGAACCGGATCACCGGCCCGGCCTGGCTGCCCTCCTCGGCGGCGATGGCCGCGCACTTTGGGCAATGGCAGTAGCTCTCGTTGTCGTTTTGGGACACCGACCAAATCTTCGCTGTGGGGTTCTCCTTGATCCACCGCATCACGGTGGCGGTCGCGATGCGCACCACATCCGGGTTCGAGAGGCAAAGCTGCGCGCCGCCGACCCTCTTGCCGTCGATCAGCGAGAAATATTCAGGATGGTCCTTGAAGTAGGCGCCCTCGGGCACGAGTTCCGCGAAAGTGTGGGCGAACCGTCCGTACTCGATCTTGCCGCCGCGTGCCTTGTCCGCCGCCGAACTGGGGCCGTTGATCTTGTTGCGCGCCGCCCAGTCGGCATCCCAGGTGTCGGGGAACTGCACGCACCGGTACTCGAAATCCGGCCGGCGAGAGGCATTCAGCGGCTTGAGGACGATCGTGGGCGTTCTGGGGATGCGGCTGACGAACGACGTGTACCACCGGCAGCCGAGTTGCTCTTCCAGGAACGTGTAGACCCCGTACATGGTGCCGCGCAGTCGCCCGCCGGCGATGACGAGGTGCGGCCCGAAGGTGCGGATGACGAAGCCCTCGTCACCCAGGGCGCTGAGGTTCGGTCGCGCCTTCTGGCCCCGGAGGGCTTCGGTGTCGCCGATGAAGATGGCATGAGCCGGCAGCTTCGCCCCGGCGATCACCTGCGGCAGATCGGCTCCCGAGACCTGGCGCACGAAAGCGCGAAGCTCCTGTGCCGCATGGGCCTCGGAGGGCGACGCTGATTCGGACAGCACCACCGTGAAGTCGGACTTGCCATCGCGCACGAGCACGGTGTCGGCGATGGCGGCGGAACACAGCAGTGATACCACAAGTGATGCGAATCTCATCTGCCACTCCTGCCGGGTAGGTTAGCGTGTCGAGCGGCGCGATGCCTGCGCCTCATTCCTCGATCTGCCGCCAAGTCGCCTCATTCTTGAGGTGCCAGGTCGCCGGGATCGGGTATAGCGTCTTGCCTTCTTTGTTGCGGTTGCCCCGACACAGACTCTCTAAGGGAAAGCCTACGGTTTTCGTGCCTGGACCGCCCTCTCGATTGCTGCGCCGATGACCGCTCCCAGGACGATCAGGATCCAGCCTACGAAGCCGGTGAGAAAGACGCACACGATGAACGGCCAGAAAATATCCGGATCGCTGGTGTATTGCACGAAGCAGTACACGCTGACAGCGATGGGGATCAAACTGATGATGGTGCCGCCGATGATGGACCCGCCGCCAAGCGAAGCCCCATTGCCACCACGATCACCAGCGGAAGGCAGCCCACGAAGGTCCCGATGAGCGCCCCGGTCTGGTTCTCGATGATGAGATCCAGCATTCGCTGCGTTACAGTCCGATGCTTTGCCATCGGGAGTGGCTTCCCCCGCGCTTCGGGCCCTCGTCCCTCCGTTCGCGGGCTTGTGGTCGGGGGAGCCACGGCAGGCCGCGTCCCGAGTTCGGCCCCACACGAGAGACATTGACGGTCAGTGGCGAAGTTCTCGGCGTTGCACTTCGGGCAGGCAATCTTCTCCGACATCGCAGGTCACCTCGGTCAGTGGAGCGGATGTGGATATGTGGGGAGTGTGCGTCCTCCCCAGAAGAACCTATACGCTGCAAGTATTGGCCAGGTGTTTCCGCGACTCCTGCCGCCTCGTGAAGGCCCTCTCGCCGCTGGCGAGGAATCACCCGGTCATGCTCACCTCAAGTCCTGTCACTGCGCTCCGCCTGCCCATCATCTTCGCTCTTGCGGCCATCCCGCTCGCGGGCTGCCACGCGGCTCCTCCCGTCTCGTTGCCACTGGCAGAGGGCGTCGTCTTCTTCTGCCCGCCGAAAGCCGACGCCGCCATCGCCGAGCTTGAAAAGCTCCACGCCGACGGCTTCAATCTCGTCGAGTTCGCCTCGTGGACCTGGACGATCCCCACGCCCGGCAGCGATCTCGAACGCACCGCATCCGCGGTCCTCGACTGGTGCGACGGCCATGACGTGCGCTTCTTCCTCATGCACAACATCCAGTTCGGCTCACCGGGTGAGGGCGGCGGCCTGGATGACGCCGTTGAGGACCCGCTACGCGCCGCGAAGTTCCTCACCGACTGGGTGCGGGTGCTGAAAGGCCATAAATGCGTCGCCGGGATCATGCTGGGGAACGAGGTCGGCCCGACAGGCGGCAATCCGAAGGACCACCCGAAGTGGTGGGCGGCCTTCATCGCCGATTTGAAAGCCCGGCACAAGACCATCGACGCCCTCAACGCCGCCTGGGGGACGAAGTTCGCGAGTTTCGACGCGGTCGCCGTGCCTGCCGTCGATTCGCCCGGCCAGGTCGACTACCAGCGCTTCGCTGTCGAGGTCTTCGATCGGTACTACAGCGCTTTGTACTCGAAGGTTTGCGAGCCTGCCCTCGGCAAGCTGCTCTACTGCCCGAAGACCGGCGGCGATCCGCTGTTGCACCGTGCGTGCGAGGGTCTGTCGATGATCTGCTGGGACGATGTGCTCGCCGACTACCCGCAGTGGCGCATCAAGGCGATGGGCGACATCGCTCGCACGACCGGCAAGCCGGTCTTCAACTCCGAGCTTCACCTCTATAATGACGACTACATCTATGGCGGCTCGCCGGCGAAGTCGCGGTATCGGTACTTCCTCAGCGCCCTGAACAACGAGTGGATGTCGGCCAGCTTCGCCTGGGGCCAGTGGAACAAGCCCGCCGCGAAGGAGACACACCAGGCGACGCCGGGCATTCTGGCCGATCTGCGCCGCCTGGAGCCGCAGCTTCGCAAGCTCTCCCAGGCCCCGGCGAGGCTTCACGTGCTCCTCACCGACCGCCTGAATGCCGATGACGACGCCTCGCAAGCGCTCTACACCCAGGTCGCTTGCCTCGGGCTGCCGTGGGCTTACCTGTGCCCGCAAGACATCCACCGCCTGCGCGAGGGGATGCTCTACATTCCCGCCCATACGCGCCTCCCGCGCGTCAACTGGCAGGCGATCATGTCGCTGCCGAAAGGCGTCGCCGTGTACCTGGACGACCGCTGCCTGCTGCAGGACGAATACGGCCGCAAGCCCGACCCGGACATCACCATCGGCGTGACGCGCCGGGCCAGTCTGGTGCATGATGTCCGCGTCATCCCGCTGCCGGCCGACTCGCGCCTCCGCGCGCCGTACTCCCAGGCCGGCGAGGCGGCGTATCTGAACTGGTCGCCCGAGCGCGGCCACTTCCACTACCCGGTCGCGTACCCGCAGCTTGAGGCCCGGCGCGTGCGGGACGGCAGCGGCTGGCTCGTAGCGGTCATCAACCACGCCACCGGCGGCGAGCCGGTGAAGGCGAGGCTGCCGTGGGCCGATGGCGCGCGAAGCGTCCGCGAGCTGACCGGCGGCGCCGCGCAACAGGTCGATCTCACCGCCGAGGCGACCTTCGCGCCGCTCGATGTCCGGCTTTACCGCTATGAATGACAGCGGCCTCGCGTGGCGCGGGCGTCTCGCCCGCGATGCCGTTTCGCAGGTGACAGCCTGGCAGGCGAGACGCCTGCCCCACGCGTTGTCCCGAAGCCTGCCTGACTGTTACCAGCAGCAGAGCTATCAACGAAGGTGTCCCCCATGACCCAGCTTCGCGCACTTGCCCTCATTGCCATCACCTCTGTCACCGCCGCCCATGCTGGCCCATATTGTAGATTGACCGGCGACAAGCTAGTCCTCGGGAACGCCGCGATCCAGCGCGAGTGGGCCAGGCGCGGCACCGTCTGGTCGACCGTCGCCTTCGCCCGTGGTGACGGCTCTGACGCGCTTCCCGTGTTCGCCGCCGAGGAGTTCACGGTCAAAGTCTACCAGGGCGCGACCGTCCCCGCTTCGGCCTTCACCTGGTCTGCCCCGAAAACGACCGCGTCGTCCGTCACGTTCGAGGCGACCAGCCCCACCTCCGGCCTCAAGGTCGCCGTCCGCTACTGGGTCCACGGCGACGACCCGTTCATGCGCAAGCAACTCACCGTCACCGGACGGGCCGAGACCGTCATCGACGAACTGGACGTGGAGCGCCTCACCGTCGCCGCTCCCGCCACTCGTGGCGGCTACGGCCAGCCGGCTTTCCTCGGCGACATCTGGTATGCGGGCCTCGAATACCCCGCCGGCTATAATGACCTCCGCTTAAAGCCCGGCGAGACGCAGCGCGACTTGATCCTGCACCATTACCCCGGCCGATCCCTCGCGGCTCCGCTCGTCTCGAAGCCGGCGGTGATCGGCGTCACCCCTCGCGGCCTCACGCGCGAACTTGCGTTCAGCGACTACCTGAACACGATCCGCATCCAGACGCGAAACTTCCTGCAGTACAACTCGTGGTACGACTTGCAGGGCGACGCGATGACTATCCCCAACGTTCTGGATGCCTTCCACAAGTTCAAGGTGAACCTGCTCGACCCCTACCGCCTGAAGATGGATGCCTTCACGCCGGATGACGGCTGGCAGGACTATAACTCCATCTGGAAGCCTAATCCGAAGCGCTATCCGCAAGGCTTCCGGCCCCTCGCGCAAGGCCTCGAGAAGGGCGGCTCGCGCCTGGGGCTGTGGATGCCGCTTAACGGGACGAACCTCAACATTGATTGGGGTGTCGCGCAGGGGTACGAGCGCTCGAACCTCGGGGATTTCTACTGCATCGCCGCGCCGAAATACAACGCCGAGATCCGCCGGGCCACCGAGCGCCTCATCCGCGACGGGAACCTCGCCTACTACAAGCACGATTTCAACAGCCTGCAATGCTCGGCCCCCGGCCACGGCCACTTGCCCGATCAACTGCACGGCCACGAGGCCAGCCTCGACGCCGAAATCGACCTGCTGGCCTTCGAGCGCAAGGTCAACCCCTCGATCTTCCTCAACATCACCTCCAGCGTGTGGCTCTCGCCCTGGTGGCTGATGTACGCCGATTCGATCTGGATGTGCGCGGGGGATTTCGGCTATGAGAAGACCTTCCCGCAGCTTGCCCCGCGCGAGTGGGACATGAGCTACCGCGACGGGCATTTCTACAATGTCTACATGCGCGACCACAATCTCGTGCCGCTGTCGGCATTGATGACCCACGGGATCATCCACGGTCGCTTGTGCAAGCTGGGCGGCGATGACGAGACGCTCCGCGAGTTTTCGGACATGGCGGTGCTGTACTACGCGCGCGGGGTGCAGCTCAAGGAGCTGTACATCACCCCCGATCTCATGGATAAGCCGCGCTGGGAGGTCCTCGGCGAGGCTACGCGCTGGGCGGTCGAGAACTCCGAAGCCCTGCGCAACACGGTGATGATCGGCGGCGACGTGCGCCAGGGCGAGCCATACGGCTACGTGCACTGGAACGGAGATCACGGCATCATTGCGTTGCGCAATCCCGCACCGGGGGCAGCCTCCATCCGCGTTCCCTTCGATCAGTCCGTCTTTTACCGCGGCGCGACCCGCAAAGCCTTCTCCGCGCGGGTCATCTACCCATACTACGCGTCCGCGCCTCGCACCTGGGTATCCGGCCGCGAGGCGCGCTGGGACATTCCCGGCTGCAGCGTCATGTTGATCGACGTCACGCCGGGACGCGTCGCCGGCGCCGCTCGCGTTCCCTCCGGGGCCGAGGCGTCCCCTCCCCCCATCACGACATCGCTCGACGCGCAAAGCCTCGAGCCTCTCATCCGCACCGCCTTCGCCGTCCCCAACGAGGACATGGCCCGCTGCGACCTGTACCTGACTGTGCGCGCGCAGGGCCAGACCGACTTCACATCCATCAGCATCGACGGTCGGGCCGCGAAGCTGCGGCGCGCCGACGGGCCGAACTGGCATCTGCAGTCCATCGACCTGAGGGCATTGAGAGGCAAGTCCGTCACTGTCGAGGCGAAGCTGCCTCCTGCCGGGGAGCGCCCTTTCTCATCCACCAGGGCCACGGTGGAAGCCTGGCTGGTCATGGACCGGCCCGTTGTTGCCCGAGACGCGCGCCCGTCCGGCCTGCACACTCCCCTGCCCATCGCCCAGCAGTACGCGCGCCAGACGGTCTGCGCCCTCAAACCGACGCTCATCGAGCGCAAGCGCGAACTGATTCACATCACCGACGACGAGCTGGCGCACCTGAAGGCCGCGCGGCTGCGGCTGGAAGTCTTCGACGTGAACGGCGAGCCGCAGTACATCGACAAGTGGATCACCCTCAACGGCGAGAAGCTCGCCCGCGTGCCTCCCAACCGGGGCGAGCTGTCCGCCTGGCAGGAGACCTTCATCGACATCCCTCCCGAGCAGGTCTCACGCCTCCGGCGCACGAATGTGATCCAGTTGGGCAATGCCGGCGGCGACTGCTACAAGTTCCGCGGAGTGGCCCTCGCTCTCCAGCGCCTCGACGGCACCTGGTCCGAGACCGCCGTCGATCCGGGCACTTACACAAGCTGCGACCCCGGCTGGCTGTACTATGAGGGCACGCAGTTCACGAACGATCAATCGCCGGAGATCACAGTCGAAGTGCCATAGGCCGTTCCCCTCCCGGCACGGGAGGGGTGCCGCCCGTAAGGGCGGCGGGGTGGGGCCGTTGCCGTTCCCAGCATCCAGCATCCAGCATCCTGGAGTATCCAACCATGCGCAAAGTCTACAACAACGTCCTCGAGACCATAGGCGAAACGCCCCTCATCCGCCTCAACCACGTCACCGACGGTGCCTCCGCGACCGTCCTCGCCAAGGCGGAATTCTTCAACCCCGGCGCCAGCGTCAAGGATCGCATTGGCAAGGCGATGATCGAGGCCGCCGAAGAGCAGGGCCTCATCACGCCCGGCAAGACGGTCATCATCGAGCCGACGAGCGGCAACACCGGGATCGCTCTCGCGATGACGGCCTCGGTCAAGGGGTACCGCTGCATCCTCACGATGCCCGAGACGATGAGCGTTGAGCGCCGCATGTTGCTGAAGGCCTACGGGGCCGAACTGGTCCTCACTGAGGGCACTCGCGGCATGACCGGCGCAATCGAGAGGGCGAGCGAACTGGCCGCCGAATTGGGTGATGCGTTCATCCCCCAGCAGTTTCAGAACCCCGCAAACCCGGACATCCACGAGAAGACGACGGCGGAGGAGATCTGGGAGGCGACCGGCGGCGCGGTTGATGCCATCGTCGCCGGGGTCGGCACCGGCGGGACGCTCACCGGCATCGCGCGGGTGCTGAAGGCCCGCAAGCCCGGCGCGCTGGCGGTCGCGGTGGAGCCGATTGACTCGCCGATCCTCAGCGAGGGCCGCAGGGGCCAGCACAAGATTCAGGGGATCGGCGCCGGATTTGTGCCGGAGGTCCTGCAGCGCGAGCTGCTGGACGAGGTGATGGCGCTGACCTACGAAGAGTCCGTCGTGATGGCGCGCCGTTGTGCGAAGGAGGAGGGCTTGCTGGTCGGCATCTCCGCAGGCGCGAACGTGGCCGCAGCGGTCACGTTGGCCAAGCGCCCCGAGAACGCCGGCAAGACCATCGTCACAATCCTGTGCGACACCGGCGAGCGTTACCTGCAGGGCGGGCTGTTTGAGGCGTGAGCGGGTGTCAGGAGCCGCGCGAGCGCGGTGGATCGCAGGGGAGACGCTGTTCGGGGGATGACCATGACCAGACTGCTGAAGTGGGCTGTTGTGGGCGCGGTTCTGTGCGCTGCGCTGGTAGCGTTGCTCGCTACGATGCTGCCCGTGTGCTCGCGAAGGATTGCCGCAAGGGCCTGTGTGGAGCGGGCCGACGCACTTCTGCGTACGGACGACTACGACAGTGCGATAGCGCAGTACACCCAGGCCATCGCGCTCAGGCCGAACAGCGCCGACACCTACTACCGCCGTGGGACCGCCTACGACGGCAAGGGTACCTATGACCGCACCACCGCTGGCTCCGACAAGGCCGCCGCTGACTTCGACGAGGCCATCGCGGACCTCGACAGGGCCATCGCGCTCAAGCCCGACTGTGCGGAGGCCTATGTCGAACGCGGGCTCGCATACTGGCACAAAGGCGATCAGGACCGCGAGCAAGCCGAGTACCGCAAGGCCCTCCAACTCAAGCCAAGCCTAGCCGATTCGTGGCACCTCCATCGGCTTTCCCCCGCCAGGTAGGGCGATGACAGCTACGCTGCGCTGAAGCCTGAGCACGAGGCGTGCGATGAACCGCGCATCCACAGGAAGCATGGAGGGCCAGAGAACGGCCAGCGGGCGAGACGCCCGCTCCACGCGATAGCTGCAGGCTGTTTCTCCCCCTCTCCACGAGTGGAGAGGGGGAGTGGCCGCCGCAGGCGGCCGAGGAGGTGCCCTCAGACCCACTTCTCGAACCAGGGGAACGACTTCGCGCCACTCCACACGTGCCCGCCGGGATGCACGTCCCCGATGAGTCGCTCCGGCACCCCCGCCGCTTTGTAGATCTTCTTGAGTTGCGCGAACGCTTTCTTCGTGTCTTCGATCACGAAGCACTGGTCCTGCTCGCCCATCTCCACGCACAACGGCTTCGGGGCGATGAGGCCCGCGACTTCGGGGATGTCCCCGATGGTCAGCAGCCCCGGCATGTACTGCGCCCCGCAGAAGTTGCCGTTGCCGCGAAGCGTCATCGCATCCCCCTTGACCGTGCTCAGATACCCGCTGATGCAGGCGACCTTCAGCCTTGGCTCCAGCGCCGCCAGGTAGGTTGTCATCGTCCCGCCGAAGGACAGCCCGGCGACGCCCAGTCGCTTGCCGTCCACCTCCGGCCTCGACTGCAGGTAGTCCACGGTCCGCATTCCGTCCCAAATCTGCAGCGCCAGCAGGTGGTGGCCCAGGTACCCGTGTGCCATGTAGTTAACATTGCACGGGTCGCGGCCTTCGCGCGCCCACTCCTTCGGGCTGAGCCGCTCGCCGAAGCCGCGCCAGTCCGGCGCGATCACCACATACCCACGCCGCGCGAACTGCCGGGCGTAGTCGTAGTTCAGCGCCCCCACGAACTCGCTCTCCTCGGGAGTGTCATACACCGCGCAGATGTCGACTTTCCCACGCCCGTGCCCGTGCGCGGCGAGGATTCCGGGCCGCTTCTCCCCGGGCTTGAGGCCCTTGGGGATCAGCACATACGCCGGGACGCTGGCGTACTTCTCGGTATCGTAGATGACCTTTTCGCGGATGTAGTCGCCGCAGTCCACCGTCTCCACGATCTCCGGGTCCAGCGGCACGCGTTCGGGGAGAGGCCCCAGCAGCCGCTTGAGCCGCGAGCGAAACGCCTTCTCCCAGGTCTCATAGTCCTCGCGGGTCTTGCCCTCGAAGGTCAGGTCGGACTTCTCGTGCTTGATCCACGCCATGACGCCATCGAACGGGTTGAGGTAGCGCTGTTTCTTCGCCATGATCGCCTCTCTGACTGGGAGTGGTCCGCTTCGTCTCCGTCGCGTGGGGCAGGCGTCTCGCCTGCCAGGCCGTTGTCGGTGGATGACGCCGCGGAACGGCATCGCGGGCGAGACGCCCGCGCCACGCGCTCTGCCGCACCACCTTCGCCACGCGTGCCTATTCGACCTCGACCGATGTGCCCTTCGCCGCCGACGCATACACCGCGTCGGTGATCTTCGCTACTATGAGCGCCTGTTCCAGGCTTGTCCTCGGCGCGCGCTTTTCGCGAATCGCGGCGGCGAAATCCCTGACTGGCCCGGCGTGCACCTTCGAGTTGTCCTCATCGCCCTCCCAGACCACCTCGGTGACGATGCCCTGCTCGTACACGGCCTTGTCGAGGATGATCTGCTTGGGGTCGTTGGGCAGCATGTGCAGCCGCAAGGATCCCGTCGTGCCGATGATCTGCCACGAGTCTTCCGCCCGGATTGGCATGTACTCGCCGCGTTCGATGCTGATGGTCGTGCCGTTCTCACAGGCGATCAGCGCCGTGAAGTGCGTCTCGGCGTCGGAGCCGGGGGCGACGTTCGGCTCGAAGATGGGGGAGACGGTCCACGTCCGCGCGAACACGGTTTTGGGCTTCAGCGACCAGCCCGTAATTCCCAGCATGTAGTCGAGGTCATAACAGCCCCAATTGCAGAGAAACCCGCCGCCGTTCATGGCCTTCTTCAGCCGCCAGGGCGGCGGAGGGCTTTGCGGGGGCGGCCCCGCCGGGCTGAAACACCGGAAGTGCACCTCGCGCAGATCGCCCAACACGCCCGACGCGATGATCTCCGTGGCCTTCTCCGCGCCCTCGGGGAAGCGGTACCGCGACGAGCAGCAGGCTCCGACCAGATCGCCCTTGGCGGCGATCATCTGCTGCACCTCAGCGGCGCTCATCCCGACCGGCTTCTCGGTGAGCACGTGCTTGCCCTTGGAGAAAGCGTGCAGGGCGAGACTTCCGCGCCCGCAGGCCGGAAGCGCCAGCACGACGGCCTCGATGTCCGGATCGTCGATGAGGTCGTCGCCCTCCAGGTAGACCTTCGACACGCCGAACTTCTCTGCCGCGGCTTTGCCGCGCTCCTCGATCCGGTCCGCGACGGCGACAACCTCGATCAGCGGCGATTCAGCCGCGCCGGCCAGATGATGCGGCCCGATGACGCCGCACCCGATGACTCCGAGCTTCACTGGTTCCATGTTCGGCCTATCTCCTGTCAGTGTACGATCTGCCGGCTCGCCGCGGTCAGCGCGCTCCGGGCTTCGTTGACGGCGTCCGCCGCCGGTTGCGTCTGGACTCTCTCGTAAGTGAACTTTGCCAGCGCGGCATCGAGGCGCTGCAATGCCGCCTTCGCTGCCGCATCGGTCGAATTGCCTAACGCCGCTCGCACGATCCGCACTTTTTCGAAATCCTGGATGCCTTCGCGCAGGCGCTCGAACCGGACCGAGCTGCGCGCGCCGGGGTAGACGAGGAAGCAATCGCCCGCCGGCCAGGTTACATAACTTGTGTCGTACATCGGATCGGACACCCAGCTATCGTAGGCCCAACGCAGCAGGCCCGAGTACCCTTGCGCCGCGGCATACCAGCCGAGCCACGCGGCCTCCGCCGGGGACGAGAAAGTGAACGTGTTCGGGCGACCAGGGCCGCAGCAGACGTAGAACGTAGTCGTCCGGCCCTTCGCGGCCCGCTCCCGCGCGATCTCCGGGTCCAGCGGCGGCGCGATGAACACGCACCAGTCGTCGATCTCGTCCTTCAACTCCGGCTCATTGCTCCCGGCCAGCGCGATCTTCAGTTGCGGCGCGGCCTTGCGGATGAAGGCGATCATCGGCTTCATCTGCGGCAGCGGCCACTCATCCATTGCGAGAGCCGTCTTGCCCAGCCACCCCTTCGCTTTCAGGTGCGCCGTGAAGTCCTGCAGGAACGGCCGCCAGATGTCCTCCAGTGACATCCCGCCGCTCGTGTAGTCGCCGGTCGCTTCATCGAAATACTGCGGCATCGCGACGGTGTAGCAGTTGATCGAATCCGTAATCCCGCAGTGCATCGCCAACTCGACCCACTTGTCGAAGATCGTGTAGTCGTAGCTCCACGTGCCGTCGCGGTGGCGCTTCCACTCGATCATCGAATCGTACGGGTCGTAAGTCTGCGTGCCCCAGGGGTGGTGGATGATGCTGGTGGTGATGCACTTTTGGCCTGCCGAGGCCAGAAGCTTTAGGTGCGGCTCCAGCAATTGCAGGTGCTCCTCCGACCACGGCTGCACATGGTGGTAGCGCGCGATGGCGAAGGGGTTCTGCCATAAGTCGAGGCGGAACGACCATGCCGACGGCGGCGGGAGCACCGCGGGCAGGACTTCGACATTCACCTGGAAGGGCAGCGCCGTCTGGCCCGCGGCGAGGACATCCACCCGGCCTCGGTACACTCCGGGCTTCGCGTCTCGCGGCACATCCACTGATACCCAGATAGGGCGCACGCTGCGGCCGGGGATGTCGAGCCGCTGGGCGGTGTCGAGAATATCGGCCAGCAGCTTCCCATCGCCGAGAACATAGCGCTCGAAGTTAGGACGCACGCACGCCGCCGGGATCGTGCCCCCGGAATCGCTGCGCAGTTCGGTGGGGACGAAGCGCACCTGAGTCGCCCCGTCTCGCGACCACAGCACGATCTGCGCATGGACGCGCTCGCCACGCCAGGCGGTGGCCGACCAGGCCTGAGCCTGTTTCGACGCCACAAGCGGCGGCGGCTCGTCGCGGGGATAGCGTTCGTCGATGGATCCGAACGCGCCTTGCAGCCCGTTCGGGCCGGCGCTCCAGCGGCGCTCGTAACCACTGAAGGCCTCCGCTTGCTGCGGGGCGAGGCAGTAGCCCTCGATCTCGACGATATGCCCGCCCGTGACATCGCCGACCGAATCATGCGTGAAGGTCGTGCGAACGTACTTTACGCGCGTGGTGGGGAAGACGAATGACTCGCCGGCATCAGTCGCCGGAGTCGTGTTGCTGCGGCGATCCGCAAGCATCGTCCATTGCGTGCCGTCAAGCGAGCCCTCAATGCAGAATTGGTAATATCGCCGATTGTCCCAGTAGGTCCACAGGCGGATGAGGTTCAGCTCGCGCGGCTCTTTCAACTCCACAGTAAGCCACACAGGGATGTTCTCGGCCGCCCAATGAACGCCCGGATTGTCGTGCCGGCCATCGACCGCGTTCTCGGGCACGCAGCCGTCCCAATGCCCAGAGGCCTTCACCGGGGCTTTCAGGAAGAGGTTCGCGCCGAGATCGATGGCCTGCGGAGATGGCGGCTCATAAACCGCGTGTGCCTGGATGTCGGCTGAGGCCAAAGGCAGGGCAAGTATAGTGGCCGCAACAGCCAATGATGCGACCAGCAGGGCAGAACAGCGTATTCCCATGGTTTGAGATGACACCCGAATCCTGAGATGATAGAGACGATTGCAGAAGTCTGTAGGAGCACTCTCCAGAGTGCGACCGCCCCGCATTATGTGCAAATAGCGTCTATGGAGACAAAAGCATGTTTTTGAAGCGGCGCATTAACGGCAATCGCGGTCTGGAGCTCGCTCCTACAGACGACGCAGCGATTCTTGCAGTTGCCTCGATAGAGATGATATTGTCGAAAAGCGGCAGACGACATCACGGCAGCACAACCGCAAACGTGTCGCCCTCCGCCCCCTCGTCTCGGAAGGCGGTCCGCTCGCCGGCCTGGACGGTCACGACCAGCCCAGCGCCTTTGCGCTCGACGTGCAGGTCGAAACTGCGCCCGAATGCGCGGACACCGCGTAGAGCCATCGCCGGCCACTGCGCGGGAAGCCTCGGGGTGCAGGTGAAGCTGCGCAGGCCCGTCGGGGTGACGCCGAAGATGCCCTCGATGGCGACGCGGCAGTACAAGGCGCTCTCCGCGGACAGGTGCTGCTGATTGTTCTCCGGGTAGGCTTCCACCGGGTAGGGCACGTGCTCGCCGAGGAGTCGCCTTTGACTGTAGGCGATCAGATGGCGCAGGGCCAGCTCGGTCTCGCCGGCCGCGAAAACCCCGCGCAAGGCATACAGAGTCGAGCGGTCCCAGAAGACCTTGTCGCCGCTCTCAGTCGCCAGTCCGTCGTCGGTCCAGAGACGCGGCGAAAACAGCGCGGCGATGGTTCCCGCCTTGCGCTCCAGGATGCCCATCGTCAGCGGCAGGCAGATCCACGAGCGCAGGACCGTGTTGCCGTCATAGTAGCGGTAGGTGTCGAATCCCTCGACATTCGCTCCGAAATAGCCCTCAATGGCTGCCCTTAACACATCGGCCCGGCGATCGTACTCGCCGGCCTGTTCGCTATGCCCAAGCTCGCGCCCCAGGTTCGCCGCCGAGCGCAGCCCGCCGTAGGCGAGGGTTGATGTCGACAGGTTCGCCGATCCGCTCTCGAAACGGTTCTCCAGTTCATCGGAATCGGACTCAACGATACCCGTGGCGCTCGTCTTCCGGCGGCAGAACTCCAGACACCACGCAATCGCCGGCCAGAGTTCCTCGGCGATCTCCCGGTCCCCGCGCGCTAAAGCGAAGCGCGACGCGCCGTAGGCGATCATCGCCGCGTCGCCACGGTCCCCGGCTCCGGACCAGGCGACCGTGCCCTCGACTTCGAACGAGGACGGCAGCGCCTCGTATGCGGGCGTCATCGCGCGGGCGAAAACGCGATAGGCATTCAGCGCGGCCTCGTTGGCAGTTGCGTAGCCGAGGAACGGGAAGAACGGCCCTGAGTACTCGGCCTGATCGTTCGCCCAGATGCCGCCGTAGTAATTTCCTCCGCCGGGCGAGTGCACCAGGCCCATCGCGGTATCGAAGATACTTTCCGCCGCGCGGATCTTCGCGAAGTCGAAGGCGGCGTTGAGCGCGGGTTCCGGTGTCTCCAGACGCAGGGCCGAGCCGATTTCCCGCAAGAAGCCCTCCCGCGCTTGCAGTTCGGCGGCAAGATCCGGCGCGAGCGGGGCATCCGCCGTCTTGCGCGCCGTGAAGGCTATGCTGAAGACGACGGCGTCGCCCGGAGTGACATCGCGAGCGCCCGGCGCGATGATCTGCGTCTCCAGCGCGTATTCTCCGTAGACGCCGCTGTCAGTCTCCGTGGTGCCGCTGCCGGTCACTTCAACGCGAATGCGGCGCGAGCCGGAGTTGCGCAGTGTCCACTGCTCGAACACGGCTGTGCTGTTGGTGGAAGGCCACAGTGTGCGGACCAGCGCCAGGCCGGAGGCGCTCGGACGATGCTCGAAGGTCAGTGTGCCATCGAATCTGACGCGCCGGAGCGGGGGTGGGGAGAAGCGCTCGCCGTCGACGAGCACATCAGGGGCGCATTCGTCGCCGTAGTGGCGGCGCAGGTAGCCCCTGACATCGCCGGGCATGGTCCGAAGCATCGGCCAGATGACCTCGCGCGCGAGCGTCAGGCGGCCGTCGGCATCGGCCCCATAGGTGACGATAGTCGAGATGCGGCGTCCGCTCATCTCCACGTGATCTTCGTGGGGAAGGTGGCCGTCTTCGGCGACATTCCAGGTGATGGCGTGGTCGGCGGTGAGTTCCCAGCGCATTGAACGGTCAGTAGCCTCCGTGGCGATGCGGGGGTCTGGGGGACGCAGTCCCCCAGGGCGTAAAAGCCGTTGCAGTTCGTGTCTCGCCGGTCCTGCCTCAGGTTAGGCGATCAGCCGCTTCGCGGCGCGTGCCGCCACCAGTTGGCACGGTAGGCAGTAATCGGCCACCTTTTCGCCCGGCGGGAGGGTGACCTGCTCGTAAGCGGTCAAGTGCCCCTCCGCCTGGTGGTAACAGATATGCCCCCAAAGGGTCAGCCGGTAGTCGTCGTACAGCCCCAGATGCCACAGGCCTTCGAGATACTCCGCGAGAGGCCAGTCGTCGAGGCGCTCTTCAAATCGCGTCATGCCGCAGAATTGGCCGCCGCTGTTCAGCCGCGCCTTCACAATTCGCCGCATCATCTCCGACAACAGCGCCCCGCTCGACAGAAGCTCCGGCCAGTAGCGGTAGTTGGTGTAGCTGCCGAAGCGGTTTTGGGTGATGAAGCCCTCGGGGCGGGACAGGTATCCGTCATTCTCCTCGACGGTCGGGCGCAGCCACCAGTCATCGGGGTCTTGCGGCCATGCGGCGGAGATCGCGTCGAGGAGCACGCGCCTCAGGTCGCGCGACGCCGTCCGGCACCAGTGAGCTTCCGCGCTCTTGCCCAGGTACGCTTCCAGAACCTCGGCCCAGTCGTTCAGCCCGCGCACAACCCAGGCGATGTTGTGGAAGTACGTTGCCGTCTGCTCTCGCTCGTCCGCTTCCGGGATGTCTGCGAATACCCGCGTCCCCCCGCCGAACTCGATCAGATCGCGCAGGTGCAGCGACAGGCGTTCGAGTTGGCAATGATGCGCGGCAAGCCATGTCCCGTCGCCGCCCCGATCCAGCAGACGTCGCGCCGTGGTGAGGATTTGGCCGTATTCACTCCCGGACGGGCCGTAATAGTCGATGGTTCCGTCCGTGCGGACGAAGCGGTTCAGCCAGTAGCCGAAGAGCGTCTCCGCGCGACCGGCCAGGCCCCACAAAGTCAGCGCGTCCACCGTGGCGATGATCGTCGGTGGAAACCCGTCGTGGATGTCTTCGGCGTAGGTTCCCACGCCGTACTTCGGGTGATCTCCCTGGAACGTTGCTTCAATGTGCGCGAGGCCGATCGTCACGGAGCGGTCCAGCAGCGGCGAGCCGGTGCTCACGGGCAGAACGGGCAGTCTCTCGGCAATGGCGTCGATCAGCGCCGGGTCGAACGCTGGCTCGCCTCGCAGCGGCTCCGCCACTTGCTGGACGCGCTGTGGGAGGTCTACTCCGGTCCCGATCAACTCGCCGCGAACGGGGTCCACCAAAGAGGCCCGCCACGTTGCGCGTCGGTCGTCCGCATCGTTAGGCATTGTTGGCGACATCGGCTTCTCCTCGGCTGCCGACGCTACGCGCCTTGCAGCGCCTTGATGATCTCCGCCGCCATCACCACGTGCCCGGCGCGGTTCGGGTGCACCGGCTCCGGGCAATACGCCTCCGCATCCCGGTACTTGAGGTGTTCTTGGTAGATCGCGTGAGTTGCGATATGCGCCGCGTCATACTTCGCCGCCATCTCGCCACACACCGCGATGTACTCGGGGATCAAGTCCAGCACCTTGCGCCGCCAGGTCCCCTCGGCCGCCGCGACGCTGATGTAGAAGGGGTCGAGGATGATGAGCCGCGCTGAGGTCTTTTCCTTCGTGCGTGCGAGGAACGCGTCGTAGCACTCGCGGTACACTTTCGGGCTGATGCCGTTCACCGGGTCGCCCATATACGTGTGCTGATCGTTGATGCCGATGAGAATCGACACCCACGCCGGGTCGTAGCGGATCACATCGTCATCCCAGCGCTCCAGAAGGCCCCGGGTGTTGTCCCCGCCGATGCCCTTGTTCACGATGGTGAAGCCGCCTGCAGGACACGCGGCGCGGGCCATGTCTACGGTGAGCGCCACATACCCGTCGCCGTACGGGGCGGCCACATCGCGCCGACCGCAATCGGTAATGCTGTCGCCGATCATTACGAACGTGTCGCCGTTCTTGAGCGCGAAATCGGTCATCGGTGAGATTCCTCCGGGAGTCTGTGTATTGCCCTGGCAATGCCGACGCGTGTTTCGGCGAGGCGCGAACGCGGACCTCCCCCCGCGCCCCTCAGCGAACCGGCGGGCTGAACAGCGCGTACAATAGCATCGGTTCGTCAGTTCGGTTGCGGAACCCGTGCTCGTTGCCGGTCGTGGCCTTGAGGGCATCGCCGGGCTGTAGCACCTGCCACTCCCCGTTGAGCAGCACTTCGCCTGTCCCGCTGATGACGTAGAAGAACTCGGTCGCGGCTTCGTGAACGTGCGGCGAGATGCCGCAGCCGGGGTCGATGCGAAGCTCGAAGTTGTTGAGCCGGTCGTTGTCGGCGCTGCTGAAGAAGTGCTTCAGGAAGACGCCCGGTTCCTTCGCGTGCGGCGTGTACTTATCGGTGCGGATGATGCGATCGGACATGAATGGCCTCCGTGGCGGTGATGATGGGTCTGGCGGCAAGCGCCCCATTTCCACAGCCGCCGCCTTTGCCCTTCAGCGCACAGTGCTGGCCATTCGACGGAAGGATCGTCCATGCACGTGGCGAACACTTATCGCAACTATAGGCGAGGGAGCGATGGGAACAGCATGCACAAGTGCACATGGACCGGACTAACCTTCCGAACCGCACTCCTGGTCATACTGGCCTCTGCAGTTGGTGCGGCCGACCAGGACCCTGTCGCTGTGGGAAAGGATGCAGTCCAGGCGCGGAAGGCTGCGATCTTGAGTTTGACTGGGTTCCTGCAGAACGGTGAGGCCTTTCGCACCAAGCCGGACGATGCCGCTACAGCTGCCACGCTGCTGGGTGAGTTGCGGGCCAACGAAGCCGTGCCAATTTTGCTGGAGCACGCCGCTTTCGAGCCGCATCCGTCCTACCACCCCGAGATGATCTCTAATTTCCCCTGTGCTCTGGCATTGGTCAGGATCGGCGGTGCGGCAGTGCCCGGTCTTGTCAAGCTCATGGCCGTTGACGACGGCTACGCAGCCGCAACAGGTGGAGTCCAGATGCTTGTCATGATCGACGGCCCTGAGATGGCTTGCGCGAGACTGCGGCTTGCTCTCGCTTCGGAGAAAGATCCCGAGCGCCACGAGCGGCTGGCGCGCGCCCTCGAAGGCGCGGAGATGTTTCGGCGCAATAGCCACCCGCCTACTGTGCCACCGCAATGACACCTGGGCGAAGGGGCGTGGCAGTCGCCTCGCCCCTCCCTCGCGTCGGGCTGCACCCTTGATGGCGAAGGTTCCGCCTGCCGGACCGCGGAATACCCCATCACCCTCAAGGAGTGCGATCATGCCCCGTCTCACCGACATCCAAATCCGCGACCCGTTCATCGTCCCCGTCGCCGAAGAGCGCCGGTACTATCTATATGGAACCACCGACCTCAACTGCTGGGGTCCGCCGGCGACGGGCTTCGACGCCTACTGCAGCAGCGACTTTGCCGAGTGGGAGGGCCCGTTCCCGGTCTTCCGCCCCGAGCCGGGCTTCTGGTCGGACCGCAACTACTGGGCCCCGGAGGTCCACCGCTACGGCAACTCGTACTACATGCTCGCCAGCTTCAAGGCCGAGGGCGTCTGCCGCGGGACGCAGGTATTGCGCTCGGAATCACCTCGGGGCCCCTTCCGCGTGCACAGCAACGGCCCCGTCACCCCGCGCGACTGGGAATGCCTCGACGGCACGCTCTTCGTCGCCGAGGATCACATCCCGTGGATGGTCTTCTGCCATGAGTGGGTGCAGGTGCATGACGGGCAGATCTGCGCGATCCCGCTCACGCCGGAGCTTTGCGCCGCCACCGGCGATCCGGTCTTGCTCTTCCACGCCTCCGACGCCCCCTGGGGTCGGCACATGGAGAACCAGGCGGACTATGTGACCGATGGCCCGTTCCTGCATCGCTGCGCCGACGGGACGCTCTTGATGCTCTGGTCGAGTTTTTGCGACACCGGATACGCGCAGGGCGTCGCGCGCTCGCAGACCGGCAAGATCACCGGCCCGTGGGAGCAGCTCCCCGAGCCGCTATACAAGGGCGACGGCGGCCACGGCATGATCTTCCGCGCCTTCGACGGGCAGCTCTACCTCACGCTGCACTCGCCGAACGAAACGCCACATGAGAGGGCGCATCTACTGCCGCTGGTGGAAGAAGGCGGGGCACTGAGGGTGCGGTAATGGCGTTCTCCACCCATTCGCACGGATCAAGAGGAGGCCCAGCGCTCTTGAAGCTCGCGCCCGTTCTCACTCTCATGGTGATCTTCGGCCTGGGCGGCATCGCCCTCGCCGCCGAGACGTGCATCAACTCGTTCGAGTCGCAGGCCGATATTGCGAAGGTCGTGCCCTCCAATGTCACCATCTCGCTGGTGATGGGCAAGGGCGTAACCGATGGCACACACGCCGCTAAAGTGGTATTCCACCCCGGCCCGTGGCCCAACATCACCTTCCACGTAGGACAGGGCTTCCCCAGCGGCGACTGGCGGCAGTACGGGGCAGTGGCATTCGATGTCACGAACCTCGAACGGGCTGAGCCCTATCTGGCCACCCGTGTCGATGACGATCCGGCCGCCGATGGCGCCCATCATTCCCGCACCGGCTGGCTGTATCAGTCGCTGCCTTCGGGCCGCACCGTCACGGTGGAGGTCACCTTCGAGCGCATGGCCGAGATGCGTCGCGGCCCCACGGTCGTCCCCGGCGCGCTCCCAACCACGCAGGACGGACCCGTCGGCGAGCCGCTTGACTGGTCGCATATCACCACTTTTGAGATCTGGCTCCCGGGGCCGACGAAGGACCACACCCTCATCATCGACAATGTGCGCCTGCTGCCCAGGCCCGATCTGAAGGGCATCGTGGATCGCTACGGGCAGTACAGCCGCGACGACTGGCCGGGCAAGGTGCATTCCGACGCAGACTTGCAGCGGGAACTGGCCGAGGAAGAACAGTGGATCGCTGGCCAGAAGCGCCCGGCCGATCTCGACGAGTACGGCGGCTGGGCGGCCGGCCCGGAGCTGCGGGCGACCGGCTTCTTCCGCACCGCGTATGTCGTCGGCAACGCGGAAGTCGCCGGCGGGCCCAGGCAGGGCGGGCGATGGTGGCTGGTTACCCCGTCAGGGCACCTTTTCTTCTCTCAGGGTATCGACGGCGTCGCGTTCCCCTCGGAAACCACCCATATCACCGGCCGCGATGAGCTGTTCTCCTGGCTCCCCGGCAAGGGCGACCCGCTCGAGGAGTTCTGTCTCGTCCGCGCCGATCGCTGGGCGGACTTCAACGCGATGAATCTGCGCCGCAAATACGGGCCGGACTGGCAGCGCCGGTATGCCGACATCAGTTCCCGGCGGATGCTCGCCTGGGGATTCAACACGCTCGGCAACTGGTCGCTGCCGGAAGCCTGCCGCCAGCGCCGCGTGCCATACACGGTGCCGGTTGTTCTCGGCTGGCTTGACCAGCATCGCGTGCTGCGCTACTTTCCGACCGCGCATTCGGGCGATCAGGTGGATGTCTTCGACGAAGCGTTCCCCGGCCGGCTGAACGAGCTTCTGGCCAATCCGCCGCTTGATGCCATGCCCACGTGGGTCGAGAAGCACGTGATCCGCGATTCGCGCGACGATCCGTGGTGCATCGGTTACTTTTTCGAGAACGAGGTCGCCTGGGCGCGCTGGGGAAGCGGCCCGAATGAGGCGGACCTCGATGTCGCAATCTCCGCATTGGCCTCGGACGACACGCTTGCTGCCAAGCGCGCCTTCGTTGATCGGCTGAGAGGGAGATATGCCGACATCGCGCGGCTGAATGAGGCCTGGCACACCGCCTGCGCAAGCTGGGAGAAACTTCTTGTCGAGCCCGTGAAAGTCCCCGCTGCGATGACCGACGCCTGCAAGGCCGACTTGAAGGGTTTCCTGGCGCTTTTCGCGCGCAGGCACTTCGAGGTCGCCGCCGCCGCGCTAAAGAAGGCCGATCCGAACCACCTCAACCTCGGCTGCCGGTTCGCGAATTTGCCGCCCGACATGGAGATCGTCCGCGCTGCAGCCGACACGTGCGATGTGGTTAGCTTCAATGTCTACGAGCCTGCCTTGCTGACGGACAAGTGGGCGTTTACGAGCACTCTCGGCAAGCCGTGCTTGATCGGGGAGTTCCACTTCGGGGCGCTGGACCGGGGTATGTTCAACGTCGGCTGCAACAGTGCCCACGACCAGGGCGAGCGCGGCCGGTTGTATGCGCAGTACGTTCGGAGCGCGTGGGCGCTGCCGGCATTTGTGGGCTGCCACTGGTTCCAGTACCACGACGAGCCGCTGACCGGTCGCTGGGACGGGGAGAACTACAACATCGGTTTCGTCTCGAATGCGGACTACCCCTATTGGGAGTTGGTGAACGCGGCGCGTACGATAAACGCGCAGATATATGCGGTGCGGGGCAAAGCGGCAGACCGCCAATCCGGACAATGAAGTCGCGCGACGCCCGATCATTCCGTCAGTCGTGAACTTGGATAGAAGCCTGTAAGGCCTTTGACGTTCAGTACCGCAGGGGTTTGGGGGGATGCAATCCCCCCAAGGTGTTAGGGCCGTTCAGCAGTCCCGCCAAAGATTCACGTCTGCCAAGGCATCAACTCGCCGACGTGGGAGAGAGCCTCAGGGCCGGCGTCCCCCTTCAGGGCCTCGGGGCGCCGACCTGCCGCCTCAGTTTCGAGCAGTCGCAGCTTTCGCCACAAGCCCCCGCCGTATCCGCCGAGCCCCCCGTCCGCGTTGATGACACGGTGGCATGGGACGAGAATGGCAATCCGGTTGAGGCCGACGGCACGCCCCACGGCGCGAGCCGCCTGTGGATCGCCCATTTCGCGGGCAAGATCCGAGTAACTGCGCGTTTCGCCGTATGGGATATGCAGCAGTGCATCCCACACCTGATGTTGAAACTCGGTGCCGGGGTACTTGAGTGGCAGATCGAATGCTGAGCGCCGGCCGGTGAAATACTCGGATAGTTCGGCGCGGAGCCGATCGAAGAGAGGGCTGTCACCCGGCAGAAGGGGGAGACGGAAGCGCCGCCTCAGCGTTGCCAACTGCGCTTCCAGCATCCGGCGATCAGAGAACTCCAACAGGCAGACAGCATCTTCGGTGGCCGCTGCAACCATCGGCCCCAGCGGCGTCTCGATCCATGCCAGGCGAACGAAGTCGGACGCCCGAGCCGCGCCTGGCGTCGTGCCGGAGGCCTTCTCGAAGGCCTCGCGGAACCCGGAATGCGACTCCCAGTCGTGATCGAAGACAGCGTCGTCGAGACTTGCCCCTGCCTTGATGGCTGCGAACGCAGATCCGAGGCGCCTGGCCCGCGCGTAAGCCTGGAAGGTCAGGCCGAAGGCTTTCTTGAAAAACCGGCGAGCCGCCACAGGATCGATGCCCTCCCGCCGAAGCTCCATATCGGTGATGCGCCGTGTCGGGTCTGCCTCCACCCGTCGCACAAGCGTTGTCGCCCAGTCCGGCGCGCCGTCTTCGCTTTCGAGAGGTCGGCACCGGGCGCAGGGCCGGAAGCCGGCGAACAGCGCCTCACGTTGACTGGCATAGAACTCCACGTGCTCGGGCTTCGGTCTTCGCGCCGGACAGGATGGCCTGCAGAAGATTCCGGTCGTCGTGACGGCAAAGTAGAACAGGCCGTCGTATGACGCGTCGCGTCGCATCAGAGCTTGGATCATTTCCTGCCGCGCAGGCATATCATAGCGTGTGGTATCCATACCAGAATAATACCCTCCGCGAGAGATGGCACTCCACCGAAATCTGAACGCCAAACTCGCTGCACGGGCGCGCCAGCAGCCGCCATCGGTTACAAATGTGAACGCTGTCGCATTCCGGAGACGAGAACCCAAAGCGCCCGGCTGACTCTCGCCAACCGGGCGCTGATGCTCCTTTTCGCGATGCTTCGCCCTATGGATTCGCCACATACGCCGCGCCAGCTCTGCGCCGGTTCGGAGCCACGACCCACAGCTTCTCCGCCATGACCTGCTCCATCGTGTAGCCGAAGCGCTCGCAGAATTTGGCGATGTACGGCTTGACCTTCTCCAGGTCCGTTTCGTCCGCCTCGCGCAGTGTCGCATCTCGCGTCGCGATGTGCGACTTGTCGATCTCCCCGCGCAGGTAGATCGTGCCGCCGTGGATGCCGGTGCCGCAATAATCGCCCATGAGCGGCTTGGTGTCCTCTTCCAGGCCCAGCACTACCAGCGTCCCGCCGGCCATGTACTCGCCGAGGAAATCGCCCGCACGACCGCCGGCAACGATCACCGGCGAGCGGTGTTTGTCCGACTTCATGTGGATGCCCACGCGATAACCGACGTCGCCCTTCACATACACTTCGCCGCCGCGCATTCCGTAGCCGAGAACGTCGCCCGCATCGCCGTCGATGACGACCGAGCCGTCGTTCATCGTATTGGCTACGCCATCCTGGGCGCCGTTGTGGATATGGATGGTCGCGCCATTGAGGAAGGCGGCGAGGTCATTGCCCGGTATGCCGAAGACGTCGATGCTGACGCCTTTCTTCAGCCCCGCGCCGATATATCGATGACCGTTGACATTGACGAGTTCGATGGCCTTCTCGCCGTTCTCCGCGATTTCCCGAACCTGCTCGTTAAGCTGTCGGTACGGGGTTCCGGTTGCGTCGATTTGCACGTTAATCACCTGAGGAGGCGGGAGTTAGGAATTGGAAACTGGGAGTTAGGAGACGGCAAACGACGGACGCCGGCCATCAAACCTTCACTCCCCTCCCGCCAGAATGGAACTTGCGTATGCGCGCAGTATGCGCGCTCACGGCTTCGGCCTGCGCGACGCCATCTTGGGTTTCGCTATACCCGAGGTCTTGGGCGAGAATGAGATAGTAGAGCGCCTCATCCAGCGAAGCCTCGGCGATATTCATGAAATGAGCCTTGTCCGCCCGCCCTCTGCGGCGGAATCCTTCGGCAATATTGGCGGGCACGGACACGGCAGCGCGGCGGAGTTGAGACGTAAGGCCGAACATCTCGTTTCTAGGGAAATCCTCAGTTAGGCGATATACATACAAGACAAACTCATGCGCCTTCTGCCAGACAATGAGGTCTCTGAAGCTCTTGGCGACAGGTCTGTCCCCCACAGGCATTCCCCTCGTATCGGCTTCAGCGTTCCAGCCGCCGTCCTCAAACTCCCGGACCGGACTTGCCGCCGTTGCCGTCAACTCCTAACTCCACAACTCCCAACTCCTGCCGTCCTCGCCGTCCTCACTCCCCGGCCGCCTTCACATCCAGCACCTTCAGCATCGTCTCATCCAGGCCGAGGGCGCGCAGGCGGTCGCGGCTGCCGCGCAAGCTCTCGACGGCATTGACGCCGAGGGCTCCGAGGATTTCCTTAAGCTCCTCGGTCCAGCCGTGGATCATATTGCAGACCATTTCGCTGCGCTGCACCGGGTCCAGACGCCGCGTCAGTTCGGGCCGCTGGGTGGTGATGCCCCACGAGCAGTTGCCGGTGTGGCACTGCTGGCAGACGTGGCAGCCCATCGCGATGAGCGCGGCGGTGCCGATGGCCACCGCATCCGCCCCGAGGGCGATTGCCTTGGCGAGATCGGCGCTGCAGCGAATGCTGCCGGCGGCGATGATCGAGACCTGATTGCGGATGCCCTCTTTGCGCAGACGACCGTCGACGACCGCGAGCGCGATTTCAATCGGGATGCCCAGGTGGTTGCGAATCACCGCCGGGGCCGCGCCCGTGCCACCGCGGAAACCGTCGATGTAGATGACGTCCGCGCCCGCGCGAGCGATGCCGCTGGCGATTGCGCCGACATTGTGCACCGCTGCGATCTTGACCGATACCGGCACGCGGTACTGGGTCGTCTCCTTCAGCGCGTAGATGAGCTGGCGGAGGTCCTCGATCGAGTAGATGTCATGGTGCGGAGCGGGGGAGAGGGCCTCGGTGCCTTCGGGGATGCCGCGTGTCTCGGCGATGGCGAGAGTGACCTTGCCACCGGGGAGATGGCCGCCGATGCCGGGTTTCGCGCCCTGGCCGACCTTGATCTCCACCATCGCGCCGGCGTTGAGATACTCCTCATACACGCCGAAGCGTCCCGAAGCGCACTGCACGACGGCGCGGTCGGCGTACTCCTTGAGGTCCTCGTGCAGGCCGCCCTCGCCGGTGGACCACAGCGTGCCGAGCCTCTTGGCCGCCATCGCCAGCGTCTTTTGCGCATTGAGACTGATCGACCCGAAGGACATCGGGGCGAACATGATCGGGGTCTCGAGCACGATCTGCGGCGGCAGCTTCTCTTTCAGTTTCGGCTTGCCGTCGGGACCGATCTCAAGCTCGACCTTCCCCGGCTTGCGCCCGAGGAACGTGCGAAGCTCCATCGGCTCGCGCAGGGGGTCGATGGAGGGGTTGGTGACCTGGCAGGCGTCGAGGACGAAGTGATCCCAGATGACGCCATACGGGCGGTCGTTGCCCATGCCTGACAGCAGAACGCCGCCGGTCTCGGCCTGGCGAAGGGCGGCTTTCTGCGCCTCCGGGGTCCACGAATCGTGCTCGCGGTAGGCCAGCGGGTTGCGCTCGATGGTGATGCACTGCTCGGGGCAGAAGCTCACGCACCGGTGGCAGGCCACGCAATCGACCTTATCGCTCATGACGACGCCATTCTGGAATTCCAGTGCGCCGAAGCCGCAGCCGAGCACACAGCGCTTGCAGCGCTGACAGCGGTCGCGGTCGATGACTACTCGAAACTGACGCGGAACAGTGGACTGTCTCATGTTAATCTATCCAACTCGTTGGTTTGAACGCGCATCGCGGGCTCCCTGCTACCGGGATATACCGCGCCGCGCGGGAAAGTGCGCTCTTCCCCCCTCTCCACTTGTGGAGAGGGGCCGGGGGTGAGGTCGCCGTTTCCCCTCCCTACGAGGGAGGGGATGGCCGCGCGCAGCGCGGCAGGGGTAGGAAGCCGTTCGCCGTCAGGCGACGCCCTCATCCAGCCACCCCATCACGGGTTCGCCGGCTTTCGGCATCCAGGTGCGCTCAGGCTCAGGGCAGATGACGCGGATTGCCGCGTGCTCGCTCGCAATATACAGATCGTCGCCGTCCTCCGCCGCAACCATCGGTCGCAGCTTGATCCGGTCGTTGAGACCCATCAGCCCGCGCGAGTGACCCAGCAGGATCGCGAACGGCCCGTTGACCAGTGCCGAGGCGTATACCGTCCGCAAGGTCGTCTCCAATTCCTTCTTCTGCGGGTCCTGCTCGTCGTCGATGTCCTTCCAGAAGGGCGCTGCCACGACGCTTGCGGCTACGTCCAGTGGCAGCCCTTGCTTGCGGACGAGGAAGTCGAACAGATACACCATGACCTCGGTGTCCGTCTGCAGCGTGCAGCTATACCCATACATTTCCAGGTACCGGCGGTTGATCCCGTAAGACGAAATCTCGCCGTTATGGACGACCGAGTAGTCCAGCAGACAGAACGGATGCGCTCCGCCCCACCATGCCTGGGTGTTGGTCGGGAAGCGCTCGTGCGCGGTCCAGATGTAGGCCTCATACTCGTCGAGCCGGAAGAAACGGCCCACGTCCGCGGCGAAGCCCACGGCCTTGAAAGCGCCCATGTTCTTGCCGCTGGAGAAGACGAACGCCCCGTCGATTTCGACGTTGACGCCCATCACCGCATCGACGACGTAGTCCGCCTCGGTGCCGTAGCCATAGTCCCCGTTCGGCTTGCAGAAATAGCGCCACAGCAGCGGCTCGTTGCGGATGGCCGACGACTTGCGGGTCGGGATCGGCTCGGCGTGCTCGATATCGAACCGGCTCTTGATCCAGTCCTCCGACTTGGCCTTTGCGGTCTCGCCGTCGTACATCAGGTGCATCGCATACAGGTCGCGATGCTCCGGGTAGATGCCGTAGGCCGCGTATCCGCCGCCGAGGCCGTTGCCCCGCTCTTGCATGTTCTCGATGGCCCGGATCATGCCGGCGCCATCCTGTCTCTTGCCCTTGCGGTTCATCCAGCCGATAAGGCCGCAAGCCGCGCTGTCGCGGTTGTAGTCACGAAACATCGGGTTTACACCCCTGAAGAGGCGGGATATGGGAGTTAGGAGTTGGGAAGACGGCGCACGGCGGTCGTCGACTCTTCATTCCCTCCCGCCAGAATGGAACTCGCGTAGATGCGTAAAATGCGGCACACGTTTGCGAAAGCAGTGCCCGGGAGCCGGGCGCTCTGAGATCAGGACGGCGGCACACGGCGACGGCGTCCCCCTGCCGCTTTCTCGCCGCTGCCGTCAGCTCCTGACTCCTGCCGTTTCCGCGGCTTGGCTTCCAGGCCGACCAGCTCCCGCAGTTCCTCGATCCCCGACTTGGTCGAGTCCGGGAGGCCCAGCTTCTTGCGCCGCGAGGCGGAGGGCTGTGTGAGAAGACCGCTGTCCTCGAACGCCTGGATGCCGGCGGTCACGGCTGTCGGCGCGAGGCCGCGCTCGATCGCAAGCTCCTTCAGCGTCCGCATCGCGGTAATCATGCCGAAGTTCTGGAAGCAGCGTTCCTTGCACTCATAGCACTCCAGGCACCGCCACACGTCCTCCGATTTGAGCGCCTCGCCCAGGTCGCCCTCCACAACGCTGCGCATCAGTTCGTACGGGCTGTAGGCGTTCTCGTTGAGCATCGCCGCGCAATTGCGCGAGCACGCCTGACACTCGAGGCATCGCTCCATCGCCGGGATGTCGAAACGGCTGCGGATCGTGCGCTTATCACTCGCGCCGGAGATGAACCTCTCCAGCGCCGACTCGATGGGGATGCGGTGCATGTCCAGCCCCATCTCCGAGACATCAAGCCCCATCGCGACGCAGATGAGTTCCATGATGTACGCCACCGGCACGTTGTAGCGGTGCCCCTGGCGCTCCATGTTGAACTGGGCGATGTCGTACTGCATGAAACACGCCGGGCACACGACGCAGATGCAATCCACGCCGATGTCCGACAGTTCCCGCAGCTTGCGCCGGGTCATGTTCTCGGCCGGCTCGGTGAGCCCGGCCGTGTTCATCGTCCCGCCGCAGCACAAGAGCTTGCTTGGGTAGTCGACGACCGTCGCCCCGAGAGCCTTGATGATCTTCTCGAACATCGTCGGGTCGAGGGGGTCGTCGAGTTCGAGGTCCTCGCTCGGGCGCGTCTGGTGGCACCCCGCGTGCACGGCCACGCGCAGACCTTTCAGCGGATGCACGACGCTCTGGCGGATGCGGTCGAGGCCGATGACATCGTGAAGGATCTCCAGCAGGTGCCGCACATCGACGTTGCCCTCCAGCCGCTTGCCGATGGTCGCGAGCTTCTCATTGACCTCGGCGTGCAGCTTCGAGTCGTTGACGATGTGCTTCTCGGCGCCTTTGAGGGTGCCGACGCATCCGTTGCAAGGGCTGAAAAGGTCGTGTCCGGCTTCCTCGGCGAGCGCCAGATTGCGCGCCGCGGTCAGAAGCCAGATCTCTTCACTTCGGTTCTTGACGAGGGACTTTTCGGGGCAACAGGTAAAGCCATCGAGGTCAGCAAACTCAAAGCCCAATTGATCGAGGCCGGCGCGAGTTGACTTTTCGAGGAATGGGAACCTGCCCGCGATGAAGCAACCCCAGAAGGCAGCAAACATGACAAGGAGCCGTCCTTAGCTACGACGTTGGCCCGTTAGTATACCAACCGTGTTCGGAGAGGTCAACACAGAATCGGCCTTCATTGTTTCCGCTTCAGCAGGCGACGGCAGAGGATGAGCGGCTCCGCCCGCCACCCCAGTCCGGTCGCCGCCCTCCCCCGGCAGGTCACACCCTCTCGGCGGTCGAACCCCTACCACATCCCGCCCGAAAGGAACACGCTCATGCTCAGCGTCGATACCTTGCGCAATCTCGCCTTCGCGGAGCTTGCCCAACTGGCCGAGGAAGGCTGCGATACGACCGCTCTGAGGACCCTCCTCGATCAGGCCACAAGCCTCGCGCCGATCCCGCAGCACGACGCCCTTCTCGCATGGTGGAACCAGGCCGCCGAGGCTCGCTCCGTGCCCGACTTCCCGTATATCGAGCTCTCGACCCTCGCCGAGATCAGGGCAGCCCGCCCCGAGGGCCCGCGCCGTCTCCCGGCGGTCTCCGATGGGGTCTTGTCCGACCGCATCCGCGGCGCGTGGCTGGGCCGCACGGTCGGGTGCATGTTAGGCAAGCCGGTCGAGGGGTGGCGCAAGGCTGACATCGAGGCGATCCTCAAGCACGCGCAAGCCTACCCGCTCGCCGACTACTTCCCGCCCGTTCGCGAGGTCCCCGAGGGCATGGCCGCCTACCCGCCCGACAACGACTGCCTCCGGGGCAACATCCGCTATGGCGCGCGCGACGATGATACGGATTACACCGTCATCGGCCTGCACTGCCTGGAGCGTTTCGGCCCCGACTTCACGCCTCGCGATGTCGCCGGCGTCTGGCTCGAGTGCCTGCCGTACCATCGTGTCTACACCGCCGAGCGCGAGGCCTACCGCAACTTCGTCGACGAGGTCTGGCCGCCCCAGTCCGCCGTGCTGATGAACCCTTTCCGCGAGTGGATCGGGGCCCAGATCCGTTGCGACGGCTTCGCCTATTGCGCCGCCACCTGGCTTGAGAAAGCCGCCGAGTTCGCCTGGCGCGATGCCTGCATCTCGCACATCAAGAACGGCATCTACGGGGAGATGTTCTTCGCCGCGCTGATCGCCGCGTGCGTGGCGACCGACGACCTGCACGCGGCTATCGAGATCGCGCTGTCCGAGATCCCCGCGCAGTCGCGCCTTGCCGAGGCCGTGCGGGACACGGTGGCCTGGTGCGCCGAGGATGATGCCTGGGAGACGACGTGGAGCCGTATGGACGCGAAGTACGGCCATTACCACCCGGTCCATACGATCAACAACGCGGTCGTGGTGCTCATCGGGTGCCTGCACGCGAGCGGCGACTTCGAGAAGGCGATCTGCATCGCCGTCATGGGCGGCCTGGACACGGACTGCAACGGGGCGACAGCGGGGTCGGTCATGGGGGCGCTACTGGGGGCCGAGGGCGTGCCGGAGAAATGGACCGCGCCGCTAAACGACACGCTGCACAGCGCAGTAGCGGGTTTCGAGATCAACCGCATCAGCGGCCTGACCGCCCGCACGGTGACGCAGGCGAAACGAGTGCTCGGCGGCTGATGTCGCCACGCCGGTGGACCGGACAAGCCTCATGCTACGAGATACGCCATGCGACGATTGACCGCAGAGACACAGAGAACGGCCCCGGCCGTGCAATGACAGCCGTTTCCCAGCCGTTCTCTGTGCTCTCCGGGTCTCTGTGGTTCAACGCCGTTCGCCCCTACTTCGTCCTCACATATTCCGGCAGCTTCGGCTCGATGAAATGCTTCTGCAGGCGCGGGAAAGCGGGGATGCCGGTCGGCAGCGCCACCTCGCGGCCCTGGATGAGCGGCTTGGCGTATCTGATGAATTCCTCGGTCACGCCATTGCCGGCCTCGTTGACCCAATCGCGCGGCACGTACTTGGTCTTGTCCGCCACGTTCATCAGTTCGGTCATGCCCAGGTGCCACGCATACGGCTCATCGCTCTCGCGGTCGATGGTAATCATGTAGCCGGTCTCGCCCTCGACGGCGAGTTTCACGGCCTGCTGGCCGACCGCATACGCCTGGTTGAAGTCTGTCTCCGACACGCTCGCGGCGAAGCAGCGCTGCAGGTTGCCGAGGGTGTCGTGGCGGAAGCGGACGCCGACCTTCTCCTCCAGCATCCCGGCGAGGGCTTTTGCGACGCCGCCGAGGCGAGCGTGGCCGAACTCGTCGAGCTTGGCCTCGTCTTCCGCGCTCTTCGTCAATTCCAGGCCCTCCGAGACCGCCACAACCACATAGCCGTGCTTCTTGAACGCGGCCTTGGCGTCGTTGGCGATGTCGTCGATGTCCACCGCGACCTCGGGCAGATACACGAGATGCGGGGCCATGTAGTCATCGAGGCGGCCGACCTGGGCCGCGCCGGTCATCCAGCCCGCGTGTCGCCCCATGATCTCGATGACCTCGCCATTGCCGAACGCCTCGGCATCCTTGGAGGCATATTGCACCGCGGCGGCGGCATAGCGAGCGGCGCTGCCGAAGCCCGGGCAGGTGTCGGTGATCGGCAGGTCATTGTCGATGGTCTTGGGGATGCCCATCACGCGCATCTCCCAATCCGACCCGGCGGCCAGTTCGGAGATTTTGTGGCAGGTGAGCTGGCTGTCGTTCCCGCCGATGTAGAAGAAATAGCGGATGTTGTGGGCTTTGAAGACCTGCAGGACGCGCTCGAGGTCGGCTTCCTTGGGCTTCAGGCGGCTGGAGCCGAGCGCCGCGGACGGGGTGGTCTTCAGCGCGTCGATGACGTTGTCGTCCTCGCGGAAGAGGTCGATGAACTTCTCGTTGAGCACGCCGTCGAGGCCGTGGATGCCGCCGAAGAAGCGGTCGATGCTGTCGGTCTTCTGGGCTTCCTGGACGGCTCCGACGAGGCTGGCATTGATGACAATGGTCGGCCCGCCGGACTGGCCGATGAGTGCGTTTCCTTTGAGCGACATGGGTAACTTACCTCCCAGTGACAATGGCGGGCCGGACGGGCCCGTAGATGGACGGTTGCACGGACGAGAGGGAAGTATAGCATAAGTGCGGCGCGGGGCAAAAGGGGGAATTCAGCATAATGAGTATGATGAATGTGATTGGTGGTTGCTTCAGTCTCGTGTGACGTTCGATCTAGACCGGGCACTTCAGTGCCCGGTGCTTAACCTGCAAGGCGATCCGAAGGAACGCCAAGGCCAGCGCCGACTTCAGTCGGCGGCCTCGCGCGGGGGATGGGCAACGGAGTTCGCCGAGTGAACTCGGCGCTGGCCTTGGCGCTCTGCTGGAGCGCCACAGGTTAAGCACCTCGGGCAGAAGCCCCAGGTCTCGGACGCCGTGACCCCGCGCAGGCTGCCCGTTGTGCCCGGCGGCAGGTCTGGCTATAATCTACCCAGGAGGCGAACGATGGTCATTAGGGCCCCCGTCGCGAGTAAGGAGCGAATGACGCGGACGCCACGGCGATCCCGGCGTCGTGAAGAGCCTGGCACGATCTACACAGTCGTAGTCCTTCGCGAGGATGACGGCCGGTATACGGCGTATGTCCCTGCGCTGAACGACTGTGCGAGCTTCGGCGACACCCTTCCCGAAGCGCTGATGATGGTGCAGGAAGCCATGTCACTGTACGTGGCGACACTGCGTGACCACGACTGGCCCATTCCCGCCGACAACCCTCGCGTCACCGTCGACATGACGGAATCACCCGAGATATCGGTCTACAGGCTGCCTGTACGCTGGGAGGCGGCCAGTGCCTAAGCTGCCTGTCGTCTCGGCGCGGGAGATCATTGCCGCGCTGCTATCAGCCGGGTTCGAGATTGACAGAGAGGGCAGCCACACAATTCTCGTCCACCCCGAACGCCAGCAACTGGTCGCAGTCCCTCGCCACGGCGGACGCGACGTTCCGCCGGGAACACTGCGGCGCATCTTGGCGCAGGCCGGCATGACGGTCGAGGAGTTCCAGCGGCTGCTCAAGTAGTCGGCGCACATACGGATACGGATGACTAAGCCAGGGGGCCAAAGCGATGGACCATTCCACAGCGCCGGAAACCGCACTCGTAGTCGCGGTTATCGCCTTCTATGGGTTCGTCATCCTGGTCGGCGTTGCCGCATGCGTCCTGTGGATCGCGGCGCTGATCGACTGCCTCCGCCGCGAGTTCCCCGACTCGACCGAGAAGCTTCTGTGGGTTCTGGTCATCATCTTCGTGCATTTCCTCGGCGCGCTAATCTACTACTTCGTCGGACGTAGCAGAGGCCGCCTGCCCACCGCCTCGCCCATGCGGATGTGACGCCGCCTCGCTATTCCCTCACCAGCACCCTCCCCGACTGCGCCGGCATCTCCACGCACACACTCCCGCCCTCCGGCGTCAGGTTCCGGTCCCAGCCGACATCCCGTAAGGCCTTCGTACCGGCCACCGGCACCTTCACCGTCTCCGCCCACGCGTCCGGGTTTAGGAGTGCCACGCCTTTCTCGAACGCTCGGTACTGCACCCCGCCTATGCGCTTGAGGTCCGAAGTCGGCCTCCCCAGGCGAATCCCGTACACCGCATCCGCGAACGCCTCCCCGCCTTTGATCCCCGCCAGCGTGTACCCGTCTGCCCACAATGGACCGTACAGGCGCGAATAGGCGTAGGACAGCAGCGCCGCATCCTTCATCCGGTCTGACATCGCGCCGCCGAAGTAGGGGAGCGTCACGATGACCTTCCCGCGCGCGAGGGCCTCATCGTGCCGCGCAACAGACCAGCGCATCTCCGGCCAGGTGGAGCGCAGGTCGGTCGAACCCTCGCCATACGGGAAGGCCTCGAGCATCTGCGCGTCCGTGTATGCCCAGTGGCTGCCCAGCGTCGAAGTGCAGGTGTTCTGGATCACGACGCGGTCATTGCCGAAGCTCTTCACCGTCTGGTAGATCTCGCGCAGGAGGTCCTCGTAGGCCTCCGTGTTCGTCTTGCGCCCGTCGGTGTGCGTGTGCTTGCCGAACTGCGGGCCATAGCACTCGACCGTGGGGCCGGCGAGGTCGATGAAGACCCCGTCGTAGCCCATTTCCATGAGCATCCGCACTTGTCGCACCGCCGCCTCATGCAGGCCTTTCTGGTGCAGGCAGGTATTCAGCAGGCCGGGGTGCCCGTGGTCTTTCCCCCAGGCATCTCTTTCAACTTGCCCCTTGTCGTCGATGCACTTCCAGTCCGGGTGGTCCTTGAGGTCGCGGCTCTCATTGTCGATCGACTCGTACCACTCACTGTAGACCTTGCCCCCGCCGGCCTTCTGCATGTCGGTGTCGAGGAGGCACGTGTAGACCACATAGTGCAGCAGCTTCACCCCGGCCTTGTGGCAGCGTTCGAGCGCTTTCCTATCCGGTGTACTGCCTATGATGAACGGGAAGCGCTGTAGCTTGCTATGGACCACGTCGTCGGTCCAGTCCGGTGATGACCGATAGTACAGGTTGTAAGCCTCCGCCTCGCGCAGCCAGTTCGGGGCGGCCTTCCCCACGTCGATCTTGCTCGCCTGCCGGGCCTCAGTGAAGGGATCGAGTGCGAGGATGATGTGCGGGGGCGTCTTCGCGAACAGCGCCGCAGCCGCCCCGGCATCCTTCACTCCCGCCAGCCCGAAGCTCGCGTTGAGCGTCTCTCCCGGCGAGAGCGTGGTCGAGCGCGGCAGCGCGTGCAGGAACACGCTGCCGGTCTCTCCGGGGCCGCGGCCGGCCATATTCGTCGGGAAAACAGCGATGCCGCCCTCGGCCTTCGGGAAGTGCCACCAGTTGCGCCAGGGGATGCTGTCCCACTCCTTCGTGCGGAAGGGGATGGCCTCGACGCCCTGTGCGCCGGGGGCCGAGTATCGGTCGGCGCTGATGTTGCTCTGCCAGTAGTAGTACTGCCCTCGCGTGCCCGAGAGCACCCTCAGCTTGCTGGTGACGAACACCGCCGGTATGCCGCGCAGGGCCTCGACGCGGATCAGAAACTCGCGCTCGTCCTTGACGGGATAGGTGATGTCCACCTCGAGCCTGCCTGCGCTCGAGGACACCACCGGCTGTTTCTCCGCCTTCGACGGGGCGGTCCAGCCGTCGCCCAATTGCAGCGAAGGATCAAGGGTGCAGTCGCCGGAGGGCGAGGCGAGGTGCAAGCTGCCGTCGGTCAACGAGACGGTGAGCGTCTGGTCCATGACCGCGATGGTGACGGCATCCCGGGCATGGCTGAACCTGGGGTCGTCATCGGCTGCGGACACGGCTAGTTGTGCGGTAAGGGTGCTGCATACGACCGCGATGAGTGCGAATCTGCGCATAGCTGCGGTAGCCTCATATTTGAACGGATATGGACGCCGACATCGCTCGGCGACGCTGGGACGGCGCCCCCGCCCTCACTTCTCCAACTCCCGCGCGACCGCCTCCCTCAGTTCGGAGAACTGCTCGGGCGATAGCATGTCGAACTGCAGACGCCCGGCGTCCTCGGCGGATGTCTGTTGCTGCCGGCCCGACAGCCCGACGAAGTCGCTCACCAGTCGCGCCATCTGGTCCCGGTCATATCCGCGTCGCTTCGCCAACAGGTTCAGGTACTCCACATCCTCCTGCCCGCGACACAGCGCGAGAAGCCGCAGGCTGACGACCGGCCCCGTGGCGCCGAAGCGGTCTCCGGGGATGAGCAGCCCGGTCGGGTCCGGCTGCGTGAGGGCCCCCGGACCCCCGATGGAGTTCCAGGGCAGGATGCCGTCGGCCCCGGCGCAGTAGGCCTTCAGCGCCCAGCCGACCGCCGTCAGATTCGTCTGCGAGATCGGGTTCGCCTCGCCGTAATGCCACAGGGTCACGCCCTGGTCGCGGAAACGCCGGCAGTATTGCGGGTGCGCGAACAACTCCGAGCTGACGCACATCAGGTCGATGCGCCCGTCGAGCCAGTCGCGCTGGTACTGGGGCCGCGAGATGTCGCCCCGATAGATGAAGCGCGGGCCAGGCCCTTCGCCTCCGCGTGCGGCGGGCATTCCTTCAGCCGCAACGCGTGGGGCGGGCGTCTCGCCCGCCAGGCCCCGTGGGGCCGGCGTGTCACCTGCCAGCCTCAAGCCCTCCCGGTACAGCCCCGCAAACAACCGCAGCGCCAGCCAGTCATCCCGGTGCATCGGCTCGTCGAGCAACCACCAGGAGATGCCCCGGAAGTTCGACTTCTCATCTTTGTAGTAGTACTTATCGTTCTGGTAGCACTGCATGTCGGTCTGCAGCCACCTGCGCTCGGCGAAGTGCTCGACGAACTGCCGCGTCACCGATACGAACGCCTCCTTGAGTGTCGAGTCGAAGGCCTGCTCGACCGGCGGAGCCGTCATGGCGTGGGCGATGATGTTGTCCGGGTACTTGCGGATGTCGTTCCCGCCGGTGTAATGGCCGTCCATCGGCGTCGGCCAGCCCTCGTACAGCGGTAGATAGATATGTGAGACCGGCACCCCGGCCCTCACCCCGCCGAAGGCGCTGCCGTCGAGGTACGGCCCCCAGTGCCGGTCGTAGACGCTCCAGTCGGTGACGCGGATGTCCTTGCCCGCGCCGCTGACTTGCGGTACCCAGCCGAAGTCGTTGTTGCCGGAGTGCGAGTACCCCAGCGGGTTGAGCGTCCCGCGCAGGGCGTGCGCCGCGGCGAAGAACTTGCGCTCGCGGGCGAGATAATCGTCCCAGTTGGCGGCCTGGCACACCGGCCCGTAGCAGTTGAGGTCCAGCTCGAAACTCGTCTTCGCGGGGACCTCGAAGTTGCGGACCCACATGCGGATCGGGATAACGGGACCGGGCCCGCCCGAATCAGGCACAACGCGCACCTGGCCGGTTGCCTCGCCCTGCCTGGCATCGCGCGGGAGTTCCCAGACAATGGTGAACGACTGATTGCGTTGGCCGGGAACTGCATTGTCCGGCGCGGGGATCATGGCCTTGCCGTCGGGCATCGGGGCCATGTAGTCGGCGTACCAGTCACCGTCATTCACGTACCAGTTGCGGTACACGCCGACGGGATTCGGCATCGGGTTCGCCGCGCCGGGGGCGAACTGGACGCTGAAAGAGACCGGCGTGCCCTTGGTCGTCTCGACGATGAGTTGAACTGCGACGACTTCGCCGCGCGCGCCTTTGCAGTAAGCGGTGTCGCGCAGCCACACTGGATTCTGTCCGGCATACGCGCCGGCGAGCGGTCCACCATATCTGGCCGCGCCCACCTCCTCAAGCACATTGGCGCTTACCGGATGCACCTTGCATTCAGCCGGGCAGATCCACGCGCGTAGGCTGCCAACTGCTTGTGGCTGAGCAAGTACCTTGGTAACGGGCCGCGGGGCCGCCAGCGGAGCAGGCTTCGCCTTGGCCGCGCTCGCAGTCGCCTCGAGCGCTTGCACGTTGCTCTCGCGACCGAGGTACGCCACGGCCTGCACGCGGACCTCGTAAGGCACACCGGGCTTCAGGCCGGGGATGACGAAGGACTGCTCCTGCCCGGCAGGCGCAGGCTGGGGAATGAGGTAGCGCGGCAGTTCCGTGCGCTTGCTGGAGTATGCCGGGTCACACTGGACCCGATACCCCAGCGCGCCCGGCGAGGTGAGTCTCACGCGGATCGCCCCGGTGTCGAACGTCGCCGCAGCCGGCCAGGGCTCGGCGGCGACCGGGGCCAGTGTCAGCGCCGCCAGCCTCGCGCTGGGGATTTCGGGTTCGACCGCCATGTACGGGGCGAAGGCGTTCTGTTCGCGCGAGTGGACGTCATTGTTGGCCATCGTCTGGCCTTTCTCGTCGGACAGGCACAGGCCATACGAGAAGCCGCACATCATCGCGTCGACGAGCAGCGGATCGACATCGACCGCGAACCAGTCGTCCGGCTCCTGGCGGATGTCCACATAGCGGACGATGGTGTTGCCGTGGGTGATCGCCACATCGAGGAAGTCGCTGCCCGGCCCGGCCCACATCTTGTCCGGCCAGACGGCGCGGGTGAAGGTGCAGCCGTCGGTCGCCGGCCCGCCGGTCCCGGTGCCCTCCTGCCAGTCGGCGGCGATGGTAGACAGGCCCACCGTGCGCAGCAGGTTCGGGTGGGCGTTGTGGAGGTGCAGCGTGGCCTGCGCGACGCGCTGTCCCTGCAGCGGCGCGAGATCGAACTTCAGGAGCATGTAGTGCTCATTGCCCTTGATGCGGATGACGCTCGACGCGCCGCTGTTGCAGTTGACTTCGCTCGGATGTGCCTGCAGCGAGGTGTCGGCGATCACAGGCAGACGGATGGCCTCTGCGCCGAGGACCGAATGCGGGAGGAGCAGGGCAATCAGTGACAGCGGCGACATGGGGTAGACCTCCTGGCAGACGTCCTACCGAGGCGGCTCCGGCTCATCGCTGCGCGTGGGGCGTCTGTCGGCGAACACCACGACCAACAGGCACAGCAGCCCGAGCGCGCTGATGGCCCCGCCGATCCGCAGCCCGTATGGCGCGTATTTGAACTCTACGTCGCACGGCCCTGTCGGCAGGTCCACAGCCATGAATGCGGTGTTGGCGGTCCTGATTTGCGCCGGCGTGCCGTTGACGGTGGCGGACCAGCCGGGCAGGTTCGAAATCGCCAGGATCAGGTACTGCCTGGGGCCGTCATCCACGTGGAAGCGGTAGCTACGGCGCTCTGTGGCGGTGAGGTCGACGTGGCGCGCGGGCGTCGCTGCAGACGCAGCCTGGGTGCCGCTGTCCACGGGGCTGATCGCCGGCCGCACGAGCATGTCATCCAAAGCCGCCTCGTGGTTTTCCACTCTCTGCCAGAGGTCTTCATCGGTTGTGCTCTGGCTGACTGTCCAAGCCAGGCCGCAGTAGAGTCCGTTCGTGTAGATGCGGTCGTCATCGTGGCGTGCCAGAGGCTCCCATCCCGCCGGAACATCAGCCGCTTCAGGACCGGCGCAAAGGATGTTGCAGCCCAGCGCCGCGGACACGCTGGGGCTCCGCAGCCGCAGATGTCCCGTGTGGCGGATCAGTTTGCAGACCGGCGGCGCCATCGGGCCATAGAAATCCGGTCGGTTGACGCCGAAAAGAGCGCCGGGGAGAGGATCGAGCGGCGAATTCAGAGGACTGCCGGGCGGGATCGTGTCATCATCGCCGTAGCCGGTGACCATGACGCGCCCTGTAGGGCCCTGGGCGCTCGCCAATATGGAGCCCAGAGATGCTGCAGGGTAGATCCGGTCAGGAGCCGTCGTCGGGTCGAAGCGCCAGGTGAATACGACCACCTGCGCCAGTGCGAGCACCACAGCAGCGCCGACTGCCCTTGATTCCCAGCCGCGATGTCGCGATGCGACGAGAAAGGCCAAGCCTGCGGCGAGGCATACAGCCGCCAGTTCGGCGGCGTCACAGGCGATGAACCCGGCGTAGGAGGCATACAACTGGGCTCCCTGCTCGGCCCTGTGCATGACCTTCTGTACCAACCAGAGATTGATCGGCTTGCCGAATGTCACCCATGCCGCCGCAAAGCCGCACGCCAGCCCCACCCCAAGGCACATACGAGCCAATGCCGACCACAGCCGCTGGGAGTTGTCGGGCCGACGCAGCCGGTCTATCACCAGTCCGACGGCCAGGCAGAACAGACCGCTCGACACAATGGCCCATCTGGCCGGACACCGGAACCGGTTCAGTACAGGCAGATAGGGCACCAGACGGTACAGTGGGTTGTACCCGCCCATCGCCACGAACAGGAACAGGATGATGCCCACAGCCAGGCGCCTGAATGCGCGCCTGTGGGCTTCACTCGTCGGTCGGACCACGAGGACGAGCAGCGCGGCCAGCCCCCCGTGGTAGAGACTGGACTCCCAAACCTGGGCGGTACCCCAGGTGCCGCCCGCAGTCGGAGCTCCGAAGAAGTTCGGCAGAAAGGCAGTCACCAGATTCCACGGACCCAGTGAGTCGTAGATCAAGAACCGCCATCCGCCGCGCTCCACGCCGCACGTGTGTATCATGACGTACACGGGATAGAGGCAAATCCCGGAGCACACCAGGCCCAATGCGAAGGGAGCGAGGCTGCGCCCAACCACTGCGATGCTCCGGCGCTCCAGCGCTCTTGCACCCGATGCAACGAGCGCCTGATACGCGAGAGCGGCAGCGGCGATGAAGCAGAATGTATAGATGAGCTCTTGCGGATGGTTGGACGCACTGAACACGGCAGCGAGGACGCCTACGATCATCCACCCGCTAGTGCGTCTGTAGGCCCACTCGATGCCGCCCAGTGCACCCCATGGCATCCACACCACTGTGGCCATGAGAGGATACGGCCACTCGTGCGTCGCGACGGCTCCGGAGAGCGCGAATGTTGCGCCCGCGACAACGCTGCCGGTGAGACTGATCCGAAACAGTCGCGCCAGCAGGAACATCCCCAGGGCAGCGGCTACGCAATGGAGGAAGACGGTCAGCCCGAACGTCCAAGTTGAGGCGAAGGGAAGCAGGCAGACCAGGTGGAGCGGGTCCAGTATCCCGCTCTGTCCGTCCGCCCACAGGGGATGGCCGCAGGCCACCTCCTTCACGATCGGAAACCAGTCGCCGTGCAGGCGGGCCTGAGCCAGGTAGGTTTGCCAGGGGTAATCTTGCTGCCCGATGTCGCAAGCATAGAGTGCTTGGCCGAAGGCCAGTGACCGGATATATGCGAGAGCGACAAGCGCGACAAGCGCCAGCAATGCCGCGGCAGTCATCAGTCGTGCGTGGGGGCGGGGTGTCTTCGACGCGGTGTCTTCCACCTGCAGTAGTCCTCCAAAGACGATGGGGCGCGAAGCCCGGGTTCGTTGCTGCACCGCCCGAACCCTCTTCTTCACCCCACCTTATGATGCCGGCTCAGCTTCAGGCTCCACGGCTGGTGGAAATCCCATAGGTCCCGGTGCAGTTGGTGCGCAAGGTCGGGCATCTCCTCGACCAGGTTGTGCCGCTCCAGGGGATCGCACAGCATGTCGAACAACTCGTTCGGCTTCTCTCCACGGTTGTCGATGAACTTGTACCGATCCCAAATCACCCCGGAACGCACATTCCACGCCCCCATGTACAGCTTCTCGTGCACGGAAGGCGCCTCCCCCTTCACCAGCGGCGCCAGGCTCACCCCGTCCACCGTGCGCGGAAGCTCGAAGCCCGCCATCTGCGCGATGGTCGGCAGAAAGTCGATGTTCGAGATCAAAGCCGGGCTGCACACGCCCGCGGGGATCGTGCCCGGCAGGCGCATCATCCACACCACCCGCGACAGTTCGTCATACAGCGGATACCCGAACTTGCGGATCGTGCCGTGGTCGCCCAACTCCTCCCCGTGATCGCTCATCAGGATGACCAGCGTGTCTTCGGCGAGGCCCAGGCTGTCGAGGTGCGCGATCACCGGCCCGACGAGCTGGTCGTCCGTCTCGGTGGTGCTGGCCTTGTATAGCGCCCGCACGTGCTCGATGTCCCCGGGGCCCATCCAGTGCATCGAGGGGGCCATCGGCATCGGCAGGTATCGGCCCTCGTAGCCGAAACGCGGCTCGTACATGCTGCGGTACGGTTCGGGCGCGTCCCACGGCTCGTGGGGGCCGAAGCTGTCGATCCACAGGAGAAACTTGTCCTCGCGGTGCTTCGTCAGCCAGTCGTTCACCTGATCGGCCATCAGCGCCGGTAGATACTTGCCGTACTTGCGGGTGCAGATCTCGCGGTTTGCCATCGTCCGCAGGTAGTAGTTGACTTCCTTCGGGGGCGAGTAGTCCGGCGGGAAGTACGCGTCCGATTCGGTCGGCGTCTCGCCTTCGATGGGCGGAAGGCACTTGCCCATCGGGAAGTGGACGAACTCGTCGAACCCTCGCGTCATGTTCGCGCCATTGTTGAACGGCGTATCCGAGAACGCAGCGGTGAGGTAGCCTTGCTCGCGGAGAAGCTCGGCGATGTGCAGGTCATCGGCGCGCAGCGGCATCCAGGGGCGGTTCATGAAGGTGTAGCAGCCGGTCACCAGCGCCGTGCGCGCGGGGATGGTGTTCGGCGATTCGGGATACGCGCGGGTGAAGCGGATGCTCTGCGCCGCGAAAGCGTCCATGTTCGGAGTATGGATGTCCGAATTGCCATAGCAGCCCACACAATCGGCGCGGAGGCTGTCGAGCATGAGAACGACAATATTCATAAGATACGAAACCTCGGCAGGAGTCTCGGAAGCGGTAACGAATCCATGATACAACCGTGGACAGAGCGGTGCAATCCGTTGGCAAACGGATACTGCAATCCGTTGGCAAACGGATAACGCAATGCGTGTTCGCGCATGAGGGATAGGAGGCGTGTCGAATGGCAAAAGCAGCGGCTGCCAAAGCAGCCCCGGCCAAGGCCGCACCAGCCAAGAAGACGTTCGTCTGCTCCAGTTGTGGCGCCGTCACGACATCGAAAGGCCACCTGTGCAACCCGGTTCCGCTGGAGGGGAAAGCGGCCTGCTGCGACGCTTGCGGCAAGCCTATCGAAAGCGCGCGCCATATCTGCGAGGCGAAGAAGGCCGAGCTGAAGTTCGTGTGCGATAAATGCGGGCGCGTCGCCACGACCAAGAGCCTGTTGTGCGCTCCGAAGAAGATACCGGCCTGAGCCAGACAGTGTGCAGCAGCCAGTGGCCCCAGGCCAAACAGTGGCCCCGACAATCCTGTCGGGGAATCAGGCGCAGGCCCCAAGCCAGCCAGTGGCCCCGACAATCTTGTCGGGGAGCCGTTTGCCGCATCCACACAGGGATTCGCCGACAGAGCGCCGAAATCACACGCGAGTGTCGATGACGGCGCTCTGCGCTTTCTCGGAGGTGTCGCTGCCCATGCCGATGTTGCGCTTATCCATGATGGGCCGCAAGCTGGCCCTGCTTGTGGCCGCCGCGAGTGTCCTGCTGAGCCTGCCCTTGGTTACCTGTGCGGACGGGACTGCCCCCCGTTCTATCTTGTCGCGGACCGCGCGCGGCCACGCCATGCGCTACTACCTGGCCCCCCCGGCGGAGGGTGCGCCTCAGGCCAGCCGGCCGATCCTCGTCGTGTGCTGCCCACGCGGGGCGCAACCCGATATGGTGCGCGCCTATGCAAACGCGGATCGTGAGAGCCGGTTCATCATCGTAGCGCCGGTAATCGTCACTAACTCCGGGAAGCAAGATCCGAGTGGCGTGGGATACGGACAGGACGTGGTGGACCTCGTCGCCCACGAGGGCGGGGGCCGGTTCGACGAGGAAGGCATCCTGGCCATCGTCGGGGAGCTGCAGACCGAGTTCAGCGCCCAGCATCGGTTCTTCATCACAGGCTTCTCAGCGGGCGGGCACGCCACTTGGCTGATGGTCTTCCTGCATCCTGACCTGCTCGCCGGGGCGGTGTCGAATTCCGGCAACTTCATCGGTCGCAGCCTGCCGGGCCGTGCGCTGTCGCAGTCGCCCGAGCGCGCCACGCTCCCCATCCGGGAGATCATCGGCTCCGATGATGGTCACTACCCGTCCCTGTACGCGCAATGGCAGGCCGCTCGGAAGCTCGCGACGGACAACGGGTGGGGGAATCTATCTGAGGAGATCGTCCCCGGCGAGAAGCACGCCCCGAGACCGGACCGCGTGCTCGCCTTCTTCTCGCCCATCCTCGCCAACCCTCAGCCCGCGCACTGACCGCCTGCGCCCCACCCGGCAGGTATCCCCGCCTCAGTGCGGAAACCTGCTGCCATGCCGATCCCTCAATTGCCCGAGATGTGCGAGGTCGCTCTCGATAACCGCGAGGAACTCAGCGCGGCTCTCGCCGCTTACGGCCCCGATACCTCCGACCTGAACTTCACCAATCTGCACATCTGGAAATCCAAGTACGGCTTCCGGGTCGCAAAGGCGGGCGAGGCCATCTGCCTGTTTGCGCTCCGGCCCGACCCCGAAGACTCGTTCATCCTCCCGCCGCTGGCCGGAAACGTCGAAACGGTGCGGCAGTGCCTGGGCATTCTGGAGGACCTCGGCCACGACCCGAAGCTGGCCCACGCCTCCCGCGCCGATCTCGACAGATGCGGCGTCACCGACACCGACTTCGAGATCGCCGAAGACCGCGACAACTCGGACTATGTTTACAGCGTCCGCGATCTCATTGAGTTGTCCGGCAATCGCTATCACTCGAAGAAGAACCACATCGCTCAGTTCATGTCGAAGCACGACTTCGAGTACCGCCGGTTGACTCCTGACCTCGTCCCCGAATGCCTGGAGCTTCAGGATCGCTGGTGCGATGAGAAGCACTGCGACCTGGTGGCCTCGCTTCTGGCCGAGCACGCGGCGATCCGCGAGGTGCTCGGGAACATGGCCACCCTTGGCGTCATCGGCGGCGCGATCCTCATCGACGGCCGGGTCGAGGCGTTCACGATCGGCGAGTTGCTCAACCCCGAGACGCTCGTCATCCATATCGAAAAGGCCAACGGCAACTTCCACGGTCTCTATCAGGCCATCAACCAGCAGTTTCTCGAGCACAGTGGGCCGACACCCCCTTCGTCAACCGCGAGCAGGACCTCGGCATTCCGGGCCTGCGGCAGGCGAAGGAGTCGTACTGTCCCGTGCGAATGGTGGACAAGTACGTGGTGAGGCAGAAGTGAGACGGCAGGAGCCAGAGGCCAGGAGCCAGGAGCCAGGAGAACGGCAACGACACCCCGCACATCCCGGCGGAATGCCACGAACCGGAAGGACGACGTATGCGCGACAAACTGATCTCGCTTCTCGATCGGCTGCTTGTGACCCATTCCCCCTCGGGTGAAGAGGGGGAGATGGAAGGCATTGTCGAGGAACTGCTGCAAGGGTGCTGCGACAGCGTCTGGCGAGACCCGCACGACAACATCATGGCGAAGATCGAGGGGCGATCCTCGGAGGATGCCACCCTCGTGCTCGCCCACAAGGACGAGATCGGCGCAATCGTCCACACCATTGATGACAAGGGCCTGCTGCGGCTCGAACCTCTGGGGGGATGCGTGCCCTGGGCCTACGGCGAAGGGCCGTGGGACGTGCTGGGCGACGAGGTCATCACGGGGATTCTCAGCGTCGGCAGCAAGCACAGCACCGGCGAATCTCCGCAGATCGCCGCGGCGAAGGCAGGCAACCTGCACTGGGGGCTGTGCTATATTGACTGCAAGCTGAGCAAGGATGAACTTGCGGCGAAGGGTGTGCGCGTCGGCACTCGCGCCTGTGTCGCCCGCTCGCGCAAGACGCCAATGCTCCTCGGCGATTGCATCGCCGGCTACGCGCTCGACGACAAGGCCTCCGTAGCTATGATGGTCCTGCTCGCGCGGGCGATCCACGAGTCAGGCTTACGCCCGGCGCGGGATCTGTACCTGGCCGCCACCAGCAATGAGGAGCCGGGCATCTCGGGTGGCGCATACGCGGCGGCGCACGTCCCGGCGTCCGAGGCCATTGCGCTCGAAATCGCGCCCGTTGCCCCCGAATATCCTATTATGATGAGTGACCAGCCGGTGATCTTCTATAAAGACGCGATCTTCGTCTATCATAAAGGCCTGTCGGATCGGCTGTGTTTTACGGGGAAGAACCTGGGGCTGGAGTGCCAGCCGATGCTCGTGCGCAGCTTCGGCAGCGATGTCAGCACCGCGGTGAAATACGGACACATCGGCCGCGCCGCGTGCGTAGGTTTCCCCACCGAGAACACGCACGGCTACGAGATCGGCCACCTGGGGGCGATGGAGAACTGCGTAAAGCTACTGCAGGCGTACCTGATGGGCGGGGGCGGCTGAAGACGGGGGATTCGAACCACTAAGACACGAGGGCACGAAACGGCAAAGGCATACGCAGGCCGTCTTGCCGTTTTCGTGATTTGGTGTCTTAGTGGTCACACAACGGAGGTTCTCCCATGTCTGACAGACTCGGCGCGGCGGTCATCGGCCTTGGCATGATGGGTACGGGGCACGCCCGCATCTGGGCGGAACTCGCCGGCACGCGACTCGTTCAGGTGTATGACGTTGTTGCCGATAGGGCCGCCCAGTTCGCCGGACAGTTCGGCTGCAACGCGGCGGGCAGCCTCGAGGAGGCGATCTCCGACCCGCAGGTGCAGCTCGTCAGCGTGTGCGTCGATGACCAGCGGCACGTCGAGCCGTGCGTGAAGGCCGCGCAGGCCGGCAAGCATGTGCTCGTCGAGAAGCCCCTGGCGACATCGGTTGCCGACTGCGACACGATCATCGCCGCGTGCCGCGAGGCCGGCGTCACCCTCATGGTCGGGCACGTGGTGCGCTTCGACCCACGCTACCAGGTCGCGAAACAGGCCATCGACGCCGGGGCGACGGGCGACCCGATCCAGGTCTTCGGGCGGCGCAACAACATCCTCGCCTCGGGTCTGCGCATTCAGAGCCGGACCTCGGTCGCATTCTTCCTCGGCGTGCACGACATCGACATCATGCGCTGGTTTGTGGGCTCCGAGGTGATCTCGGTGTATGCCGAGAGCGCGCGCAAGCTGCTCACCGAGGCCGATGACAGCATCTTCGCCCTGATGAGGTTCGCGAACGGCTGTGTCGGGTGCCTGGAGACCTGCTGGGTCGTCCCCGCAGGTGTCCCGAACACGCTTGACGCAAGAATGGAACTGGTCGGTACCACGGGACGCGTTGCCGTGCGTTTGGGCGACGAATCGTGCGAGGTAGCGTCCGCGACGCGTGCCGAGAGGCCCGACGTGACCTACGGTCCGGTCTTCGCCGGGAAGCAGCAGGGGGCCCTGAGGCTGCAATTGGAGCATTTCGCCGAGTGCGTGCGGACGAGGCGCGAGCCGCTGATCTCGCCCGAAGACGCGCGGGCGGCCGTGGCGGTGGCGGAGGGCATCCACAAGTCCCTCGAGACGGGCGATCGGGTGATGCTCAGGTGAGAGCGCCTCGCGTCCGGCTGGTGTGCGCGTTTGTTGCGGCGTTCCTGGCTTTGGTTCTGGCCGTGGCGGTTGCCGATTTGCCCTCGGCTCCGCCGGGGCAGAAAGCGGCAGCGGAAGCCGGGCTTCAGGTTTTCCCGGCGGCGAATGACTTCAAGGGCCGGGCGCTGGTAGACCTCGGCGCACTGGACGACGACTGGCCTGCCATTGCGCAGACCCTCGCAGGGCTTGTGCCGGCCGATCTGAACCCCGCGGCGCTGCGGACGGTCGGTATCACGGACCCCTTGATCGCCGGCTTGCGCGCCATGCCTGCGGTCGCCATCGTCGGCTCTTGCCGCCAGTTTTCCGACGCCGAATCGATTGTCCTGACCGAGTACCTGCGGGCCGGGGGGCGGGCGCTGATCCTGGTGCGGGCTTCGGACCCGAACGTCATGCGCATCGTCTCCGTGAATGGCCTGATGCTCGGCCTCGATGTGACCGCGATCCTTGGAAGGGGGCCGGGAGCAGTCGAGGTGACGGACCATCCGGCGGTCGCAGGCCTCAAGAACCTCGGCACAGCGCCCGCGGGCGTGCGGCTGATGGCCCCGCAAGCCGAGAAGCTGGCATCCGCCGGGGGCGTCACCATCGCCGTCGCCGCGACCGAGGGACAGGGCAGGTATGCGGTTGTCGACGCCAGCGCCCTGTCCGTCGCGGACCCCAAGGACGCGAAGGCAGTGGCCGCGAGGGATGCCTACGCGAAGCTGGTGCAGTCGTGCCTGGCATGGGTCACAGCCAAGTAAGGCGAAACGGGCAGCGCGCGGATTCCGCCCATACGGCGGTTGACGGGCAGGAAACGGGTAGGCTATCATTGAGTTACGGCTGCGGAGCAGCGCAGGCCGAGCCGTAAGGTGATTATCGATGACGGTAAGCATGGCTGGCCGAGCTGAGATTGCGCTTCGCACCCTGCGTCCTACGGAGCAGGGGAAGGTCCTTCGCGCGGTGAGTCTGCTCGGGACATACGACGCAGGACAACTCGTATCCAGTGACAACGTGCGCCGACTAACCGGCTCCGCCGAAGGCTTGTACGCGTTCAGAGCGTCGCCACAGTTACGCGTCCTGTTCTCCCGCCGGGGAGACGGCTATATAGTCGAGGACATCGTGAGGCCTGACCGCGTGAAGCACTTGCAGGCGGATGGAAGTGCACAGTGAGGGGGTTAGAGCGGCGCGTTTTCGATCCCGAGGTGTGTCGTACCGAACTGGCGGAGCTCAGAGCCCTGCTACGCTCCAGACCCTATCTCGCTGAGCGGCAACACATCCTGCCCTTCTTCAAGGCTCGATGCAACTTGTCCATGCTGATAGGGGGGTATGTACTCAATATCGGGTCTGCAGATGCGCTTACGCACGAATACCCCTTGTGTGAGCACTTCAGAGCCGACCTGATCGTGGGGAACACAGCCAAACACGACTATCTGCTGGTGGAGTTCGAGGACGCAGCCCCTGACGGTCTCTTCGTCAAGCGCGCGAGGTCGGTTCTCGAATGGTCGCCCCGCTATGAGCACGCGTTCTCCCAAGTGGTTGATTGGCTGTGGACGCTGGAGGATCAGCGCAGCACGGGCGACTTCGAGAGCGTCTTCGGAAGCAGAAGAGCCCGTTTCCATGGTCTGATTGTGGTTGGCAAGGATGTACACCTCGAGAGCAGAGAGATGGACCGTCTGCGGTGGCGAACCGACAAGGTCATGGTGGACTCGCAGAGAGTGTCGTGCGTAACGTTCGACGAGCTTGCTGACGATCTGGACTTCCGCCTCATGACCTATTATGGCAAATGACCCTCGCGACGCGCGCATGTGACAGCGGCGGTCCTTCGTGATGCAGGGCCGATTTGTCGTCGAGATCGTCCGAGCTGTCTACGCATTCAGCTTCTTGAGTAGCCACGCCATGTTCTTGCCGAGGGTCTCCATCGTCTGGATGCCCTCGGTATCCTGTTCCACCTCGCCCTTCTCCCGACCGATCCCGATGTTCCAGTAGATGGACCCCGGCACGATCATCTGGCTGATGAGGAAGAAGTGGTTGATGCTGTCGAAGGCGTGGATCGCCCCCGCGCGCCGAACGGCCACGACGGCGGCTCCGACCTTGCGCTGATACAGGAAATCATTCGCGCGGCCCGTCATGCCCGCACGGTCGATAAGCGCTTTCATCTCCGCGGTGACATCAGCGAAGTACGTGGGTGAGGCGAGGATGATCCCGTCGGCCTCCCGCATCTTGTCGATGTACTCGTTCAACAGGTCCCCGGTGACGGCGCAGTGCCCGTCCTTGCGGGCGAAGCACTGGTAGCAGGCGATGCAGCCGCGTAGCGTCGTGCCCGCGAGCTGAATCATCTCCGTCTCGATGCCCTCCTTCTCCAGCTCCTCGAACACCCGGCGGATGAGGATCGCGGTGTTGCCGTCTTTGCGGGCGCTGCCGTTGATGGCGATGACTTTCATACTCGTTCTCTCCTTACAAAACGGAGTGGGCGCGACAATCCTGTCGCGCGTGGAGCGGGCGTCTCGCCCGCTCATGGGAACGGCGGCGCCACCAGGAGACATGACCGCTGACGCTGCCGATCATTCCTCGGCAACCATCCGCAGGCGCCCTTCGGCGAGCGGCGCGGCCTCGGCAGGCTGCGCGCCCCCGGCGGCGAAGGGCCCGTGGCGCAGGGCCGCCAGCACCTCATCCGCCAGCGCCTGCAGCCTCTGGGCCACGGGGTCTGCCTGACCTGCAAGAGACGCGAAGGTGGCCGCCCCCTCCAGGTTCTCCATGCTCCACTGGGCGTAAGCGTTCAGCGCGAAACTCGCGCGCCAAAGCTGCTGCGAGACCGGGGATGCGTGGGCCTCGTCGGCGTCCGGGAGGCTCGAGACCGCCGCGAGGAACTCCGCGCGCGTCGGGATGCGCTGCCCGGCCCCGACCGTGTCGAGCGCCTCGCGGGCCCGACCCTGATCGCGCTGGATGTCGTCAGCAGTGCGCTCGCGGGAGGTGACATAGCCGAGGCACAGCGCGCTCGCCGAGGTCGCTCCTGCCCGTCTAAGCGCCTCGCCGCACTTGATCATCGTCGCGCCCGTGTTCCAGATGTCGTCGACGACCACGATCCGGCGGGTTGAGAGGCCTTGCGGACACGAGATCGCCCTATCCCGCCATCCGCCCGCGCCGGCCGCCCCCCAGAATAAAAGCTCCACACAAGGGATGCCGGCCAGCCGCGAGAGAGCGTCAGCGAGCGCTCTCCCCGCCGACCACCCGCTTGGCGTCCGGGCCGGAGGGAAGGTGAGCGTGTCGACGGCGATAGGCAGCGCGTGCTGCATGAGGCGCGCATACAAGTCGGCCCAGTCGAGCCGCGGCTGCTCGTGGAAACGCAGCAGCGCCTGGCTCACGCTGTCCTCAACGTGGGCGCTTCCGCGACTGCGCGGCACATACGGCAAGACGGCCTTCCCCTCGATCCCGGCGGCCTGGACGGTGACTGCGGTGGACATGGCGATGGGTTCCCTGACTGGGTATTCGCCGTGGACAGCACGCCACCTCCGGCCGGGCCTTGGCGACTTGCAGGTCCGCCTGTCCGCCCCGCCGAAACTTGCCCGGTCACTGCCTGCTTCGAAAATGGAGTGGGCGCGACAATCTTGTCGCGCGTGGGGCGGGCGTCTCGCCCGCCTTCGCCGTCATTCTCATCGTTCCAGAGTGCCGGAACCCGGCATGAGAGCTGCCTTGAAAGGCCGACACCATGAGAGTCTCAGCCGCCGCCCTTCTTCTCCTCTTCGCCCCATGCCTGCAGGCCGCGCAGGTCAGCATCACCGACAGCTTCGACGGCAAGAGCGGCGTCGCCTGGATGGCCCAGAAGGGCGACTGGCAGCCTCGCGGCGGCGTCTACCACGCGTCCGGCTCCGGGGAGACCTACCTGCAGGGCATGACCTTCCGCGATGTCGATGTCGAGGTCGACTGCCGGATCAGCGACTACGGGGCGATTGTGGCTGACTGGATGGGGGTCGCGGTCGGAGCCGACGAGCAGTCGGGCGTGGGCCTGGGGTACATGGCCTACCTGCGCTATTCGGGGCAGGTCGAGCTGTACCGCGAGGGCCAAATCCTCGCGGCCAGGCCTACCGGCGCACAGGCGAAGTTTGCCGCAGGGCAGTTCGTCCGCCTCGGGGTCAGCGTGCATGGCATGCACATTACCGTTCGAGTCGACGGCCAAAGTCTCATCGAATACGACGCCCCGAGCGAGATCGTGGGCATGGTCGGGCTACTCACGTATGACGTGCAGGCGGACTATGCCAACTTTCGACTGCAGGGCGACCGATTCCAGAACATGATTACCGGCCAGGTTCTGGCGCTCCCTTCCTACACGCCGGTGCCGGGCGCGCGGGTCGAAATCTACAACTCGATGGACGGGTACAACAGCCCGGTCACACGGCAGACGGTCAGCGACGCGGCGGGGCGATATGTCTTCACCGATCTGCCGTCCGGGGAGAGAGCCTACTGGCTGCGCGCCGGCAAAGAGGGCTGCGGCGGAACGACGGCGTGGTTCGTGAGCGTGACCGATACCGGCCCTACGACCGCGGACCTGTGCCTTATTGGCGCGCCTCGTCACGACATCTGGATCGACTCCGCCGCCGCGCGAGACTGCAGCTTCCGCAAGGTGGAGGACCCCCAGTGCTTCGGCGGCAGCCGCCTGGAGATCAAGGAAGAGCGCCCCGGCAACACCCACCCGGAGTGGTCGGCGACGTTCGATTTCCAGACCCCGCACGAAGCCGACTACGTGCCCCATTTCGCCGCCGGGCAATACCCGACCATCTACTACTGGAGCGACTTCTGGTGGAGTGTGGACGGTCGCGGGCCGTTCCGCGCCAGTGAGACGCTCAAGCTCGAAGGCGACCGCTATGGCGACCGCTCGACGCTCGTGTGGTCGTACGGACCGGCAATGCACCTGAAAGCCGGCAAGCACATACTGAAAGTCTTGCTGCGCGACCCCACGGCGAATCCTCCGGGCAAGGACGGCAAGCGGGCTTACGCGTGGTCGTTCAACGCTGCGGCGTTCGCCGAGGCCCCCGTGCTGGTCTCGCCGACGCGCGGGCAGACGGTGACCACGGCCCGTCCACAGTTGCGCTGGCAGGGCGGCGCCGCCCGCTATGCCGTGCAGTTCTCCCAGGAGCCGGACTTCAGCAACGCGACCGTCACCGTCGGCGGTGTGCGAGACACCAGCCTGACCCCGGCGAGCGACCTCGCCGATGGCGTCTATTACTGGCGCATCAAGCCGCAAACCGAGGAAGAGACCTCCTTTAGCTCGGCGTTCACCGCGCCGCAGCGCTTCGTAGTCGCCACCGGGGCTCCCGCGATCTCGACCGTGCGCGTGCTCTCGCGCAAGCCGACGGAGGCGGTCATCGCCTGGGAGACCGACGCGCCGTGCACCTCGCGGCTGCGCTACGGCCTGTCGGCGCTGGGCTGCAATCGGGCCGTCGAGGCCTCGGCAAAGCCGACGACGCGGCACCAGGCGCGATTGGCCGGCCTCGAGCCGATGACGTACTACTATTACATTCCCGAGGCCACGAACAAAGCGGGGCGCACCTCCGCCGGCCTGCGCCGGGGCCTTTGCACCCCGCGTGGGATCATCGCCGACCGTAACTCCCCGTTCGGGATCTTCGGGCAAGGTCTGGTTTATGCTGACAAGCTCGGCAAGGCCGGGGCCAAGTGGTACAGCGACTACTGGGACTGGGGGACGGTCGAGCCGAGTCGCGGCAAGTTCGACTGGCAGCAGCCCGAGCAGCGCATGAAGCGCGCCGCCGACGCCGGGGTCAACTTGCTGGTGACCTTCTGGGGCACGCCGGCGTGGGTCCGCCCGAGCCACCCGACCAAGTTCACCTACGGGCCGGACGACCTGCAGGACGCTCGCGACTTCTTCCGCGAGGTTGCCGGGCACTGCAAGGGACGCTCGACGTGGTGGCTGCCGTGGATCGAGCCGAATGTCGCCCGCGACACGACCTTCGGCTTCCCCGAGGGCTACTGGGCGGGCAGGCCGCACGCGCGGTCGCTCGCCGCATACCAGCGCGCGGCGTATCAGGGCGCGAAGGCGGGCGATCCCGATTGCCGGTTCGTCGGGATGAATACCGCGGGGGTGGACCTCGACTTCATCCGCAAGTGCTACGACGAGGGCGCGGCGGACGACTTCGACGTGATGAATGTGCACTACTACGCCATCGGGGAGCCGTTCGAGCGCCAGGACCCCGAGGCGCTGTTCCGCTCCCTGCGCGCTTTGATGAGCGAGTACGGAGACGGCGAGAAGCCGATCCTGTGCAGCGAGGGCGGGGGAGCCTCGTCCGGCGTGCCCGGCACGGATGAGAGCAGTCAGGCCGACAACATCGTCCGCATCTTCGTGCTCACCATCGCCAACAACATCGACAAGCTCTGCTGGACGTTCGAGCTTGACGAGAAGCCGTATGGCAGCAAGCACGTGGACATGATCATGTGGATGGGCCTCTTCCGCTTCGACCCGCGCGTCACCCCGGACAACCCCATCGGCGAGCCGAAGCCTTCGTATTTCGCCTTCCAGACCATGACGCAGGCCCTCACGGGGACCGAGTATGCGGGTCCGGTGAGTCTCGGACCGGGCATCCGGGCGTATCGGTTCGAGGGGCCGAAGCAGCGCGTGACGGTGGCGTGGGCGGAGAAGGACAAGGCGACCGTGAAGCTGCCGGTGGCGACGATACAAGTGACCGTGACCGACTGTCGTGGGAATGCCCGCAAGCTCGCCGCCCGCGACGGCAGCATCGTCCTGCGACTAACCGGCAGCCCGGTGTTCGTCAGAGAGGAGCGGTGATGGGGGGGAGGGCCGTTTCCGTCCGCCGTTCTCCCCCTCCCTGCGCGCTCGAAGAGCGTGAGAGAGGGGGAGTGGCCGCCGCAGGCGGCCGAGGGGTAGGTCGCCGTTTCCGTCCGCCGTTTCTCCCCCTCCCTACGCGCTCGAAGAGCGCAAGGGAGGGGGGTGGGGGGTAGGCCCCCATTCACCACGCCCTCTTCATCTCCCACACCTTCAGCGACGTCGCCTTCGCCGTCCCCCCGGTCGCGGTCAAACTCAGAGACTGATCCGCCGGGTCGGGCAGGAAGCAGTACGCCATCGTGATCGCGCCGCCGTTGCCGAAAATCTCGATGGAAGTCCGGTCCACCAGCGCCTGCAGCCTGATCTTCCCTGCAACCGGCTCCAGCTTCGCCGACTTGTCCATACAGGTGAGCGTCTTCTCCTTCGCGTCGTAGCGGATCGGCGTGCCGCGCACCGTCAGGACAACTTCCGAGGCCTTGCCGGGGTCGATCTCCGCCCGGATGTCGAACAGCTCGCCGCTGAACTTCGCGAGCGCGTTCTGCTCCGGCTCGATGGCCTGGTCGATCCACCCGTGAAGCGTCCCGTGCAGCTTCTCGATCTCCTGCACCGGCTCGCGGAACAGACGGATGCCCTCCGGTGTCGTCCGCAAGGTCAACACACATGGGAAAGTCATCTGCTGGTTGAACGGCATGTCCGGGTATTGCCCGCCGTTCATCCATCCGATCTGAATGCGCCGCCCATCCTTCGCCGGGATGTCGCTGTAGGTCTGCGCGGCGTAGAAGTTGGCGCCCCAAAGCGACGGCTCCGGCCCGCTTTCCGGGGTGAAAGTCGTGCCGTCGAACGTGCCGAGCAGGTACAGCCCGTTCGCCCCCCAGAAGACCCACTTGATGTTGTTCGCGTCGCCATCGACCGGCAGTTCGAAGAAGTCCGGGCACTCGCTCGCGCCCGGCGCCGGCACGTCGCAGGCCTTCGTCCAAGTCTTCAGGTCCGGCGAGGTGAACAGCGCGTAATCGTTGCCGTCGAGGTACAACGCCATCACCCAGCGCTTCGAGGGCTCGTGCCAGATGACTTTCGGGTCGCGATTCCCGCCGATGATATGCGCCAGCACCGGGTTATGCTCGTACTTGGTGAAGGTGCGTCCTCGGTCGATACTATAGGCGATGCTCTGGGTGAACGGCTGCCCCTTGGACTCCGGCGACGTGTCCCCCGCTGAGGTGTAGATGCACACCAGCGGCTTCTCCGCGCCCGTGGCGAAGCCCGTCGTGTTGTTCCAGTCGATCACCGCCGACCCGGAGAAGATCGTTCCCAGCTTGTCGGGGTGGATGGCGTTGTCGAGCTGCTTCCAGTGGACGAGGTCGGTGCTGACCGCGTGCCCCCAGGTCATGTTCCCCCAGTCGGTCCCCTCGGGATTATGCTGGAAGAACAGGTGGTACTCGCCCTTGTAGAAGACGAGCCCGTTGGGGTCGTTCAGCCAGCCTTTCTGGGCCGTGAAGTGGAACTGCGGGCGATACGTTTCCTTGTAGAGCGTGTCGTAGATCATGGCGATCCCCTTTGCCTGGTCGCTTTGTGTGAGGCTCGAACTGACGGGGCGCTTCCCGTCGGGCGCTTCCGGCTCCGTCGCCTGAAGCACGGCTCTCTGCCCCCTGAAACGCTGGACTTCCCAACTGAACCACGCTGATTTGCCGGCGATAGGGCCGATCATGCCACGGACGATTCTGTTGCCGACCATCAGCGTCACGTACGGCCGCAGCTCCCCTACCGGCGGGGTCAGTTGGAAACTGACGAAGTTGCGATCCAGCCGCACGGTCTTCGCCACGCCGACCATCCCCGCCGGCCGGTCGCTTTGGATGATGTCGTCGATGTTGATGTGCCCCCAGCCCCCCCGGTACTGGTCGACGATCTGCAGCGTTACGGCCTTGCCGGCAAGATCGGCCACATCCCACGACTGCCAGTCCAGCCGCTCCGTGCCGCCCGGCCGGTCGTTCGGGCCGGTGGCGGTGCGGACGACCTTTCCGTCGGAGATGAGATTCATGCACGTCTGGCCGGGATGGAAGCCGCCGCCGATCAGGAATTTGAGGTACCGGCGCTGGATCGTGATCGGCGGCGAGGTCAGCGTGCCGACAGAGCCGTCGCCGTTGAAGTAGCTGTTGACCAGCCCGTGCCCCTCGAAGCCGCTGACGGGCATCTGGTTCGGCAACGTGCCCTGCGCCGGTCCCGGCCCGAAGGCTTCGCCCTCCGTCTTCCAGTCGCCGTAGGTCGGCCCCTCGAAGTCGGCGACGAGGATGTCGTCAGCGGCCCTGACGAACGGACAGACCGCCAGGAGCAGGACTACGCCCGGGAGCAACAGCTTCATGGCCTCGCCTCGACGCCTACTCCGGCGCTTTCTTCGCGATCTTCAGCACGAACGCGTGCTCGCATGGCCTGCCGGAGGGCATGGTCACGTTCAGACCGGACTCGTCGCGCGTCCACTTTAGCGGCTCGACACACCCGAGCATCTCGACGCCGCCGATCTCGTCGAGGTAGAGCTTCAGGTTCGTGCTCAGCGACTGGATTGTGATCTGGGGACCTTCCGGCCAGCCCAGAACGATGGCATACAGAGCATCATCCTTGACCGTGAAACGTACGTCTCGTGAGGTGAACGGCTCGCGCTTGGTATCATTGAAGCCGCCGCCGATGACCTGCGTCGGTCCCTCGCCGAACACCTTCCAGTGACGGGTGCCGTAGATCGCCTCGCCGTTGATCCCCAGCCACTGCCCGATTCCGAGCAGTATCTCGGCGTCGCCCTCGGGGATCGTGCCGTCGGGACGCGGGCCGATATTCAGGAGCATGCAGCCGTTCTTGCTGACGATGTCGATCAGGTCGTGCACGACATCGGTGACGGCCTTGTAGTCCTGGTTGGTGATGTAGCCCCAGGAGTTCTTGGACACGGCGGTGTCGGTCTGCCAGAAGGGTTCGCGGATGTCGGTGAGCTGCCCCCGTTCGATGTCGAACATCGCAGCCTTAATTGGATACGCGTCGTCCTTGTAGTTGATGGCGACTCCCTTGCCCCACTCGGCGCCGCGGTTATAGTAGTACGCGGCGAAGCGCTTCAGGTAGGGCTTGAAGCTGAGCTTCTGAATCCACCAGTCGAACCACACGACTTGTGGCTGGTAGCGGTCGACCAATTCGCAGGTGCGGGCCAGCCAGTCCTCGAGGTACTCATCGTTCGGCTCGGTGCCCTCAGGCTCCGCCGGGCCGTAGAAGTCGAAGAACTCGGGGTCTTTCACGTCCGAGTCGAACTTCATGCCGCCGTCCATGAACCACCAGTGCTCGGCGCGGTGGCTGGACAGCGCGAACACCATGCCCCGGGCGCGGACGGCCTCGGCCAGAAGCCCGATGATGTCGCGCTTCGGGCCCATCTCGACCGCGTTCCACTTCGAGAAGCTGCTGGCGCACATGGCGAAGCCGTCGTGGTGCTCGGCGACGGGCATGATGTACTTCGCGCCGGATTTCGCGAACAGATCGGCCCATTCGGCGGCATCGAATTTCTCGGCGGTGAGCTGTGGAATGAAGTCCTTATAACCGAACTGCTTGTGGGGGCCGTAGGTTTCGACGTGGTGGTTGAACTCGGCGGAGCCTTCCTGGTACATGTTGCGCGGATACCATTCGTTCCCGAAAGCGGGCACCGAATAGACGCCCCAGTGGATGAAGATGCCGAACTTGGCATCGACGTACCAGTCAGGGATGGTGTAAGTCTCGAGGGACTCCCAGGTAGGCTCGAAGGGGCCTTCTGGTATCTGGACCTTCTGTGTGGCAGTGGACTCATCTTGTTGCATGGGGAATGGTCCTCCGTTGTCATCGTGTGTACTGCTCGATCTGAACGCTGCAATCCTTGCGTGGCGCGGGCGTCCCGCCCGCGATGCCGTTCCTTCGTCTCATTCGACGGCAACGGCTTGGCAGGCGAGACGCCTGCCCCACGCGGAAACGGCGGGAGCGAACGCCCTCACCCCATCCCATACAGCCTCTTCTTCCTCTCCCAGTAATACTGGAACAGGTCCCACCGGCAGTCCGGGGGGAGCGAGTGGTCGAAGCTGGGGATATAGCCCCCGTCGCCCATTGCCGATAGACGGTATTCCAGCTCGCGGTCGATGGCGGCCTTGTCCTGGGTGAGGATGCGCTTGTCGATGCCGCCGTGCATCAGAAGCTCGTGGCCGTACTGCTTGCGCAGGGCCACCACGTCCATCCCCGACTGCACCTCCATCGGGTAGACGCAGTTCACACCGCCCTGCAGCCACAGCGGAATTAGCTCCCCGACCTGGCCGTCGCTATCCACCATGATGACATCGACGCCGTGCGAGCGGATGAACTCGGTGACCTTTTGGTAGCGCGGGACCATGAACTCGCGGAACATGGCGGGCGAGATGAGAGAGGCCGTCTTGTAGCACATGTCCTCCCACATCACGACGAAGTCGACCGGGGCCTCGGTGAGAGCCTTGCGGGCGACGGCGATGAAGAAGTCGGCGAGGAACTCCATCATGTCGTGGATGAACGCCGGATCGTCGTGCATAGCGATCATCGCCGCTTCAGGGCCCATCAGGCCGCGCGCGTGGCCGAAGAAGCTGAGCACCCGGTCGCCCGACAGCGCCAGGGGGGCGTCACCCGCCTTCCACGCTGCGACGCGGGCGTCCCAGTCCGCCGGATAGCGGCGCGGGTCGTTGGGGTCGTATCGCTCGGCGATGAGGCGCTCGAAGTCGGCGCGGTTCTTGACCGGGTAATCGAGGAAATGGGGCATGCTCAACTCCGCGGGCTTGCGCTCGCGCATGAGGATGCCCTCGTGATTGCGGTACAGGATGTACTGGTCATCTTCCTCGATGACCTGCACCTCGAACCACGGCTCCATGTGGAAGCTGACGCCGCAGTCGGCGCGCGGGTCGCAGTCGGCGAACTGCGTTGGGCCTTCGGGCCCCATGCCCTGCTCGAGCCAGGCTTTGTGAGTCTCGCCCCACGGCCCCCACTCCCACAGCGGGGGGTGGTCGACGGGCTGGAAGTGCATCCAGGCATTGAAACGGTCGCGAGGAGTCATTTCGGGCCTCCGGAGGGAAACGCTGAACGCAAAACGCAAAACGCAGAAAAACGACGAACGGCACCTCACCCCCTGCCTCTCTCCGCAGGCGAAAGAGGGAGCACGGCAACGGCAGACGCACGGGGGCGGTATTCCTCGCGGCGGCGGGGATGGCCTGCATATTGCAGGTAGCCGCGCTGATGCTACTTCGGGGGAGTGGCTGACTCGGTGGTCGCGGACGGCTCCGTCGCCGGCTTCGGCTTCTCGGCGGGCTTGCCTTTGTCATGCTTCGGGCTTTTCGCCGGAAGTTCGGGCTTCGCCGGGGGCGGGAGAGAGGCGACGATGCGCTCTATGGTGTCCGTAGCCTGCTTTTCCAGAGCCGCGACTTCCAGGATCAGCCCGGAGGCTTTCTTGCAGTTCGCGCGGGCGGCGTCCAGTTCGGCGGGGGTCTTTGCACTAGCCTGAATCATCGGCCAGCGCATGGCGAGAAGCTGCGCTTCGGAGGCGTACAGGCCTGAAGCGGTGATGAGATCGCCTTGCACGGCCGGGTCGAATAGAGGGGCGATCTCCTGCAGGAATGCCGCCGCCTGCTTGCGCGAGCCGATCACGTCTTGTCGCGGGCCGGTCTGCCAGGCCGCCATGCGGACAACCGACGGGGCGTCTTCCTTCGTCCACGCGGTGTGCAGGTCGGCTGCCAACACGTTGAGGCCCATGATGCCGGGCCAGCGAATCGCGTCGGTACGTTCGTCGCGGGCCAGTTCGACCGCGCGTCGGAGCGCGGCGGCCGCGATGTCGGCGCGGGGCCGCCTGGCAATTGGACCGGGCACCATCAGAAGCGCGTGAGTGGCTTCCGGCGCCACCGGGCCGTCCGCGGCGGCTTCAAGCGTGGGCGTCTGGTAGGCCCACAGTTGCTCCAGTTCCTCGCGCTTGTACTCGTGGCTGCCGAAGGGCGGAGTGAGGACCTCGAAGACGTAATCGCGATTCTCCTTCCTTATCTTCGTGATGACCGCCGCATAGGGGCCGGTGCCCATCTCGCCGACATCGGGAAGACTCTCGAGATGCAAGGGCAGAACGCAGATGCCGCCCGAAAGCATCGTCGCCACGAGGCGGTTCATCGCCGCTTTGCGGATCCAACCACAGCGGTACGTCGCCTTCGCTCCTTCGGCATCGAAGGCGCAGACGAGAGGATTGGCGGAAAATGGCAGGCCGGGCTTATACTGTGGATCGTCGCTGTTGTAGACGAACGAGAAAGCATCGCCCGATACGCCGCAGGTGAAAGCGATACTGACATCCTCGCCGAGCGCGACCTTGAGGGCCTGGCGGAGACCCTCGGTGTAGTACATGCGATTGGGGGAGAAAGACAGGTCGGTGAGCCTGGCCCCGGCGAACTTGCAGCCGGTGAGCGATGCGCCCATCATATCGACATCTTCGAGGCGCGCGCCCGAGAAATCCGTGCCGTCGAGGACCGCGTTGACCATCGAGCAGCGGATGATCGTCACACCGCGTGCCTGGGCGTCCTTGAGGATCGCGCGGTCGAAGCAGCAGCCGGTGAACTTCGCGCCGCGCAGGTCGGCTTTCTGGGCGGTCGCCCCCGCGAAGTTGATGTTGTCCGCCGTGAGGCCCCCGAGCGCCAGGCCGGAGAGTTGCGCCTCGGCGAGGCTCTCGCCGGCCGCGATCTTCTGCTCTACGACATCGCGAGTAAGAGGGGCCTCGTCCGAGAAAAGCAGGCCCGATGAGATAATGGCAAGCGTCGCGGCGAAGACGACGGGCACGGAAAAGCGGCTGCGGGACCGCGTTCGGGTCATCGAGAGCCCTCCCTGTTTCGGCGCAGTACAGGCCGGCATTGCGCCTTGAACACCTGCTGTGGAGGCGGCGCCGCACAAGAGTGTCGGCGGATGGCCAACGAAGGCGATTATAGGTCCCCTGCGATGCACCGTCAAGAAAGCGCAGGGTCTTTTCATTGTCTCGTTGTGCTGTGATCGGCGGTGATATACAGTAGGCCAACCCGCAGTAACAAGGGAGGCAGCCTACATGACAGCAACAAAGCAGCCGCGGGATGAAAGCCTCGTCGAGGCAATGGCGAGGGTGCCCGATCCTCGTAGTCGGCAAGGGCTACGGTACGAGTTGGAGAAGGTCTTGGCGCTGGCCGTGTGCGCGATGGCGTGTGGGGCGCGCA
>Ga0181520_10000925_pt1 | contig 62452 bp, 51 predicted proteins | sample PEATcosm2014_Bin_29_FD_132451 | JGI IMG/M metagenome (GOLD analysis project Ga0181520, IMG submission 132451) | Peatland microbial communities from MTU Mesocosm Facility, Houghton, MI, USA - PEATcosm2014_Bin02_30_metaG | ecosystem: Environmental > Terrestrial > Soil > Wetlands > Peat | place...
CCGTCTCTCATCCCGCGAGTTCCGTCCCATTGCAACGCGTCTCGAACGCTCGAAACTCCTCCCCAAATGGAGCCTCGTGATCCATCCCAAGCCCTGGTAGATTATTTCCCGCGGGCTGCCTTAACGGCGGCATTGCCTATGCCTCGGAAGTCTCCGCACGATCTTCGCACGCGTTGTCGATCAGGATCGTCTCACCAATTTCACGATTTTCGCATGGCGGCTCAGCCTCGGAAGGAGACCACTCGTTTGCCGCTGATACGCGCCATTGGTATGAGCGGCACAGATGAGGGCGGAAGGTTTTCTCCCCCTCGACGACTCCCCGGGCATAGCTCGTCGCCAAAAAGGCCCAGTACCAGCGGCGGGGAAGCGGCAAGCGGACGCGCCGGTCGAGCCAACCGGCCATCGGTGCCAGAGTCTGCCACAGGCTGGCCAGCGAGGCCCGCCGCCGCATCTGGGCGGCGCTTCCCAGGTGCGTTTCCAACTCGGGATGCTTGGCCAGAAACACCCGCGAGCACATTCCCACCTGGTACTGGCGGCGGCAAAATCGCACCAGGTCGGTCGGATGGTCGTGGTCGGCGACGGCCTCCGCGTTGTACAGCAGACGCATGCCGTTGCGTTCCAGCCGGTAGCCGAGTTCCGTGTCCTCCCAGCCGTAGGTCTTGAAATCCTCGTCGAAGACGTGGTCCAACTGCAAGAGCATCTGCCGCGGAACGGAGATGTTCGACGTATAGAAGCAGTCGAACTGCCAGGGGCCGGGATGATCCATGGCCGCAAAGCCGAATTGCGCCCCCTGGTCATTGACGAACTGCATGAAGGGCGTGGGGCGGAGTTCCTTCGGCCAGCGGATCTGCCCCACCACCACCGCGTCGCCGCCGGGGTTGTGCCGCCGGTGAAAGTCCAGGTGCTGCTGGAGAAAATCGCTGCCGGCGAGGATGTCGTCGCCGATGAACAACAAGAGCGGCTCTTGCGCGAGCGTGATGCCATAGTTACGCGCCGCGCCCTGGAGCTTGTTTTGCTGGCGCACGTAGCGGAGCCGGAGCGACGACCGCTTCTGGTACTCGGCCACTTGTTGCCGCGTGGCGTCGGTCGAACCGTCGTCGACGACGATCACCTCGAAGCGGCGTTTGTCCAGTGTTTGCGCTTCCAGCGCGGCCAGGACCTTCAGCAGCTTCTGGCAGCGGTTGTAGGTGGGAATGATCACGCTGATTCCCTCCCAACTTCGGGAAGGTTCGGCCGCCGGCCGAAGCTGAATCCGCTTGACCCCGATCCCCAACTCGCGATCGTCACCGTTGCCGGCAACCAGATGGGGCGACCAGGTCTCCTCGGTGCGGATGGTGATCTCCAGCGGCCCGGGCGGCCCGGCGAGATCGAGGCGAATCGTTTCCCAGTCGTCGGTTTGCAACTCGAATCGCGCCGGGGGGCGACCGTTCACCGACACGTAGCACACCCGCGGCCGGCCGGCGGCGATGGCCGAGCCGAGCACGTCCATTTCCAACGTGCCGCGGCCGAACTGCTGCCATAGGTAGACGACGGCCTCGCCCTGGGTCCAGCGGTACTTGATCCGCGGATCACCCCAGTACGCTTCGAGGAAATACCAGCCGTGCCCCAGCACGTTCCAGCGCCGATCGCCCATATCGATCCAGGACTTCTTGCAATCGCTCTGCAGGAAACCGGCGCGGTCAATGGGCGCATAGTCGGGCTCGTAGCATGGCACGTGCGCGTGCGGGAGGATCAGCGCCGCCAGTTGGCGATCGCTCGCCCGCCGCGAGCGTTGGACGATCCTTCGCTCCCGAAGCGTGCTGGGCAGATGCCAGAGGTTCCAGCCCAGACAATGGAAGAAGCGGAAGGAACGGGTGGCCCAGGCGAGCTTCAGCAAGCGCGCCAGGAACTCCGGCAGGACCCGCAGGAGCGTCGACCACTGGTAGTTCTTGAGCAAGCTGCGCAGATCGTGCCGCAGGCCAAGCCGTTCGCGGAAGAACTCGCTGGCCGCCCGCCGCGACGTCCCGCCGAAGCGATGATAGACCACCGACCGCGGCGCGGTGAGGATGGAATAGCCCAACAGGTGCAGGCGCCAGCCCAGGTCGACGTCCTCGTGATACATGAAGAACTGGTCGTCGAAGCCGCCCGCCTCTTCGAAGACCGAGCACTTAATCGCGCAGGCCGCGCCGCAGGGAAAGAGGACTTCGCGGGGGTCATCGCGCTGGCCGCAGTCACGTTCGTACATCCCCAGGTCGTAGGAGAAGCCGAGGTAGTTCATGCCTCCGCCCACGCCGTTGAGCGTATGCTGATCGCCCAGAAAACGCAGCTTGGATGAGGTGGCGGCCACGTGCTCGTCGGCCATCAGCGGTTCCACCAAGGCGCGGAGCCAGCCGGGCTCGACGACCGTATCGTTGTTCAGCAAGGCAATCACCGGGGCGTCGCTGGCGGAAATGCCCAATTGATTGGCGTGCCCGAAACCGACGTTCCGCGGACTCTCGATGAGCTTCACCCGGGGATAACGGCTGCGGACCCACTCCGGGCTCCCGTCGGTCGAACCGTTGTCGACCAGCATCACGTCAAACTGCGGATAATCCGTGGCGAAGAGCGATTTGAGGCACGCCGGCAGATGCTCCTGGCCGTTGTAGTTGACGATGACCACCGTCACCTTCGGCAGGCAGCCGCTCGTTGGCGCGCCATCGGGCGCCGCGGGCAAGGGCGCCCGGGCGACGGGGGACCACGGTGGGACAAGCTCCTTGCCGGCCTGCTCCGGCAGCACCTCGCGACGCCAATTCCGCAAGCCCGGTACGCACTGCACCACGGAGACCAGCCACTCTCGGAGTCTCCAGGTGCGGGAGGTGGTAATTTTGGCCAGCCGGGCGTCCAGCCGGGCGATCGTCTTATGGTCGCGTTTTTCCGCTTCCGCGTAGCGGATGGTTTCTTGCCGATACCGCTCCGCTTCCTGCCGGGACCGCTCCAGTTCTTGCCGATATCCGTCCGCTTCCTGCCGAGACCGCGCTGCCGTTTGGGTCAGGCTGCAGACCTCCTCGCGCATTTGGGCCAGCCCTTGACGCTGCTGCTCGGCCGTCTGGGTCAGGCCGCAGACCTCCTCTCGCGTTTTCACGAGCCGGCCCCGCAGCGTGCTCTCCCGCGTCGCCGCATCGGTTTCCAAATGCCAGAGGTTGGCCGCCTCGTGCTCGTTGCTGTGCAGGTCGCTGAACCGGCGAAACAGACCTTCCGCGCGATGTGCCACCGCGGCCGGCTCCTGGTGCTTGCAGGCAGCATCGTAAACCTGGGCAAAGGCGTCATCGCTCCAGGCGAGCCCGCAGACCTCGGCAGCCCGCCGCAGATCCGCCGTGAACACGCGGGGGTCAAAACGTACCACGGCACGTTCCCCCTTCCAGCTATCGCAAATGCTGCTGAGCCGCTCGTAGTGGACGGCCGTCACATCCAGGGCCTCCTGGTAGCCGAGTTCCCCCTGGCTGCGCGCGAAAATACTCATGGCAATTTCGTGCGGCGAGCGAACGAGAAAGATCGGCACCACTCGCAGCCCCTCAAAATGGGAGAAAACGCGCTCCCAAAAAGGCCACAGCAGCGGCACGCGCGGGTCCTTGAAGCCGGAGACGGGGCCGGCGGCGACCAACTGCTCGACGAAGGTCCTTCCTCGTTCCTCCTGTTGCGGCGAGATGAGTGACGGCTGCCACTGCCACTGGCCGTTGCAGGCGAGAAAGCGACGCAGGACATCCGGCGAAGTGGGGATATCTTCGCTGAACCCGAAGATTTGAGTAAGCAGTTCCTGGTCGAGGCGGTAGCTCGGCATGGCCTCGAAATGTCCGTGCTTGTTATGTTCACTGGCGCCCAATAGCTCGAACGGTCCGAGCGACATGCCCAGCCGTTGGAACAACTTGGTCACCAGGCTGGAACCGCTTCGGTGCATGCACAGCATCACAACCAGTGTGCGTCCGGCATAAGAGAGATTGGATTGTTTGGCCATCTCGTGAGACTCGCTATGGTTGGCGAAAAAGGGACCGGTGGCGCAGACGTTCCTGTCTGCCCATGGCCTGGGAAGCTCTGTTTGCATCGACTCGCGGCGGCACGTCGGAGTGACGTTTGTTGAACGTAAACCATGTTGGCAAACGGTTTACGGAGCATCCGCCGCAAGAAGGCGGGCGGGATGATAGTCACGAGGGCACGCCAAGGTCAATAGGTGTTGCCCACTTGCTCAAGATGGCGCAGGCCTCTGGCCAGTGCCGGCCGCAGCACGTGCCAAGATGCCCGCATTGCATTGCCGGATTTGCCTACACAAACTCCTGGGGCGTGGCATTCGTATTCCTCGGTTTCGCCGCCACACGCTGATTTGGCGGCACAATGGTGATATTGGGTAATTCGGCGAATTTGGCGAAACTTCTGCCCGGCTCTTCCGATATCGATCGCTGGGCAGGCATGCTACACCAACGCACTCTGAAGGGATGCTGAGTTGTTTCAGGCAACCGTTTAACGAGAGACTTTGCCTGGCGGAGTTTGCCTATTGAATGCGCCGCAAGTGATCTTGACTTTATGGCGTATAATCAGCAAATTGCCAAATAGGAAAAGTCTTCTCAATCGTCATCCCTGTTATAGCCGATAAGCATTGCGGGATCGGCTGAGTCAACGTTTTTCCCGCAACCCGCGGGAATGACTCCACTATGAAGTGTGGAGCGGACTTGTTGTCTGCCCGGCTTGCCGATCTTTCCGCAGCCGACAGCGGCACCCGCTCCGTGAGGGAGAAAGCAACGAACGGCCGCGCCGTGACCGCCCCTACTACCGGTCGGGCGGCGACTCGGCGCAGCCGCCTACAGACTTCCATGGCAGACCATCCGGCCCCATCCAGCGCGTCTGATCGCATCGACATCCTGCTCTCCACGTACAATGGCGAGCGGTTCGTCGAGCGTCAGATCGAATCCATCGTCAGCCAGATGGATTGCCGCTGCCGACTGCTGATTCGTGACGACGGTTCCTCGGATGGAACACGGTCCATCATCCAACGTTTTGTCGCGCGGCAGCCGGGCCAGATCGTGCAGGTGGACGAGAAGGCGCCGCGACTAGGGACTTGCCGGAGTTTTGGGCGGCTTTTGGCCCATGCCGATGCCGATTACATCGTGTTTTCCGACCAGGACGATGTCTGGTTGCCGGGACGCATTGCCATGCCCTTGGCGCGCATCCAAGCGGTCGAGGCGGAAGCGGGCCGCGGCACGCCGGTCCTGGCCCATACCGATCTGATCGTGGTCGACGAGCACCTGCGGACGATTGCCCCGTCCTTCTGGTCTTACAGCAATCTCAATCCGCAGCGGGGAAGCCGGCTAAATCAACTTTTGGTCCAGAACGTGGTCACCGGCAGCGCCACGATGGTCAACCGGGCCTTGGCCCGGCTGGCCTCGCCGATCCCGCCGGGAGCCGTGCTTCACGACTGGTGGCTGGGCCTGGTCGCCTCCGCGTTCGGCCGCATCGAGGCCATTCCGGAAAAGACCGTGCTCTATCGGCAACACGGCAGCAACTCGCTGGGCGCCACCTCGTACGGCTGGCGCTACGTGGCACGCCGCACGATGCAGGTCCTTTGCCAGGGGGCCACCACGACGTGTTTCCGCCGCGCCCAGGGGCAAGCGCTGGCCCTTTTGGAGCGTTTCGGTGCGAGCCTTCACCCGCACGAGAAAGCGGCGATTGGCACCTTCGTGAATCTGAAGCGGGCCGGCTTTTTTGATCGCCGGCTGCTGATGCTGAAACACGGCTTCTTTGGGACCGGCCGGCTCCGCAATCTGGGCTGGCTGATGATGATCTGAGGCGGCAAGGGGACTGGCTCCGTTTGCCGCACAGCGGCCCGAAGGCGGGCACCGACGCGCAGCGTTGGTCGTCGCACAAACGGTGTCTGTCCCCATCGGCCAAGCTGGCGGTGCTTAGCGACGTCCCCGGCTGCTTCCCCCCTCCGTCTTGACCCGTTGCTGATACTGGCGGCTGGCGGCTTCCAAGGTCCTGCGTTCCTTGGCCGTGAGACTGGTTTCACCTTCGCGGTAGATCTTCTCCAAGATGCGATCGACCTCGGCGTTGAGATCCGAGGGCAACGGTTCCTCGGGCCGGTGGATGCGCAGCCGGGGCCGCCGCGGGAAACTGGGCCAGCGGAAGCGGAAAAGCCTCGCGCTCAGTCCCGTCAGGTTCCAGCGGCGCTGGTAATAGACGAAAGCGAAGGCGGCGCCGGCCAGGTGCATCGAATAAGCCACGTTCGAGGCCCCCGCGTGGCCCATGGCCCCCAACATGTCCCAGCCGACCAGGATGACGCCGAGCAACCAGGCCGGCATGGGGATGATGAAAAGGAAGAGTATCGTGCGGCGGGGGAAATGGAACGCGTAAAGCACGACCACCCCGGCAATCGCGCCGGACGCGCCATAAGCAATCACGTCCTGCGGGCCGGCCAGCCTGGTGACCGCGTTCCACACCACCGAGGCGAAGACCACCATGGCCAGGTAGACGCGGAGGAACTCCTTGCCTCCGTATGCCTCTTCCACGTCGCGTCCGAAGAAGTAGAGCCCCACCATGTTCCAGAGGATGTGCTGGAACTGCTCGGGCGAGTGGGTGAAGCCGGCCGTCAGATACTGCCACCAAAGCCAAGGGCGCAAGAACGTGTAGACATGGACCGCCAGATGACTGCTGAGCGGTTCTTGCTCCGGCATGAGCCAGGAGAGAAGCCCGTCGGCCACCCACACCGCCACGTTGACGATGATGATCTTGGTGACGACGCTGGCCGAGGTGTAGGAGAAAGCACCCCGGCGTTCTGGTTCGCGGTAATAGTCCCGATCGTAGATGCCCACGCCGCTATAGCCCCCCCGCGCCGGACTGCGCCATGGCACGAGTGCGCTCGTCGATGCGTCGCACGGCTTCCAATTGCATCTTGGCGATGCGGCCGGCCATGGCCTTATTGGTTTCGGTCAGTCGGGCGATTTCCGCCCGGAGGGCGGCCGACTCCCTCTCAATCTCCTGGTGATACTTGGCCACGACGTCGCGCTGGCCGCTCTGCTTGGCCACTTCTTCCTTCGCCGCGGCCACTTCCACCTTGACGGTTTCTTCCTGCTGCTTGGCCTGGGCCAAGGCATCTTTCAGCAGCTTCTCGTCGCGGGCGGCCGCGTCGAGGGCGTCGTACATCAGGGTCCGCTCGACGCGGTCGGCCGTGAAGAAAGTCTGATAATCGCGGAGCGGACGCACGTACTTGCCATCCGCAACCTGCGCCGGCGGCTCGTCGCCAGCCGCGGCCTTGCCATCCTTTACGTAGTCCGGCAAGCTGGAGGTCGGCAGCAGCGTCCCTTTCTCCCCATCGGTGAGCGCGGCAAAGATCTCGTGATTGTCGCGGGGCATGGTCTCGTAAAACACCCACGGCCCCTTGGCGGCCTTCTCCAGGCGATCGATCTCCCGGGGGCTCAGCCGCGCAGTGGGGGCCAACACCACTTCTTTTTGCTTCTCGTCGGCCTTCGCCACGCGGAACTCGCCCAGGTAATGCCCCCCCTTCGCCACATCGGCCTCCTCAAAACCGTAAAGCACCGCGCCGGGGGCGATGCCATGAGGATCGGGCTCGTTGATCGTGACGTTGATGACCGCCGTGCCCTGGCCGGCATTCGCCGTGACCTTGGGCTCGCAATGGAGCCACTGCCGGCCGCGGTCGAGGACCAACGTGTTCAATTCGAGGCGTAGTTGGCGGATGGCCGGTTGCCCGGGCGCACCCGGCCTGCCCGCCCCCTCGACGAGCGTCTCGTTGGCGCGATCGAGTTGCTCGAGCCGCTGCTCATACTTGGCCGCCAGTTCACGCCAATACTGGTGGGTCTTCATAGTCCGCGCCGCCAAGTAGAAAAGAGCAATCGAGGCGACGCCAATCAGACCGACCAGAACCTTGTTCCAGATACTCATGAGACCGCTCCGGTTAGGCCCTGAACCTTGATAATAGTTGGACCCACGCCGGGCGTCAAGCATCGGCCTTCTACCCCCAACGCGGTCGCCAATCGGCGGCATCCCTCGGAAAGGGCATGAATGGGGGATAGGAGAAACAGCCCCGCCAAAAAAGCGGGAGCGAAAAGCCGACGGCGGACAAGCGGAAACTGGTCCGCCAGCCGTCCCCTGCCGCCTTCCCCCTTGCCTCCGCCCGCCTACTGCGCCGCCCCCAGGCCGGCGTTTTGGCTTTGCGCGTAGGCGGCGTGCGTCAGATTCACGTAGTCGGCCACGATCGAGAGCGCCTCGTCGAGATAATAGTCGCGATCGATGGTGTTGCCACTGAGCTCGTTGCGCTTCTCGATCGCCTTTTCCTCTTCCTTGTCGGCGTTGAGGGCCGCCCACTCTTTGAGGAATTTCACCTCGTTCAAGGTGGTGTACTTGTTGGCCTTCTGCTCCTTATAGCGGGCAATGCGGCGGTTGACTTTCTGGAACTTCTCCGAGGCCTGCACCCGCTGCTGTGAAAGCTGCCGCAGCCGATCGCAGATCGCCGGACTGACGTAGTTGTAGTGCTTGTACTGCAACGGCGTCACACTGTCGAAGGGAACCGGATAGTCCAAGTCGGCCTCGCCCACGTCCAGGTGCGTCGTCACCGAGGGCAACTCGACGTCGGACACCACGCCGCGCTTCTGGGTACTGTCGCCGTCGGGCCGGTAGAACTGCTGCGTGGTGATTTTCAAGGCCCCCATTTCGCCGGGCAAGTGCAACAGCGTTTGGCCCAGGTCCATCAGGCTCTGCACCGTTCCCTTGCCGTGGGTGGCGTGGTCGCCGACGATCAGTCCGCGCCCGTAATCCTGGATCGCCCCGGCGAAGATCTCGCTCGCGCTGGCGCTATACTTGTTGATCAGCACGACCAGCGGGCCCGACCAAACCATGTCCGAGCCCGTGTCGTCCAAGTGCTGGACGCGCCCCTCAGGGTCTTTCACCTGCACCACCGGCCCTTCGCCGATGAACAAGCCGGTCAGGCTGATGGCCTCGGGCAGCGATCCGCCGCCGTTGTAGCGGAGATCGAGGATCACCGCGTCGACGTGCTTGCGGTTGAAGTCATCGAGGATGGCGTGCACGTCGCGGGTGGTGCTGCGGAAATTGGGCAGCCCGGCCCGATCGCCGGCCATGTCCCGGTAAAAGCTGGGCAAGTCGATCACGCCCACGCGATAGGGCGTGCCGTCGGCCTTCCGGCCGGTCTGGAAAATCACCCCCTTGGCCTGGGCGTCCTTGAGTTCGATCTTCTCGCGGACGATCTTGACGGTCTTGCGGGGCGTGTCGTTGGCGGGCATCACGTCCACGCGGACGACCTCGCCCGGCTTGCCCCGGATGAGCTGGACGACCTTGCCGAGTTTCATGTCGGTGACGTCGACCATGGGCCCATCGCTGCCTTGGCCCACCGCGATGATCTTATCGTCGACCTTCAGTTGACCGCTCTTTGCGGCCACTCCGCCGGGCACCAGTTTCTTGACCACCGTAAAACCGTCCTCGTTCACCAGCGAGGCCCCGATCCCGCCCTTGAGCTCCAGGCTCATGGCAATGTCGAAGTTCTCCTCCGACTCGGGCGACATATAGCTGGTATGCGGATCGAACGACTCGGTGAAGGAATCCAAGTACATCTCCAACAGATCTTCACTGTCGATCTGGTGCATTCGCCGGACGAAGCTGCCGTAGCGCTGGGCCAGCTTGTCTTGCGCCTTCTTCCCGTCGATCTTCTTGTCCGCCTTCAAGGCCAGCAACTCATACTTGATCCGCTTCCGCCACAGGTCGCGGGCCTCGGCCGGATCGCGCGGATAATGGGCCGACTCGGGTTCCTTGACGATCTGTTCGTCCACCGCGAAATCGTGGTGCGCGGGAAGCAGCTCGTCGACCGTCTTGATCCGCTCGTCGACGCGTTCCAGGAACTTGCGAAACACGGTATAGGCAAAACTCACGTCGCCATGGCCGATCGCGTCGGCCAACTCGTCCTTGTGCTTCATGAACTCGTCGACGTCCGACTGGTAAAAATAGACCTTCATCAGGTCCAGCCGCTTCAAGAACTCCTTCAGGCAGCGCTCCGAAATCTCGTTGTCCAACGGGTGACGGGTAAGGTGCTGCTGCAACAACCGGGAAACCGCCTCACTGGTAATCCGATCCCGCGCGCCGGGAGCCAGGGGGTCGGCCCATGCCAAAGGATAAAGCGCCGCGACTATCACCACGACTAACAGCCAGCGGCAACGATAACAAGCCAACAAGAGGGTCCGACGACTCATTCCATGGCCTTTGAAAAATCGGGTAAATCTTGACCAAAAAGCCGCCCTCCCGGCGGCACTCGACTGCTGTATCGTATCCCGCCGAAACGACCGAAACAAGGCCGAACCACGCGGCGGTGTGCTCGTCGCGTGGTTTCTGTGGCGTCGTGCCGGTCGGTTCGCGACGCCATGTTTAGCCGCCGCGTCCACGGGGCGCGGGCGGCGAGTTCCACGACCTTGCACGTTGGCCGGCGTGCCGCCGGCCGCTATCCGCGTTCATTGCCAGGCTGTCGGCGGCGCGGCGGGCAAGCCCGCCGGTCATATATCTTGTTTCCCCCAAGGCCCATTTCTTGCTGTGGTTGCTCGGATCCCCCCAGAACTCCCCTTGCATCGCGCGGATGGGCCGCTATATTGAAGGTTTTGCCCCTGCCGGTAGAGCTGGCCCAGCGGAGGACCTCTGGAATGTCCCAACAATGTGAAGTATGCGGAAAGAAGCCCGTCCTGGGCAACACGGTAACTCATCGCGGTAAGGCCAAATACCTCGGTGGAGTGGGCACCAAGGTGACCGGCATCAGCCGTCGGACATTTCGCCCGAACCTGCAGCGGGTCCATGTGACCGCGCCCAACGGTACGCGAAAGACCATGCGGGTTTGCACGCAGTGCATCCGCAGCGGCGCCGTGGTGAAGCGCATTCAGCGCAACCCCTTCAAACTGCCCAAAACGGCCGAAGCGAAGTAACGCGGCGACGGAGACATGACAGCAAGCCCATGTCCTTTTGTGACGTCGGCCGTGGGGGCCCTGCTCTGCGTGGGCCTCTTCCTGCCGAAAAGCGCCTTGGGTGAGGATAAGCCGGTCTGCTTACGCATTGGCCACCGTGGCGCACCCAGTCAAGCCCCCGAGAACACGCTGGCCAGCGTGCGCGCGGCGCTCAGGACCGGCGTGGATGGCGTCGAGTTCGACGTCTGGTACACGGCCGACCGCAAAATGATCGTCATTCACGACGATCGCCTCGCGCGCACCACCGATGGTGGTGACGCCCGGGTGGAAGAGAAGACGCTGGCCGAACTACGGCAATTGGACGCCGGAAGCTGGGGCCCCTGGGCGGGCGGCCAGTTTGCCGGCGAGAAACTCCCTCTGCCGGAAGAAATGGTCCGCGAGATCCTGCGCGGCGGCGCCTTTCCCGTCATTCATTTGAAAGAGGGGAGCCTGATTCCGGACATCATGCCAATTTTGGTAAAGCAGAAGGCTGTCCAGCGGGCGATCATTTTCTGCTTCGAATATCGGGCGATGCAGCGGTTGACCAAAGATTATCCCCACGCCCGAAAAGCCTGGCTCGTCGGGAAGTCCGACTTTGAGAAGGCTGGAATCCAAGGCGTGGTGGCCAAGGCCCTGGCGGCCAAGTGTAATTGCCTGGCCCCGGAGCTGGGACAAGTCACGCCCGCCCTACTCGCCGCGTGCCATGCGGCCAAGCTGCCCGTCTGGACGTGGACGGTCGACGACCCGCGGCGCATGGAGCGGCTCCTCCGCATGGGCGTCGATGGAATTGTCACCAACGTTCCGGAAAAGCTGAACGCCACCTTGACCCGGATGAAAAAACACGAATAGCCGCGAACTGAGCCATGGCCATTACCCGCGCTGAAGTCGAAAAGATCGCGCTGTTGAGCCGGCTTGTCCTCTCCGACGAGGAGTTGGACCGGATGACCAGCCAAATGAGCCAGATTCTCGGCTATGTCGATCTGTTGTCGGCGGTAGACACCACAACGGTCGAGCCGATGGCCCATGCCGTCGAAGTGGCCAATGCGTTTCGCGACGACGCGGTGCAGCCGAGTCTGGAGCGCGAAGCGGCCCTGGCCAACGCGCCCAACCGCGACCAGGAGTGTTACCTGGTCCCCGCCGTGCTGGGCGAAGGCTAGTTGTCCCTGACCCCTGAACCCTCTTCCAATGCTCGACCTTCCCGCCACCGCACTGGTTCGCAAGCTGGCCGCCGGCGAGATTAGCTCGACGGAGCTTACGCAAGCGTGCCTGGACCGCATCGAGCAGCACGATGGCGCGGTGCGGGCGTTCTTACGCGTCGATCCGCCCGCAGCGCTCCGCCGGGCCGAAGAAATCGATCGCCGCCGCAAGGCCGGCAAGCCGGTGGGAATGCTGGCCGGGCTGCCGGTCGCCGTGAAGGACCTGTTGAGCACGGAAGGCGAGCCGACGACGTGCGCCTCGCGCATGCTGGAAAACTATCGCCCCCCCTACGATGCCACGGTCATCGCCAGGTTGAAGGCGGCCGATGCCGTGTTGATCGGGCGAACCAACATGGACGAGTTTGCCATGGGCGGGTCGAACGAAAACTCGGCTTTCTTTCCCGTCCACAATCCCTGGGACCTGTCGCGCGTGCCGGGCGGCTCCAGCGGCGGTTCGGCCGCCTGCGTGGCCGCGCGGATGGCGCCGCTGGCGGTCGGCAGCGATACGGGCGGCTCGATCCGTTGCCCCGCCGGCCTGTGCGGCATCACCGGCATGAAGCCCACGTACGGCCGCGTGAGCCGCTATGGGCTGGTCGCCTTCGCCAGCAGCCTCGACCAGATCGGGCCGTTCGGCCAAACCGCCGAGGACTGCGCCCTGTTGCTCGAAGTGCTGGCCGGCTATGACCCCAAAGATTCCACCTCGATCGACCGGCCCGTCCTCAGCTATACCGAAACGGTCCGGCGGCCGCTCGATGGCTTGCGGCTGGGGCTCGTGCGTGAGTATTTCGGCGATGGGCTCGACGGCGAGGTCGAGGCGGCCGTCCGCGAGGCGGTAGGCGTGTACGAGTCGCTGGGGGCCAAGGTGAAGCAGATCTCGCTGCCGCACAGCAAGTATGCCGTGGCCGTCTATTACATCATTGCCCCCTGCGAGGCTTCCAGCAATTTGGCCCGCTACGACGGCGTGCATTACGGCTATCGCACCGGCGTCTCCCCTCTCCCTTTGGGAGAGGGGACCGAGAAAGCCGACAACCGCTTGATCCAAATGTACTGCCAGAGCCGCGCGGAAGGGTTTGGCCCGGAGGTGAAGCGCCGCATCATGCTCGGCACCTACGCCCTCAGCGCCGGCTACTACGACGCCTACTACAAAAAGGCCCTGCAAGTGCGGCGGCTGATTCGGCAGGACTTCGATCGGGCCTTCGAGGAAGTGGATTTGATCGCCGGCCCGGTCACGCCCACGCCCGCCTTCAAACTAGGCGAGCGGGTCGACGACCCGTTGGCCATGTATCTGTTCGACCTGTACACGGTGAGCGCGAACCTGGCGGGCATTGCCGGCATTTCCATCCCCTGCGGCTTCAGCAAATCCGGTTTGCCGATCGGATTGCAACTGCAAGCGCCGCCGTTTGCCGAGGAGCAACTGCTCCGCGGCGCGGCGATGTTCCAGCAAGCGACCGACTGGCACACCAAGCAGCCGAAGCTGGAAGGAGGGGGATGAGGTGCGTCAAGTCTGTGCGCAACGACATGTTGTGTAGCGGGCGGGCTTGCCCGCCATGTAATTCACCGAAAAACTTCGAGGGGCCACACGGCGGGCAATCCCGCCTGCTACACGGCAGGGTTGCAATCCATTCCGGCGGCACGGATTAGATCGCGCCGTTTCATGAGGCAGCGGTGATCGGCTCGCGAATGACTTCTTGGCCGACCAAATCCTCTTCGGCCAAGGCTCGATTAGCTTCGAGGACCAATGAGATGGCTTCTTCCAGATTCCGTCGCGTCTCGTCCAGCGTCTCGCCCTGGGTATTTGCGCCCGGCAATTCTTCCACGAAGCCGATATACCCTTCGGGGACTTTGCGGAATACGGCGGTGAATTGGATCGGCTTCGACATGGTGACGGCTCCTTACCAACCGCTCCACTATACCCGTTACTCACGATTCCAGACAAGGACATGGAGGAAGTGCCCCCCTGGACTGGGCGGGAGGGTTGGGACTAGAATTGTGCGATTGACCAGTATTCTCGTTTTCGGAACAACCAAATGGGTGAACGAGCGGTCCTCATCAAGTTTGGCTCGTGCGAGCACGTTTCGCGGTTCCGAGACGAGGGCCTTCTTTACATGAACACTCTTTCCTTTTTTTGGAACGTTGAGGATGAGGAACTTCGCGGAGACAAATGTGATTGTCTCGTTGCCATGGACCGCGGAACCTCCGGATCGGTCATGCCGCTAAACGGCGAGAAGTTGGAAGTCACGAACTGGACCGCAGTGAGAGAACCACCGAATCCGGAGAAGATAAATCTCTTCTGTATGTACGCATTACGTCAGTCCACTTTTCCTGTTGACGCAAAGAATTTCGGATTTGGCGATCACGCCGTGATAGTGACGAACGTCCCGGAGTTCATCGATCGAGTTAGATCATACATAATCGATAATAAGCTAGCTGCCTCGTGTAACTTGCTCAAGTACGTCGATCCGTATTCCGGAGAAATGGGGCCTTTCCGAAAACTCAAGAATTTCGCTTACCAGTCGGAGTGGAGAGTTGTCTGCAAGGATGGCCCCGGAGGGGTTCGCGAGGAAAGGATCGGAAGTATTCGAGACATTTCCATTATCATGCCGAGCACGGAGGTCAACAATTGGGCTGAAACAATAGGAGTTTTCGGGACCCAGTAAGAGATTTGACCAAGAGGCCGAAGATGGCTGAACTCACCTTTGATCGGGTCACTATACGCCAGATTCAGATGGGCGGGGTGCCGTGCATTCGCGGTCTGCGCATCCCTGTTGCCACCGTGGTTGGCATGGTCGCCGACGGGATGACGGATGCGGAGATACTCGCTGCCTATCCGAACCTTGAGCCTGCGGATATCCGCGTGTCGCTACGTTTCGCTGCTGAGGCCCTTCAAGAACGCAAACTCCCGCTTCTCGGAGCATCCACTTCCCGAGTCTGATCCCTGACCTCTGACCCCTGATCCCTATCCCCTTCGTCATGTCCGACCCTTACACCATCATCATCGGCCTGGAAGTCCACGTGCAACTGCTCACCGAGAGCAAGATGTTCTGCGGGTGCAGCACCAAGTTCGGCGCGCCGCCCAATACGCAAACCTGCCCTGTCTGCATCGGCATGCCGGGGTCGCTGCCGGTGATGAACCGCAAGGCGTTCCAGCTCTCGCTCCGAACGGCCGTGGCGCTGAACTGCGAGATCCCCCGCTTCACCAAGTGGGACCGCAAGAATTACTACTATCCCGACCTGCCCAGGGGCTATCAGATCAGCCAATTCGATCTCCCCTTGAGTTGCAACGGTTGGCTTACGATCAGCGATCCGAAGGGGCAGGTCGAGCCGCGGCGGATCCGCATCATCCGCGCTCACCTGGAAGAAGACGCCGGCAAGAGCATGCACGACGAGATAGCGGGCAAGGCCGACAGCCGCATCGATCTGAATCGGGCCGGCACGCCCCTGCTGGAAATCGTCAGCGAGCCCGACCTCCGCTCGCCCGCCGAGGCCAAGGCGTATCTGACCGAACTGAAGCTGCTCTTGAATTACCTTGGCGTCTCCGACTGCAACATGCAGGAAGGGAGCCTGCGGGTCGATGCCAACATCAACCTGCACATCGACGCGCCGCAGGGCAAAATCGCCACGCCCATCGTGGAAGTGAAGAACATGAACAGCTTTCGGGCGGTCGAGCGGGCGCTAACGTACGAGGCCGAGCGGCAGTGGCAGGAGTGGCAGGAGACCCATCACAAACTGGGCGAGGTGCCCAAGTCGACCCGCGGCTGGGACGAAGTCTCGCAGACCACGCACGAGCAGCGCTCGAAAGAGGAATCGAGCGATTATCGCTATTTCCCCGATCCCGACCTGGTGCCGGTGACGGTGACGGAGGAGGAAGTCGATCGGGTGCGGGCGTCGCTGGGCGAATTGCCGGCCGCGCTGCGCACCAGGCTCGAACAGACCTTCGGCATTACCCCCTACGATAGCGACGTGCTGGTGAATCAGGGCCGGTCCCTGGTCGACTACTACATCGCCGTGGCCAATGTCTGCGGCGACGGCAAAACGGCCAGCAATTGGATTCAGCAGGACGTGCTCCGTTGGCTGAACGACGAGCAGGTCGACATCGGCCGCTATCCGGTGCCGCCGCAGGCCCTGGGCGAGCTGATCGGCCGGGTACGCGGCGGGGCCTTTGAAACCAGCCGCGGCCGCCAGGTATTGGCGGCCATGATTTCCTCGGGCAAATCGCTGGCCGACGCCATCGCGGCCGCGGGCATCGAGCAGGTCGACGAATCGGCCCTGGTCGAGCTATGCCGCGCGCTGATCGAGGCCAATCCGAAGGTCGTGGCCGAGGTCAAGGAAGGCAAGCTGAAGGGCGTCGGCGCGTTGATCGGCCAGGCGAAAAAGAAAAATCCCAATGCCAACCCGAACCGCGTTCGCGAGCTGTGCTTGGAAATGATCCAGACGGGCAAGAATTAAGGTCGAAGGACGTGTTCTGAATCTAAGAGCTGAAATCTCAAATCTCTGCTTCCTGACCCCTGAACCCTGAACCTTATCTCATGTCCCTCATCACGCTCACCACCGATTTCGGCACCGGCAGCCATTACGTGGCGACGATGAAGGGCGTGATTTTGTCGCTTTGCCCGCAGGCAACCATCGTCGATATCGCCCACGACGTGCCGCCGCAAGACGTTCGCCGCGCGGCGCTGCTGGTGGATGACGTGGCCGACTGGTTCCCGCCCGAGACGATCCACGTGGCAGTGATCGATCCAGGCGTCGGCACCGATCGGGCGATCGTCTACGCGCGGATCGGCGAGCAGCATTTCCTCGCGCCGGACAACGGCCTGCTGAGCCGCCTGGCGACGCGAAAACCGCCGGCGAAGCTGATTCGGCTGCGCGACCCGGCCTATTGGCTGCCCCGCGTTTCCACCACCTTTCACGGCCGCGACATCATGGCGCCGGTGGCCGGCCATCTGGCCCTGGGGCTCGATCCCGACCGGCTGGGGCCGCCCCTGGAGCGACTGGTGACGCTCGATTGGCCGCTGCCGCGCGAGGGCCAGTTGCGCATCGACGGCACGGTGATCGAGATCGATGCCTTCGGCAACCTGATCACCAACATCACGGCCGACATGCTGCATGGCCGCCCCACCGATCGCCGCGCCTGCATCGTCTGCAATATCTACGAGACGTGGGGCATCTATCACGCCTATGCCGAGCAGGCCAGCGGGACGTTGGTGGCTCTGATCGGCTCGGGCGGCCGGCTCGAATTGGCACTGGTCGGCGACAACGCGGCCCGCAAGCTCGGCATCGGCGCGGGCGCGCCGGTGACGCTGGCCTGGGAAGGCGAAGAGGGGTTCATGTAGCGCGCCGGGCTTGCCCCGCCGTGTGCCGGTCGCTCGGTTTTGGGCTTGCTGCCCATTGACTTCCTGCCGTCGGTAAATAGACTTTCCTAGAAGTCACACTTCTCGCGAGGAGATTCGTCTATGGTCATTGAACAGCTCCGGCGGCTTTATGAGGCCCAACCGTTTCGCCCGTTCACCATGCACCTGGCCGACGGCCGTCAACTTCCCGTTCTGCATCGCGAGTTTTTGGCAATCTCCCCTAGCGGTCGCACCTCCATCGTGTATCAACCGGATGAGTCCTTCAACATCGTCGATCTGCTGTTGGTGACCGATCTGGAGGTTAGGCCCGAAGGTCGGCCGAAGCCAAACGGGCGCAGGAAGCGGCGGCCAGGATAGCCGAGGCATCGGTTCGAAATGACTCCTCCCCAACGCGACGAACTCTACTCTTGGGACCGCACCCACGTCTGGCATGCTTTCACGCAAATGGCCGAATACGAGCCGTTCTTCGTCGAACGGGCGGAAGGCTGCCTGCTCACCGACATCGAGGGCAACCAGTACATCGATGGCGTCAGCAGCCTGTGGTGCAATATCCACGGTCATCGACATCCCAAGATCGACGCCGCTATCCGTGAGCAGCTTGATAAGGTCGCCCACGTCACCAACCTGGGCAGTTCCAACCCGACCACCATCCGGCTGGCCAAGCGGCTGGTCGACATCGCACCGCCCGGCTTGCCGCATGTCTTCTTCTCCGACGACGGCGCCACGGCCGTCGAGGTGGCCATCAAAATGGCTTTCCAGTATTGGCGGCAACGGCGCGATCCGCGGCCGGAAAAGACCTGCTACGTGGCCCTCGGCGACGCCTATCATGGCGACACGCTGGGCAGCGTGAGCGTGGGCGGGGTCGAGCGTTTTCAAGCCATGTTCCGCCCCCTGCTGTTCGAGACACTACGGCTGCCCGCGCCCGACAGCTACCGCACGCCGCCGGGCATCGTGGCGGAAGATGTCTGCCGGTACCACCTGGATAAATTGGAAAAGCTGCTGGCCGAGCACCATCGGCGAGTTGCCGCGCTGGTGATCGAGCCGCTCATTCAGGCTGCGGCCGGCATGATTATGCATCCGCCCGGTTATCTCCGCGGCGTGCGCGAGTTGACGTGCAAATACGACGTGCTCTTGATCGCCGACGAAGTGGCCGTGGGCTTCGGACGCACCGGCCGGATGTTCGCCTGCGAGCACGAGAACGTCGCGCCCGACCTGCTTTGTCTGGCCAAGGGTATGACGGGCGGCTACCTGCCCATGGCCGCCACGCTGGCCACCGAGGAGATCTACCAAGCCTTTTTGGGCACGTATGCCGAGAGCAAGACGTTCTATCACGGCCACACCTACGGCGGCAATCCCTTGGGAGCGGCCGCGGCGCTGGCCACGCTCGACGTGTTCGAGGAGGAGCGAACGTTGGAGCAGTTGCCGGCCAAGATCGCCCAGCTCGGCGGGCATCTCGCTCGGCTGGCCCGGCTGCCACACGTCGGCGACGTCCGTCAGCGCGGCTTGATCGCGGCCATCGAACTGGTCCGTGACGTGGTCACCAAGGAGCCGTATCCGTGGGAGGAGCGGCGCGGGCTGCGCGTTTGCGACCATGCCCGCCGCGAGGGCGTCTGGCTCCGGCCGCTGGGCAACGTGATCGTCATCATGCCGCCGCTCTGCATCACGTTGGAACAGTTGGATCGGATCGCCGGGGCGGTGGAACGGGGAATCCCGCTGGCAACGTAACGGCCGTCACTGCGCGGCCGATTTCGATCCTTCCGTCGAGCCTTCGATCGGCGTCCCGGGCGGCAGCGGCCGGGCGGCAATCGCGTAGTTCAACCGATACAGCTCCCGGCGAATCTGCCGGAACGCCGCGAAGCCGTCGGGATAGACCCAAATGGTGATCGTGGTTCGGCCCGGCAAGATCTTGGCCAGCGCCTGGCGAAAATCCGAGCCCTCCTGCAAGGCCAGGCGGACCGGCTCACCCAAGTCGTCGGACGTGGGAATCAGCGTCCAGCCCCGCAGTCGCACGTAGCTGCCGCCGTGGTGGGTTTCCCGGGCGGTATCGTACGTGACCTCGTGATGTTCCAGCGTATAGCGGAGGCGAAAACCGTCGATCGGACCGACAGTCTCCGACAGTTCGTCCTGGTCACCCAGACGATGGACCGCCATTCTGGCCTTCGTGATCACTTCCTCCAACAGCGCATCGATCGGGATGAACACCACGCGGCCGTTGGCAATGAGCAGGTGGGCCTCCGGCCCGTCGACCGCCCGGCTCAGCGGCGTGGGATAACTTTCAATCACGACGGGCGGAGCTGATGCGTTTTCGACTTGTTCCCGCTGGCGAACCAGTTGATCCAGTTGGTAGCGCGACTCCGACAGCCCGCGGGCCAAGTCAAAATCCGCTTGTTTTGTGCCGTCGAGTTGCTGGCGCCGCTCTTGAATCTTGTGTTCCACGGCCGCGACCACGGTGGCCAGCGCGTCGCGCTCCATGGCCCGCTTGACGCCCTCGGCGGCCACCGCCCGTGTCTCGCCTTCCACCCGCAGCACGTCGCCCCGCAGCGCTTGCTCGCCGGCCAACTCCTTTTCCAGTTCTTTCGCGGCGGGGGTGGCGGCCAGCGATACTTGCACCGGGGCGTTCTTGATCCGCATGCCTTCCATGACCACCATGATAATCATGATGCTCACCACGCTGGCCACGATGTCCAGAAAGGAATCGCTATTGACTGGCTCGGAAGCTGAGTCGCGAACGCGAGGCATGAGAGGGTTATTTCCTTTCCAGCGTCAGCCCGCTGCCATCCAGCAGGTTCGATAAGTCGGCGTAGCGCCGGTCGGCGCCCGGCGCCACGTAGACCTGGAGCACGGGCCGCCAGAACGTGCCGCGGCCGGCGATGCCCCAACTCTCCATCTGTTCCCACACGGCCGAAACCAACGGATCGACCGCGCGCGACGTGCGCGGGCCCAAGGGGATCACCCTATTGAAGTCCGGCCCGCGCTCGGAAACGACCACCAAGTGGTCGCCATAACATTCGACGCGAATGGACCGTGTGATACTGACCGAGCCGCGGCCGGTGTCGCGAAGCCCCCAGTCGGCGCCCCGCTTCGAGGCCAGGCTCTTCGCGCGCTTACTGCTCGGAGTGTCGTCGTCCTTGTCGTCCTTATCGTCGTGTTTCTTGGGGGGTGGATCGGGCGTCGGCTCCCATTCGCCCGGCCGCAGCACGTGGCCTGGCCCGTCGGCCGAGGCCTGGGAATCGCGCGATGCGGGGGGCGTGGGTTGCTCGCGTGCCGGCTGGCCGACGACGTATCCGTCGGGGCGTTCGGCCCGCCCGCCTGCGGCGGCCGCATTCGGCTGCCCGTTCGGCGCGCTGGCCGCAACGCCGGATGCGTTGCCGGCCGTGCCAGACCCGTTGGCAGCGGTGCCGGTGCCATTGCCGCCCTGCGCTGCGCTGCCTGGGCCGCCCGCCGCGGCAGTCTGGAATCCGCCAGGCGATCCGCTTCCGCCCGCATAGACGCCGCCGGTTGCGTTCGGAGCATTGGTTCCGCCGACCAGTCCATTTCCCACCAGTGCCGGCCCGCCGCTCCCGCCACCGAAGCCTCCGCCGACGCCTCCGCCCGGGCCACCGATATCTCCGCCCGGGCCACCGACGCCACCGCCTGGGCTACCGATGCCACCACCGGTACCATTTCCGCCGCCAGGCGTGCCGCCCATGCTGCCGCCGCTGCCGCCACCGGTACCGCCCGGGCCACTCAGGGCAGTGACGTAGGGATTGGCCGCTCCGGCCGATCCGCCCTGCCCGCCGCCGGTCGCCGGTCCTCCGCCTCCGGTGCCGCTTCCACTGCCGGCGCCCCTGTTCTGTCCCACCGCTCCGGCAGCGTTGGCCGAGCGATAGCCCCGATCGTCATCGTCCGACGAATCTCCCTCGGCCACAAAGCCGCCGCGGGATGAGGCACGGTACTTCACCTTCGATCGGTTGCCGTATTCCTGCGGCGCAGCGGCGGCCAGCCGCGCCTGATTCACCCGGGCCGTGGCGACCACTTGCCGCATCGTCTCGGCCAGCCGGGGATCGGGCGGCGGATAGGCCAGCTTCCAGTTGTCGTCGATTAGCTCGTAGCCGAAATCGAATCCCCAAGACTTCATCGCCGCCCGGGCTGCACAGTAGTAGATGATGCCCTCGGGCCGGACCAAGAGCAGCGGGTAGGGCTCGCCGGCCTTCGGATCGAAGTCGCGCCGGGCGAGCAGATACTCGCGTGCGGCCCGCAATGCCATGGCCAGCGGATTGCCGGGCCCCAGCGGCCCCTCGAAATCGGAGTCCGCCAGCCGGACGCCTTCGGGCTGCAAGACAACGCAGTCCTCGCGACATTCCAGATAGATCGGCTGGCGGTGGGTTTGGTTCGGCCCTTCGTAGGGCACGACGGCGTAGCTCTGCCGCCGGCCGGCGGCCGCCTGATGCGCCTGGGCCAATTGCTGCTTGGCCGTGCCGATCTGCGCGCGGAGCTGTTCCAGGTCCGCTTGCGATCGGACCAGCCGGGTTTGATCGCTGCCGCCCGCGCTCTCCAGATCGCGAATCGTGGTTTGGTAGCGGGCCAATTGGTCGCGGAGCCGCCGCGAGTGATCTTCGAGATGGCCCAGCGCGAGCCGGACGTCGGCCAGCATCCCTTCAGCCCGCGCCCGCGATTTCTTCAGTTGCTCGCCGCGCCACTGGGCGTCCTCGCGCTGGGTTTTGAGTTCCGTCCCCTGGACGGCCAATGTGCGGAGCGCGGCGGCCTCGGCCTGCATTCGCGCGGTGCGGGTGATGGCCAACAGGAGCGGCACCAACGCCCCCATCGTGCAGATGAGCACCGCGAGGAACGGAAACAGCGAGATGCCGGGACCGTCCTGGTTCGGGGTTCGGCGTTGGAGTCGCCAGCGTTTCATGCCGCGTGGGCCGTGCGTCGCAGGGGTTCCAGCTTGATCGGCGCGGCGGGCGTCGTCTCGGCCAGCCGGGCGCTCAGCATGCTGACTGCCGCCGCCAGGCTGAGCACCGTCTGTTCGAAGTGTTTCGCGCCGGCCAGAGCGGCCAGATTGTTATTCAGCGCGTCTTCCAAGCGGATGACGTTGCCGGCGGCGGTCACGGCCCGCTCGAGCACGGCGGCCCGCTCGGCCAGTTCGCCCACCGCGGCCGACATGGCCGCCTTCACCTTTTCACTCGCCTCGGCCGTCATTTGAGCCCAATGCTGGGCGGCCGAGTTGACCGAGGCTTGCCATATTTCGGCCTGACGCCGCAGCAGCACCTCGCTGTTCTGGAGCATCATCTCGGCCACCCGCCGCAGGGCAACGGCCTGGCCGTCGCCGCCGGCCGGCGCGGCCGCAAAGCGGCCCGCCAGCTCTTGTTGCACGCGGCGATCGACTTGCTGCAAGAGCGAGTTCTCTGCGTGCTCCACGTAATAGTGGACGAACATCAAGACGATCGACAGCGTGAGGGCCAGGGCCGTGGTGTCGAATTTCAGAGCCAAGCCCTCGAAGATCTTGAACATCGCCCCCTGGTCCGGCCCGTTGGCAATCGCTGCCGCGCCGGTGAGCATCATGGTGATGCCGATCACCGTTCCGAGAAAGCCGAGGATGGGAACTGCCCAAACGACCACCCGGAACAACCCATAGCCGGCATGCGCCCGCGAGATATCCAGATCGGAGAGATATTTTAGCTCGTCGTCCAGCATATCCGCCGAGCCGCGGTTGCGGACGTGCTCCAAGGCGGCCCGCAGCCGGCGGACGTAGTATTCCTCCTGGCGCCGGCCGGCCAGCCGGTCCAAGCGAGCCACGAGGGCATTGCACTCCTCGACCGCATTGGCTGTTCGCGGGACCGAGCCCAGCAGCGATTCGCTCAGGCTGGCCCGCTGTGCCACGGTGTCGAAGGCCTTGATGAGCAAGGCCGCCAGGCCGATCGAGAACAGCACCGTCTCCATGTACTCGACCGGATGATGCGTGAAATAGCGCTGGAAGAACTCGATATGGAGCGGTCCGGCGTGGATCAACGCGTAAAACCCGGCGGATCCGAGCAGGCCCCACAGCAGCGGAGACTTCGTGATTGCTTGGATGGATCGGCTGAGACTATTCATGTCCGTGCATATCCCTTCGAGCTGTTAGGGTGCCGCAGGCGCGCAGCGGTAACGAGTGGCCTCCTCAAAATCGACGTAATCGGCAAAGTTTATGAAGTCAAAGAATTCGTGCAATAGAGACTCGATCACATAGCGAAGATAGATAAGCGGCGCGAGATAAGAATCTTCACCGCCGTGGGGGACGAAATGCAAATTCCGTGCAAGAAAGGGAAAATGGGGAACGTGGAAAAAGGGAAGAACTTCCCCTTTTCATTGCCCAACCGGAAAACTTCGCCAAAGTCCGGGGCGTCCGCCGACCGATGAAGAGCACTCGTAAGGTGCGGCGAGCAGCAACGAATCACTTTCCCAGGGGGGGAAACAGTCCGGCACTGCCCACGACGTGGGTTGTCCGGACTGTTGCGTTTCTTGACCGCGTGTCGGGGCGGCAGTTGCACTACATGTTGGGGCGGCAGTTGTACTGCCGCCCCAGCTAACAGTCAATTTTGGGAGCACCACACCTAACGATAAGATACGTTGATGCACTCACGCGTTCCGCATCACGATCCGGTTCAACGTGCTCGTAAACGAGTCTTCTATAATGCGTTAATGGTTCTTTTGTTCGGCGGCGCATTCTGCACGGCACTCGTAATCGGGATCGCGCAACCAAGCCTATTCACGCGATTCTTACATGGCACGAGGGGCGCCGTACAGCCGATGATAGAGATCCTGCTGCGACCGGTCTGCCTGCCGGGCTGTTTCTGAGAGAACTATGGCGGTCTTGGCGCGAGTATCGAGCGGTTTCCAGTTCCGAGGACACCATACGTAACTCGGCGAGACATCGGTAATTGCCTACGGCGTCCCCGGAACCCATCCGGATTTCCATTGGGGCCGCCATGATCATTGTGCATCAGAAGACTTCACCACAGGCACATCCTCCACAGATCTTAGCAACGGTTCCGGCTAAAATTCCCGCAACAGGACCCAACTCGGGAACCGCGCTGACGATCAGCCGCGTGAGCGCTGCGGCATCACCCACGGTGTCTTCACACTGTTTCTTGTTTGTTAGTAGCCCGAGCCTTTTTGCGGCTGCGAGAGCTCCAACGAGCTGGGGATAAATGCCTGGAAACGCTGCGCCGCATCCGATACTGCATAGGCTCAAGAATGGCGAAACGCCACCTGCGCTCGCTGTTGCGGCTGGAACCGGCATCACAGACCGTGCCTTTTCCAGTTCCGCAATTTTGAAACGCAAAAGATTGGCGTAGGCCGTGGCTTCCGGCGAAGCGTCGATTGAGAACTTTAGATGAAGGTGGACGTGATCGTGCTGATGATCCCGGCAAGGCACTTTCCCAAGATATTCTACCTTTTCAATAATGCTCATGGGAATCGTGATCCAGACCAAACATGTTGTTTCTGGAGAGAACTCGATGGCCGCGGGTCCCACATCCGCGGGTCTGACCAAGCCTGTAAGCACTATCGGACTCTGGGGAAGGGACGGAAGTCCATTCTTCGAGTATAGCGCCTCAGCAAACTCCTTCGCATGGTAGGTAGTCATATGGTTCCTTTCGAACGAAAAGGCGGAGTGCACCATATCGCCGGCCGGAATGTGCCCCGGGATCATGGTCGTTTTGACGTTCCCATGGCGTATGCATCGTAGCGCCCTCTCATCGCCAGTCAAGGCCGCCCCTTGGAAAGGAAGCCACCAATCAGCGCTGAAAGGAGAGGTGACTGTTCCGAAAATACCTATGATTTTTCGCGCGATCGGAAAGGAACGACCGAGCCAATATCTGAGGCTGGTCAGGACATCCCACTTTTTCTGAGATTTCTGTTCATGAATCGGGAGGTTGAGTTGGCGGATCAGCTTCCGGTAAAACAGGAACCCTCTCGTGCCTGGCGGCACCCCGGTAGCAGAGCTATCGGGGCTACCCATGACCTCAACCGGCTACGGCTCGTCGGCGGCGTGTTCCGCGCCGTACCGAGCACAGCAGCCGGGCGTTTCCCATAGCCGAACGTCCACCACCGGGAAGCCTCGCTCCCGGGCCACGTCAAAGATCAGCCGGGCGATGTTCTCCGCCGTCGGATTCACGTCCAGCAGATACATGGGCTCGTCCATCGCCCGCAGGGCCGCCACGGCCGGATCGGTCCGCTGCAGGATCATGCGGTGATCGAGATTCTCGTCGATCCAGCCGCCCACCACCCGCTTGATCTCCGAAAAGTCGGCCACCATGCCTTCCTTATCGAGTTCGGCCGCTGCCAGGCGGATGAGGAGCCGGCCGTTGTGCCCGTGCAGATGGCGGCACTTGCCCGCGTAGTTCAGCAGGCGATGCCCGTAACAGAAATTGATTTCGCGTGAGACGGTAAACATGGTTGAAAAATTGAAGGAAAAAGGATGAAAACTCAGTGCCGCTCGGGCCTTACTTGGTCTCCTTCAGGCTCGCCTCCTTTGGTTGCGGTCCCGGTTGCATAGGCGGTGGGGTCCCCGTCGAGATGGGCAAATGCCGCTTGCCGCTCGCCGCACTTGTTGCACAGGCCGCAGTGCAAGCCGCCGACCGGCGCGATGCAGGAGAACGTCAACTCCAGCGGCAGCCCACGCCCCAACTCCATGACCTCGCGCTTTTGCCGGCCGGAAAAGGGGCGCGTCAGCCGGACGCGGTTGCCCGTGGCCCGGGCGATCACCTGCTCGAAGTCGTGGAAAAACTCCTCCGTCGCATCGGCAAACGGATTGGAAGCCAGTACGGCCAGGGCCAATTCGTCGATGCCGTGCATGGAGCACCACAGCGCCGGCTTAAGGGCCAACAGCGCGTTACGGCCCGGCAAATAAACCGCGTCATCCGGGCTGTCGGCCCCCGGCACATCTCGCCCGGTCACGCTCCAATGGTACCCGTAGAGATCGGCCACCGGCATGTCGAGGACCACGAGCGGCTCGAGCCGGGGTGAGTCGAGCGTGATCAAGAAGGCCCGCAGCGCCCACAGCTCGTCGCGCTGCCAGTACAGGCCCGACTGGACGTAAAACGGCTGCACGCGGCGGCCCGATTCGAGCAGGTGGGCGAGCAAGATCGAGCTATCCAACCCGCCACTCAACAGCAGACCGACGGTGGCATTGCTGGCGGACATGGCGGACATGGCATTCCCCTATTCCCGCGCGCGCTCGGCAATGGGCGCCGGCCCGGCGTGGGTCTTCATCCACGCGAGATATCGTGTCGCATAACGGTCGAGATTGGCCAGACTGCCGCCGCCGCGGAGCGGAGAGCACATTTCATAGGTAGCCGGGCCGTCGAAGCCGCCTTCGCGCAGGCCGGCAAAAAACGCCGCATAATCGATGGCCCCTTCGCCAAACGGCACCGCCCGCACCATGGCCGGCTCGGCCACATAGTTGACCAACTCGGCGCGATAGCGGAAACGCGGCAGCCGGACGTAATCGGCATTGGTGGTGCATGCCGCATACGGCGCCATCCGCCGCGCCGCCTCGAACAGGTCCTCGCCCCGCAACCAGAGCGACCAGGCATCGAACCCCAACTTGCAGTTGGGCCGGTCGACGTCGCCCAACAATTCCAGCAGCGCGTCGCTGTGAACCGCCAGGTCGTGGTGATTCTGAATGGCAATCGTCACGCCCTCCGCTGCCGCCCGATCGCAACATTCCTGCAAACCGGTGACCACGCGGCTCCAAACGGTGGCCGGCGGCAGTCCGGCGGCCTCGTAGCCGGTAAACACGCGAACGATGGTCGCCCCCACGGCACGGGCCAGCCCGGCCAGCGCGGCGACGTAGGCGACCTGCATTTCCAGGTACGGGACTTCGGCCGCCCCCGCACAGGCGAAATCGGTGTATGCGCCGACCACCGGGCATGCCACCCGCCGGCGCTCCAGGTGCTCCTTGATCGCCGCGGCCTGTTCCGGCATGTAGTCCAGCGGGGCAAGGTGCGGCCGCTTGCCCATTAGCATCACGGCCGGGTATCCCAACTCCCGTGCCTTGTCGATGAACTGGAAAAGCGGCAAGCAACTCTGTCCCCAAAAACCGGCGTAACTGACGGAGAACAGGGCGGGGGTCATGTGGGGTTCCTTCGATGACTCGCCGAACGTAGTGGCGTTGGCCATTATACCGTATTCATCTGAGAGAGCTACCGGGTCACTCTTCCGGCACCAAATCGATGACCATCAACTCCGGCCGGCAGAGAAATCGCATGGGCGGGGCATAGCCGCGCTCCACACCGAGGCCGCGGCAGACCAACAGCCGGGCGCCGCTGGGCAGTTCGGTCAGGCCGGCCGCCCAGCTATTCGGAATGAGGGACTGAGTGATGACCGGGCCGATCAGCGGAAAACGCACTTGCCCGCCATGCGTATGCCCCGCCACCAACAGGTCGGCCTGGATGTCGCCCAGCGCGAAATTGGGGGCGTGCCCCAGCACCAGGTGAAAGCGGTTCGGATCAGAATACACGACCTTCACCAGCGGCGTAAACGCTTGCCACCGGGCAAGGCAGGTCAATTGCAGGCCGTCCAGCGCGAACGACCGGCCATCGGAGACGAGCAAGATATTCAACCCCTGGAAGATCTCCCCGCAGTCGGGCAAGTCGACATTTCCCCAGACCGCAAATACCCCCAGCGGCGCCGAGAAGTGAATCTCTTGCAGAAAGTCGTGCAGCTCCCGCTTGAGCACTTCATACTGCGGCATATCCGCCTGCAGGTAGTCGCCGGCCAGCAGGATCAAATCCGGTTTTTCCGCCAATGCCTGGCGCAACACGGCCCGTTCGTAGTCTCCCAAGACGTCGGTTTGCAGGTCGGCAACGACGACGATGCGGAGCGGGTGGTGAATTTTCCGGCTGGCGATGCGCCAATGCGTGACTTCCAGCCAATGTGGCTCGATCACGAAGGCATCGGCCGCGATGAGGAGCACGGCCACCGCGGCCAGGAGCGCCAGGCCGGCCCAGATGGGCCGCCGCCGCCAGACGACGGCGGTGGCCAGGAGCAGCAGCACGCCGTGCAAGAAAATGCCATAGGCCCACAGGCGGAAGATGCCGAAGTGGTTCTCGACCAGCCCCGCCAGCACGCCGCCCAGCGCCATGGCAATCAGACCGGCCGCCGCCATCACGAGACACCACACCCACAGGCCCTTGTGTCGGTTCACAAGCCAGATCGCAGCGACGTCGACGGCCAGCATCAAGAGGTTGTAGGGCAGAGTCACGGGGCCATTTTATCGACAGTTCGGCGAGAATCAAGTTCTCTTGTGCCTTGAGGTTTTGCCCAAAATGTGGATAATAGGTGATAGGGAGTAGCCGTTTACGGGGCGGCGACCGTAGAAGCGGCGTCTCGCCGCTTAATAGCGTGGAAGCGGCGTCTCGCCGCTTAATGTGGACAAACGGGCCCCGATAACGCCGAATAACGCGGCGAGACGCCGCGTCTACGGGGGTGCGGACGGTTACGGAGTCAGAGATTACGGCAAAACGGCTTTTCATGGGCAGCAAGACTGCCGGAGGACGTTATGAGCACATTACCCGTCGATCGCCGCGTGGGCCGCGGTTTCACGCTGGTGGAAATGCTGGTCGTCATCACGATCATCGCCCTGTTGGCCGGCCTGGCCATTCCGGCCGTGATTGTCGCCAGGACTCACGTGAGGAACGCCGCGATCGCGACGGACGTCAAGCAACTGGAAATGGCCTGCCAGGCCTATAAGGAGAAGTTTGGGGAATACCCGCCGGATTTTGCATTCGTCGACCTGAGCGTTATCCCTACGGGTACCGCCCCTCCGTTTCTGACCGGGACGCAGCAAACGAACGCCCAGAGTGCGGCACAGGCTGCCGTGCTGCGGCATTTGGCCAAGGCGTTTTCGCGATATACGCCTGGTGTCAAGGGTGGTGGAATGGGATGGGCCGGCTTTTGCAATGATCTCGCCGCCGCGGGAGTTGACTACAATGCCTTGACACCACAGACCGCGCTGGCATTCTGGCTTGGTGGCGTTCCAGACGGGATCACGTACTTGCCGAGCGGTTTTGCCGCCGACCCGACAAATCCGTTCCAGACGCCGCAGCAGTGCGCGAGTCGTATCATGCCCTTCTTCGATTTTGATGTCACCCGGTTGAAGGCGGTTGGCACGGCCACACTTACGGCCGTTTCGGGCACAAGCAACCGTGCTTGGCTCTATTGGCCGCAAGGAGCGGACGCCGATCACAGTACCGGCGCAATCGCCTATTTCCGCGCCGAGAACGGGACATATACGGTGACCGATAGTTCGAGCAACGTTTATATCAAGGGCACCCTCGATGCTGGTGACGCCAACGGCGGTACCGTCTACCCGGCGTTCGATTCGAGGTTGCTTGTGACCAACGCAGATGGCAGCCACGCCGTCACCTGGATCAACCCGGCATCCGTTCAGATCTTCGCTGCGGGCTTGGACACGCGGTTCGGCGCCGTCGTGCCGGCGACGACTAGTAAGGTGACAAGCCTGTACGATTCCGCCCTGGCGTTCCCGACGGGCGAGAATTACGTCGCGCCGTACACGTACGACGACATCACCAATTTCAGTGGCGGCAAGCTGGAAAGCGCCATGCCGTAATCGCGATTGCCGCGCGGCCCGCAATGCGCGGATAGCGCCCGTGGGAGCCGCCTATCGATGAGCTTCCGACTGCCGATCGTGGCGACCTTGGGGGGCCTCTTGCTGGCTACCATGCCGGTGATCGGCTCTCCGGCGCAGGCCGCGGAGTTCGAGCGACTGGTCGTCGCTTCGGGCGTCCGGTCGATGACGCTCCCCTGCCTGGCGCGGTTGCAGGATGGGCGGCTACTGGTCGTGTGGAGCAACGGCGGGCAAGGCATTTTGGCGGCGTTCTCCGCCGATCATGGCCGCTCGTGGTCCGCGCCGCGATGCCTGCTCAACACGGCCACCGGACACGACTACGACCCGAGCCTGGTCGTTTCCGGCCCACGGATCATTCTCAGCGCCACGGTGACGGCCGGCTCGGGCATCGGCCGCTCCACCACGCAGTGCGTCCGCAGCGACGACAACGGCCAAAGCTGGACGTCCGTCTATGAGATTCCCATGCACCATCGCTACTCCTGCGGCAAGACGCACCGCGGCCTGCGGCTCCGCTCGGGCACGCTTTTGATGGGCTATTCGTGGGACCTGCTCTGCGAGCAGGGCAAGACCCTGCAAGCGGAAGGCCAGATGCACCTCCGCGCCGGCGCGATGATCTCGACCGACAATGGGCTCACCTGGCACAACGGCGGCGACACCGATGCGGCCTGTACGCCGCTCGGCAGCAACGCCGTGCGGGGAACCGACGAGCCGGCCCTCGTCGAGCGGGACGACGGCAGCGTCTATATGCTGATGCGGACCGGCTCCGATCATCTTTACCAGGCCCACAGCACCGACGAGGGCAAGACCTGGACCGGGGTCGGACCCAGCCCCTTGCGCGGCAGCAACGCGCCGGCCGCGCTTAGCAACTTCGCAGCCGATGGGCGGCGGGGGATTTTGTGCGTGTGGGACAACGCCCTGGTACGGTTTCCGCTCTCGGCCGCCCTCTCGTTCGACGGCGGCAGGACGTGGAGCAAGCCGAAGGACATTGCCGGCCCGACCGACGGACGGCAAGCCTCGTATCCGAGTTGTGTGGAGGCGGCCGACGGCACGCTGATGGCGGTTTGGCAGCAGGAGACCTCCGCCGGTTGGGATGTCCGTGCGGCCCGCTTCCGGCCAGAGTGGGTACTGAAAGAGTAATCGTTCCACGGGGGCCGGGGGGTAGCCCCGATAGCTTGTCTATCGCGGCGGCGCAGCCGCAAGAGGTTCCTGGCGCCGGTCGGCTACCTCTTGTGCCTTCGGCACCCCGATAGCCGAGCTATCGGGGCTACCCGCTGTACTCATCACGCTCCGCGTGATGTCCTTTTTTCACACGGAGCGCGACGACTACAATGAGGGGCACCCGCGGGCTACGCTCCGGATGGCCGAACTTCTTCCGGCAGCAGCGAGCAAACGAAGGCGAACAAGCCGGCCGCCGCCTGCTCGGCCGCGAGATATTGTTCATGGTCCGGTTCTGTCGCTTCGGCGGGATACCGGAAGGCTTGAGCGTACGGAGTGACCAGCTTGGCAGCGCGATGCCACGCGGAAAACCGATTATCGAATTCTTCGGCCGCTTTTACAAGGTCTTCAACGTCGTGCGTCTTCTGGAATCGCCTGTCATTGAAGACCAAGTAGCCTTTGACCGCTTTCTCCGCCGCTTGTTGGCAGTGATAGACCGCTGTGTCCCACAACGGGCTATCACCCGTCGCAAGCCGCCGGGCCGACATCAAATCGCGCAGGGCCTTCGATAGCCAAGCATGCACGAGTTCGTATTTGGGATCATCCATAGAGCACTTTTCCGCGCTCCAGAACCTCACACTCCAGCGAAGCGTACACGTTGCGGTATCGCTCGACTTGCTCTCGCGTTCTCACGAGGACATCTACCGGCATGCCTAAGCCGCTGACACAACGGTAGGCACGATGCATACGATCGATGGGCCGCTCGTTGCTATCAGGAACGATAACGAACAAGTCGATGTCGCTATCTTCGTTTGGCGTCCCCCAGGCACGGGAACCAAAGAGAAAAATCTGTTCCGGCTGGAATTCGGCCACCAGCCGGCGAACCATCTCGTCCAGGATGCCTTGTTCCAACGTTTGCATGTCGGGCTTCGCTCGCCACTGGATCGACCGGTTCAAGCGGCAGGCAAAGCCGTCCGCTAAACGTCTTTGGATTCCGTCGCTTCTGCGGCGGCCGGTACTTGCTCATTGGCAGCCGGCGGCTGCTCCGCAACGGCGGATGGTTGCTCAATGGCGGCCGCCCTCACCCCCGACCCCTCTCCCGCTTGCGGGCGAGGGGAGGTCTCGGCGGCAGGTGGTTGCTCAACCGCTGTTTCCACGGCGACAGGCGGCTGTTCAACAGCGGCCGCCCTCACCCCCGGCCCCTCTCCCGCTTGCGGGCGAGGGGGGGTCTCGGCGGCGGCCGGCGGTTTGCCGTCGGCCGGGGTCTCCGGCTTCTGCTGATAGAATTGCAGCAGATCGCCGAAGGTCCGTAACGGCTCCTTGCCGGCTTTCATGGCGTCGGTGATGGGAATCACCGGTTTCGGAGCCGGGCGCGGGCGGGGCGGCGGACGGTATTGCTCGCGCGGCGGTCGGCCGCGGCCCTGCGGTGGTCTTTGCGGCCGACCTTCGCCGGCCGGCCGCGGCGGTCGTGGCGGGCCGCGACGCTGCTCACGCTGCTCCCTTTGCTCGCGCGGAGGGGCGCCCGCGGCCGCGGGCGGCCTTGCGTGTTCGGGCCTGCCGCCGTGCGGCGGATGCCGTCCCCGTTCGCTGCCCGGCCGGACCATTGTCAGCGACACCCGCCGGCGTTCCTTGTCGACTTCCATCACCCACACGCGAACGATATCGCCCACGGCCACCACGTCGTGCGGATCGCGGACGAACTTGTCGGCCAGCCGGCTCACGTGCACCAGTCCGCTATCGTGCATGCCGATGTCGACAAAGCAGCCGAAATCGACCACGTTCAACACGGTGCCGGTCAGTTCCATGCCCGGCGTCAGGTCTTCCAGCTTGATGATGCCGCGTTTGAAGACCGGGGCGGGCAAATCCTCGCGGGGATCGCGGCCCGGCCGGGCCAACTGCGCCAGAATATCGCTCAGCGTTAGCGCGCCAACCTCCAACTCCTTGGCCAGCGATTCCGCCTGAACCTGGGCGATGGCTTGGGCCAAGGCGGTGGCCGTCTCCTTCTCCCGCAGATCGGCTGCCGCGCCATGCAGCCGCTCCAGCACGCGGTTGGCCACGGCGTAGCTTTCCGGATGGATCCAAGTCGAGTCCAAGGGGTTGTCGCCGGCGGGAATCTTCAGAAAACCGGCCGCCTGCACGAAGGTGGCTTCGCCCAGCCCGGGAACCTCGCGGAGCTGCTCGCGGCTGCGGAACGGTCCGTGCTCGCGGCGATGCTCGTACAGCCGCCGGGCGGTCAGTTGATTCAGGCCCGAAACGTAGCGCAACAGCGCGGGGCTGGCCGTATTCACGTCCACGCCCACGTAATTGACGCACGACTCGACGACGTCGTCCAACGACACCCGCAGGTGCTTGGCCTTCACGTCGTGCTGATACAGGCCGACGCCGATGTTGGCCGGGTCGATCTTCACCAACTCACTCAACGGGTCTTGCAAGCGGCGACCGATGGAGATGGCGCCGCGCAGCGTGGCGTCGCAATCGGGCAACTCCTCGCGGCCGGTGCGGCTGGTCGAGTAGACGCTGGCGCCGGCCTCGTTGACGATCACGTAGGCCACGCCCCGGTCCTTGAGGTCCTTTTCGATCAGTTCGGCGAAAAAGTCCTCGGCGTGACGGCAGGCGGTGCCGTTGCCGATGGCCGCTACGGTCAGTTGATGTTGCTCGATCAGCTCGAGCACTTTCTGCTTCGCCTCGTCGCGGCGATCGGGCTTGCCCACCAGAAAGATCACGCCGTGCCCCAAGAGATTGCCGAACTGATCGAGCGCCGCCAGCTTGCAGCCGCTCTTGAAACCGGGATCGACCGCCAGAATGCGATGGTTGTGCACCGGCGGCTGCAAGAGGAGATTCCGCAGGTTCTTGGCGAACACGCCCACGGCGTGCAATTCCGCCCGATCGGTCAGCTCGCGGCGGACTTCCCGCTCCATGCTGGGCAGAATCAAGCGCGTCAGGGCGTCGCGGGCGCAGCCGCGCAGGTAGTCGGCATGGGGATGCTCCGGCGGCACGAGCATTTCGTCCAGCACATTGAGCATGGCCTGCAAGTCCGAATCGAGGCGGACGCGGAGCACGCGGGCCCGCTCGCCCCGATTGATGGCCAGCACGCGATGCGGCGGAACGTTCTTGATCTCCTCGTGGTAGTCGAAGTAGTCGCGAAAGGCCTTGATCTTCTTCTCTTCGATCTTCTTTTTCTTCAGCTCCCGCTTCTTCTGCAACGCCTCTTTGGCCTGCTGCCGCGCAAACTTCCGCTGCGCCGCAACCTGGGCGGGGCTGGGGGGCGGCTCGGCCGCCGGCGCGGCAACGGCCGCGGGCGCTGCCTCGGCGGCTGGCGGCACCTCCACACTCGGCGCCACTTCGACATTCGGCGCCGCTTCGTCGCTCGACGGCGGAACGGCCTCCGCGATGGCGGGAGCTACCGGCTCGACGACGACCGCGGCAGCCGGTTCAGGGACAATCTCCGCGGCCGGCGACGTCGCCTCAGGAGCGGTCGGAGCCGTCGGCTCCGCCTCGGCAACCGGCTCGGGCGGCGTCGCCACGGGTTCGGTGGCTGGCTTGGCGGCTTCGGCAACGGGTTTGGGTTCGGCCTCTGCGGCCGGCTTGGGCTCCGGCGCCAGCCGGATGCTCACCAACACGCCGGTACGTTGCAATACCTCGCGCAGCCGTTGGCGCAACTCGGCCTGTTCGCTGAATTGTTCGGCCAGGATGTGCCCGGCGCCCAACAGGGCATCGGCCGCGGTGGGCACCTGGCGGTCGGTGTTGACGAAATCGGCTGCCCGGGCGTCGAGATCCGTGCAGGCGGGGGAGGCCTCGATAATTTCGCGCGCCAGCGGCTCCAGCCCCCGCGATCGGGCCAGGGTGGCCAGCGTCTGCTTCTTGGGCTTGTACGGCAGATACAGGTCTTCCAGCCGCTTGGTCGTGGCCGCCGAGAGAATCTGCTTGGCCAACTTCTCCGTGAGTTTCCCCTGCGACTCGATCGAGCGAAGAATGGTCTGCTTGCGCTCGGCCAGCAGCCGCATCTTCGTCAACCGCGACTGGATCTCCCGAATCTGCTCTTCGTCCAGCCCGCCCGTCTGGTCCTTGCGATACCGGGTAATGAAGGGAACGGTGTTGCCCTCGTCGAGCAACTCTACCGCGGCTTGAATCTGACGCAGGGGGATATCGAGACCGCGTCCTACCAGTCGCAGATCGATCGTTACCGTATTTGCCATATTCGTTCCATTTTACCCAGAAGAGCCATTTTCTACAGGCAATAGGCTTTCCAGGCGGCAGTGCGCCAAAGTGGCTGGGGCACAGACCGCATTTTCCTCGAAAATCATCAAACCCGCAAGACACCCATGGCCGATACAACAGGACATTGACAGGGTGGGCCTATCAAGGAAGGAAGCGCCCATGAATACCAGCCATCTGCGTGTCTACTACGGGCCTCAAGAAGAAACGGCCAACGTCAGTGTTACGGAAACCGAACGGGAATCGGTGACGGTCCCTTTGATGGAGATTATGCCGCTTTTGGCCGACGCGGTGCAATCGCAGCGGACTTGGCTCCGCGACTTCGCCGATGATGAAGTCACCATTTCGATGGACCTGTACGAAGTCATTTTAGCCTACCAACATTACCGCCGTCCGTCGGCCTGAACGGCCTTGGGTGGCGGTAATCTCCGGCCAACGTTCCGCCCGGCTTCCCACGCCCGCGCGGGACATTCGTGGTGCGGCCTATCGGGCTGGCGCAGCCGGTTGGGGTGGCAGTGGCACTGCCACCCCCGGATCGCCGCAATCCCCGGGGCGGCAGTGCAACTGTCGCCCCAACAAGTTGATCGTTCATTTCGGTGCAAGGTCCGCGCCTAGGACGGGAAGCATAAAGACCTTGCCGTCGCCCATGCGGCCCGTGCGCGCCACCTCGACGATCGTTCGCACGACTTCCTCCGCCTGCAGGTCTTCGACCCACAGCAGGATCTCGACCTTCGGCAGATAGGCCAGCGAGTATTCGCTGCCGCGGTACTCGTCAAGGTAGCTCTTCTGCCGGCCATAACCTTTCACCTCAGAGACCTCGCAGGCCTCGACGGGGGCGAGCTTGAGAGCCTCGAGCACCTTCTCGGCCAAGTAAGGTTTGACGATGGCGATGATCTGCTTCATGGGGATGGATGATGGATCAGTGATGTTGCCGACGGTTCAGCGTCAACGATCGATCATCCCTCATTGGTCATCAATATTGCCACTCAGCAGCATACTCAATTCGCGGCCGCCGAGCAACAGGTAGACGGCACCGTAGGCGGCCATGCCGGCCGCCAGCGGCACGCCGACGCGGAGCAATTGGCCCACCAGGCGGTCGCTGGACGGCAGGGGCGCCCACATCGCCAGTTGAACCACGGCGGCCATGGCGACGGTCGACAGGGCCGTGCGGATGGCCGTGGCGGCCAACGAGCGCCAAACGAGCGGAGCCCGGCGGCGAGAAAAAATGGCCATCAGCAGCAAGACCTGCACGGCCGCGGACACCGAGGTCGACATGGCCAGCCCTGCCTCGGCGAATGGCCAGATCAAGGTCAGGTTCAGCAGCAGATTCAAACCGACCACCCAAACAGCGATGCGAGCCGGGGTGCGAGAATCGTTCATGGCGTAAAAGCCGCGGACGATGACGGCCGATTCACAATAAGCCCACACGCCCGTTCCATACCAGGCGACCATCCGCGCGGCCCGAATCGTGTCGGCGGGTTGAAAATGACCGCGTTGGAAGAGCAGTCGCGTGATCGGCTCGGCCAACAGGAACAGTCCGACTCCGGCCGGCACGGCCAGGCAAAACACCAGCCGCAAACCAACGGTCATGTCCCTGCCCAGTTGGCGATAATCGCCGCGGTCGGCGTGGCGGCTTAACAGCGGGAAGATCGCCACGGCCACGGCCAGGCCGACCACGCCCAGGGGGAACTCGCACATCCGGTCGCCAAAATAGATGGCGGCCACCGCGCCCTGCCACATGGGATAATTCACCGTTCGGCCGAGACAGGAAAACGATTGGGGGCCCTCCGGGGTCGCCGCCAGTCCCCAGGCGATCAGGCTGTCGATGAAGGTGTTGATTTGGGTCACCGCCAAGCCAATCAGCATCGGCGTCAAGTTGCGCGTGATTTGGATCACTCCCTCACGGGCAGCCGGCCAATGAAAATCGAAATGAAACCCGAGGCGCCGCAGCATGGGCACCTGGACCACGATTTGAGCCACGCCCGCCAGCAGCACGGCCACGGCCAGCACGTAGGCTTGGGCTACCTCGTCGGGAGCAAACCACGGCGCCACGCCCCAAGCCGCGATCAGCCATACGATATTCAATATGGTCGGCGCCAGGGCCGGCACGGTAAAGTGCCGGGCCGCGTAGAGCATGGCCGTCAATTGCGCGGCAATGCAAATAAAGAGCAAATAGGGGAGCATGACTGCCGAGAGTCCCACGAGCAGTCCCACTCCCGGCGCGCCGCCCCAGACGAGCCAGATCAGACCGAAGAGGAGTTCTCCCAGGGCCACCAGCGACGCCAAGAATACGGTCAAGAGCGTCACCACGACAGTGGCCAACTGCCGTGCCACCTGCGGATCGCGTTCCAGTTGGACCGCCAGGACAGGCAAATAGCTGGCCGTCATGGCCCCTTCGCCGAACAATTGGCGAAACAGATTGGGAACCCGGTAGGCGAACCAAAAGGCGTCGGCGACCCCCCCTTGCGACATGCCCAGCAACGCGGCCGTGGTCATGTCCCGCAGCAGCCCCAGACCGCGAGACACCAAGGTGCCCAAACTGGTGACAACGGTGCCAGTAATCAGCGGGTGTCGCGCGTCGCGATTCATGCTAGCTCATGGTAAAGGGGGACGGCGGAACGGGGAAGGGGATGAAAAAAGGGGGAAGGCGGAGGGCGGAAGGGGGAACGAAAAGTTGTCGCACGCTGGTTTTGCCTGATCCCTGCCCCCGCGTCCCTCGTCCTTGCTTTCGCCCCCCTGGCACCGGCCGCGGGATTTTCCATAATAACACCATGGCTAAACGATCGAACTACCAAGACCGCATCATCCGCAACTATTACCAGAACCGCGACACCATCATGCTGCAGCGGCTCGGCGAGTTGGTGACCGACCTGTTTCTCGCCGAAGGCAAGACCAAAGCCCGGGTGTGGAAGCGGGTGGCCGAGATCCTGGAGAAGCTCAAGGTTCCCAAGCCCCAGATTCAACACCTGGTCCGCGCCGATAATCCCACGCTGGTCGCCAACCTGCTCAAAAAACTGTTGGAGGAGTCGGGGTGACCTCCCAACTCGACCAACTCCGCTGGCGGAAGTTTCCCGTACTGGACGACGGATTCGTGTGCCTGGTCGATGCCATGGGCGGCGATCATTCCGTGGTCGAGGCGGCACGGGTCAGCTACGCCGCCGGCACGCGACGCACGTCCGACGACCGCACGCTGATCCGCTACCTGATGCGGCATTGGCACACCACGCCCTTCGAGATGGCCGAGATCAAACTGCTGGTCCGCGTGCCGATGGATTGTTGGCGGCAGTGGATCCGGCACCGCATGGCGTCGATCAACGAGACCAGCACCCGCTATTCCGTTGCCATCGATGCCGCGCAGACGACCCCGGCGGACCAGTGGCGGTTCCAGGCCGCGGCCAATCGCCAGGGGAGCGAGGGTTTGCTGGACGCCACGGTGGGTGCCGAGCTTTCGGCTGCGGAAGGAGAGTTGCAACAGCACGCCCGGCAGGTGTACGAGCATCGTTTGCAGTTGGGCGTGGCCCGCGAGCAGGCCCGCAAGGACCTTTCCCTGTCGACCTACACCGAGGCGTTCTGGAAGGTCGATTTGCACAACCTGTTGCACTTCCTACAGTTGCGGATGGCCCCGCACGCCCAGTGGGAGATTCGCCAATATGCCGAGACGATCGGCCAGCAGATCGTCCGCCCGCTGTTCCCCCTGGTTTGGAAGGCGTTTGCGGACTACCGGCTGGAAGCGGTACAATTGAGCCGACTCGACCGTGGCGTCATCGCGCGGCTGGCAGCGGCACGGGGGCTTGCGGCCACGGAGGAAGAGTTCCTGGCCGCCGGCGATCCCGCATGGGCGGGCCTTGACCGTTGCCGCGAACGCGACGAGTGCCGTGAGAAACTGATCCAATTGGGGCTCCTGCGCAAAGGACCGGAAACATGACCGCTCCCCTCGGCGACCAGCCGGAAACCATCCGGCATCTTCTCGACCTCAACCGGCGGCTGCTCGCCAGTATTGCCGAAGGCGACTGGGAGACGTATGCCGAACTGTGCGATCCGACGCTGACGGCGTTCGAACCGGAGGCCCGCGGAGAGCTGGCCGAAGGGATGGCCTTTCACCGCTTCTATTTCGACCTGGGCGGGTCCTCCGGCCCGCACAACATCATGATCTGCGCCCCCCACGTGCGGCTGATGGGCGACGTGGCGGTAGTCTCCTTCGTGCGGCTGGTGCAGAGCCTTGACGGCACCGGCAAGCCGGTGACCTCGCGCAGCGAGGAGACCCGCGTGTGGCAGCAAAAGAACGGCGCCTGGCGGCACGTGCATTTTCATCGGACGGTCGGCGGGTAGGTGGGGGACAGGGTCCAGGGCCCGGGGATCGGGGGCCAGAGATTTGATATTAGCCATGAGAACAAGACACAAATTCAGGCCGTGAGCCCCGAATCGCGAGCCCTGGCCCCCGCCCCCTAATCCCTGACCCCTCAATTGCCATGCGTTCGATCGCCATCATGAACCAGAAGGGCGGGGTGGGCAAAACGACCACCGCGGTGAATCTGTGCGCCGCGCTGGCCGCCACCGGGCTGCGCGCCTGCCTGCTCGACCTCGATCCGCAGGCCCACGCCACGCTCCACTTTGGCATCGAGCCGCGGCCTGACCAGCTTTCGATCTACCACGTCTTGACCGGCAAGACGCGGATCGGCGAGGTGTGCCAACCGGTGGCCGACAATCTGTGGATCATCCCCTCGAGCCTGGACCTGGCGGCGGCGGAGTTGGAGCTGGTGAGCGTGATCGGCCGCGAAGTGATTTTGCGCGACAAGCTGCGCGACGATCCGCCGCCGGTCGATTACCTGCTGATCGACTGCCCGCCGTCACTCGGCATCCTGACCATCAATGCCTTGGCGGCGGTGACCGAAGTCTTCATTCCTTTGCAGCCGCACTTTTTCGCCTTGCACGGGCTGAGCAAGCTGTTGGAGACGATCGACCTGGTGGCGGCGCGGGTCAACGACAAACTGAAGCTGAGCGGCGTGATTCTCTGCATGTATGACGGCAGCACGCGGTTGGCGGCCGAGGTGGGACAGGATGTGGACGATTTTTTCCGCAACGCCCGCGGGCAAGCCACCCCCTGGGCCGGCGCGCAGACGTTTCAGACGCGGATTCGCCGCAACATCCGCCTGGCCGAGGCGCCCAGCTTCGGCAAGTCGATCTTTCAGTACGCCCCCGATTCGCACGGGGCCGAGGACTATCACCGCTTGGCGGAAGAGATTGCGGCCAACGCAGGGCCGGTTGACGCAAGCCACGAGGCGCCGAGCGAGAATGCGGTCAATTCACCGCAATAGCCGCCTGCCCTGTTGTTGTCACTTCGGGAAATGCTTGGGGGCGACCTCAAAGCGGTTGTCGGCCACCCGCGGGCCATTTTTGACTCGCTCGCCGTCGAGCCATCCGCACTGCTGCCCGGGATAGCTGTCGTATTGCGACACATAGGGCTTGATGTCCAAGACGGGCGTGCCATCCAGAATGTCCAACTCACCGACGTGCAACGTGTTGCCGGCGATCCCCAACAGGCGGACCGTAGACAGGCCGATCGGGTTGGGCCGCGCCGGGGCCCGCGTGGCGAACAGACCGTGCGGCACCGTGTCCCGGTAAGGGACGACGGTCAATTTCGGACTGCTGGCGCGGTGACACCAGAACAATACCCAGATGCGCTGGAAGCCATCGAGGTCCTGAAGTCCGTCGAGATAGGCGTCGAAGACTTCGATCTGGCCCTCGGTGCCTGCCGCGCAGAACGGCTGCACGGGCGTGCCCGTGGCGCACGTGAAGGGGGAATGAACGACGCCAATTTGCACCAGTTGCATGCTCACTCCTTCATCACCGCTCAGACAATTCGCTCCAGCTCTCCGGTTTTGGCCGCATCGTAGCCCGGCAGATCGCTGAGCATGCCGCGGTACGAGGAGGAGCGCACCGTTTCGACCAGGGCTTGAATGCGGAGATCGCCTTCCAGTTCGGCCGAATAGCAGAAGTCGTATTCCTCCTCGCGCACGCTGAGAAAGCCCAAGCCGGCCTCCTCGCTTACCAATCGCAGACAGACGCCGATGTCCGCCCAACCGCACCGAATGGCTTCCGCCACGCCCCGGTGTCCGTAGGCGATCCGCCGGGGCGGGCGACGATCGCCGAGCAGCTCGTCGAGCAACTCGCGGGCCGCCGAACCGGTTTCGCGTCCCACCCAACGGGCGCGGGACTGCATCGCCGCACGGATGCTGTGGAACTGAAGACCGGGAGTCGTGGCCAGGCCCTCCTGCCAGCGCGCCCCGCGCAACAAATGGAAGCCGGCCTGCAACCGCTCCTTGGCGGCGGCCGTATTTTGGCCTTGGCAGCCGGCCGGGGCCAGATGGATGCCGGCCACGTGCACCAACTTTCTGGCCACCAAGTCGAGCGCCTCGCGGCTGGATCGCGGGAAGGCGAGCAGGCGAAAACCGCTGCGCCGACTAAGTTCACTGGCCAGCAGCCCGATGGCTGGATCGCAGGAAGCGACCACCAGCGTGTCAGATGGTGCGGCGGTGAGTTGCGTGCGAAACTGCCCTTCCTGGCAAACGCCGTCATGGCCGACGACGCCAAGATTGGTCGGCTCGGTAGGATACATGAGTTCGCGTCCGGCCACCGAGGCCAGCCAATAGCGGCACGGCTCACGGTGCGGCGGCCAGGCCCAGGCGGTCTCACGCGCCGCGGGATGGAGCTGGAACAGATCTTCGACGCGGCAATCCAGCGCGGCAGCCAAGGCCAGGGCCGTGGAGGTCGAGGGCACCAGTCGATCGGTCTCGATCGAGCTGACCCCGGCGCGCGAGATGCCGGCCCTGACGGCCAGCTCGCCCTGCGACCATCCCCTTGCGATCCGGCACGTTCGCACACGATTGGTTAGCTGTGGTTCGGAGCACATAGAACATTTCCTCTCTCGCGGCGACTTCCGGCGCGGCTGGCTCAGCATCGATGATAGCGAGTCTCGTGCCAGCGGAGAACTTTCCACCGTCTGGCATTGATTGCACGTCGAAACGGCCCAACGTGGGGGAAACAACGACTGGCATCCTGGAGATAGGTGCCATGAACATGTCATGCCTCGGCCAGGATAGGGAAAATCCTCGTCGCGCGGGCCCGACGCTGGAACAATTTTGTCGCGCCGCCTCAACCGATGTGCACACATTGACTTACAACTCAGTTTTCAGGAAGCGCTCTCAATTCGCTCCGGTTTCTGTGACAGTTTTGTCCGAATAGCTTTCCCTCGCTCACTGGCCGTTAGACACGATCGTAATACATCGCGCCAGTATTCTATCACCCACGGTTTGGGGCGATTCGCCGTTTCTTGCCGTGCCGCCGCGAGCGTGACGGCCCCGAAACCCGGCCAGGCGCGTCACCCTGTTCGAAGCGTGGCACGTAAATTGCAAATCACCCGCGTAACTCCATCCCTTGGATCGAACGCGGTAAACCATCATGATCGACCGTCGCCTCCTTGCCACCATGTTCTTGCTCGCGGTTGCACTTTTCGGCGCCCCATGCCAGGTGGCGTGCGGCGGAGCACCGACCGTGGCCGCCGGCATCGTGGTGGACTACTACCGGTCGGAAAAGCCGTTGACGCTGTCGCCAGCCGAGCTGGCCAAGCTGCCCCGCGCGAAAGTTCGCGCTGAAATCGGAAAGATGCCTTTGACCTTTGAGGGCGTGCCGCTGGCGGAGATCCTGCGCCTGGCCGGGGCCAAATGGGGCGGAAAATGCTCGTCGCTTTTGGACTGCTACTTGTTGGCCACCAGCGAGGACGGTTTTCGCGCGGTGTTCGCCCTGCCCGAGATCGATCCCGGTTTGTGTCACCAGATGGTGATCCTTGCCGATCGCTGCAACGGCGAACCGCTGCGGAAGGCCGATGGCCCCTACCAGATCATCGAAGAAGACGCCAAGCAGCGGGGCCGCTGGGTCAAGCGGGTAACGAAGCTCTCGATCCGGCCGGCTGCCGACGCGGAGGAGGAAGCGACACCGCCGCATGCTGCCCTGCCGGCCGCAAAGACGCCGCTGAAGAGCCACGTCTATCTGGTGGGAATGGGGCCTGGCGACGCCGAGCTGGTGACGTTCAAGGCGGCGGCCGTGCTGCGGCAGGCCGACTGCGTGTTTTGCTTCGACTACCTGAAGAACGAAGTGGCCCGCTACGTCCCCCGCAACAAGATCGACGTGGCGCCGCCGATGTTGATGGGGCGATTTCGCGGCCAGGACCGGAAAACGCTTTCGCCGGAAATGCACGAGCGGGCGCGGCAGAACGAAACAGAGCTGGCCACCTTCGTGCCGCAGGTGCGCCGCATGGTGGCCGCGAAAAAGACGGTCGTTTTCGCCGACGCCGGCGATCCGACGATCTATTGTCCCTGGTCCTGGGTGACCGACGAGTTCGCCGATCTTGGCCCGCTGGTAATTCCCGGACTGAGTTCGTTCAATGCGGGCAACGCGGCGCTGGGGCAGAGCATGACGAAGAACGGCGGCTCGATCCTGATTTCGCCGGGCGACAACATGGGCAGCCCGGACAAGCACGGCCGGCTCGCCGGCACGCTGGTGCTGTTTACGCACCGGGCGAAGCTCGACGAGTTGGTGCCGCGGCTGGCGGCCCGCTATCCGGCCGATACGCCGATCGCCGTCGTGTGCGAAGCCAGCTATGAGCGGCAGGAGGTCACTTTCGCCACGCTCGGGACGATCGGCAAGAAAGTGAGCGCGAAAGACTTGCCGCGCCTGTACCTGATTTACGTCGGCGACGGCCTCGTACTGCCGGCGGCAAAGTGACAAGAGCCGACAGGATGGATTCTGCCATGGCCTACAGCGAAACGCACGGACGAACTGGCAACCGTTCGTGGGCCGCGAGAAGGGGACAGGTCCATGTTTTCGGCGAACCGTTTGTCCGAAAAACACGTCTGCTCGCCGAAAAATGGACCAGTCCCCCGCCAGCCCAGGGTTTGGCAGGTTTTACCTTAATCGAGCTGCTTGTAGTGATCACGATCATTGGCATTTTGGTGGCCCTGTTGCTCCCCGCCGTTCAGGCGGCGCGAGAGGCGGGACGGCGGCTGCAATGCGCGAATCGCTTGCGGCAACTGGCTTTGGCCGCCCACAACTACCATACGGATTGGGACAGTTTTCCCCCGGGCGTCGATCACTCGACAGCCACCAAAACCTCCTTGTTCGTCATCATGCTTCCGTACATCGAGAACGGCGTCTTTTATCAACAGTGGATCGCGCCCGGCGCCACCCGAACGGCGTTGGCCGGCACGGTGCTGACGGGCCTCGTCTGCCCTTCCGATCCGATTCCGAACAATCCGGTCCTCCATGGCAGCACCAATTACGGGGTGACCAGTTACGGCGGCAGCGCGGGCACGCGGTCGTTCTGCAGCATCGTTACGTCGGCGGATTTGAAGGCCGACGGCGTGTTTTTCGAAGCGGGGGCCTATTCTTACCCGGTCAACGGGCAAACCACGGTCACTATCGCGGCCATCAAGGATGGCACCAGTCAAACGCTGTTGTTCGGCGAGCGGAACCACGATGACGCCAATTTCGACTCCTTCGCGGGGGCAGGCTACGAACGGGGACAGCCCCTGGGCGAGTTCGGCTTTTGGACCGGCTCGTGCGGCAGTTGGGACCTGGCCGACGTGACGCTGAGCAGCTATGCGCCGATCAATTACCAAGTGCCGCTCGGTTATCTCGACGCGGCCAAGTTGAATCCGCCGGTCGGTAGCAGCAACGATTTCTATTACTACGCCGATCTGCGGCTGTGTGCCTTCGGCAGCGGCCATCCGGGCGGCGCGAACTTCGCGATGGGCGACGCCTCGGGCCATTTTCTGTCCGACGGCATCGACCTGACGACGTTGCGGGCCTTGAGCACGCGGGCGGGAGGCGAAGTCGTCGCGTTACCCTGACAAGGTATGGTGTGGCACAGCCGCCCTCGGCTGTGCCAGGTTGTGAAGCGGTCTTTTGGCATGACAAGTCGATTTTTCTGCGAGTGCGGTGGGAAAGGAGGCAGCGTGAGACCCGAAACATGAGGGCGCGACCTTCCAGAGTCTGGCGAGTACGCCGGGCAGGAAGGGCGACAGCCCGGCGGCTCTTCCCAACGTAGGGAAGGACGTGTCAAGTTTTGTCAACGTTACTACTGGAAGGTTTCTACGATGCGCAAGAAGAGGTTTTTCCCGTTACCATGCGTGGTCATCATGCTGACCATCGCTGCCGTGTTCTGCCGGACGCCCAGCGCGCCGGCCGGCACAATCCAGGAGAACATCACCACCTCAACCTATATCGACAGCCGATTCAACACGCAGAATATGTCGACCAGCAAGATCAAGTTGACGGTGAACGCCCTGGGCACGGGAAGCAACGACGGCTCGCTGACGCGAGGACTGTTCAGTCTCCCCACGGATCTGGAGAGCATTCCTGCCGCGGATATCGTGTCGGCGACGATCTATTTCTACAACTACGGTATCCAGCCGCCGAATTACACGCAGCCCAATCCGCCGGCCTATACCATGCCGGACGTGGTACTGCACCCCTTGACCCAAGGTTTCTCGCTGACGGGTGCGACCTGGAACAGTCCCGATAAGACCGTTGGCTCGCCGTGGTCCACGGCCTGGACGATACCATCGAGCCCCGGCGGTGCCGGCGGGCCTTACGAAGCGTCGGTGTCCGCCAGCGCTGTCGATCTCAAGACGGGAGGTCTGCCGACGGCCAATAATTGGTCCTGCTTCGATGTCACTTCGCTGTGGAGCGATCCTGACTTTCTCACCAACGGAGTGGTCATGATGTTCGCCAACGAAGTCGTTCCGGCCAACCCCAATAACTCGAACCACGTGTGGATTACGGAGAATTGGGCGAACCAGAACTGGGTAGCACCGCCGAACGGTATTCCCTACATCGTGGTCACCACGGTGCCGGAGCCCTCCACGCTGGCGATGGGACTTTCCGGAGTGGCGGCCCTGCTGACCCTGGGTCGGCGATGGACGAGGCGGCGATAAGCAGAAGTCGCGACCCCAGAGATGGTGCTTTCTCGGGGGGACCGTCCCAATTTTCGCGGCTGCAACCGCGCTCTTGGCAGGCGACGTTGCAGCCGCGAAAATGGGATGGTCCTTTTTTTGTCGCCTGCCATGATCGTTCCCCTCGCCGCCGCCGTGAAACACGCCTGTCTGCGGACGCTGATCGAAGGGTGCGTGCTGACCTTCGTGGCGATTGGCATGGTGCAGACGTGGCTCCTCGATGGGTTGGTAATGCCTTATCAGGTGGCCGGCAGTTCGATGGCCGGGACGTTGCGGGGGGGTCATCGAGACATGGTCTGCGGCGATTGCGGCTACCGCTTCTCCTGCGGCACGGACCTTTCGCCCGTGGCGCTGCGGGCCGTATGTCCCAATTGCGGCTACCCGGGCAACGATCTGGAATCCTTGCCCGACCGCGGCGGCGATTACGTGCTCATGGACCGCACGGCGTTCTCGGTCCGCCCGCCCCGCCGCTGGGAAATCGTGGCCTTTCGCCGGGCGTCGCAGGCCGACCAGATCACGGTCAAACGAGTCGTTGGTCTGCCGGGCGAAACGATCGAGATCCGCCACGGCGACGTCTATGCCGACGGCCGGCTGCTGCGCAAGAACCTGGTCCAACAGCGGGCGCTGGCGGTTTTAGTGCATGACGCTCAGTTTCAACCTCGGCGGGAGCCGGCCCTGCCACTCCGTTGGCGTCCCGAGCGCCGGGATAACGGCTGGACTGCCGTCGGCGGAGACTTTGCTCATGCCGCCGGCAAGAATGGGCCGCTCGATTGGCTCGAGTATCATCACGGGCGGGAATCGCCGGTCACCGACCTCTGTGCCTATAATCCGTCGCAGCCGCGGCGCGAGGAAGACGTCCATCCCGTGAGCGACCTGCTAGTGTCGTTTCAACTGGTCGATCTGGCCGGAAGCGGCATTTTTCACATCCGCATGCGCGACGGGCACGACGATTTCCAGGTACGGCTCGATTTTGGCGGGAGCCCGCCACGCTATCAGGTCTTACGCAACGGACGGCCGCTCGATGGCGGCGCGGGGGACGTGGCCACGGCCCGCGGCCAGCGACTGCTGGAAGTGTCCTTGGTGGATCAACAATTTCTGCTGGCGCTTGATGGCCAAACACTGCTAGCATGGCCCTATGAGCGGTTCGATCCCCCGCCGACTCCGCCGGCCTGTCCGCTGGCCCTCGGCGCGGAGGGATTGGAGGTCACGGTCGGTGCTTTGCGGGTATACCGGGACGTGTATTACACGGACCCGGCCGGCTCACTGGGGCATCGTCGCAGCAACCGGCCGGTGCGTTTGGGGGCAGGGCAGTATTACGTGCTCGGCGACAACAGCCCGGTTTCCGAGGACAGCCGCCAGTGGACGACGGGGGGGGAAGTTGACGCTAAGCTGTTCGTGGGCAAGCCATTAGTGGCGATTGCCCCGGCCCGGCTCTCACTGGCCGGCTGGGGGCAATTTCAAGTTCCGAATCCGCTCGGAATCCGGTATATTTGGTGAAAGGAGCGGATCAGGACTTAGGAGCCGGACAGTGGCGGACCCATCGCGGGTGAGAAAAATGGGCGATCGCGCCCAAGTTGCCGACGGCACTATCATTCCTTTGGGTCCTCTTGCCCGTCTATCCCTTCGTTGCGAAGCCGCAAGCGGCCGATGTCGGACCCTCAGCCTCTGACCACTACATGATTAAGAACAGGCCTACCAGTACGAAGTCCCCGTCCACGTCTCCTGCCGCTGCTCGCCGAAGTGACAAGCGTTACGAGACAGCCCCCCCGGCCGATGTGATCTCCCGCCATCTTCCCTCGTCGGCGGCAATTCGCGAGACCATCGAATCCATTGTGATTGCCTTCGTGCTGGCCCTTCTGTTTCGCACGTTTGAGGCCGAGGCGTTTGTCATACCCACGGGTTCGATGGCGCCGACTTTGATGGGACGCCATAAGGACGTCGTTTGTCCGAAATGCGGCTGTCCGTATCCGGTCAACGCGCACATGGAAGTGGATGACGCCGGCAATTTGAAGGATTCGAGCAATCAGGTCGTGGCCGGCACCTGTCCCATGTGCCGCTACACGGCGGCACTCGGTTCCGACAATCCGCAGCATCAAAGCTATCCCTCGTACAACGGCGATCGCATTTTGGTGAGCAAGTTCGCCTACGAGCTGGCCGATCCGCGGCGGTTTGACGTGATCGTCTTCAAATTTCCGGGCGACGCCACGACCGACGCCCGGACCAATTTCATCAAGCGTCTGGTCGGTTTGCCGGGCGACACGGTGTGGATACAACACGGCGACCTGTGGATTCGTCGCGGCCAGGAACCGTTTCAAATCGCGCGGAAGCCGCCGGAGAAACTGTTGGCCATGCTTCAGCCGGTGTTCGACAACGACTACATGCCGCGGATCGCCGAAATGGGCTGGCCCGCGCGCTGGCAGCCCGAGCCGACCGCCCACGGCAGCACGGCCGGGGCATGGAGTTCCGACGACCATGTGACGTTTCATACCGACGGCACGGCCGCCGGCGAGAGTTGGCTTCGCTACCACCATCTGGTCCCGGACTTTCAGCAGTGGAGAGAGATGCGGCAGCAGGGTGGCCGGCCGCCCGAGCTGGCGCCGCAATTGATCCGGGATTTCACGGCCTACGATACCGGCCGGTCGCGGCGAGAGGAGACCGTGGCGCCGGACATTCGGAGTCTCGGCCTATATTGGGTGGGCGATCTGGCCTTGCGCTGCACGGCGGAGGTGGAAAGCGAAAAGGGCGACTTGCTCTTCGAGCTGCGCAAAGGGGGGCGGCAATTCCATTGCCGCATCGACGTGGCCACCGGCCAGGCGGCGCTCTCGATCAGCGGCCGGGACATGCGGCAGTTCCAGCCCACCGCGGCGACCAGCGTGCGGGGGCCGAGCCGCCACGAAATCCGCTTCTCCAACTGCGACGACGAGCTCAGACTTTGGGTCGATGGACGCGTGGTGCAGTTCGATGCCTCGACGGCGTACCGTGACCTGGGCAATCACTTGCCCGAGGCGAGCGATCTCTCGCCGGTCGGCGTGGCCTCGGTGGGTGTGAAAACGCGGCTCAGTCACCTGGCCCTCCTCCGCGACATCTACTACATTGCCGACGATATGTCGTATCCAGACCTGCGCGACGCGGCGGTCCGCAACCAGCTCGAGCGAAGAGACGCGATGTATTCCTTGAAGGCCAACCAGTTTTTCGTCCTCGGCGACAACAGCGCCTGGAGCAAAGACGGCCGGCTGTGGGGGGCCGACAATTATTGGGTCCCCCGCGAGTTGCTGATTGGCAAGGCCCTGTTCCTCTATTGGCCTCATTCGTGGGACAAGGTTCCCTACGTCAACCTTCCGTTTCCCATGTTTCCCAACTTTGCCCGAATGGGGTTTGTCCGCTGAAAAGTCCATCGGCTGCGAAGCCGTAAGCGGCTCGTGCGGGCCAGACCCCTGCCTCCTGAACCCTGAACCCTAATTCCTAGCCCCTGGTCCCTCCTCCCGCGCCGATGCTCGAAGTCAAAGGATTGGTCAAAATCTACGGCACGCGGCGGGTGGTCGACGGCGTCGACTTCCGCGTCGACAGCGGAGAAATCGTCGGCCTGCTCGGTCCCAACGGAGCGGGCAAGACCACCAGTTTCCGCATGACCTGCGGCATGATCGTACCCAACGTGGGCAAGGTGCGGCTCGACGGCGTCGATATCACCGAGTGGCCCATGTATCGCCGGGCCCGCGAAGGTGGCATGGGTTATCTAGCCCAGGAATCCAGCGTCTTTCGCAAGCTCACCGTGGAGCAGAATCTGCTGGGCGTCATGGAGCTGCTGGGGTTCGATCGCAAAACCCGTCACCGCCGCTGCAAGGAACTGCTCGATCAGTTCGACATCGCGCGCTTGCGGAAGTCGTTGGCGCTCTCACTTTCGGGCGGCGAGCGGCGGCGGCTGGAAATCGCCCGCTGCCTGGTCTCCAATCCCAAGATCATCTTACTGGACGAGCCGTTTACGGGCATCGACCCGGTCACTATTGCCAGCATCCAGCGGATCATTCGTCGCTTGCGATCGGAGGGGATCGCCATTCTCATCACCGACCATCAGGTGCGCGAGACGCTGCAAATCACCGACCGCAGCTACGTGATTCGCGCCGGCAAGGTCCTCTGCCATGGGCCGCCCGACGTCGTGCTGGCCAATCCCGAGGCCCGCAAATACTACTTCGGCGACGACATGGACATGGGGCGCAAGCCGGCGGGGCGACGCTAAGCGGCGAGCCCGGAGGCGATCTGCCATGCCCCTCTCTGGCGTCAAATGCCATGAAGCTGGGCAAGCGGCGCAAAGATGCGTTGCGGCACGGGGACTTCCCATCCGCTCGCCCAGGTCGCCTTGCCCGGGACGCGGGGCGGCGGTATGATCCCCGCCCGCGATGATTGGTTGAAACTCTTAGCCGTGCGACAGGAGGTAGCGTAGATGAGGACGGATCCTCTGCCGGAGGAAGTGCGAGAACTGGTCTTGCGGGCGTTTCAGGGCTTCGGCGCGGAGGTCTTCAGCGCGGCGAGCCTGGATGAGACGATCCTGCTGGACGATGGCCGTTATGCCGCAAGGACGTACACGGTCGACGGCTACATGGCGATGTGGCTGGTGGAAATTGGCATCGTGCAATTTTACGATGCCGAGGGCAACATGTTGCTGACCGTGAATCTATTGGAAGAATTGGAACCGCAGCGCATGGCCGCGTGAGGTTTTTCGAGGCGGCGGGCAAGCTATTGTTTTCCGCCGAAGCATTCGTTCCGACCGCGTTTAGCCGGCGTGCTCGTACGCCGCGGAACAAGGGACCGTTCCGGTTTCCGTTTTCCGGCCGGCATCAGGGGGACGAAAGTCCCGCCGCGCCGGCCGAGGACGGTTGCTCGGGTTCCGAGTTGTCCGCGCGGGACGCATAGTGGGCCACCCGCTCCAACAACGCCCGCTGCTCGATCGGTTTGGCCAGGTAATCATTGCAACCGGCGTCGAGGCACTGCTGGCGATCCTGGCTCATGGCATGGGCCGTCAGGGCAATGATGGGGCGCCGGTAACCTAGCGCCCGCAGCCGCCGCGTGGCCTCGTAACCATCCATGACCGGCATTTGAATGTCCATCAAGACGACGTCATAGGGGGTGAAGCGCGGGGTCTGCTGTCCATCGGTCGGGGACTCGCCGAGCACAAGCTTGTCCATGGCGGCCTGCCCATTCTCCGCCACCGCGACCTCGGCACCGGCCTTACGCAGCAGCAGGGCGATGAGCCGTTGATTGTCCGGCCCGTCTTCCACCAGCAGCACGCGGCAGCGGAGCGAAGGAACCTTCCGGTGACTTGCCCGCTGGGACCGATCTTGCGCCGGGGCTTCGGTCACGTGATCCAGCAACCGTATGCCCTCGAGCGACCCCGGGTCGATCGTGAGCGTGAACGTGGTTCCTGTGCCGGGCAAACTCTGCACGCGGATATCTCCGCCCAGCATTTCCGCCAGGCGGCCGCTGATGGTCAATCCGAGTCCGGTGCCGCCGAAACGCCGGCTGGTGGAACTGTCGGCCTGCGTAAAGGGCTGAAAGACGCGGGCGATTTCTTCTTCATTCATGCCGATGCCGGTATCGATGACGTCGAAACCGAGCAGCGGCTCGCGCTCCGCTTCGCGGCACAACTGGGTCACGATCCGCACCTCGCCCGCGGCGGTAAACTTGACGGCATTGCCCACCAGGTTAATGAGAATCTGCCGCAAGCGCGTGGGATCGGTTTGGACGGTTTCGGGTATGGGACCGGAAAACTCCGTCGCGAGGCGGAGCCCGGCCGCTTCGGCGCGGATGCGCATCAGCGAGGCAACCTCGGCCACGATGCGTAGCGGCGAACAGGAACTCGTGATCAACGGCAATTTATCGGCCTCGATGCGGGAGAGGTCGAGAATATTGTTGATAATGCTGAGCAGATAATGGCCGTTTCGCTGAATCGTTTCTACGGCTTCCTGACAGGGCACGTCGTGAACGCTGTCGCGGAGGACATCGGCAAAGCCGAGGATGGCCGTCATCGGCGTGCGGATTTCGTGGCTCATGTTGGCCAGGAATTCGCTTTTCACGCGGGTAGCCGATTCCGCCGCGCACTTGGCGTCTTCCAGCGCCTTGTTGGCCGACTCCAGAGCGGCCGTATTGTGCCGCAGTTCTTCCTCCGCCCGCTTGCGGTCGGTAATATTGGTCACGACACCGTTGAAAACGAGTTCGTTCTCCCGCTGGAACGGCGTCGAGGCGCTGCTGAACCAGATCGTTTCGCCGGAGGGCGCCACGAACCGCCCTTCGAAATTCCACGGTTTGCCTTCCGCGATGACTTCGCGGGTGGAGTCGATGAAGCGTTGCCGGTCCTCGGAGTGCACGCCGTCCAGGAATCGCTGGAAGAGTTGCTCGGTTGGCACCTGCATGCCGAGCAGCTTCCGGAGCTGACCCTCGACATAATGTAATCCCATCTCCCCGTCAGGCCGGGCGTAAAACTGATACACCGCTCCGGGGATGTTGGTAGTGATGAAGCGGAGTTTGTCTTCTTTTTCCTGGAGCTGTTTCGTTCGCTCATCGACAATCGTCTTGATCTGCATCGTCTGCCCGACCATCACCGAGACGTAGCTGGCCAAGAGCGTAGAAAAAAGGATGCCGCCGCCCAGTACGGCCCACGGCTGAAAGGTGGCGCGGCTGGCAACGAAGGCCACCGTCGGCTCCATCAACAGCGACCATTGCCGATGGCCGATGGACAGCTTGGTCGTATGGACCATGCCCGGGGGACGATCGATTTCGGCCGTGCCGCACGGCGAACGGTCTTTCCGCCGCGTGCGAGAAGCATGGAAATAGGCGACACGCCGACTGGAGGGCACGGGAGAATCACAGACGTAAATGTCGATCCCTCCCGGTTCCAACGACTTCAACGCATCCTCGACGATTTGGTCGGTGCGGAAGACGCCCAGGACGAAGCCGCGGAGCTGCGGACCGTCGTGGGCGTGGGCCGCGGCGGCGGGGCCTTGTTCGTACACCGGGAGGGAAACCAGGATCACCCGCCGCTGATCGGTGGCCTGAACCGGAACGAGCGGCGCCGAAACGCCCATCGTGCCGCGCGAACGGGCCTGCTCGAGCGCCTCCCGTCGTTCGGGAGTGGAGTAAGCGTCGTAACCGAAAGCCGGTTCGTTGCCCAGGTAGGGTTCGACATAGCAGACGGGGAAATATTCGTTGTGCCGCGCGGCCCGTCGGAGCCGCCCGTCAGGGCCTTTTTCCGTGATTTGGAAGTCCTTGAACCCCTCGCGGCGCATGGCGGCTTCGAACCGGTCGCGATCGGCATCGGCGACGCAAGGAACCCATTCCAAGGCCTGAATGCCGGCCATGTGGGAGAAGAAGGGCTGCACGAAGGTGTGAAATTCGTCTCGGTGGACCCCCTCGTGATCTGCCACGCAAAAGCTGCGGGGCGATTCCAGCGCCAAACAGTTGTGTTCGATTGCCCTGCTGATGACGGAAGCCCGCTCGCCCGCCGTGCGGATGAAATCCGTGCGGATTTGCCGCCGCTCGGCGGCAAGGACCGCCCAAAACGCGGCCGCCGAGATGGTACTGCCGAGCAAAAGGATAACGGCGGGGGCAAAATAACCTTTCCGGCAGAAGCGAAACCCTCCTCTTGCCCAGCCCCCGCCGCCGACCGTTGCCCGATCCGGGTCGTGCCAGGTTGCTGATACGCTGTCCTGGGAAGACATCGTGAAGCCCGTCTCGTTGCGAGGATGACATGGGCAAGGGCTCGTTTCTACTTAAGGCTAGCTTATGGAGCCCCGGCAGTCGTCAGCGGTCGGTCGCCGTGTCCGAGTGCAGGGGCGAAAAATACGCAGGCTGCCGCCATCCTGCTGCCTCTCGCCAGGGCACCGATGGTGCAGATCAGCAGGCGTATGTCTTTATTGTTTGCCCCACCATCGGCCAGTCTCCCCATAGCGCATGTTGGCGGCCATCGCCTGTCGATGGCCGCCAACGGGGTGTGGCATGAGCACGGCCGGCTATTGTTCCGGCTGGGGCCTGACAGCCTTGTGCGGCTGCTGGTTCGTTCTCGAGCCTGAGACGACCGCCTGATCCGTTTGGGAGATCATTTTCTCGCCGGCCACCGCGGCGGGCGGATCGCCGCTATAGCCGCCGCAATTGTGGCAACCGCCACCGCCCTGATGGCAGCCGCCGGCTACAGGGCATCCGCAGCCGGCAGAGCACCCGCAGCCCGTATAGTTGCCACGGCAATCGCAGGGGTCCCAACAATCGGGCGGATCGCTGTAGAAATCACCACAATATCGCCCGCAGCACCCACATCCACACCAAGTACAGGGCGTGAACAAGGCGAACAGGCAACTGAGCGGTCCTCGATGCCAGCAACGCTCGCAGCAGCCATCGCAGCAGCCGTTACCGCACCCGTTGCAGCACGTATCCCCACACGGATCACAGCCGCATTTGGCGCAGCTTCGGGCGCACGAATCGCAGCAGGGTTGGCCGCACGGCGTTTCGCAGCATGTGTCGCAACCACCGCAGGCCGGCCCACAGCGAGGTGCACAGGCGCAGGGCCGCGCCAGGCATCGCCTCGGTCCACAACCGTCTTCGTCGCAACCATCGCCGCAGCCGCCGGCCACGCAGTCGCCGCAGCCTACGCACGGGCGATAACAGAAAATTGTCTGGCACAAGCCGCAGCCACTGCTGGCCGCCAAAACTCCCCCCACTAGGCCGAGAAAGATGATTCGTTTCACGATTGTTCCCCTGCTATAGAAGCCTCAGAGAGACCCTCGCTAATCGTTATCGTCCGAATAATCGGCAGAGTCGAGAAAATCGCTAGAACCGTAACTTCCCCGAAGATCTCCGCGTTCTTCCCAGTTTCTCCAGCCATCCGCCGCACTCCCTTGCTCGCCGATCCGAAGGGCCCTAGAATCACCTCAGCGAGTAGGTTGCCCGCCGCATCTCGAAAAAAGGGTGATTTTCAGACGTGATGGACGATTTGCGACTCGATGTTCTGGCCGTGGGTGCCCATCCCGACGACGTGGAAATTGCCTGTGGCGGCACGCTGGCCAAGCTCGCCCAACAGGGATATCGGGTGGGCATTATCGACTTGACCGACGGCGAGCCCACCCCCGGTTCCGCGGGGCCGGAGGTTCGCCTGGCCGAGGCCCGGCGGGCGGCCGAAGTGCTCGGTGTGTTGCATCGTGTGACCCTCGATCTGCCGAACCGGCGGCTCTTCGACAGCTTTGAGGCGCGAACGAAGTTGGCCACCGAGTTTCGCCGCTATCGCCCGCGGCTGGTGTTAGGGCTGGGCGGCAAAACGCCCACGGCCTCGCCCGACCACTACCAAGCATCGCTGATCATCGAGGCCGCGGTGTTCTATTCGAAGTTGACCAAGTGGAACGAGCATTTTTCCGGTCTGCCGCCGCACGTGGTGCCGCGCCGCTTGGACTTCTTTTTGGCGTTTCACACGCACTCGCCCACGGAGCGCGGCGCCATGGTGATCGACATCGGCGACACGCTGGAGAAGAAACTAGCGGCAATCACTTGTTACGCCAGCCAGTTTCCGCCGACGAAAGCCCATTATCTCGACGATTTTCGCGCGTTCGCCATCCAACAAGGCGTGGCGGCGGGCTTTGCCGCCGGCGAGGTGCTCGCCAGCCCGATCGCCTGGGGCACGCGCGACTTGATGGGCCTGCTCTTCGGGCCGCCGCCGGAAAAGTAAGGTGTGCGGAAAAGGCGATGTTGGGTCGGCAGTGCAACTGCCGTCCCAACCTGCCACCCCCACGTGATAGTCGTTCAGGGCGTCAACACGATCTTGCCGGCCAGGGCGCCGGTCTTCCGGATCGTATTTTCCTCTTGCAGGCGATGCGCGGCGGCCGTTTCCGCCAGCGGCATAACGCGGTCGATCCGCGGCCGAAGGCGTCCCTTCGCCAGCCAGCGGTTGATCTCCGCCGCACACTTCCGCTGCTCGTCGGCCGGGGCATTGAACATGGCGAAGCCGAACAGCTTGCCGTCTTTGATGTAGAAGGGTCCGACCGGAAACGGGGGCCGTGAATCGCGACCCGCCATGACGACGATCCGTCCGCGGAAGGCCAGATGCTTGATCGCCAGGTCAAAATTCTGTTCCCGCAACGTCTCAAAGCATACGTCAATGGCGCCAAACTTGCCCAGCGCGGCGTCCACGTCGTCGGTCTTGTAATTGACCGACACCGTGGCCCCCAGTTGGCGGCAGATTTGCACCTTTTCGCGGCTGCCGGCCGTGGCGAAGACACGGGCACCGACCGCGCGGGCCATCTGGATCACGCACGAACCGACACCGCCCGTCCCGCCGTTGATGAAGACGTTCTCGCCCGCCCTTACCTGGGCCTCGCGGAAGAGGCCCAGATGGGCCGTGATGCCCACCAGCGCCACCGCCGCAGCGTCCTGGTCGGAGACTTCCTCCGGCGTGGCATAGAGCCAGCATTCATCCACCGCGGCGTATTCGGCGAAGGTGCCTTGACGTCCCAGCAATCCCTGATTACTTCCCCAGACGCGATCGCCCTTCTGGAACTTGGTCACCGTGGCCCCGGTTGCCTCGACCACGCCCGCCAAGTCGCAGCCGACGATGAACGGCTTGGGCAGATCCATGGGATACATGCCGGCCCGAATGTACGTGTCGACCGGATTGACGGCTACCGCCTTGACCTTGACCAGCACCTGGTTCTCGGCCGGTTTTGGTTTGGGTTGGTTGCCATAAACGATATTCTCCGGCGGCCCTGGCTTCTCAATATACGCGGCTTTCAACGTTGTACCTCCGGGTGCGGTGCGAGCAAGAATAGCCGCCCATCATACCCCCTGGTAGAGCAAAGCTAAAGAGGGAACGCCAATAGATTTTACGGGCGCATCCCAATAGGGAGAATGACGCCTGCGAGGGGAAATAGCCTAAGTCCATCGCCCCAAACGGCAACCGATAAGAGTATGCGTCAACAGGATGATGGTTTCGCGTCAGGAGCGGGGTTCAGGGGTCAGGGGTCAGGACCCAGGGGTTCCCCGTCCTGCTTTCCTTTCCCGTAAGTTCTGAACCCTGACCTCTGAACGCTGACCTCTGAACCCTGCCCCCTTCCTCCCCTTTTCCGGCCGATTCCGCGGGGAAAATCGCCCAGGCTACCAAGAATCTGCTCATTCTGCCATTGACCCATCTGTCAAGGTATCTATAATCCGCCCCGAGTTTTTCCCGATACGCCGGCCCGGAACGGTTTCTGTCTCGTCGATGGTGAAACGCGCGGCACATCCGGCACAGTTTGCGAAAAAGGAATAATTAAACCGCTGCCCGCGTTCGATTCTAATTGAACAGTGCACGATCTTTTCTTGTTCTTCTCGAAGGACACCGAAGCCATGCGAACCCACATAGCACGGTGCGTGTTAATGACCCTGACGGCGGCCGTCTTGTCGGGCTGCTATAGCGATGGTCATTGGACCATGCCCTGGCAGAGCAGTCCGTTTCAATCCAGCAGCCAAACCACCCCCGTGGCAACGCCGCCCGCCGTGGGTTCGCCCACGAAACCCTCAACAGCGGTAACCGGCACGACGAACAGCACCGCGCCGTCGAGCTACGGTGCGCCTGGTTCCAGCGCCGTCACGCCGCCGGTGACTTCCACCGGGACACCGAGTTATGGTTCGCCTGCCACCGGCTACCCACCATACTCCTCGACGTCATCGGGAACTACGGCGTCGAGTACGCCGTCAAGTTACAGCCCCGCCTATACGGCCAGCGCCGCGGGCACGCCCGGTTATGGGGCCACGCCATCCAGTTCCACCGGCTTGAGTGGGGCGTACGGTTCAACCAGTTCGGCGTCGACTCCATCTTACGGCGCCTCGAATCCTTATTCCAGCCCAACGACGCCCTCGTACGGCAGCAGCTCGAGCACGCCGCCGTACAGCAGCAGTTCGAGTACACCGCCGTACAGCAGCACTTCCAGCACGCCGTCCTATGGCAGCAACTCAAGCTTGCCGCCGTATAGCAGCAGTTCGAGCACGCCGTCCTATGGCAGCAGTTCGAGCACGCCTTCGTATAGCAGCAGTTCAAGCCTGCCGCCGTACAGCAGCAGTTCGAGTACGCCATCCTACGGCAGCAGTCCCAGCACACCGCCGTACAGCAGCGTCTCGAGTACGCCGCCCTATGGTGCGAGTTCCAGCACGCCTCCCTATGGCAGCGGTTCGAGCACGCCATCCTATGGCAGCAACTCAAGCACACCGTCTTACGGCAGCAGCTCGGCCACACCGTCTTACGGCAGCAGTTCGAGCACGCCTCCGTACAGCAGCAGTTCGAGCACGCCGCCCTATGGTGGAAGTTCCAGCACGCCTCCCTATGGCGGTTCCTCGTACGGCACTCCCGGCAGCACGCCGAGTGGATTGGCCCCGGCCGGTGGCTCTCCGAGTAGCTATTCGAATCCGGTCCGCACTTCGCCTTCGTATGGCGGCAATAGCGCGGGCAGCTACAGCAACAGCGGGAACAGCTATGGCTCGACCACGAGCCCCGATCACTATAACGCCGCGGGCGACCGCTACAGCAGTACCGCCGCCAGCGGGAACTCGAGCTATGGCGCGGGCGGCGCCGCCAGCTCCGCGGCCGTTCCCGCCGCACGTTATGCCGACCCCACCTCGAACAGTTCCGGTCTGTCGGGGACCACGGCGGCATCGCCTGCGGGCGACCGCTATGCGATGCCCGGCGGCAGTTCGCCTGCCTTGGTAGGCAGTCGGACTACCGTGCCGGGCGTCGCGCCGCCGACGGCCGGCAGCGGCAGTTATGTTCCGCCGGCCCCCAGCTACAGTTCGACCGCCCCGGGAACCGCTGGCTCGAGTTACGGTCTGCCGGCCAGTTCGGGCAGTGCCCCGGCTGGCACCAACTCTTACGCGGTGCCGAGCGGAATGGCCGCCCCGGCTAGCGGTGGCAGCGGCAGCGATGCGTCCGCCTACCGGCCGGGCGGCACGAGCGATTATTCGCCACGGGCTGCGAGCCCCGTTGGTTCCAGCACGATCCCCGCCGCGCCGACCAGCCCGGCGGGCGTCAGCTCGGCCAGCTTTTCCTCGCCGGGCACGGGCTCTGGCATGTAGCCGAACATCGGCGTCCGGTCGCGGAGTTGCGGTCTAACCAACGGCTAACATTTCGCTGTATGCGTGAAACGCACCGCCCCCTGCGTCTCAAAGGCTTATGGTGCGTTTCACGCACCCTACGGGCTACGTACCAAAATCTTCCCGCCGGTGTCTTTGCAACATGCCCCCGGCTTCTGTTATGATAGGGACCAAGACAGTTTCGCTTACTCGGTCCAGGGGGATGTGGCGTGTTGATCGGTCCGGTGTTCACCCGCGAGGTGGCCATTGCCCCGCGGCGCGTCAAGCTGTACGTTTCGCGGACGACCTATGCGCTGGCCCTCTTGGTGCTGATGAGCACCGCTTGGCTGGTGCTCACCGGCACGCAATTGGTCCGTGACGTAGGCGATTTGGCGCGCTTCGGCGCCGTGGTGTTTCAGATTCTCGCCCCGCTGCAATTGGCCCTGGTCATTTTCTTTTCCGCCTTGCTGGCCGCCAGCGAGGTGGCCCACGAAAAAGACCGCCAGACGCTGGTCTTATTGCTGCTGACGAACCTTTCCAACGCCGAACTGGTGTTGGGCAAGCTGCTGGCCAGCCTGCTGGGCGTGCTGGTGATGCTGGCGGCGGGGCTCCCCGTGTTCCTGCTGGCGGCGCTCTTGGGCGGAATATCGTATGGGGAAATCGCCCGGGCGCTGGCCGTCACGCTGGCTACCGCACTCTGCTGCGGCAGTCTCGGTTCGATGCTGGCGCTGTGGCGCGAGAAGACCTTTCAAGCGCTGGCGATGACCGTGCTCGTTCTGGTCCTCTGGCTGGCGCTGGGTGAGATCGTGGCCGCCGGTATCTTTGGCGACGTCATCGGCGGATTGCCCTGCCAGACGCTGGCGGCAGCCATTAGCCCCTGGCAGGCCATTCTCCACGCCACCCGACCGTATCTCCATGCCCAGCCGGCGCTGGGACCGTTGGGCACCCCCGTTCACGCGTTTGTGTTGCTGGCCGTAGTGCTGTCGGCGATCCTGAACGGTGTGGCCGTGGCGATGGTGCGCGTCTGGAATCCATCGCGAACCGCGGAGGGAGGAGTTGACGCAGAGGAGAGAGGAGAGAGGAGAGAGGAGAGGCAAGAACAACGCACCGAGGCACCTTCTCGGCTTACGTCCCTCGCCCCTAGCCCCTCGGATCTCTCCCCTCTCCCCTCTCCTCTCTCCCCTGCTTCTCGCCGCGTATGGGACAACCCGGTGATCTGGCGAGAGATTCGGACTTGGGCCTACGGGCGGAAGATGATCGTGGTGCGACTGGCATACCTAGTGCTCTTCGCCCTGGCCGCTGTCGGCCTGGCCGCGGCCCTCTCCGGCACCCTGTCGGCCGCGTCCGCCCAAGCGGCCATTTGCCTGACCCCGCTGGTGCTCTTGAGCCTGGTGTTGGTCAACGCCCAGGCCGTTACCTCGTTGACCAGCGAACGCGACGCCCGGGCGTTGGACCTGCTGTTGGTGACCGACCTGACGCCGAAAGAGATCGTCTACGGCAAGCTCGGCGGGGTGTTTTATAACACCAAGGAAATGGTGCTGCTGCCCATGCTCCTGTGCGTCGCGCTCTGGCTCGTGGGACCGCTGAGCTTCGAGAACTTGCTCTATCTGCTGGGCGGCCTGGCGGTGCTTTACGTTTTCACCGCCATGGTGGGCCTTCATACGGGCATGACGTATGGCAATTCCGGCGTGGCCGTGGCGACCAGTTTGGGAACCGTCTTTTTTCTCTTCGTCGGCGTGGCCGTGTGCATCCGCATCATGATGGCCTTCAGCGGCTCGTTCCAGGCCCAGTTTCTGCCCTTTTTTGCCTTCATGGTGTTCGGCGGCGTGGGGCTCTACGTGGTGCTGGGCGTCCGAAACCCGTCCACGGCCATCGGCATCGCCTCTTTCGCCTGCCCTTTTGCCACGTTCTACGCCATCACGAGCTATCTGCTGGGCGAAACGCTGGCGGTGTTCTTGGTGACCGTGGCGGCCTACGGTTTCACGACCGCGGCGATGCTTGTGCCGGCCATCTGCGAGTTCGACGTGGCGACGGGGCGAACGACGGCTGACGAGTGAGGGAGGTCGTGACCTCAGCGCGAGTCCGGCTGCCCAGTCGTGCGTCGGCCGCCGAAATTCTTGCCGCCGGCCAAGGAATCTCAAGGTGGCTCGCAAGCGACATCAAACTCGTAGGATCCTCACGGCTGCGTGCCGGTGTGCGTAGCTTCCGCATCCATCCAGGCGGGCTTTAGGCAGCACGCAGGAAACGAAATACCCACCCGATCCCAGTCCCACCGCATCATCAAGGGGTCGGCACCGTGGCGCGGGTAGACCAATTCCTGCGTGCTGCCTTAGTCCGTAGTACAGGACGTCAGGATCGATATCGGCGCCGTTGGGCCAAGAAATGACACCGCCCGTTACCGTCATGGAGCAAAATACGGCCGGATCGGTGCGTATCGCCTCGAACACCGGACCGCGCAGATATGGCTCGAAATCGACTTCTCTTTGCGTGTCGTTGTCGAACGTGACCAACGCCCGGAATGCTTGGAGCGGCTTCACGGAGCGGGCGGAAATGCGAGGACCGAGTTTCCTCGGCTGGCTGATACATGGCATGGCGTCGCCACTCGGCATCGAAATCGAACTGAAGTGTACGGTGGCTGGCTGTGAAAATCAATCGCCGCCGTTGGCCGGTTCTTGAGTTGGACGATCCTGGCCGGCGAGCGCGCCACCCCAGAAGCCAAACACTTGGAAGAGTGGGGAATGCCCCGCGTCAAACGCAAACTCCCCTCACCCGGCCCTCTCCCTTTGCAACATTATTCATCAGCTAGCATGGGAGTAGGGAACGCTGGAAAAACAGCGAGTTCGCGTACATGCTTGTCTAAGGGAACCTTTTTTCAAGGAGACAAGACATGGAACGC
>Ga0181520_10000926_pt1 | contig 62449 bp, 57 predicted proteins | sample PEATcosm2014_Bin_29_FD_132451 | JGI IMG/M metagenome (GOLD analysis project Ga0181520, IMG submission 132451) | Peatland microbial communities from MTU Mesocosm Facility, Houghton, MI, USA - PEATcosm2014_Bin02_30_metaG | ecosystem: Environmental > Terrestrial > Soil > Wetlands > Peat | place...
TACGCGAAGCGGTAGATCTGACCGAAGTAGTGGTCGTACAACTCCCCGAAAGCGTCGGCGTCCGTCTTGGCACGCTCGACCAGCTGATCCTCATAGGCCCGGGGTAGGGTCATCGCACGTCTCTCATCCCCAGGCGTGTGTGCCTGGTGAACGGATCGGCGGATTGGGAGGTTACGGGGTGGCTCATGTCAGCGGCGGCGGCCTGCCGCCGCGCGCGATCGGCGAGCACCTCGAGCGGGCCGGCAGATCGGGACGGCGAGGCGCCGGCCAGTATAGGGTGGGCGGGCGGGGCGCTCACAGGAGTTGTGCCCCGTTCACTCTGAGCCCCCTTTCGCGACCCGGTTCGGAGTCCGCCACCGAATAGAATTGGCCCACGTGATCCCCCGTTACACGCCGGCCGCGATCGCCGCCGTCTTCAGCGACGAGTCCCGGCTCCGGCGGTGGCTGGAGGTGGAGCTCCTCGCGGCCGAGGGCTGGGCTGCCGTCGGGCGGATCCCCTCCGAGGCCGCCGAGAGGCTCAGAGCCGGTGCTCGTGTCGATCCTGGCCGCGTCGCCGAGCTGGAGGCCGAGCAGGGCCACGATGTCGCCGCCTTCGTCCAGGCGGTTCAGGAGACCGTCGGCGACGAGGGCCGCTTCTTCCACCTCGGCCTCACCTCCTCGGACGTGGTCGACACCGCCCTGGCCACCCAGCTCCGAGACGCGGCTCGCCAGATCGACGAGGACGCGGCCGCGCTGGAGGCGGCCCTCGCTGCCCAGTCGGTGCGCCATCGACTCAGCATGATGCCGGGCCGGACCCACGGGGTTCATGCCGAGCCGCTCAGCCTCGGGGTCAAGCTGGCCAATCACTACGACGAGGTGCGGCGCGGCCGAGCCCGTGTCGCCGCCGCCGCCGCCGAGGTTGCGGTCGGCCAGGTCAGCGGGCCGGTGGGCACCCACACGTCGGTCCCGTCCGAGGTCGAGGAGTTCGTCTGCCGGGGACTGGGCCTGGCCGTGGCCGACGTCGCCACCCAGGTGCTGGCCCGGGATCGCCACGCCGCCTTCGTGGCCGCGGTGGCCATCCTGGGTGCCAGCCTCGAGCGGCTCGCCACCACCGTCCGGCTGCTTCAGCAGACCGAGGTCGCGGAGCTGGAGGAGCCCTTCGCAGAGCGCCAGAAGGGGTCCTCGGCGATGCCGCACAAGCACAACCCGGCGCTCTCCGAGCGGGTGTGCGGGATGGCGAGAGTGCTGCGCGGCTACGCCGTCACGGCCATGGAGGACATCGCGCTCTGGCACGAGCGCGACATCTCCCACTCCTCCGCCGAGCGCATCGTGCTACCCGACTCGTGCGCCCTGCTCGACTACATGCTTAGGCTCTGCACGCGCCTGGTCATCCAAGTTCGTGTCAATCCTGACAAGATGTTGGCAGATGTCGAGACCTTCGGCCGGATCACCTGCTCTCCCCGCGTGCTCGACGCCCTGATCGTTGCCGGGTGGTCCCGGGAACGCGCCTACCGCGAGGTGCAGGCGCTGGCCGAGAGGGCCCGCCGGGGCGAGGCCGGCTTCGAAACGCTGGTGCGCGGCCAGCTCGGCGAGGTCCTCTCACCGGAGCGGATGGATGCGTGCTTCGACCTCGCCGCCTACCTCGCCGGCATCGACGGCACCTACCGGCGCCTCGGGCTCGAGATCCGCGATGCGGAGACGTTGACAGCCGAGGAGCGTCCGCAGCTCGCCGTCGAGGCGGGGATTGGAGGAGGACTCACATGACCCCGGTGCTGATGGCGGCTCAGGACGTGGGCCTGGAGGTGTTCCGGCGCGGGAAGGTGCGCGACACCTTCGTCCTCGACGACGGAAGCCTGCTGATGGTCGCGACCGACCGGCTCTCCGCCTTCGACGTGGTGCTGCCCGACCCCATCCCGGAGAAGGGGAGGACGCTCACCCAGATATCCCGCTGGTGGTTCGAGAGGACCGCGCAGATCGTGGCCAACCATCTGCTCCCGGATCGCGACGATGTGGTGCCGCCGCCGATCTGGTCGGAGTGGCGGGAGCGCTCGATGCGCTGCGCCCGCGCGGAGAGGATCGACATCGAGTGCGTGGTCAGGGGCCACCTCTCCGGCTCCGGCTGGAAGGAGTACCGCGAGCGCGGGACGCTGGCCGGCGAGCCGCTCCCCCCGGGGTTGCGCGAGTCCTCGCCGCTTCCGGAGCTGCGCTTCACGCCGTCCACCAAGAACGACACCGGGCACGATGAGAACATCAGCCGGGCTGAGCTGGCGGCAACCATCGGGACCGACCTGGCCGGCCTGCTGGAGCGGACCTCGCTGGAGCTGTTCCGCTTCGCCGCCCAGCACTGCGCCGGCCGGGGGATCATCCTGGCCGACACCAAGTTCGAGTTCGGGACGATCGACGGGAAGGTCTGTCTGATCGACGAGATCTTCACTCCCGACTCATCACGCTTCTGGGAGGCATCCGAGTGGCGTGAGGGCCAGGCGGCCGTCTCCTTCGACAAGCAGCCGGTTCGCGATCACCTGGAGGCGCTCGGCTGGGACAAGCGGCCCCCGGGCCCGTCGCTTCCCCCCGCGGTGATCGCCGCCACCACCGCGCGCTACCGCGCGGCGGCCCGGCGGATCTGCGGGCTCGAGCTGTGAGGTACACCGCCGAGGTGGTGGTCTCGCTCAAAGCCGTGGTCAACGACCCGCAGGGGCTGACCGTGCGCGCCGGGCTTCGCCAGCTCGGTTTCGCGGAGGTCTCGGAGGTGCGCGTGGGGAAGCACATCAGCCTCGAGGTGGACGGCGAGTCCGAGCAGAGCGTCCGGCAACGCGTGGCCGAGATGTGCGAGAAGCTCCTGCGCAACCCCGTGATCGAGGACTATCGCATCGAGCTCCGTGCCTCGCACCCCGCATGAGGTTCGGGATCGCCGTCTTCCCCGGCACCTGGAGCGACGGTGACTGCGCCCGCGCCGTGGAGGTGCTCGGGCATCAGGCGGTCCGTCTCTGGCATCGGGATCGCGATCTGCAGGGCTCGGACTGCGTGATCCTGCCCGGCGGGTTCGCCTACGGTGACCACCTCCGCACCGGGGCGGTCGCCCGCTTCGCCCCGCTGATGGAATCGGTGCAGGAGTTCGCGGCCGCTGGTGGGCTGGTGCTGGGGATCTGCAACGGCTTCCAGATCCTCTGCGAGGCTCACCTGCTCCCGGGCGCGCTGACCCGCAACGCCTCGCTCGAGTTCCGGTGCGAGACGAGCTGGCTGCGGGCCGAGACCGTCGAGACGCCCTTCACCCGCCGCTGCGAGCGGGGTGGCGTTCTGGCCGTCCCGGTCAGCCACGGCGAGGGCCGCTTCGTCGCCGATCCGTCCACCCTGGACCGGTTGGAGGCCGAGCACCGGGTCGCCTTCCGCTACGTCGCCCCCGACGGCTCGCCGGTCGGCGACGGTTCTCCCAACGGATCCATGCGCGACATCGCAGGCATCGTGAGCGAAGGGCGCAACGTGCTCGGCATGATGCCTCACCCCGAGCGCGCCGCCGAGCCGATCCTCGGCAGCGCCGACGGGATGCGCATCTTCGGCAGCGTGGTGGACGCCGTCGCCTCACGCACCGCCTTCGCGATGGAGCGATGAGCGTGCCGGGAACTGTCACTGACGCCACCCTCGCCGAGGTGGCGCTCACCCGCGCCGAGTACGAGCTCGCCACCCGCCGCCTGGGCCGGATCCCGACCGAGGTGGAGCTGGGCGTGATCGGCGCGATGTGGAGCGAGCACTGCGGGTACAAGACCAGCAAGCCTCTCCTGGCCCGTCTGCCGGTGACCGGTCCACGGGTGCTCCAGGGGCCGGGGGAGAACGCCGGCGCGGTCGACATCGGAGGCGGGCTCGCCTGCGTCTTCAAGATCGAGTCGCACAACCATCCGTCCGCCATCGAGCCCTACCAGGGCGCCGCCACCGGTGTCGGGGGCATCCTCCGCGACGTCTTCACCATGGGCGCCCGGCCTGTGGCTCTGCTCGACTCGCTGCGTTTCGGGCCCTTCGAGGAGCCCGCCCAGCGGCACCTGCTGGATGGCGTCGTGGCCGGCATCGGCGGCTACGGCAACTGCATCGGTGTACCCACCGTCGGTGGCGAGATCTACTTCGACGATTCCTACCGGCACAACTGCCTGGTCAACGCCATGTGCGTCGGCGTCATCGAGCAGTCCAAGCTGACCCGGGCGGCCGCCGCCGGCCCCGGCAACCTGGTCCTGCTGGTCGGTGCCGACACCGGGCGCGACGGCATCCACGGCGCAACCTTCGCATCGGTCGAGCTCAACGAGGCCTCGAGTGAGCGGCGTCCCGCCGTCCAGGTCGGCAATCCGTTTCTCGAGAAGTGCCTGATGGAGGTCTGCGTGACCCTGGCCGGCGACCCGCGGATCGTCGCCATGCAGGACCTGGGAGCGGCCGGGCTCACCAGCTCGTCCGCCGAGCTCGCCCACCGCGGTGAGTGCGGCATCGAGATGGACGTCTCCCGGATCTCGCGGCGGGAGCGCGGGATGACCCCGTACGAGGTGATGCTCAGCGAGTCCCAGGAGAGGATGCTGCTGGTGGTGAGCCCGCAGGACGCGGGCTCGGTGCAGGCCGAGTTCGACCGCTGGGATCTCCACTCGGACGTGATCGGGACGGTCACCGGCACCGGGCGGCTGGTGGTGACCGATGCGGGGGAGCTGGTCTGCGATCTCCCGCTCGACCTGCTGATCGACGACGTGCCGTTTCGCCACCCCGAGGCGCTGCGCCCCTCCGGACTGGACGCGGCACTCGCGGCCGACCCGCTCACCATGACGCCGCCCTGGTCGATGGGCGAGACCCTGCTGCGGCTCCTCGGCAGTCCGAACATCGGGAGCCGACGCTCCATCTTCCGGCGCTACGACCACCAGGTGGGCGACGACACCGTCATCCTCCCCGGCGGGGACGCCGCCCTGCTGCGCGTCCGCGGCACCGCCGGGGCGATCGCGCTCACCACCGACGGAAACGGTCGTTACGGCTCCCTCGACCCGCGCCGGGGCGCGGCCATCGCCGTGTGCGAAGCCGCCCGCAACGTGGTCGCCGTGGGGGCCGCGCCGGTCGGGGTGACCAACTGCCTCAACTTCGGCAATCCCGAGAAGCCCGAGGTCTTCTGGCAGCTCTCCGAGGCCATCGAGGGCATGCGCGAGGCCTGCCTGGCCCTCGGCGTCCCGGTGGTGAGCGGCAACGTCTCCCTCTACAACGACACCGAGGGAGTGAGCATCGACCCGACCACGGTGATCGGGATGGTGGGACACCTCGAGGACCTGGAGCGACGCTGTGCCGCAGGGTTCGGGCGGGACGCCGACTCGGTGCTGCTGGTCGGGCCGGTGGGGATGGATCTGGGCGGGAGTGAGTACCAGCGCCTCGCTCAGGGGATCAACGCCGGACCTCGACCCACGCTCGACCTGGACCTCGAGCGCAGGGTCCAGGCCGCCGTCCTGGAGATGATCGCTGCCGGGCTGCTCAGCTCGTGCCACGACCTCGCCGAGGGAGGTCTCGCGGTGGCGCTCGCGGAATGCTGCATCCTGGGTGGTCGCGGGGCGCTGCTCACGGAGCGCCTCTTCGCACTCGGCGCACCCGTGGTGCAGGCTGGGCTCCTCTTCGGCGAGTCCCAGTCACGCTTCCTCGCCAGCGCGCCGGTCACGGACGTTCCCGCGGTGCGCGCGGTCGCCCGACGTCATGACGTCGACCTGCGCGTGCTGGGCACGACGGGCGGAGACCGGGTGGTGCTCTCCGGCGTCTTCGACCTGGGGCTGGCCGAGGTGGTTCAGGCCCACGCGGAGGCGCTGGTACCGCCCACATGAGCGCCTGCTCGCGGTGACGGGATGGGCGGCGAGCCCGGACGCCCGTATACTGGCCTGGACCCCGTCCCCCACTCGGTGTCATGGGAGGCCGGACGTGCGGAGAGCCATGGGCGTTGGCGACAACGCAGTCCTGTATGACTGCGGCGTGGTGACGGCGACGGGCGTCCCGCGTGCCTGAGCGGAGGCTCCCGCCCGCGGTCGCGTTGCGTGATCGACTCATGGACGACGAGCGGATGCACGAGGAGTGCGGACTGTTCGGGGTCTTCGCGCCCGGGGAGGACGTCGCCAACCTCACCTACTTCGGTCTGTATGCACTGCAGCATCGCGGACAGGAGTCGGCCGGCATCGCGGTGAGCAACCGGCTCGACATCCTCATGCACAAGGAGATGGGCCTGGTCGCCCAGGTCTTCGACACCGACGCCATGGCGACGCTGGTCGGGGACATCGCGATCGGGCACACGCGCTACAGCACCACCGGCAGCCCGCGTCTCCCCAATGCCCAGCCGATGCGTTTCGAGCACAGCCAGATCGGCCCCGTCGTACTGGCCCACAACGGCAACCTCATCAACGCCGGAGAGATCCGCGCTGAGCTGGCCGGGGAGGGTGTCGAGTTCCTCTCCACCAGCGACACCGAGGTCCTCGGCCGCCTCCTGGTCCGCACCCCCGGCCGCACCCTCGACGCCGCTCTGCGGCGATCCCTGCCGCGGGTCCACGGCGCCTACTGCCTGCTCTTCCTCACCCGCGACTCCCTGGTCGCCGCCCGGGACCCGCTGGGAATCCGGCCTCTCTGCCTGGGCCGCTACGGCGATCCCGAGGCGCCGGGCGGCTCCGGCTACATCGTCGCCAGCGAGACCTGCGCCCTCGACGTGGTCGGGGCGAACTTCATCTGCGAGATCGATCCCGGTGAGATCGTCACCATCGACGCCTCCGGGATGCGCAGCAGCAGGATCCCCGCCGACGCGCCCAAGCGGGCAATGTGCTCCTTCGAGTTCATCTACTTCGCCCGGCCCGATTCCGTGATGCAGGGGAGGTCGCTCTACGAGGCGCGCCGCCAGATGGGGCGCGAGCTCGCCCGCGAGGCACCCGTGGACGCCGACGTGGTGATCACCCTTCCCGACTCCGGGACGCCTGCCGCCATCGGGTTCGCCGAGGAGACGGGCGTTCACTTCGAGGAGGGGATGATCAAGTCTCGGTACATCACCCGGACCTTCATCCAGCCCTCCCAGCGGCTCCGGGAGTCGGGCATCCGGCTCAAATTCAACCCGATGCGCCACGTCCTCGAGGGGCAGCGGGTTGCCCTCGTCGACGACTCGATCGTGCGGGGCACGACCAGCAAGCGAATCGTCGACGAGCTCCGCCGGGCCGGGGCGGCCGAGGTGCACATGCGGATCGCATCACCTCCCATCATGTGGCCCTGTTTCATGGGCATCGACATCGCCTCGCGCAACGAGCTGATCGCCGCCAGCAACAGCGAGGAGGAGGTGGGCCGGCTGGTCGGGGCGGACACCCTCCGCTACCTGAGCATCGCGGGGCTGCGCCGGTCCATGGGCGATCCCGAGGGTCGTGGATTCTGCTTCGCCTGCTTCACCGGCGACTACCCGGTTCGCGTCCCCCAGCAGCTGGAGATGGACAAGATGGCGATGGAACGCTCGGACGTTCCAGCCGATGCGTCACCGGCCCTCGCCCAACTCACCTGAGGGGTCCGGAGCCAAGCGGCGCTAACATCGCGCACGAGAAAAGCGGACCTCCCCACCGGGCACCACGCCCCTCGGGCATGACGGTCCCGCCGCAGGCGCCATCTGGAGACAGCGGAACATGGGCGACGATCCGCCGGCCGGCGATCCCGGGCCGGGTGCCACACCCGGCGAGACGGGTGGCCAGGGGTTCTCCCCCCCGCAACCGCCGCCCTGGGGATGGTCCAGCCCACCACCCGGCTGGGGACCGGCCGGCGCCGGCGTGCCGCCCGCCTGGGGGCCGCCCCCAACCCCCCCTTGGGGACCACCTCCACCCCCCGGCTGGGGACCGCCTGCCCCGCCCGCCTGGGGGGCTCCCGGCTCCGGGCAATTCCCGGGCCAGCCGGGCTCCCCGCAAGGGGCATTCGAATCGCTTCCTCCCATGCCCCACCGGGGACGGCGTCTGCTCGCCCTGGTGCTCGGCGCTGCCGTGATCGCAGCCGCCGTCGGCATCCCGGTCGCGATCGTGGTCAGCCGGGGTGGGGTGTCCAGCACGGTCACGCCGCCCGCGGCGTCGGCCACGCCCAACCCCTCCCAGCGGGCGGCCGCGGCCCAGGCGTCCGCGCTCTACGCAGAGGCGATGACGGCCGCCGAGCGGTCCGCCGGGTTCGCCTACAAGGCGACCTCTTCGGGGGACGGGAGCACGCTGCTTACGGTGACCGGCGTGGCCGGACAGGATGACGGCAGCCAGGTCTTCGACGAGACCACCGGATACGGCGACGAGCAGTTCAGCCTCGTGCTCGCACCCGACCAGACGGTGTACTTCCAGGGCAACGCCGCGGCCATCGAGGACCAGCTGGGAGTGTCTGCCGCCGGCGCGCCCGCGCTCGCCGGGGAGTGGGTTTCGGCGGTGATCGGCGACGGGCCGTACAAGGACATGGAGGTCGGGATCACGGTCGGATCGCAGCTCTCCGAGGTCATCCTCGACCCCACCTCGACCGAGGCGGCCACCGGCTCGGACGGCGCGCCCGTCACCAGGATCCTCGGCTCCGTGCCGGCGACCAGCGGCAACACGGCGGGGACCGGCCGCCTGGACATCGCCACCGGGTCCGACCTGCCCGCCACCTACGAGGTCGCCTACAGCGGTGCCGCCACGCAGACGGAGACATTCTCCGCCTGGGGGACGGCGCCCTCGCTGACCGTGCCCTCCACGGCCGTGGCATGGTCGACCCTGACCACGTCCGAACCCCCTGACGGGTACGGCAGCGGTGTCATGCCCAGCGCGGCCCCGGCGCCGACGCCCACCCCGACCCCGGCGCCGCGCGTCTCCACCTGACCCCGTGGCCGGAGAGTGCCTCGCAGCGCGCGGCAATCCCCCGGTTCCGTAGACTGCCGCGGAGATGGGAGACCTGCGCTACGCGGACGCCGGCGTTGACATCGACGAGGGCGACCGCGCCGTCAGACTCATCAAGCAGGCGGTCACCGCCACCCATGGTCCCGAGGTGCTCGGGGGGATCGGGGCGTTCAGCGGCCTCTTCGCCTTCGACCCGCAGCGGTGGAAGCAGCCGGTCCTGGCCGCGAGCACGGACTCGGTCGGTACCAAGGTGAAGGTCGCGATCGCGGCGGGGCGCTACCGGGGAATCGGCATCGACCTGGTCAACCACTGCGTCAACGACATCCTCTGCAGCGGCGCTGAGCCGCTCCTCTTCCTCGACTACTACGCCACCGGCCGCCTCTCGCCCGAGCGCCTCGCCGAGGTGGTCGGCGGAGCCGCCGCAGCCTGCGGCGAGGCCGGATGCGCCCTGGTGGGAGGGGAGACCGCCGAGCTGCCTGGCCTCTATGCGCTCGGTGACTTCGACATCGCCGGTTTCATCCTCGGTTGCGTCGAGCGCGACCAGATCATCGACGGGCACCGCATCGAGGTCGGCGACTCCGTCCTCGGGCTCCCGAGCAGTGGGCTTCACACCAACGGCTACTCGCTGGTGCGGCACATCCTCGCCGAGCGCGAGATCGGGTGGGATGCCGTTCTGCCCGGCACCCGGGCTCCGATCGCCGATCTGCTCCTGGAGCCCCACCGCTGCTACCTCGCCGCGATCCGCGAGCTGCGCTCGCGCGTCGACATCCGCGGCCTCGCTCACATCACCGGGGGAGGTCTGCTCGGCAACGTGCCCCGGATCCTTCCCGCGGGGATGGCGGCCCTCATCGAGCGGGATTCGTGGGAGGTTCCGGCCCTCTTCACCGCGCTGGAGACGCTGGGCGGGGTGCGGGCCGAAGAGATGTGGCGGACCTTCAACATGGGCATCGGCATGGTGGTGGTCGTGCCCGCCGGCGCGGCTCCCGCGGCGGGCGTCGCCGCAGCGGGTCTTCCCGTCATCCGCCTCGGTGAGATCGTCGACGCAAGGGACGGTCACCAAGTCGTCCTGCGATGAGCGCCGGGGTTCGGATCGGGGTCCTCGTCTCGGGTCGCGGGAGCAACCTCGAGGCGCTCTGCGCCGCGGCGGCGTCTCCCGGCTTCCCGGCCGTGGTCGCACTGGTCATCAGCAATCGCCGCGATGCCGGAGCCCTGGAGATCGCCCGCCGGTGGGGGGTCCCCGCCGAGGTGATGCCGCTCAGCCACTACGACCATGACGACCGCGTCCGGGACCGCGCCATGCGTGATCGCCTCCGCCTCGCCGGCGTCGAGCTGGTGGTCTGCGCCGGGTACAACCGCATTCTCACCGACGAGTTCCTGGCCGCCTTCCCGGATTCCATCCTGAACGTGCATCCCTCGCTGCTCCCGGCCTTCGCGGGCGGTATGCACGCCGTCGAGGCTGCGCTGGACCACGGCGTCAAGATCAGCGGCTGCACCGTCCAGCTCCTGGAGCCGGGCATCACCGACGGTGGTCCGATCATCGTCCAGCGCGCCGTGCCGGTCCGCGAAGACGACACCGCCGAGAGCCTGCGCGAGCGCATTCACGAGCAGGAGTGGGCTGCGGTGGCCGAGGCTGTGAGGCTCTGGTGCGAGGGCCGGATCCGGCGGGAGGGTCGCGTGGTCCGGATCATCGCCCCGCCCCTCGCGACGGACATCCCGCCCGCTCAGGCAGACTCCGTCACGTGAGAGCCCTCATCGGCGTCAGCGACAAGGCGGGGCTCACCGCCTTCGCTCGCGGCCTCCACGAGGCCGGCGTCGAGCTGATCGCCACCGGAGGCACCGCCAAGGCCCTGGCCGAGGCCGGGATCCCGGTGCGCCAGGTCAGCGAGGTCACCGGGGCGCCGGAGATGCTGGACGGGCGGGTCAAGACCCTCCATCCGGCCATCCACGCCGGCATCCTCGCCCGCCGCGATCTCCCGGAGCACATGCGGGCCCTGGAGGAGCACGGCTACGCGCCCATCGACCTCGTGGTGGTCAGCCTCTACCCGTTTGGCGCCGCCGTAGCATCGGGCGCCGACCGCGAGACGGTGATCGAGAACATCGACATCGGCGGGCCCACGATGATCCGGGCGGCGGCGAAGAACAGCGGCTCGGTGGCCGTCGTCGTGTCGCCGTCGCAGTACGACGAGGTCCTGGCGGAGATCCGGGAGGCGGGTGCGGTCAGCCCGGCCACCCGGACGCGGCTCGCCGCGCAGGCGTTCGCCCACGTGGCCGCCTATGACACCGCCGTCGCCGACTGGCTCGCGGGCGAGCTTCCGGACGGGCCGATGCGGCGCAACTTCACGACCGGCGGGCCGCTCATCGCCGAGCTGCGCTACGGGGAGAACCCCCACCAGCGGGGAGCCCTCTACTCCGTGCCCGGGGCCCCCGGGGGCGTCGCCCACGCCCAGCAGCGACAGGGCCCGGCGCTCAGCTTCACCAACTGGCTGGATGCCGACGCAGCCGCCAACCTGGTCGCCGAGTTCGCCGAACCCGCCGCGGCCGTGATCAAGCACACCAACCCGTGCGGTTTCGCCACCGGAGACTCCGCGGTCGATGCCTATCGCCGTGCCTACGCTTGCGATCCGCGCTCCGCCTACGGCGGCATCGTCGCGCTCAATCGCGCTCTCGACCTGGCCACCGCCCAGGAGCTGGCCAAGACGTTCCTGGAGATCGTGATCTGCCCCGCCATCGATGACGATGCGGCCGTCCGGCTGGCACGCCGCGAGCGCCTCCGCGTCCTCGTCCTCGACCATCCGGACTGTGCCGCCGCCTATGACGTGCGCAGCCTGAGTGGCGGGCTCCTGGTGCAGACCCGCGACCGCGTGTCGGCGGAGCGGTCCTCGATGACGGTTGCATCGAAGCGGGAGCCCACCGAGGCGGAGTGGGCCGACCTGCTGGTGGCCTGGAAGGTCTGCCGTCACGTCAAGTCCAACGCCATCGTCATCGTTGGCGACCAGATGGCGCTGGGCGTCGGCGCGGGCCAGATGTCCCGCGTCGAGGCGGCCGAGCTCGCCGTCGCACGTGCCGGCGACCGGGTTGCCGGGACCGTGGCCGCGAGCGACGCTTTCTTCCCACTTCCCGACGGTCTGGAGACCCTGGGCAGGGCCGGCGTCGGCGCGGTCATCCACCCCGGGGGGTCCAAGAACGACGCCGAGGTCACCGCCGCGGCTGACACCCTCGGCATGGCCGTCGTCCTGACCGGCGAGCGCCACTTCCGCCACTGAACCCGACGCCCGGGCCGTCCAGGGCTTCGTCGGCTCGTCCGCCGTCGCTCTCAGCTTTCGCCTTGCGCGACCTTCCTTGACCTGGGCGCCCTGGCCGCCACCCCGCCGCGGCCCCGATTCGGGGCTGTGACGGAAGATCTGACGCCCAGGTCGCGATCCTGCAACGCGGGGAGATGCCGCGATGACGGACCTATGATCGAGCTCCCCCGGTCGGGGGTTATCCAGGCGTCACAACGGGGCGGATGATGCAGAGAGCCTGGGGGTTTGATCACCTTTCGATGCCCGCGGGCAGCCTTGCGCTTCGCGCCGGTCGCGCCTGATGCAGCGAGCCGCGAGATCGGCCGGTGCCAACGCGCCCGTGGCTGAGCCCGAGGCCCTCTCCGACCTCATCGGCGCGAGCTCGGGGTCCGGCGGGCGGATCGTGGAGGGTCTGCTCGAGGCCCTCCCGATGGCGGTCGCGATCCGGCGCGTCGGGCCCGGCTGCCCGGTCGAGGTGGCCAACGAGCGCTTCCGGCTCTGGTTCGACAGTCTCACCGCGGCCGACGGATCCGGCGGGGTAGCGATCGCCGACGAGGTCGTCCTGCTCGTCTCGGCGGCCGTCCGGACCGGCAAGCCACAGCATCTTCAGGGCCTCCGGCCACTCACCTCGGGTGAGCCCGGGGGCGCGTCAGCGGACAGCGTCGCGACCTGGGATGTGACCGTCCAGCCGCTCCGTGACCTGGGTGGCCGGATTGACCACGTCGTCCAGACGGTGCGGGACGCGGCCCCGGGGCGGGGCGAGGAGGCGCACGCGGGCGCCGAGGCTGACGGCGAGGAGGTCAGCTCGCTGCATCTGCGGCTGGAGCGGCTGATGGCCCTCGACAAGCTCAAGTCGGACTTCATGAACCTGACCACGCACGAGCTGCGCTCCCCGCTCGCCATCGTCTACGGGTACCTCTCGATGATGGAGTCGGGCATGCTCGGCGAGCTGTCCGAGGGGCTGCGCGAGGCCGTCGGGTCCTCGATCCAGAGCGTCGAGCTGATGATGCAGCTGGTCACCGAGCTGGTCGAGATGGCCCGGCTCGACGAGACCCGCCTGGACCCGACGCGCGAGCCCGTCGACCTCGCCGGCGTCGTGGCGGAGGCCGCTGTCAGGGTGGACGGATCGGAGATCCACCAGCTCAACCTGGACGTCGGATCGGGCCCCGCGCCGGTCCTCGGCGACCGCGGACAGCTGCTCCGCGTCTTTTCCAACATCATCGACAACGCGCTCAAGTACTCCCCGGACGGCGGCGAGATCGGCATCCGCCTGCGGCGCGCGGGCAGGCAGGTCGCCGTCGACATCAGTGACCAGGGGCTGGGGATCGCGGCCTCTGACATGGACCGCCTCTTCACCCGCTTCGGCCGGATCGTGACCACGGCAACGGAGGGGATCGGCGGCACGGGTCTCGGCCTCTACCTCTGCCGGGAGCTGGTCCGGAGGCTGGGCGGGGACATCACCGCGACCTCCGTCGAGGGCCGGGGGTCCACCTTCACGGTGCGGTTGCCCGGAACGACCCGCGGGGTGCCGCGCGCGGCGAGCTGACCCCTCGCCTGCAACTCCGAGCCAGCTCCAGAGCCGCCTCCATGGCCCGGTGGCGGCCCGCGGTGGCGCTCAGCGGGTGCTGCGCAGGCGCGCGTCCTTCTCCGCCCGGGCCTGGTCCGCGACGCAGAAGCGGGCGGCGGGCATCGCCTCCAGACGGGCCTCGGCGATCTCCCCCCCGCACACCTCGCAGAGCCCATACCGACCCGCGTCGAGCCGGCCAAGGGCCGCCTCGACCGCGGCGAGCTCGGACCTCACCCGCACCTCGACCGACGTGTCCAGCTCCCGGTTCAGAGTGTCGGCGGCCTGCTCGGCCGGGAGCTGGTCCGGTTTGACGCCCGCCTCACCGCCCAGGCCCCGCCCGGCGGCGTCGAGCACGCCCTCGAGACGGGACTTCTCCCCTTCAAGTCGCTTGCGAACCGCCAGCATGTCCATGGCGCATCAACCCGCAGCTGAACCAACGTCGCGGAAGGCCGGCTAATCCTCGGCCTCGATCACCAGGCTAACCCTAACCCCTGCAATAGGGGTTGCGTCAGGGCGCGCTCCTCCCGGGATCCCCCGGTCACGTGACCGACCCCGGCGCGCCGGCAGGATCACCCGCAGGGTCCTCGGGGGCGAGCCAGACGACGCCGAGGGGCGGGACCGTGACCGACGCCGAGTAGGGCAGCCCGTGCCAGCCGATCCGTTCGGCCACGACCCCACCGAGGTTGCCCTGGTTGCTGCCGCCGTACGCCTCGGAATCGGTGTTGACCACCTCTCGCCAGCGTCCGGGAAGCGGAACGCCGACCCGGAAGCCGTGCCGGGTCATCGGCGAGAAGTTGGCCAGACAGACGAGTCCTGGCCGGCCCTTCCCATCCCTCCGCAGGAAGATGTAGACGTTCTGATCGACGTTGGCGGCGTCGATCCAGTGGAAGCCGTCGGGGTCATGGTCGCGCTCCCACAGCGCCGGGATCTCGCGGTACCGGACGCCCAGGTCCTGGACCAGGCGCTGCAATCCCCGGTGCTCCGCGAACTGCACCAGGTGCCAATCGATGGAGCGGTCGTGGGCCCATTCCGCGTCCTGCCCGAATTCTCCCCCCATGAAGAGCAGCTTCTTGCCCGGGTACGCCCACATCCAGCCGTAGAGGGCGCGCAGGTTGGCGAATTGCTGCCACCGATCGCCCGACATCCGGCTGAGCAACGACGCCTTGCCGTGCACCACCTCGTCGTGGGAGAGGGGCAGCACGAAGTTCTCGGTCCAGGCGTAGAGGAACCCGAAGGTCATCTCGTTGTGGTGATAGCGACGGTAGATCGGATCCTTGCTCATGTACTCGAGGGTGTCGTGCATCCACCCCATGTTCCATTTGAAGGTGAAGCCCAGCCCGCCTCCGTAGGTCGGCCTGGACACCCCGGGCCACGCCGTCGACTCCTCGGCGACGCTGATCACCCCCGGATAGTCGCCATGGATCGCCTCGTTGACCTGCCGGAGGAAGGAGATGGCGTCGAGGTTCTCGTTGCCCCCGTACTGGTTGGCGAGCCACTCGCCCGGCTTTCGCGAGTAGTCGAGATAGAGCATCGAGGCGACGGCGTCGACGCGCAGCCCGTCCGCGTGGAACTCCTCGATCCAGAAGCGGGCGTTGGCGATCAGGAAGTTCCGCACCTCGACACGACCGAAGTTGAAGATCAGGGTGCCCCAGTCGGGCTGCTCGCCGCGCCGCGGGTCGGCATGCTCGTAGAGCGCCGTGCCGTCGAAGCGCGCCAGCGCCCATTCGTCCTTGGGGAAGTGCCCCGGCACCCAGTCCAGGATCACGCCCACCCCGTGCTGATGGAGGTGATCGACGAAATAGCGGAAGTCGTCGGGGCTGCCGAAGCGCGCGGTCGGAGCGTAGTAGCCGGAGACCTGGTAACCCCAGGAACCGTCGAAGGGGTGTTCGGTGACCGGCATCAGCTCCACATGGGTGAAGCCGCTCTCTGCGCAGTACGCGGCCAGCTCGTCGGCCAGCTGCCGGTAGCCGAGCACCTTGCCATCGGGGCTCCGGCGCCAGGAGCCGAGATGGACCTCGTAGATGGAGATCGGGCGATCGAGCAGGGGCTGGGCGGCACGCTGGGCGAGCCACGCCTGATCCCCCCACTCGTGTGCGCTTCTCTCGACGATGCTCGCCGTCTTTGGCGGCGCCTCCGTCGCGCGGGCCAGCGGGTCCGCCTTGAGGATCCGCCGCCCATCGGAGCAGACCACCCGGAACTTGTACTTGGTCCCGGCCCCGATGCCGGGGACGAAGAGCTCCCATACCCCGCTGCTCCCGAGCGAGCGCATCGGTTGCACGCGGGCGTCCCAGCCGTTGGCATCGCTCGCCAGGCTCACGCCCCGGGCGTTGGGAGCCCAGACCGCGAAGGCCACCCCGCTCACCCCCTGGTGGTCCATCACCCTCGCCCCGAGCCGGCGCCAGAGCTCTCGATGGGTCCCCTCCCCGATCAGGTGGAGGTCGAGCTCACCCAGCGAGGGCCAGAAGCGGTAGGGGTCGTCCATCTCCCAGCCCGCGTTGGCGGTGCGGCAGCGCAGCCTGTAACCCGCCAGCTCCTTGACCGGGACCGCCGCCTCGAAGAGGCCGCGTGCGTCCACCCGTCGCATCGGCACGACCCCGCCGGCGTGGGCCACCGAGACCTCGACCACCTCGGGGTGGAAGAAGCGCACCAGCACCTGGTCGCCGTTGGGGTGAGGGCCGAGGACCCGGTGGGGGTCGCTGTGGGTGCCCGCTGCGAGCCGGGCACAGTCCGCTGCCAGCGACGCTCTCGGCGCGGCCGTCACGGCGTCGCCGCCAGCAGGAAGCGGAGGGGGATCTCCACCCAGTCGGGTCGGTGGCCGAGCTCGTAGCCCACCTCGTAGATCGCCTTGCTGACCTCGAAGGCCCGCCGGACCACCAGGGCGCCACCTCCCCCGGGGAGGAGCCCGGCGCCGTCCACCCGCTCCAGGTATGCCGCCCAGAAGGCGTCGCGATTGGCTCCCGCCCATGCCTCACCGACAGCCGAGAGGTGGTGCCAGAGAGGGTCGTGCGGCTGCATGCGCTCCGCCAGCGCCGCCGCGGCGGCGTAATCGAAGGAGCGAAGCATCCCCGCCACGTCGCGCAGCGGCGAGGAGCGCCGCCGCCTCGCCTCGACCTCGCCGGCAGGCTCTCCCTCGAAGTCGATGATCTTCCAGCCCTCGTCGGTCCGGAGAACCTGGCCCAGGTGGTAGTCGCCGTGGACCCGGATCGCCAGCCCACCCTCATCGAGACGGCGGAGGGCGTCAATGCGGGCGACCAGCGGCGCTCGCCTCTGGCTCAGCGGGGCCAGGACCGGGTCTCCCGCGGCCAGCAGGCGGTCGAGCTGTCCGGCCATGGTGTCGGCCCAGGCCGCGAGCTGCGCCGGGCCAACTGGCTCCGGGGCAAGGACGCCGCCGCGCTCGGGATCGGCGAGAGCGAGGTGCAGCTCCGCGGTGACCGTGCCCAGCCGGGCGGCCTCTCCCTGGAAGGACCCGCCCTGGTCGTCGACCATCTCCCATCGCTCCCGGGCGGAACCCTTTCCGGACTCCTCGGCGGAGGCGTAGAGATCCCGCAGCGAGGTGAGCGCGAGTGTCCATCCCTGCGTGCCGTTGTGCAGATACTCGTGGAGCAGGGCCTGCAGGGCGGGTGGGCCGGCGCCGCGCCGGTAGCTGACGTGCCCGTGCAGTGCCGGCACGTGGGCGAAGTCCCGCTCCGCGAGGGCTTGGGCCATCTCCAGCTCCACGCTGGGACCGGCCTCGATCCGCCGGCTCCACTTGAGGAAGTCGAGGTCGCCCCGGACGACCGCGGAGTTGCTCTGCTCGACGTCCAGGAGCCGGGGCTGATCGGCGCTTTCGGGATCGATGCCGACCAGATGCCGGCTGATCAAACGTCCGGCGCGGGTCTCGACCTCCCGGTCCTCCGCCAGCATGCGCCACAGCTCGGCCGCGGCTTCGGGGTCGGCAAGGGCATCGTAGACGAGGAGCGAGCTTCGCGCCGCCCTCGCGATCCCGATCAGGTGGTCCGGGCCCAGCTCGGCGATCGGGTGGGGGCCCACCCTGATCCCGAGCGGGAGGCTGTAGATCTCCGGGGTGGCGTCCGCGTAGTCGACCCGCCAGAGCGTGAAGATGACCAGAGGGTCCGCGGCCCGGAGCACCGCGAGGTCGTCCAGCTCGACCCGCTCCACCCGGTGCTGCCTGCCGCCGAACCAGCGTGCCCTGAGCAGCCACGACCGGATCTCTCCGGTCGCACCCGCGATCCCGAACGGCTCCAGCTGCACCGCGCTGGGATCGGTGTTCAGAACCACCGCGGGGCGCGCCTCACGGAATGCTCTCGATGCTGAACCAGTAGAACCCGTGCGGGGCGAGGGTGAGCAGGTAGGGGAGCTCCCGGATCCTCGGGAAGTGGACTCTCCCGAGCATCTCCACCGGGGTCATGCCGGCATAGCGGCGAAGATCCAGCTCCACCGGCTGGGCGAACCGCGAGAGGTTGTTGACGCACAGCACCGCATGATCCTCGTGGGTGCGGAGGTACGCAAACACCGAGGGGTTGGTCGCGTTCAGCGATTCGAAGCCGCCCAGGCCGAAGACCGGCCAGCGCCGCCGCACCGCGACGAAACGGCGGAGCCACTGCAGCATCGAGGTCTCGCTGCGCCGCTGGGCCTCCACGTTCACCGACTGGTACCCGTAGACCGGGTCCATCAGGGGGGGGAGGTAGAGCTGGGCGAAGTCGGCACGGCTGAAACCGCCGTTGCGGTCGGCGCTCCACTGCATGGGGGTCCGGACCCCGTCGCGGTCGCCCAGGTAGATGTTGTCGCCCATGCCGATCTCGTCGCCGTAGTAGAGGATCGGGCTGCCCGGCAGCGAGAGGAGCATCCCGTAGAAGAGCTCCATCTGGCGGCGCCCGTTGTTGACGAGGGGTGCGAGACGCCTCCGGATCCCCAGGTTGAGCTTCATGCGGGGGTCGCGCGCGTACTCCTGCCACATGTAGTCGCGCTCCTCGTCGGTGACCATCTCCAGGGTCAACTCGTCGTGGTTGCGCAGGAAGATCCCCCACTGCGCGCTGGCGGTCGGCAGCGCCGGGGTGCGCTCGAGGATCTCGGTGATCGGATAGCGCTGCTCCCGGCGCAGCCCCATGAAGATCCGGGGCATGAGCGGGAAGTGGAAGCAGACGTGGCACTCGGGTCTCTCCGCGGTCCCGAAGTAGTCGACCACGTCCTCGGGCCATTGGTTGGCCTCGGCCAGGAGCACCCGGTCGCCGCCATACTCGCGGTCGACGGTCGCGCGCAGCTCGGCGATGAAGGCGTGGGTCTCGGGCAGGTTCTCGCAGTTGGTGCCATCGCGGGCGTAGAGGTAGGGGACCGCGTCGAGGCGGAACCCGTCCATCCCGAGGTCGAGCCAGAAGCGGCAGATGTCCAGCATCTCCTCGCGGACGCGCGGGTGGTCGTAGTTGAGATCGGGCTGATGGCTGAAGAAGCGATGCCAGTAGTACGCCTGGGCGCTGTCGTCCCACGTCCAGTTGGACGTCTCGGTGTCCACGAAGATGATCCGGGCGTCCGTGTACCGGTTCTTGGTGTCCGACCAGACGTAGTAGTCGCGATGCGGAGAGGCCGGCGACGAGCGGGCGGACTGGAACCAGGGATGCTGGTCGGAGGTGTGGTTGAGGACGAGGTCCATGACCACGTGCATCCCGAGCTGGTGGGCGCGGGACACCAGCTCGCGGACGTCGTCCACGGTGCCGTAGGCGGGCAGGACCGAGTAGTAGTCCCTGATGTCGTAGCCGCCGTCGCGGAGCGGGGAGTCGTTGAAAGGCAGCAGCCAGAGGCAGTCGACACCCAGCCATTGCAGGTACTCGAGGCGCTCGATCAGTCCTGGGAAGTCCCCGACGCCGTCGTCGTTGCTGTCCGCGAACCCGCGGACCAGCACCTCGTAGAAGACCGCACGCTTGAACCAGAGCGGGTCCCGGTCGCCCGCGAACGGCTGCGCCGCGGGATCTGCCCGCGGGCTCGGGGCCAGGGCGGGCACGGTGGCGGGGATGGGCTCCGGCGCGGGGGCCGCCATGCCGGAGGTGGGTGCTGGGACCGCCCCGCTCATCGGCGCCGGAGGTGGAGCACGTGAGCCGACTGCTGAGCCGGGTCGAGGCGGACGTAGCTCTCCGGTCCCTGCCAGATGTAGGTGATGCCGGTCAGCTCGTCGTACGCCTCGAAGGGGATGTCGGCCGGGATCCCGAGCCCCTCCAGGTCGAGCCAGATGGTGCCCTCCTGGGCGTGGTGAGGGTCGAGGTTGACCACCACCAGGAGCACGTCGTCGCGGCTCAGGTCAACCCGGCTGACGCAGATCATGCTGTCGTTTCTGATCTCCTGGATGCGCAGGGTCGGCAGCAGGGCGATCGCCCCGCGGTGGCGACGGCGGATCTCGTTGAGCCGGGTGATGTAAGGGGCCAGGCTGTCCGGGCGGTCCCAGTCCCGGGGCCGGAGCTGGTACTTCTCGGAGTCGGCGTACTCCTCGCTGCCCGGCCCGGCAGCCACCCGCTCGCAGAGCTCGTAGCCGCTGTACATCCCCCAGGAGGGGGCCGTCGTCGCCGCCAGGGTCGCGCGCACCCGGAAGGCTGCCGGTCCTCCCTCCTGCAGGTACGCATGGAGGATGTCGGGGGTGTTGACCCAGAAGTTGGGTCGGAACCAGTCGACCCTCTCGGTCTGGGACAGCTCGGTGAGGTACTCGCCCAGCTCCGCCTTGGAGGTGCGCCAGGTGAAGTAGGTGTAGGACTGGCTGAAGCCGAGCTTGGCCAGCCGCTGCATGACCGCCGGCCGGGTGAAGGCCTCGGCCAGGAAGACGACCTCCGGGTCGTGGCGGTGGATCTCGCTGATCAGCCACTCCCAGAAGGCGAACGGCTTGGTGTGCGGATTGTCGACCCGGAAGATCCGCACGCCGCGCCGGACCCAGAAGAGCATCACGTCGCGCAGCGCCGTCCAGAGCCCGGCGCGGTCCGCGGTGCCGAAGTCGAGGGGATAGATGTCCTGATAGCGCTTCGGCGGGTTCTCCGCGTAGCGGACGCTCCCGTCGGCGCGGTGGCGGAACCACTGCGGATGCTCGCTGACCCAGGGGTGGTCGGGGCTGCACTGGAGCGCATAGTCGAGCGCGACCTCCAGACCGCGGCGTTCCGCCTCCGCCATGAAGAGGGCGAAGTCGTCGAGGGTCCCGAGATCGGGGTGGACGGCGGTGTGGCCTCCCTCCGCCGCCCCTATCGCCCAGGGGGAGCCGACGTCCCCGGGAGCCGTGCCGGTGGCGTTGTTCGGTCCCTTCCGGAAGCTGCGACCGATGGGGTGGATGGGAGGGAGGTAGACGACGTCGAAACCCATGGCGGCGATCGCGGCCAGCCGGGCGGATGCGGTCCCGAAGGTGCCGCTTCGGGGCGGTGCAGCCCCCTCCGACCGCGGGAACATCTCGTACCACGCGGAGAACCCCGCCAGCTCGCGCTCCACGGTGAGCGGCCAGGGTCCGGAGCGGGTGGCGGTTCCGCGGTCCGCCGTCTGCCGCATCAGCCTGACCGCTGCGGGCCGCGCCGCCTCACCGAGGCGATGCGCCTGGGTCGCGCCAGGGGCGCGGAGTCGGGTGGCCAGAGCGGTCAGCTCCACGCGGTCGGGGTCCGCGGTGCCGGGAAGGGCCGCCGCCCGGTCCGCCATCGCGGCACCCTCCTCGAGCTCGAGGGAGACGTCCTGGCCGGCATCGAGGCGAACCCGGAGGTCGGCAAGCCAGCTGCCATAGAGATCGGGCATGGCGGCGATCTCGAAGGACCACGGCCCCACCCGTGTGGGGGTGAGCACGGCACTGAAGCGGTCGTCGCCGAGGGCTCGCATCGGGACTTCCTGCCAGTGCTCCGTGGCGCCCCCGCCGGGGATGGGCCGGCCGTGGCGAATCCACCCCATGACCAGATCGTGACCGTCCGCGAAGACGGTGGCGCTGACGGTGAGGGGGATCCCGACGGTCGCCTTGGCGGGCAGCGCCCCGCACTCCACGACCGGCCGCGGGCGCTCGATGGCGACGCGCGCGGTGGGCGTCGCGGCGGGCACCCGTACGGTGGTGGCGGCTCGCGGGCGCCGGGGGGGGACGGTCTTCCTGGACGTGGCCAACGGGCGCGGCTCCGGGGAGGGATGAGGTGCTGCCGGTGATGCGACGGGGGGCTCCGCCCCAACCGGCGCAGCCGCCGAGCGCCGGCGGCACGGTGCCGACATCGTACTCGCGCCCCTCGACCCGCGGGCCGCTCCGACACAGACACCGTGGTCTGTGGGAGGTCCGGGGGCGGCCCTTTGACGCTTGCCTGTCCGGCCGATAAGCTGCAGCCGTGCGGCCCTGGTTCAATCCCAACCCCAACCTCTCGCCGCGCTCCGCCGCGGATCGGACCCTCGGGACCGTGGTGGGCCTGGGCCTGGCCGTCGTCGGCGCCGCCGCGGTGCTGGCCGTGGCCTGCCTGTGGGTCTTCCTGATGGTCGTGGTCGCGACCGCGGGCGCGCACGGCGCACTCGCCGTGCTCGTGATCTGCGCCCTGATCGCCATGGGTGGATTCGGCCTGGCGGTGGCCGCGGGCGGCCTCTGGGCCCTGCTCCAGATCGGGTCGGTCCGCCGGGCCCTGGGGCTGCCGACCCAGAACCCATAATCTGCTCACGGTCCAGCGAGAGGAGAGAGAAATCCATGCCTGGCTTCTTCCCCGGAGCACGAGAAAACATCGCGGTCCCCGACGACCGCAAGGGTCAGATCGTCTTCAAGTGGCCTGACCACGAGATCCGCCGCTTCACCCACGCGATCGTCGCGCCAGACGAGCTCGCGGTGTTCATGTACCAGGGCCAGGTCAAGGGCACCCTGCCTCCCGGCAGGCACTCCATCGACGCCACCGAGCTTCCCTTTCTCGGCATCTTCGCCGACGCCCTCACCGGGGGCAACCTCTACCGCGCCGAGCTGTACTTCGTCGGCAACCGCGAGTTCACCCAGAATCGCTTCGGGGGCAAGATCGATTCGGTTCAGGATCCGGTCAGCACCCTGATCGTGTCGCTGCGAGTCTTCGGCGATTACAGCCTCAAGGTGGTGGAGCCCGCCAACCTCCTGGTCAACCTGGTCGGCACCGTGGACGTCACCGACAACTCCGCGGTGACCAACTGGGTGGCCGAGCAGCTGCTCAAGGTGCTGCGCACCGACGTCACCAAGCAGATCGTGCGCAACGGCTGGCCGATCCTGGGCCTCGCCGCCTACACCGAGGACATCGAGAAGGCGATCATCGAGCTGGCCAACACGCAGCTCGCCACCTACGGCCTGACCGTCGCCCGGATGGGGAACTTCACGATCAGCCTCGACGACGAGTCGCAGCAGCGACTGGAGCAGTTCAGCAAGGACACGGCCTACTCGCGGCTGGCGGGCTCGTTCCAGGGATACGCGGCCGGGGAGATGGCGCTGGGCGCCGGCCAGGGGATGGCCCAGGGCGGCGGGGCGGTCTCGCCCGCGTTCATGGCCGCAGGCTTCGGCCTGGGCGGACAGATGGCGCAGCCGGTCCAGGCCGCTCCGGCCCCACCGGCCGGGGCGGGCTTCCCCGGCGGCGCCGGCGGCGGCTACGCGCCTGCCGCGCCGGCACCTGCGGCGGCGACGGTCCAGTGCCCCAAGTGCCAGGCGACCAGCCCCGCCGGGGGCCGCTTCTGCCCCAGCTGCGGCGGTCCGCTGGGTGCGGCTCACTGCACCGGATGCGGCGCCGAGCTGGCTGCCGGAGCCCGCTTCTGCGCCGGCTGCGGTCAGCCGGTGGGCGCCGCTCCGGCTCCCGCCGCACCGCCGGTCATGCCCAGCGCTCCCCCCGCCCCGCCGCAACCGCCCGCCGGCTGACGCCCTTCACCGCGCCCCGTCCCGGCCGCCGGACCTGGCTCACATGAGCAGCCGCCGGCTCGTTACGATCTTGCCGTCCGCAACAGGGAGAATCGCCAATGGAAGCCGTCGGCCAGCGCATCGAGTGCCAGTGGTGCCATGGTCAGAGCCCGGCCGGCGCCCAGAGCTGTGTCACCTGCGGGGCGCCTCTCGACGTCCGCAACCTGGTGTCCGACTCGGGGTGGCGGGAGGCCCCCCGTCTGCGCGACATGACCGAGTTCCACTTCGGGTCCTCGGCCTGCCAGGTCGAGGGGGAGCTGGTGCCGGTTGCCGAGATCACCCTCTCGCCCGATGACGGCGTCTTCTTCGAGCACCACGTCATGCTCTGGAAGGATCAGACCGTGCCGGTCGGCGTCATGCCCCTCCAGGGGATGATGAAGCGGTCGTTCGCGGGGATGCCCCACATCGTCACCACCGCCCGCGGTCCCGGCCGGATCGCCTTCTCCCGCGACGCCACCGGTGAGCTGGTGGTCCTGCCGCTCCATCCGTCCATGGAGCTGGACGCTCGAGAGCACGCCTTCCTGCTCGCTTCCCACACCGTCCAGTACTCGTACACCCGGATCCAGGGAATGCGCACCGCCCTCTTCGGCGGGCAGGGCATGTTCATGGACCGCTTCATCGCCGCCGGGCAGCCGGGGCTCCTCATCCTTCACGGCTACGGCAACGTCTTCGAGAGGCAGCTCGCCGCCGGGCAGTCGATCCTCCTCGAGCCCGGGGCCTATCTCTACAAGGACTCCTCGGTGCAGATGACCGTCGAGACCCAGAAGCTCTCCACCGGTCTGTTCGGCGGGGCCGGGCTGCACATGGTGCGGATGACCGGGCCCGGGCGGCTCGGCATCCAGTCGATGTACGTCCACCACGCGACCGAGTAGCGGCGAGATGGCCTCCAACCCCCCGCCTCCGCCAGGTCAGGGTGGTCCCAACTGGGGCTCTCCCGCCAATCCGACACCCGCGCCGGGACAGGGTTCTCCCAACTTCGGCTCCCCGGCCAACCCGGCCCAGCCCGGCGGCCCGCCCACCGGGCCTCCGCCGGCTGGGCCCACGCCTCCCGGTGGCCAGCCAGCCGGCGCTCCCGGCTGGGCACCACAACCGGGCATGCCCTTCCCATTCCGTCGCGGACCCCTGGGCATCCCGATCCCCGACATCTCGCGGATGCCGGGCCCCGGCGGACCCTTCCCACCGCAGCAGATCCCACCCGGCACGCCCTTCGCGCCGCCGCCCGCGATGGCCCCGCCGCCGGCTGCAGCCCCGGCGCCGCCCGGCTCCTACAGCTGCCCCTGGTGCTCCATGGTGAGCCAGAACCCGGGCACGAGCTGTCCCTCCTGCGGCGCCCCCGTCGACGTCCGCGCCATCCAGGACACCTCCGGCTGGACCCAGCTGCCCGCCGTCAAGGACATGGCCCGCATCCAGTTCGGCCAGTCCACCTGCCAGATCGAGGGCACCGTGGTCCCCGTGGCGGACGTGACCCTCGACGGTGGCGAGTCGGTCTACTTCATGCACCACACCCTGCTGTTCCGCGACGACGGCGTGGCCATCGACACCCTGAAGCTCAGGAGCGGCTGGAGCCGGATGTTCGCCGGCATGCCCCTGGTGATGGTCCAGGCCAGCGGCAAGGGTCACATCGCCTTCAGCCACGACGCGGCCGGCGAGATCGTCGCCCTGCCCATCCAGGTCGGCAGCGGGGTCGAGGTGCGTGAGCACACCATGCTGATCGCCAGCGGGGCCACCGCCTACGACTGGGTGATGAGCGGCATCTACTTCACGACCATGAAGGGCCAGAACGAGCAGGAGACCCACTACCCGATGGGGCAGTTCCTGGACCGGTTCACCGCGCCCCGGGCTCCCGGCCTGGTCCTGCTCCACGCCAAGGGCAACGCCTTCGTCCGGCATCTCGGGCCCGGCGAGACCATGCTCATCAAGCCCACCGCGCTCCTCTACAAGGACCTCTCGGTCTCCATGCACCTCCACTTCGAGCACCCGGCCGGTGCTTATCGCTCGTGGCGGTCATGGGGCAACCGCTACCTCTGGCTGCGCTGCATCGGTCCGGGTCGGGTGGCGGTGGAATCCGCGTTCGTCCCGGTGGAGGACCCGGGCTTCGACCTGATGGGCAGCTCGCCGGCGACCCGGCAGCAGTGGTGAACGGGTCGGCACGTGGAGCGCCTGGTCGAGGAGCGACGGGCGTGAGAGTTCATCGTGAACAATCCACACCTTCCGAAGTGGTCGTACGCAGCGTCGGACCGGTCTCTCCATCCCTGCCACCCACTTAAGGACAAAGCTGTCCTTAAGCGGGTATGAGACGGCGTCCCGCTCCTGGCGCCGGTGCGCCAACCAGCAGCCCTTCCACCGTCGCCGGGGTCGCCGACCGCCGGGGTCAGGCGCCGCCTCCGCCTGCCGATCCTCGAACCTCCTGCTCGCCGATCCGACCGCCCGGTGCCGAGATCGGGTATGCATCCGGCTTTCCCCGGTTTCCGTCGCCGCGATCGGCGATGTCCGCATATACTCGATCGATGCCCAGGTCGATGTGGCGGGGTGCGATCAGCTTCGGGATGGTCGCCATCCCGGTGCGGATGTACCTTGCCAACGAGTCCAAGGGGGTCGCCTTCCGCCTCCTCTGCCCGCGAGACGGCGCGCCGCTCCGCAACAAGCGCTGGTGCCCCGTCGAGGATTGCGAGGTCGGCTGGAACGATGCCGTTCGCGGCTTCGAGGTCGGCAAGGACGAGTACGTGCGGATCGAGGACGAGGAGCTGGACAACCTGCCCCTGGCGACGACCCGGACCATCGAGATCCTGGAGTTCTGTGACGACTCCGAGATCGACGCGGGCGTCTATGTCAAGGGTGCCTACTACCTCGAGCCGGAGGCCGTCGGGGCCAAGCCCTATCAGCTTCTGAGGCTGGCCCTGGAGAAGACCGGGAAGGTGGCCGTCGGCAAGGTCGCCATGCGTGACCGTGAGCACCTCTGCCGCCTGGCCCTCCACGAGCGGGCCATCCTGCTCAACACCCTCCACTGGCCGGACGAGATCCGGGATGCCGGTCAGCTCGCTCTTCCCGAGGCGGAGTTCGAGGTCCACGCTCGGGAGCTGGAGATGGCCGTGCTGCTCGTCGAGAACCTCGCCGCCCGCTTCGATCCTGCGCGTCATCGGGACGGGTATCGGGATGCCGTCGCGAGCCTGGTCGAGGCGAAGCTCAACGACCGGCCCCTCGAGCGCATCCCCGCACCGCCGCTGGCCCAGATCACCGACCTCATGGCCGTCCTCAAGGCGTCGGTCGAGGCATCGTCTCGGCGGCGCGAGGACGCCAGCGGAGAAGAGGCCGAGCCGGAACGGGCGACCGCGTCCGTCCGTCGCCGCCGCGCGTCCTGACCAGGGTGCGGCCGGCCGCCGATCGGGAGAGGCGTCCGGGCACTGACGACGCCGCTCTTCCCCTCCGCCTTCCCGTCCCGCCGGCGCTGCCGGGAAGGGTCCTCCCGGAGTCCTCGGTCCCCTGCGTCGGGGCGTTCGACGATCCCGACTTCCGCTTCTCGATCGACTGGGACGGGGCGCGGACGCTGCTCTTCGCCTCCCCAGGGGCCATTCACCTCCAGAGCGAGACCCTCACCGACGTCAGCGACCGTTACCCCGAGATCGTGGCCGCGGCAGTGCCGCTGGCGTGCCGCTCGGTCGTCCTGGACGGGGTGGTCGCCGTCCTCGACCCGGCGGGCTGCCCCGATCTGTCCGCGCTGGGGGAGAGGATGGCCCTGGGGCCCGCCACCCACCAGAGACTGCCCGCCGTCTACCTGGCCATCGACCTCCTTCATCTGGGCGCCCGGGCCACCATGGGTCTGGCGCTCGACCGGCGGCTGGATCTGCTCCGCGGGCTCGCCCTTCCGGACTCCCGGATCCAGGTGCCCGATTGGGTCATCGGAGAAGGGGAGGCGCTGGCGGACGCCGCCGCTCCCCGCCACCTGCCCGCGCTCCTCGCCCGGCGGGGAGGCTCCCACTACCACCCCGGGATGGCTTCGCCGGACCGCCTGCGCATCCCTCTGCGGCACCGGGCCCACTGTCTCGTGGTCGGCACCGACAGGGTGCTGGGATCGACCCGCCATCGCCGCCTGCAGCTGGCCGAGTACCAGGGCTCGCGGCTCACGGAGGCCGGGACCGCGGAGATCGCCGAGACCTCGACGCTCTGGCGGTGGGCCGCGCCCGGCGGACGGATGCGGTCACCGCTCATCGCCACCGTTGAGTACCGCAGCCGCGGCGCCGACGGCAGCCTGCGCGGTGCCGAGGTCGTCACCCTGCGGGACGACATCGACCCGGCATGGTGCATCCGCCGGGACCCGGTGCCACCGCCCCCCAGCCGGCCGGTCCCGGCTCGGGGCTTCCGGCCGACCGTCCTGACCGCCCTCCCCCTCGAGGTCTCACCGCGCCCCAGCCCCTGAGGCGGCCGGCTTGTGGCAAGGGCGATCCCGGTCCGGCCTCCAGGCCTGTGCGATGATCGTCACAACGGTTGACGGGAGCTCCCCGCCCTGGCGCGATCGGCCCGTCCCGACGAGGCATCGGCGATGCCCATCCTGATGTGCCCCCCCACCCACTTCGGGGTGATCTACGAGATCAATCCCTGGATGCACGTCGCGCGCCCGGTCGACCCGCGGCGGGCCGCGGACCAATGGGAGGGTCTGTACGCCACCTATCGGGAGCTCGGCGTCGAGGTCGTGGTCGCCGACCCGGTGCCCGGGCTCCCCGACATGGTCTTCACGGCCAACGCCGGGGTGACGGGCGGCGACCGGGTGGTGCTCAGCCGGTTCCGGCACCCGGAGAGGCAGGGCGAGGAGGCGCACTGGCGAGAGCTGTTCCGGCGCCGGGGAACACCGACGCTGGGCACCGAGGGCATCCCCTTCGAGGGAGCCGGAGACGCCCTCTTCGTCGGGGACACCCTGGTTTGCGGGCATGGGTTCCGCACCGACCGGGCCGCGATTCCCCTGGTCGCCAGCGCTCTCGGCGTCGACGTGGTGGAGCTCGAGCTGATCGACCCGCGCTACTACCACCTGGACACCTGCTTCTGCCCCCTCGACGCCGGCGCCATCCTCTACGCTCCGGCGGCCTTCTCACCCACCTCGCGGGAGGTTGTGCAGCGTCTCGCCGGGCGGATCATCGAGGTCCCCGACGACCTGGCGGCCGGGTTCGCCTGCAACGCCATGGTGGTCGGCGACCTGGTCGTCTCCTCCGAGGCCGTGGAGGGGTTGAGCGGCCAGCTCCGCGAGGCGGGCTACCGGGCGCTGGGCTTGCCCATGGGTGAGTTCATGAAGGCGGGGGGCGGGGTGCGTTGCCTCTCCCTCCCGATCCCCGGGCTCCGCGGAGGTGCGGCCTCGGGATCGCCGGCCGCCTGACCGGGCGCAGCGGGAGGCAAGCGGCGCGCAAACCTGTGCACAACCCTGTGGAGAAGCCCCCCGCGCCAGTGGCTGCCCGGTCCGGCTACTCCGACGCCATCAGGTCGAGGACGGCTCGCTGGTATTGCTGGGTGTCGAGGAAGAGCCCGTGCTCGGCGATGCTGGCGTCGCCCTGGTAGTAGGCGGCCAGCGCCTGAGCGGTGTCTCCCCCGTGCATCCAGATCAGGTGGCCCAGCAGGAGGGTCCCGGCGGTCACGTTGTCCTCGGCGGTGCGCAGGTTGAGGGCCCGGTGGGCCAGGAACTGGGAGACCCATTCGCCGGTGTAGGGCTCCACCTGCATCAGACCGACCGCCCCGGTCGGTGAGGCCAGATCCTGCCGCCAGCCCGACTCCATCCAGGCCACCGCCTTGACCAGCCCCGGCACGACCTCGGCCTGCTGGGCCACGTGGGTCAGCAGGGCGTTGACCCGGACCAGGCGGCCGGGGACCTGGATCAGAGCGCCGGCCGGCAAGAGCGCGTTCACGTTCAGCCCGTTGGCGCGGGCCAGGGCCGTGGGGTCGACGCCGTAACGCCGGGAGATGGTCCAGAGGGTCTCGCCCGCGCTGACCGTGCAGGTGTCGAGGTCCTGGCTGCCCGCGACGTAGGCGGGCAGGCTGCGCGACGGGTCCGGGATCTCGAGCAGCTGGCCGACGCGCAGCGGTCCGGGCGCGCCCAGCTGGTTGGCGTCGACGAGGGCCTGGACGGACGACCCGTGGCGCAGGGCGATCCCGGTCAGCGTGTCGCCGGGCCTCACCACGTACGTCGAGGCCATCACCGCGGCGGGTGCGGCGGCGACGGCAGTCGCGCCGAGCGCCGCGAGGGCGAACCGAGAGCGTGTGGACATCAGGGTTTCCTGCTGGGACGTTGGGTAGGACCGGTGGGGGACTGCACCTCGCTCTTCGCGGTGCCACCCGAGAGTATGCGCCTGCAACGATCCGGTCAACCGACGTTCCAGGTTTGTTGCACATTGTCACGAAACCCCTCTCGATGTGACGAATGTTGGCCCTCTCGCGCGGCCAGCAACGATCTCTGCCCGATCGGTACCGGGTGGTACGCTGGGCGACGTCATGCCCATGCCGCGCGAGCCGCGCCTGAGCCTTGCCCTCCCCCTCCGTGGGGCCATCCTCGGCGCGCTCCTCGGCCTCGGCACCTTCCTCGTGGTGGCGCTGATGTGGCGTGCCGGTGCGACCCACGCGGCGGCCACCACCGCCGACTACGCGCTCTTCATCTCCCTCTTCTGCCTCGCCCTCACTGTCGTCTTCGGCCAGCCGCCGCGGCGCCGCCGAGCGCGGGTGCCGATCAACCGCGCCGTGCCCCACGAGTGGTGGCCCCGGGAGACCGAGTCGGTGCAGATGTTTGCCGCCTGCGTCGGAGCACCCCTCATCGTCGGCGTCGGCGCCGCGATGCTCATCTTCCACTGACCATCTTCCACTGACGGAAGTCCGGGTAGCGACGCGCCCACGGCCCGGCCCTGGGGGGGTGCGGCCCGTGCGGTCCGTGCATCCCCGCGACGGATTCGCGATCTCGCGCTCCCAGCCGGCGGTGATAGTCTCGCTCCCCGGGGACGACCCGGAGCCTCACACCATGGCCGCCCACCCCATCTCACCCCGTCCACCTCGGCCCGCTGTCGACGCCGTCGTCTTCGACCCACCTCGGCCCGCCGTCGACGCCGTCGTCTTCGACTTCGACGGCACGCTCGTGGCCAGCCGGTTTGTGGACGAGGCGGCGGTCGCCGCGCTGGTCGCTGCGGATCCCGCGGCCGGGTCAGGGGTCGAGATCTTCTGGAGCCACGAGGGCGAGCCACTGGTGAGCCGCATCGAGCTCGCCTGGCCCGGCCGGACAGCGGAGATCATGCCGATCTTTGAGCGTCCGGAGGCACCCCGGCTCTTCCCGGGCATCGTCACGCTCCTCAGGAAGCTGGAAGCGGCCGGGCTGCTCATGGCGGTGGTCTCCTCGCGACGCCACGCCGCCCTCGAGCAGGGTCTGGGCGCCACCGGCCTCCGCCGCCACTTCCCGGTCGTGATCGGGCTCGAGGACGTCACCCTGCCCAAGCCCAGCCCCGAGGGGCTGCTCCTCGCACTCGGGCGGCTCGGGGTGCCGCCGTCACAGGCCGTGTTCGTGGGCGACAGCGACCACGACGTCGAGGCGGGCCGGCGAGCCGGCGTCACCGTCTGGCGGGCGATCTGGGGCCTACCCGCCGCTCATCCGGCAGCCATCCACCCCAACGGAACGCTCCTCCTCCGCCGGCCGGAGGAGGTCGGCGAGCAGCTGGGACGGCTCGACCGCTCCCAGGCCTGATCCACCCTCAGCCGCGGGCGAGGATCTCGCCGCCGACCACGATGAAGACGGCGTCGGGGCGCCCTCCCCAGGCCCGCCAACCCGCCGCGACCTCCTCCAGCTCCGCCACGCTCGCGATCCCGTACTCGGCCGCCTGCCGGGCGAATGCCGACGAGGTCGTCCGCTCCGCCCACAGCTCCGACCACCAGCCGCGATCACCCGAGGTGGCGAACGTCCAGTTGGAGGTGGAGTAGGCGATCTCCTGGAATCCAGCCTCCCGGGCCCAGCCGAGCAGCCGGCGGCCGGCGTCCGCCTCGGCGCCGTTGTGCCGGGTCACCGCCAGGTAGATCTCGCGCCAGCGGTCGAGCCGGGTGTCCGGCGGCGACCACACCATGGCGGAGTAGTCGCCATCCCGCGCCGCCACCACGCCTCCCCGACGCACCAGCCGGCGCATCTCCTTCAGGGCGCCCACTGGGTCGCGCAGATGCTGGAGCACCTGGTGAGCGTGGACCACATCGAAGGATCCGGTGGCGAGCCCCGCGGAGCGAAAGTCGCCCACTCTGAAGCTGAGGTTGGTGGCGCCCGCCGTGCGTGCATGTGCCTCCGCCTCGGCGATCACCTCCGCGGAGATGTCGATGGCCAGAACCTCGCCGGGCGCGACCCGCATGGCCAGATCGGCGGTCAGCGTCCCTGGCCCGCACCCGACATCGAGCAGGCTGATGCCGGGTCGGAGGTGGGGCACAAGGTAGGCGGCCGAGTTCTCCACCGTCCGCCACCGATGGGAGCGGAGAACCGCTTCGTGGTGGCCGTGGGTGTAGGTGTCGGTGGCCTTCTTCATCCGCAACGCGATCATCGCAGACGTCGCGCGGTACGCCCAACTCGGCCGGAGCGCGGGTTGCGTTTGAGCACATTGTGACGGTGATGTACGAGCACGTGACGGTACCGTTGCGGTAGCCTGGGCGGCGCAACAACCCGCTGGGCCATCGGCCGAGTCCCTCTCAGGACAGTGGCTGGGTCCGGGTCCGAATGACGGACGACCGCCAGCCTCAATCGGGAGAAGCAGATGAAATTCAAACTGAGTTCGTTCGACGTGACGCGCAAGCGATTCCGTCTCCACGGGATCCTGCCGCGCGGCGCAGCCCGCGGTGCCGTCGGCGCCGGGATTGCCCTGGCGCTGCTCACCGCCGGTGCGGTGGGCGTCGGTGCATCCACGTGGGCGGGGGTCGGATCGGGGTTCGGTTCCCCGGGCTCGTACTCCCCGCCTCCGGCACCAGCCGTGGTGGGAACGGTGGCGTCGGTGGCGACGTCTCCCAGTGACGTCATCACCCTGACCACCAAGCACGGCACCACGTGGACCGTGGATGTGACCGGTTCCACGACCTACACCGACAGTGCCGTGACCAGCCCGACATTCGCCGACGTGGCGGTGGGCGACGAGCTGTTCGTGTACGGCACCACCACCGCGACCGACACGGTCAGCGCCACCAACGTGACCATCATGGTGAAGCCCGTCGTCGTCGGCACGGTCGCCACGACGCCGAGCGGCGACACCTTCACCCTGACCGCCTGGAAGGGGCAGACGTGGACCGTCACCGTCACGGGGTCCACCGCCTACACGGAACGCGGCGTGACCTCGCCCACACTCTCCAACGTCGTGGTCGGTGACGAGGTGGTCGTCTATGGGACCTCGACGGGAACCGACGCGGTCGCTGCCACCTCGGTGGTGATCATTGAGCGGCCGATCGTGCAGGGGACGGTGGCGTCGGTGACGACCAGCCCCACTGACAGCTTCACGGTGATGGCCAAGAAGGGTCAGACCTGGACGGTGACCGTGACCGGGTCGACGACCTACACCGAGTGCAAGGTGACGTCGCCCAGCTTCGCAAACATCGCCGTCGGCGACGGCGTGGTCGTCTTCGGGATCTCCACCGCGACGGACGCCGTGACCGCCACCAGCGTCGCGATCATGCAGCACCCGGTGGTGGTGGGGACGGTGGCGTCGGTGACGACCTCCCCCAGCGACAGCTTCACCGTGTCGGCCTGGAAGATGCAGACGGTGACCGTGGACGTCACCGGCTCCACGACCTACACCGAGCACGGTGTGACCTCACCGAGCTTCTCCAACGTGACCGTCGGTGACCTGGTGGCCGTGTACGGAACGTCCGCCGGTGCCAGCACCTTCGACGCCACCAGCGTGGCGATCACCCAGCTTCCGGCGGTGACCGGGAAGGTCGCATCGGTCACCACCAGCCCGAGCGACAGCTTCACGCTGACCGCCCGTGGTGGTCAGACCTGGACCATAAATGTCTCGGGAACCACCACCTACTCCGAGTGTGGGGTGAGCTCGCCGAGCTTCTCCAGCCTCGCGGTGGGCAACCAGGTGGCCGTGTACGGAACGTCGACCGGGACGAACACGGTTGACGCCACCAGCGTGGTCATCCTCTTCGGGCCGTCGATCCATCCCAAGCCGTCGCCCTGGGCGGTCGGGCTGGAGCCGTCCGGCAAGCCGTCCCCGACCGGGCTGCTCCACTACCCGGTCGGCGTGAGCACGGTGGCCGCATCCGGCTCCTCGTCGCACGGCTACGGCCATGGCGATCCCACCGGTGGCAAGCCCGGTGGCCTGAAGTTCGGCTTCGGCTCCGGAGGCTCTCAGCACTGAGCTCGTTGGGGGGTGGGGCGCACCTCGGGTCCGCCTCGCCCCCCCTTCTCGAGGAGCCGATGGCACCCGCGCCGATTCGGAGGCGGCGCCGGCAGCGGTGAAGACCGTCAGCCGCCCCGCAGCACCCCGATGACCGCTTCCGCATAGCGCGCCACCTTCGAGGGACCGACGCCCCGCACCTGGAGGAGCTGGGCCGCCGTCCCCGGATCCCGCTCCGCGATCTCGCGGAGGGTCCTGTCGTCGAAGATCGTGAAGGCGGGGCGCGCCTCCTGGCGCGCCAGTCCCAGCCGCCAGCGCCGCAGGCGTTCGAAGCGCAGCTGTCCGGACGGGTCGAGGTCACCCCCGGACGCCTCCGCAGCCGGCGCCGCTGCCCCCGTGGTCCCGAGCTCGCCGTGGGAGCGGTGGCGCGACGACGGTGGCCGCACCGGGCGGGGCTCTCGCCGGGAGGCGGTGACGGTCACCGTCACCTCCCGCACTCCGCTCAGCACCTCCCGGCCGGCGGGCGCCAGCCCGAGGGTCGGCCGCTCCCCGTGGCCGCGCAGCACCAGCTCCCGCGCCACCAGCTCGACGAGCAGGTCGCGGACCGTCTCCTCCTCCCAACCGGCCAGGGCTCCGAAGAAATCCAGATCCCGCACCCAGGGGCGGTTCCGATTCCACGCCGAGTCGGCCCCGCGCAGCATCGCCGCCAGCCGCGTACCCCCGAGATGGCCGTCGAATCGGGCGACGGCCTGCAGCGCAGCCCGGACCGCCGTCCCGGCCACGGGCCGCTCGGCGAGGTGCGGGGAGAGGCAGTTGTCGCACGCGGAGCAGCTGCGGGCCACCCCCGCCTCGCCGAAGTAGTCGGCGATCCGAGCGTGGCGGCACTCCCGCGAGGTGGCGTACGCCATCATCTGGTCGAGGCGGGCGACGGCCGCGTCGCGGAGCAGCCGGCGCTCCTCGAAGTCGACGGGAGCTGTGGCCAGGCGCAGCACCCCGCCACCCGGGAGCAGGGCTCCCGCGTTCTCGAGCAACCGCACCGATGCCTCCACCGCCCTGCGGTCGAGGTTCGGGACGAGCGTCGTCGCATCCCGCAGGTCCCAGCGACCGGCGCGCAGCAGCGCCCGGTAGACCTCGCGCACCACCTCCCGCTCCGGGTACGACTGGGCGATGAACAGCTCCTGGAGGCCGCGGTCGGCGGGGTTGTAGAGGAGCAGGCAGCGGGCGGGCAGGCCATCCCGCCCGGCACGACCGGCCGCCTGGTGGTAGTCCTCGAGGCATGCGGGGAAGTCACGGTGGATGACCTGGCGGATGTCGGGGATGTCCACCCCCATCCCGAAGGCGGAGGTCGCCACCACAACCCGGAGGCCGCCCTCGGTGAACGCCGTCTGGACCCGGCTCCGCACCGGGCCCTCCAGCCCGCCGTGGTAGGCCGCGGCCGCAATCCCGTCCGCACGGAGCGCCTCCGCCGTCTCCTCGCAGTCGCGGATCCGGCCGCAGTAGACGAGGGCGCGGCCCGGCACCTCAGCGATGGCCCGCGCGACCGCCCGCAGCTTCTCGGCACCCTGGCGGCACCGCTGCACCTCGAGGGTGAGCCCAATGCGGACAAATCCGGTCACAACGGTGAACGGTCTCCGCAGCGCCAGGCTCCTGCCGATGTCCTCACGGACCTGGGGCGTGGCGGTGGCGGTGACCGCGGTCACCGGTGGCCGCCCGCAGGCGATCACCGCCGCCGCCAGCCGGCGGTAGTCCTGGCGGAAGTCGTGTCCCCAGCTGGAGATGCAGTGGGCCTCGTCGACGACGAAGCGGGTGACCCCGAGCGCGGCGAGGCGCTCCTCGAAGCTCGGTGTGGCCAGCCGCTCGGGGGCGACGTAGAGGAACCGCAGCCGTCCGCCGAGCGCGGCCGCGAGCGCCTCACGCTGCGCTCCGACCTCCATCTGGGAGTGGATCGCGGCAGCGGCCACGCCCGCGCGCTGGAGGCGGTTGACCTGGTCTGTCATCAGGGCGATGAGGGGGGAGACCACCAGGGTGAGCCCCGGCGATGCGAGCGCCGGGACCCAGTAGGCGACGCTCTTGCCGGAGCCGGTGGGCGCGACGAAGAGGACATCCCGCCCGGCCTCGGCGGCCGCGATGACCTCTGCCTGACCGGGGCGCAGGGTGGCCAGCCCGAAGACGTCGAGGGCCACCCTCCTGGCCGTCGCGCTGGGCGCCAGCGCCGCCGCACCGGGCGCCCGCCCCGCCGTCTCCCCGGTCACCTGCCCCGCCCCATCCGCTCAGCCGAGGCGCCCGGAGAGGGCCAGCTCGGCGACGACGAAACCGAGCCAGGGGATGGCGGCCAGGACCAGCCAGCCGCCGTGCGCGCGACCGCCGCGGAGCAGACCGAGCAGGTAGATGCCCGTCGCAAAGGCGCAGGCGGCGCTCAGCAGGCCGGCGCTGCCCAGCTGCCAGGTGGTGAAGCTGACACCGACGAAGCCGAGGATGCAGGCCTGGAAGGCGGCCGCCCCGGCGACGTTGCCAATGGCCAGGCCGTCGTCACCGCTCCGGATCCAGAGCACGCTGTTGAGGCACTCGGGAAGCTCGGTCGCGAACGGAACGGCGACGACCGCCACCAGCAGGGCGCTGAGGCCGAGGCCGGTCGCCGCCGAGTGGATGGCGCCGACGAACAGCCCCGACCCGACCGCGAGCAGGATCGCACCGGTCAGGAGCTGGGCCGCCACCACCGCCCGGGGCGGCGGGCCGGACCGCCAGCGGATGAAGTGCAGCGGCTCGGGCGCGGCCCCGGCCGCTGTCCGCTCGCCCAGTGTCGCCCGCGCATACCCGGCGTAGAGGAGCAGGAGGAGTACTCCCACCACCACCCGCTCCGGCCGCGAGAGCAGGGTCGAGGCGACCGCGCAGCCGAAGGCGCTCAGGAAGACCCCGAGGTCGCGCCGGATCTGGGCAGGCTCGACCTGGAGGTGGGGGGCACCGGTCCGGGTCAGCAACGTCAGCCCGGTGATGGCCCCACCGAGGGTGAGGAGCAGAAACGACGAGCCGAGCACGGCCCCGATCGCGATCTGGCCCGAATCCGAGGCGCCGCCGACGAGGGCCACCACCACGACCATGGTCTCGGGGAGCGCCGTCCCCAGGGCCGCCAGCAGGCTGCCGGTCGCCCCGGAGCCGAGGTGGAGGATGTGGCCCGCCCATTCGACCGCATTGGTGAAGAGCTCGGACGCGGCCGCGATCAGCGCCAGCGCGCCCACGAAGAGGAGGGCGGTCACGGCCGCCGCCGTCGCGTCAGCGCATCGACCGGGGTCTGGAGCCAGCTGGTCCCGAAGTTCATCACGTGGCGCATGGTCACGGGCTGGACGCGATGGACGGGCGCCGCCCCCCGGCTGCACGCCAGCGCGTCGCCGATACGCTCCCGGCACCAGGGGAAGATCGTCCGGGGCAGGTCGTCGGGGGCGAAGAGGCGCACCGACCAGGCCTCGATGCTGCGGCGGGCCCTGCCGCCCGTGAGCTCGCCGAGGAAGACGGCGTCGCCCGCGCTGCGCAGTCCCTCCCAGGTGTAGACGCCGACCAGGCCGAGCACGCGCACCGAGTAACCGGTCTCCTCCTCGGCCTCGCGCGTCGCGGTGACGCCCGGGTCCTCGCCGCGTTCGCAATGGCCGCCGGGCAGCTCCCACCCGGGCGGCCAGGGACGGAACTGCAGGAGCACCCGCCCGTGGTGGAGGACCGCGAGCTGGGCGCCGCCCACCGGCCGGGCCAGACCGTCGACCATGAGCGTCGCGAGCGGATGGCGCGGGGGCCGATCATGGAAGAGGATCCGCGCCAGGCGGGTGCTGGACGGTTCGCGCCGGCTCACCGGTTTGCCGGAGCGCCGATCAACGGGGCACCCCTCATGAGGGTCCCCGATTCCCCCGCTGCACCGGTGCCTCGATGCGGGTGCCCCGCGCGCCTCAATCGACGATGACGCGGCGGGGTCGTCTGGACCGGACCCGGGTCGTGGGGACGCGGCGTCCCCGGGAGCTGGTGGTCGCCGGTGGAGTGTCGCTCTCCAGGAGTGCTGTGATGCCGAGCACCACCTCCCGCTGGGCGTTGATGAAGTGAGACACCGCCTCCGGGGGCACCAGCTTGGCGAGCCGGCGACCGGCCTCCTCGAGGAGCCAGAGCGGGATCGGGTTGGGGCTGTCACTCATCGTCTCGATTCCTCCGAAGGCACGGCGCTCATTTCTGGCTGTCTGTGAACGTGACGCGCAGCAGGCCGTCGTCGAGCCGCGCCCTGCTCACCTGCTTGCCGTTGAGGATGCGGGGGAGGGAGATCTCCCGCTTGTAGGCGCCCACGGTGACGTACAGCTCTCCCTCCTGGTGGCGGACGTCGACATCCTCCTTGGAGATGAAGGGGAGCTGCAGCTGCAGCTCGTAGCGCCCGTTCACGCGGCGCAGCCGCTGGGGCACGGCGTGGTAGTAGACCCGGGCTGGATCCTCGTCACCGAAGACCGCGCCGGCCAGCTCCCGCAGGCCGTCGAGCCCGACGATCTCGTGGTCGAACAGCTTCGAACGGCGGATCGGGATCGGGTCGAAGAGCGACTCGACGGACTCGTTGTACCGGCCCTGGATCTCCCGCCAGGAGGCGAAGTAGCTGTCGGTCACCTCGGGGGGCAGCACCCTGTTCACCACCACCAGGTCGGTGAGGTAGTCGTACAGGCTGAGGTAGGTGAAGGCGCGCTGGGCCTCCTTGAGAACCATCTTCTCGAGGTTGAGGACCAGGCGGACCGTGCAGGTCTTCGGGTCGCCCAGGATGCTCTTCATCCCTTCGAGGTCGAGCAGCAGCCTCCTGATGTGGACGAATATCTCGTCCGGGGGGAGCGGGATGGAGACGAAGGGCTGCACTACCGGCCGGGCCACCTTCATCACGGCCCGAGAGGCGGGGAAGAGGCGCTGCAGGTACCAGCGGGCCACGTCGGGGAAGGCGAGCAGCTGCAGCGTCTCTCCGGTGGGGGCGCAGTCGACGATCAGGGTGTCGAACTTGCCCTCGGCCTTGTGATGCCGGATCTGCATCAGGGAGGCGATCTCCTCCATACCCGGTGGCGACGCCAGCTCCTCGGCCACGATGTCGTCGACGCCCTGGGAGGAGAAGAGCGAGCTGAGGTAGATGCGGATCCGATCCCAGTGGCTCTCCAGCTGGTGCAGGGCGTTGACCTCCTGGGCCCAGAGGTTGGTCGCGACCTTCCGGGGGTCCTCGCTGAGTGGGAAGTCCAGCGAGTCTCCGAGACTGTGCGCGGCATCGGTGCTGATCACCAGCGTCCGCTGACCGAGCTGAGCGCAGCGCACCGCGGTGGCGGCGGCCACCGTCGTCTTGCCAACCCCACCCTTGCCCGTGTAGAGGATCACACGCATCCGCGCAGCCCCCCGGCCTCAGTCGACGACTTTGCTGACGATAGCCCAGGCGATCAGGATGAGGACCACCATGAGAGTGGCGATCATCGCCACCCGTCGGAGGTCGGAGGGGACGTAGGGGACTCGGTCGAAGGGGATCGCCGGATCATCGCTGTCCAGGGGGTCGACCAGCGCCGCCGCGGTCCCGAAGCGGGCACTCTTGGCGGAGGCGCGCTGCTGCCGGTTGGCGGCGATGCTCGCGGCGGATGCCGGGGTGACGCGCTCGACGCGGCGTCGGGTGACGTCCACCGGCCTGCCGGCGCCTGACGGGAGCGTGGCCGCTCCGGCCGGGACCTCCGCGTCGACGGCGTCAACGAATGTCCGGCTCGCCCCGCCGGCGAGCGGCGCGGCGGCGGGACCGGCGGCCGGACGGGCCGGGGCCACACCCACCGGGCGGCGGGTGGCGGCGCGCTGCTTCTGCTTCCGGGTCTTCTTGGCCATGTTCAGCCGCGAAGCGTAACAGGGGCGGCGGACCCCCTGGCACCTGCGAGTACGTGACCACGGAGCCTGTCGAGCCGGGCGCCCCTGCTACCCTCCATCCGAGATGACATCCCAGGCACGCCCGGCTGAGCGGACGGCGTTCATCGACCGCTACTCGGCCCTCTTCATCACGCTGGCGGCGGCCCTCTGGGCGGCGGACGCCTACTTCCGGCCCGCTCTCGCCAAGCAGCTCTCCGCCAGCCAGATCGTGCTGGTCGAGGACCTTCTGATCAGCCTCTGCTTCCTGCCGGTGGCCCGGAGGGTCGCTCGTGAGCTTCGCCACGCGCCCTGGCGGAGCTGGCTGGCGCTGGCGGTGATCGGGATCGGTCCCCAGGCCTTTGCCACCGTCCTCTTCACCCGTTCCCTCACGTACGCCTTCGCCCCCTCCCTGAGCCATGCGGCCAGCCTGGGGGTGCAGTCCGAGGTCTACCTGCTCTACCTCCTCCAGCCCGTCTTCGGGGCGACCCTTGCCTGGGTCGTCCTCCACGAGCGCCGCCGGCCGGCCTTCTGGCCGATAGCCGGTGCCGCCCTGGCGGGCGCCGCCCTGATCGTCTTCTCGCAGAGTCCGACCGCGCCCCAGGCCCAGCTCCAGGCCGCCCTCTTCGTGGTCGGCGCGGTGGCCCTCTGGGCGGCGGGAACCGTCCTCGGTCGCTATGCCCTCTCCGGGATCTCCTTCTCCAGCACCACGGCGATGCGCTTCGTCCTGGCCCTGCCGGTGCTCCTCCTCCTCATGCTCACCGATCGGGGCGCGGCGGGCTTCGGCCAGTACTCGATCGGTCAGCTCCCGAGCTTCCTCGGCATCGCCCTGATCCCCGGGCTCATCGCGATGGTCCTCTACTACCGTGCCCTCTCCAGCACCCCCGCCTCGATCTCGAGCTTCGCGGAGCTGGGGTACCCGGCCGCCCTCTTCCTCATCTTCTCGCTGCCCGCCCCGGTGGGATTCGGCTCTCCTCTCCAGCCGCTCGAGGTCGTCGGGGCGGTGATCCTCGTCGCCGCCGTGACCTCGCTCAACTTCCTCAAGCAGCACGACGTGGTGAGGACGAAGCGGCCGGCCGGGTTTCGCCACGCCCCCGAGGCGACCGAGGCGACCGGCTAGTCCGCCTGTCCGGTGATGAGCGGCTCGGCGTGGAAGCCCGCTCCCCGCAGCAGCTCGAGTGCGCGATCGATCGAGGCGGCGTCGATGGTGAGCACCAGGGCCGCGTGGCGGGTGTCGGAGTGCTGCATGGAGAGGTCGAGGATGTTGATGTCGTTGGACCCCATCAGGGTGGTGACCTGGGCGAGCACCCGGGGCCGGTTCTCGATCGGCACGGCGATGTCGACGTTGTGCCCCGTCTGCTCGATGAGGAACCCGCCGAGCGTCTGGTAGGCGGCGCCCGCCTCGGTGAAGTGGCGCTCCGTGGCGGGGCGGTCATCGAGGTCGCCGCCGAGCCGGTGCATCGCCTCGCCGAAGGAGCCGAGCACCTCCTGGATCGCATCCGCGTTCTCCGCCAGGATGTCCGCCCAGAGGGTGGGGTTCGCGGCACCCACACGGGTCAGGTCGCGGAATGAGGGGCCGGCGAAGGAGAGGGCGTCGGGGGAGATGCCGGAGGTGACCTCGAGGAGCGCGACCGCCAGGAGATGGGGGAGATGCGAGAGCGCGGCGACCAGCCGGTCGTGTCGCTCGGGGTCCACCGCGGTCGGTATCGCACCGAGGTCGTCCCGGACAAACTGAGTGACCCGCGCGTAGGCCTCCGGCAGCGTGTCCCCGGTCGGGGTGATCAGGTAGCGGGCACCCTGGAAGAGGTCGGCGCTCGCATTCGCCACTCCCCCGAGCTGGCTCCCCGCCATGGGGTGGCCGCCGACGAACCGGCGGATGCCCGCCCCCGCGGCGGCGCGCACGATGGCCGCCTTGGCGCTGCCGACATCCGTGACGAGCGCATCCGTGGGTGTCAGCTCGGCGAGCAGCCCGGAGATGCGCGACACTGGCGCGGCCAGGACCACCATCGCGGCGCCGCGCAGGTCGCTGAGGCGGGCCGGATGGTCGATGGCCCCCATCTCCACGGCGCGCTCCAGGGTCCCGTCGGTATCGACGCCGGAGACCTCCCAGCCGGCGCGGCGCGCCGCCATGCCGATGGAGCCGCCGATCAGGCCGACGCCGACGATGCCGAGGGAGCGGTCAGACATTGAATCGGAAGTGGACGACATCGCCGTCCTGGACGACGTAGTCCCTCCCCTCCAGCCGCTGGCGCCCCGATTCGCGGACGGCGAGGTACGAGCCGCCCTCGATCAGCTCCTCGGCCCCCACGACCTCGGCACGGATGAAGCCGCGGGCGAAATCGGTGTGGATGACGCCGGCCGCCTCCACCGCCGTACCGCCGCGCTGCAGCGTCCAGGCACGCACCTCCTTCTCCCCGGCCGTGAAGAAGGTGATCAGGTCGAGCAGACCGTAGGCGTCGCGCGCCAGCCGGTTCAGACCCGGCTCGGGTAGCCCGAGGGAGGCGAGAAACTCGCGGCGATCCGCGGCGGGGAGCTCGACGATCTCGGACTCGATCCGGGCGGAGATGGCCAGGCAATCGCCACCGTGGCGCCGGGCCAGCTCGACCACGTCGCCGGGTGCCGGCCTGCCGGCGTCGCCCTCACCGACGTTGACCACGACGATCAACGGGTGGGCGGTGAGCAGGTAGAGCTCATGGATGTGGCCGCGCTCCTCTTCCGAGAGCTCGAGGGTGCGCACCGGCGCCCCGGCGTCGAGGTGGTCTCGGACGCGGCGCATGACCTCGAGGGCCTCCTCCGCCTTCTCCTTCTGGAGCCGGGCGGTCTTCTCCCGCTTGTCCAGGCGCCGGGTAACCGTCTCGAGGTCGGCGAGCTGGAGCTCGAGCTCGATCACGTCGAGGTCCCGGACCGGGTCGACGGCCCCCTCCACATGGCTGACGTCCGGATCCTCGAAACCCCGGGCCACGACCACGATGGCGTCGCATTCGCGGATGTGGCCGAGAAACTGGTTGCCCAAGCCCTCGCCCTGACTCGCGCCCCGCACCAGGCCCGCGATGTCGGTGAAGGTGACCGAGGCCGGGATGATCCGGGGTGGCGAGAAGATCGCCGCCAGCCGCTCCAGTCGTTCGTCCGGTACCGCGACCACACCGGTGTTGGGCTCGATGGTCGTGAACGGGTAGTTGCCCACCTGCGCCCCGGCCTGGGTCAGTGCGTTGAAGAGCGTCGACTTGCCCGCGTTGGGCAGGCCCACGATGCCGACGCTCAGTGCCATGGGCGGCTAGTCGCGCTCCAGCTCAAACTCCGCGTGCAGCGCTCGCACCGCGTCGGCGACCCGGTCGCGGGCGATGATCACGGTGACGTGGATCTGGCTGGTGGTGATCTGCTCCACGTTGATCCCCTGGGCTGAGAGCGCCTGGAAGATCCGAGCGAACATCCCCGGTGTGCCCAGGAAGGCGGTGCCCACCACCGAGACCGTGGCGATGCTGGTGTCGACCACCACCTGCTCCGCGCTGACCTCCCGGGCGACCAGCTCGAGCACCGACCGAGAGCGGGAGAGATCCTCCTCGGCGATGGTGAAGGAGAGGTCGGTGAACCCGTCGTGGCTCACGTTCTGGACGATGATGTCCACATTGATCCCCGCCCTGCCGATGGCGCCGAACACGGCGGCGGCGATCCCCGGGCGGTCGGGCACGCGGGTCAGGATGACCTTGGCAACGCCGCTGTCGTGGGCGATGCCGCGGATCTTCTGGCGATCTTCCATGGCGGGATGCTGACAGATGAGGGTGCCGGGATGATCCTCGAAGGTCGATCTCACCACGATCGGCATGGCGTAGGCTTCGCCGATCTCGACCGCCCGGGGGTGGAGCACCTTGGCGCCGACGGCGGCGAATTCCAGCATCTCGGAGTAGGCGATCTCGGGGATCGGCCGCGCTCGCGGCTCGACCCGAGGGTCGGCGGTGTAGACGCCCGTGACATCCGTGTAGATCTCGCACCGATCCGCGGTCAGAGCCACCGCCAGGGCCACGGCGGTGGTGTCCGAGCCGCCCCTGCCGAGGGTGGTGACGTCGAACTGGTCGGTCCGGCCCTGGAAACCCGCGACCACCACCACCTTGCCGCGACCCAGCTCGTCGATGATCCGCTGCGGCACGATGTCGACGATCCGGGCGCTGCGATGGACCCGGCTCGTCCGGATCCCCGCCTGGGGGCCGGTCAGCGAGATCGCCGGGACCCCCATCCCCTCCAGCGCCATGGCCATCAGGGGAGCGGTGATCGTCTCCCCGGTGGAGAGGAGCTGGTCCATCTCGCGGAGCGGCGGAGCGGCGTTGACCTTGTGGGCCAGGCTGATCAGCTCGTCGGTGCTGTCCCCCATGGCGCTGACCACCACCACCACCTTCCCGCGCTCGCTCCGGGTGGTGGCGATCCGCCTGGCCACGCGCTGGATCAGCTCGGCACTGGCGACGCTGCTGCCGCCGAACTTCTGGACGATGCAGCGATCGGATGGGTCGCTCGTCGCAGCCTCGCTCCCGGCGATCATGGGGCCAGATCCACCCGGGCGCCGAAGTTGCGGACCGCGTAGCCGGCCACCCTGCCGGCCACGGGCACGAGCGGGGCCTCCGCCACCAGCGCAGCCTCGACCGCCTCGGTGTTCCCGGTGCAGAGGGCGAGCACCGAGGGGCCGGCGCCGGCCAGGCACGCCCCGTGGGCACCCGCCGCCAGCGCGGCATCGATCAGCCGGGGGACGTGGGGCATCAGCTCGCTGCGGGCGGGCTGGTGCCAGAGGTCCCGCATCGCCTCGCCCAGCAGCTCGAGGCGGCCGGTCAGCATCGCCGTGACCAGCAGCGCACAGCGGGAGGCGTTGTAGATCGCCTCCTCGCGGCTGAAGGAGTGGGGGACCACCCGGCGCGCGGCATCGGTGCTCATCTCCCCGTCGGGGATGAAGAGGACGGCGCGCAGCTCGTCGGGCACGGCCACCTGGGCGACCGGTCCATCCCGGACGCAGACGACGAGGCCCCCGAGCATCGCGGCGGCGACGTTGTCGGGATGCCCTTCAACGCGCGCGGCCTGCGCGATCACCTCCTGCTCGTCCCAGTTGAGACCGGCGACCGCGTTGGCGGCGAGCACGCCGCTCAGAGCGGCGGCGGCGCTGGAGCCGAGCCCGCGTCCAAAGGGGATGACGTTGCGGCAGGTGATGCGCACGCCGGGGGGATCCGCGCGGGCGCTCGCGCAGGCGGCGACGAAGGCCCGGGCGATCAGGTTGCGCGCCGGGTCCCGGAGCCCCTCGGAGGATCCCGGACCGGGATCGATGCTGATGCCGCCTTCATGCTCGGGCCACACCTCGATCTCGTTCTGCAGCTGGAGGGCCAGGGCCAGGATGTCGAAACCCGGGCCCAGGTTGGCGACGGTCGCCGGGACGCGGATGGTGACGTGCATGCGGATCCGGATCAGAGCCCGATCGCGGCGGCGATGCTGGCCGGGGTGCCGGTGACGGACTGGGGAGGAGGCAAGCCGTCGCTCACCGCGGGGAGGTCCTTGAGCCCGTTCCCGGTGAGGACGCACACCACCCTCGAGCCGCGGGCCACCGCGCCGTCCCTGACCGCCTTGCGGAGCACGGCGAGCGAGGCTGCCGATGCCGGCTCGCAGAAGATGCCCTCGACGGCCGCCAGGTCCCGCTGCGCGGTGGCGATCTCGGCGTCGGTGACCGAGTCGATCAGGCCCTCCGACTCGTCGCGGGCCGCCACGGCGCTGGCCCAGGATGCCGGGTTGCCGATGCGGATGGCGGTGGCGAAGGTTTGCGGGTTGGCGACCGGCGTGCCGAGCACGAGCGGTGCCGCCCCCTCCGCCTGACCGCCGATCATCCGGGGCAGCTGGGTCGTCCGGCCCGCCTCCCGGTACTCCCGGAACCCGCGCCAGTAGGCGGTGATGTTGCCCGCGTTGCCGACCGGGATGGCCAGGATGTCAGGGGCATCACCCAGCTCGTCCACGATCTCGAAGGCGGCTGTCTTCTGGCCCTCGATCCGGTTGGGGTTGACGCTGTTGACCAGGGTCACGGGGTGGGTGTCGGCGAGCTGCCGCACCGACCGGAGGGCCTCGTCGAAGTTGCCCTCGATGATGAGCACCGTGGCTCCGAACACCTGGGCCTGGACCAGCTTGCCGATCGCTATCTTCCCGGCCGGTACCACGACCACGGTGCGCAACCCGAACCGCGCCCCGTAGGCGGCCGCCGAGGCGCTGGTGTTGCCGGTGGAGGCGCAGATGATCGCGCGGCTCCCGCTCTCCAGCGCCTTCGCCACCGCGACGACCATCCCCCGATCCTTGAAGGACCCGGTCGGGTTGAGCCCCTCGAACTTGAAATGGAGAGAGCGCATGCCCAGGTCGACGCCGATCCGGCGGGACTCGATGAGTGGCGTCCCACCCTCGCCGAGGGTGATCCGTGGGGTGCTGCCGGTGAGCGGCAGATGCTCCGCGTAGCGCTGGATCACGCCCGCGCCGCGCGGGCCGCCGTCCGCGGTCACGCCGTGGTCCCCAGGCGATCAAGCTGCTGCACGACTTTCGCCAGCAGCCCGGCGCTCTCCAGGGCCGCCAGGCCTCGGGCCAGGGTAGCCCGGGCCGTCCGGCTGACCAGGACCGCCAGCTCGTCGCCGGTGCCCATGGGGGTGATCTGCTCCACCACAACTCCTCCGCGCGCGAGTTCCCCGGCAACCATGTCGGGCGCGTCCGGGCTGCCGTCCACCCGCACCCGCAGCCAGGCGGCGGTTTGCGCCGTCTCCCCGTCGAGGACCGGGGCCGGCGCGGCCATGGCCTGGGGCACCTCGCGTCCTGCGCGGCGTGCCCGGGCCACCGCCACGATGTCGCTGAGCACCGCGCTGGCGGCAGCCTCCGCCCCGGCACCCCGCCCCCGCAGGACAAGACGCCCGGCCAGGTCGCTCTCGAGGACGACCGCGTTGTCGGCCCCCTCCAGGTCGCTCAGGGGGTGGCCGGAACGCGGCAGCAACGTCGGCTGGACCGACAGAGCCAACCCTGCCTCCGTCCGCTCGGCGCGGGCCACGAGACGGATGACCGACCCCAGACGGGCTGCCGCCATCACGTCGCTCGGATCGATGTCACGGATGCCGCGCCGCAGGACCTGATCGGGACGAACCTCCGCGCCCATCGCGAACCAGGCCAGGATGCAGAGCTTCTGGGCGGCGTCGTGGCCATCCAGGTCGTTGGTCGGGTTGGCCTCCGCGTACCCTCGCTCCTGGGCGTCGGCCACGGCGCGGTCGAAGTCATCCCCCGCCTCGAGCCGTCCCAGGATGTGGTTGGTGGTTCCGTTGATCACCGCGGTGACCCGGTGGATCCCGTCGCCACGCAGGGAGTCGCGGAGCAATGCGAGAACCGGGATGGCGGCACCGACGGCGGCCTCGAAGGCCAGCCCACCGCTCCCGGTCCGGACCGCAGCCACCAGGCGGTGGCCGGAGGTGGCGATGACCGCCTTGTTGGCCGTCACGACGCCCAGCCCGCGCTCGAGGGCTGAGCCGAGCAGGGTGCCGGCCGGCTCCAGGCCTCCCAGCAGCTCCACGACGATGTCCACGTCAGGTGCCGCCACCGCCGCGGCCGCGTCGGCGTCGATCGTCACCCCGCGCGCGGCCAGGCCGCGGGATCGTTCCGGGTCCCGCTCCGCGACGCGACGCAGCACCAGGCGGCCACCGCTCCGGTCGGCCAGGCGGTCGGCATGCACCACGAGCTCGCGGGCGACCGTCGCGCCGACCGTCCCCGCGCCGAGCACCGCGATGCCAAGTTCTGCGGCCATGGCGGCGGAGTCTAGTCGACCCGGTGATGCGCTCCGGGGTCAGGCGGTCTCGGCGGGCTCTGTCCGGGGTGGGGGAGGGGACCCGGGTCGGTACCGGCTGAGCCCGGGGAAGCGGGACTGGCGGGCGAGCAGGCGAAGCAGCGGGATCACCGCGCCCGACGGGACCGGGTCGCTCCAGAGGCTCCCCTCGGCCGCGTCGCATCCGAGTCGCTGGACCGAGGTGCGTGCCGCCTCGTCATCGATCCCGGTGGCGATCACGGTGAGGTGGAGGGCGTGGGCCAGTTCGACGATCCCGCGCACCGCGGCAGCCTCCACGCCTTCGCGGTGGGCCGACGCGACCAGGGAGACGTCCAACCGCAGCTCGGTGAAGGGCAGGGCGCGGAGGCGGAGCAGCGACGTGGAGTCGGAGCCGTAGTCGTCCAGCGCCACTCCCACGCCCATCTTGGCGAGAGATTGGAGCACCGGCGCATCCATCGAGAGCGTGGTGTTCTCGTCGACCGTGATCGAAAGGGACGCCGGTGGCACTCCCCACCGCTCGAGCAGACCGCTCACGGCGCGCGGGAGCTGGCGGTCCTGGACGTTGCGCCCGGCGATCTTGATGTTGACTCGCAGCGCGTGGCCCTGGCCCCGCCACTGCGCCTGCTGCTCGATGGCGAGCCCCAGGACGCAGCGGGTGAGGGGTCGGATGATCTCCGTCTCCTCGGCGGCGGGGACGAATTGCTCGGGGGTGAGCAGGCCGTGCCGTTGGTGGCGCCAGCGCACGGTCGCGTCCAGGGCGAGCAGCGCCGAGTCGCCGAGGCGCACCACCGGCTGGTAGAAGATCTCCAGCTCCTGGTTGTCGATCGCTCGCCGCAGCTCCGCAAGGCGCACCGCTCGGTCCTCGATCTCGGAGGTGCCGTCCGCGGGCGTGTACACCCGCCACCCCCGGCGCGCCTGCTTGGCCGCCTGGCGGGCGATCTCGGCGCTGGCCATCAGGGTCTGCGCGTCGCCGCCGTGATCCGGGAAGTTCGCGATGCCGATGCTGATCCCGGCCTCGAGGGAGTGCGCGTCGACCGCCACCGGCTCCTTGAACGCGGCGAGCACCTGGCGGGCGATCCGTGCGCTCGCTGCCGGGGTCGCGCTGCCTCCCGGGATGATCGCGAAGTCGTCCCCACCCAGCCGCGCCACGACGTCCGTGGCTCGGAGGGTCCGGCGGAGCCGTTCGGCGACGGCCACCAGGAGGCGGTCACCGACGCCATGGCCGAGGCTCTCGTTGACCTCCGCGAAGCGGTCGAGGTCGAGGAGGAAGACACTGAACGGCGCCCGCCGGGCCGCGGCGATCTCCAGACGGGCTAGGAGCGCCTCTCTGAACTGCCGGTCATTGGGCAGCCCGGTAAGGCTGTCGTGGAGGGTCTGATGAATCAGGGCCGCCGACTGGGCACGGACCTCGGACATGTCGCGCACCACGACGATGCGGCCCTCACCCTCGGCCACCAGGCGGCTGTCAACCTGCGCCGAGAAGCTGGTCGCGTCGCGCCGGAACGCCGCGACCTCCGCCTGGCCCGGGCCGCTCCCCCCCATCGGGAGGTCGGAGGCCCCCGGCCGGAAGGCCGGCAGGAGCTGCTCAACGTGGCAGCCGGTGAGGGTGCCATCCGCCGCGCCGAAGAGCCGGTGGGCCGCGCGGTTGGCCAGGGTCACCTGACCCTCGGCGTCCAGGATGAGGATGGCCTCGGTCACGGCATCCGCAACGGCTCGAAGCCGGGTCGCGGAGGCGTTCAGGTCGGCGGCCCGCTCCTCCGCTCGACCTCGATCGCGACGGGACTGGCGCACGACGACCGCGCAGACCGTCACCAGGGCGAGGAGGAGAAGGGCGGCAAACAGGGCGGCGCCAACGTTCATTCGCTTCGCGCCGACACTACCTGACCGCCGCCGTCTTCTCGCGACGGCGGGGTGACGGTGCAACGGAGAGTCGGTGCACGGCCGGGCTCCGGCCGCGTCCGCCCGGTGGTACGGTGAAGGTCAGCCATGGCATCGACGAGCCCCCACCCGACCCACCCGTGATCGAGGCCAGCGCCGACGTCGTCGTGCCGGTCGGGAGAGAGGAGGCGTACGCGGCCCTCACCGATCTGGAGCACGCCGGCTGGCTGCCCGGTGTGACGGGCCTTCTGCACATCGGCGGCCCGGCCCACGGGGTCGGCGCCCGCTACGCGGTCGAGGCGGGCATGGCCGGCCGTCACCTCCGCGGGGTCCTGGTGTGCACCGAGGCGGTGCACCCGGAGCGCACCGTGATGACCCTCGAGGACGGTCTCGACCTGACCATCACGGGCACCGTCAGCCGGGTCCGTGGCGGCACCAGGGTGATGCTCACGGCGCGCTACTCGGTCGGCAACGGCCTCACCAGCCGCGCGATCGAGCGGGCCAGCGCGGGAACGGCACGTCGGGAGGTGTCCCGGTCGGTCGAGCACTTCGCGGCGCAATTCGGCCGCACGGCGCCGGCCGGCGTCTGAGCTGGTCGTGGCCACCCCCTCCCTCGTGGTCGGGTGCTGACCCCCTCATGAGCGCGGCCGACGACGACACCGAGCTCGACGCGCTCTCGGCCCAGGTGCGCGCGCATCCCAAGCTCTCCTCGGAGGCCGTGGAGGCTCTGATCACCGCCGCCGGCGGCGGCGATCGAGACGCTCACGCCGCGCTGGTCGAGCATTCGCTGGGGCCGGTGCTCGCCGAGGCGGTGATCCGCCGCGACCGCGGCGTGGAGGTCCTCGACCTCTTCCAGGAGGGCTCGCTAGCCGCGCTGGTCGCGGTCGAGGAGTACGTCGAGCGCAGGGGTGCCGCCGCCGGGCTGGTCGCCTACGTCCGGCGCGTCGTGAGCCGCCATCTCGACCGCGTCATCGAGGAGCACGAGGCCGCGGTCGCGCAGGCCGCCGAACTGGTCGAGGACACCCGCCTGCTCGACGTGGCGCGGGTCGCGCTCCGCCGCCAGACCGGCAGGGAGCCCACCGGGACGGAGCTGGCAGCCGTGCTCCTCTGGTCTCCCGAGAAGGTCGAGCTGATCTCCGGGGTGCTGGACAGCGCACGCACCGAGTTCGATGCCGACATCGTCCAGTACCTCGACGACGTCGACACCGACGACTCTGAGGGCGCGGAGGACGGCGACGGGGAGGAGGAATAGGGCGCTCTGCTGGCGGCCCGGCCGTGGCCGCATGCGGGCCCTGCCAGGGCAGCCGCTAGGGCTCGCGCAGATCCTCGTGCCGCCAGTCGAGGTCGCGCAGCTCCGGGGACGGCGCACCGCGGTGGACTGCGCCGGTACCGAAGCGGCGCTGAAGGGCGTCGAGGGTGGCGTCGAGGCGGCGTTCGCGCGCTGCGCGCGGCTCGCTGAAGAGGTCCAGCTGGGCCGCGTCCTCCAGGTTGTGGACACCCACACCGATGAGCCGGACCGGCCGGTCCGTTTCATGGGTGGCGGCCAGGAGCGCCAGGGCGCCGGCGGTGATCGCCCCGTCGCTGTCGCTTCCCCCCTCCAGGGAGCGCTGCCGGGTCAGCGAGGTGAAGTCGGCGTAGCGGACCTTGAGGCTGACGGTCCGAGCGCTCAGCCCCGCGGCGCGCAGGCGCTTCCCCACGTCGGCGGAGAGGTGGCGGACGCGGTCCCGGAGCTGGGCGGTGTCGACCACGTCCCGGTCGTAGGTTTCCTCGCGGGAGATGGACTTCGTGGAGCTTGGGGGGGTCACCGGGGAGGTGTCGATCCCCTGGGCGCGGCGGGTCAGGGAGTGGGCGGCGGCCTTGCCCAGGCGCCGCTCGAGCAGCGCCGCCGGGTGTCCGGCCAGCTCGCCGAGGGTGCGAAGCCCCAGTCCCGCCAGCGTGCTCGCGGTCGCCGGACCCAGTCCGGGGAGGGTGCGGAGGGGAAGAGGCCGGAGGAACTCCGCCTCCTCGCCGGGCCGCACGACGACGAACCCTCGCGGCTTGCGCAGGTCGGAGGCGATCTTGGCGACGGTCTTCGAGGTGGCGATCCCGAAGCTCGCGTGGAGACCCGTCGCCGCCAGGATCTGGTCGCGGAGGTCGGCGGCCATCTGCTCCGGAGTGCCCGGGGTGGCGGTCACGTCCAGGTACGCCTCATCCAGGGAGAGCGGTTCGACCAGCGGGGTGATCGCCCGAGCCAGGGCGAAGATCCGCGCGGATGCCTGACGGTACGCGGGGAAGTCGACGGGGAGCACGGCTGCCGCGGGGCAGAGGCGCACCGCCCGCCCCAGGGGCATCGCCGAGTGCACCCCGTAGCGGCGCGCCTCGTACGAGGCCGCGGAAACGACGGCACGGGCGGTGCGTCCGTCGCCTCCCCCTCCCACGATCACCGGGCGTCCGCGCAGCTCAGGACGCCGCTGCTGCTCCACCGACGCGTAGAAGGCGTCGAGGTCGAGGTGGATGATCGCCCGCACCCAGCCCATGAGGCGATTCTGTAGCGTGGGCTGCCCGGGTGGGGAGCGGCGGCCGGCGAACCGGGACTGACCGCCTAGGCGATGGAGCTCGACGGCCGGCCGGCCGCGAACTCCCGGATGTCGGCCTCGGTGAGGTAGCCCGCCGCGACCAGCAGCTCGGCGTAGCTGACACCCAGGTGAGGGGCGGCCCGGCGGAGCACCCACGGCGGTGGGTTGTCCTTGTTCTTGTTGACCGCCTGGTAGAAGTAGATCTGATTGAGGTCGCAGAGCAGCGCCAGCCGGTGGAGCGAGATGCCGCGCAGGCGACATCTCTCGATCAGGTAATCCCGGAAAGCGGCATCCATCATCTCGCTTCCTGCTTCATTTCTCGGGTCAACGGGATGTGTCGTCGCCAACGACGCTACCACGGTTGCCCCCTTCGTGTGGCGGGAAAAGCAGCTCGACCAGGTCGGTGAGCCGATCGATCACGGCGTCCGCGTCGCCCGGTCCGGGGTCATCGCGATGCTCGCGGGTCCGGATGGTCGCCATCCCCGCGGCACGGGCCCCGGCGACGTCCTCGCGGCGGCGGTCTCCGACCATCGCGCAGCGGCTCGCCTGGACTCCGAGGGTGTCCAGGGCAGCGGCGAAGATCTGGGGGGCGGGCTTGCGCCAGCCGACCTCGCTGGAGAAGGTCACGCTGTCGAAGAGACCGGCCAGCCCGAGATGCGCAAGCTGGGCGTGGAGACCGGCCGGTCGATAGGGCGCGTTGGAGCAGAGGCCGAGGCGCACGCCACGCCGGCGCAGCTCCGCCAGGGTGTCGAGAGCTCCGGCGGTGATCACAGCACCCTCCTGCCAGGTCTCCTGGACGATGACGGAGAGATCGTCGAGCAGCTCGTCCGAGAGCCGCAGGCCCAGCGCCTCATAGGCACTCCGTTCCACCGCCAGCGCGTCGATCTCCCTCAGATCGCCGGACGCGTCGTGGAGGGTCAGCTCCGCCTCGACGCGGTCGTGCACCTGGGCAAGGAGGGTGGCGGCCGGTGGCACCGTCCCCGCGCCCGCGACCAGCAGGCGCCGGGCTATCTCCTCGTGGGCTCGCAGCAGCGTCGCGTCCGGCCGCTTGAAGGTGACCAGGGTCAGGCCGTAGTCGAAGAGCAGCGCCTGGATCGCCGCACCCGCCATCAGCGGGGCTGCTGACCCCGTCCGGGGGTGCCCCGCCGCTTCCTCCCCGAGACCCTTCTCCGCCGGCGCCGTCCTGAGGTTCCCGGCGCAGCCGAACGGGCAAAGCGGTCGTAGAACGTCGTCGAGGGATGCGCCTCGGTGGGGAGGCGAGCCGTCGCCCCGGGAGCCGCCTCCACCCGGGCCGCGTACTCGCCGAGCAGCGCCTCCAGGGGCCGTTTGTCGCTCGCCGACGGTGACGCGGTCTCCGCCCAGGGCTGGGCGGTGGAGGTCTCCGCCTCCGGGGGCGGCGCGTCCTCCTCACCGGGGACCGAGTCGATCAGCTCCTTGATGGCGCGGGCGACCAGATCGTCCGAGCTCCCCGCCCCGTTGGCACGGCCGCTCATGCCGGCGCGGAGCCGGCCCCGCGGGGGCCTCTCCCCACCGGGAACCCGGCCAGGGCCAGTCCCGCGATGGTCTTGATGTCCACGGCGTCATCGGCGATGAGGCGGGCGGTCTCCGCCGCGGTGAAGAGCCGGGCGACGACGTGCTCGTCCGGATCGGTGTGAATCTGGCCGGGAATGAGGTGGAGCGCCGAGAAGAGGTGGAGCAGCTCCCCGCTGTAACCCGGTGCGACCGGACCGGCGGCGAGTCGCTGCCAGGTCTGCGCCGTGTAGCCAGTCTCCTCGGCCAGCTCGCGCCGGGCCGCGACCTCGGGCTCCTCACCCGGGGTGAGGGTGCCCGCCGGGATCTCCCACAGCGCCCGGCCGACGGCGTGGCGCCACTGGCGCACCAGCACGACGCGTCCGTCGGCGTCGGTCGCCACGATCCCCACCGCACCGGGGTGCTCGACAATCTCGCGGCCCGCCAGATTGCCGTCGGCTGTCTCGACGGTGTCGTCGTGGACGGTGAGCAGGCGGCCCTGGAACACGGTCCGCCGCTCCACCGGGTGCTCCCTGAGCAAGTCGTCGGTCATGGTCGAAGTCTGACAGCAGCCGCAGGATGGCGGTCACGAACGGGCAGAGGGGCGCGCGCTCGCCGAGCGGCTGTGGTAGGGTGCCCGGGTCACGGATCGACCCGATCGCGTCCTGCACGGCGGGGGTTGGCCTCGCCGGTCCGAGGCCCACCACCCTAATCTCGGTGGAACGGAGACCCAGCTGCGCCGTCCTGCACCAATCGTGCGGTGAAGCGACACGGGGAGCGGTCAGGGCGGTCAGGGGAGATCCTCTCGATGCGGACTGTCATGCGCCTTCCGGAGTGGGCAAGCCACCGCGGCGGTGCGCTGTCGCGGTCGACGCGGCACCTGGCCACCCTGCTTCTTGGCGCCGGGCTGCGGTCTCCGCGCCGCCGCGCTTCCCGGGCGGGGCTCATCCGCGGGGGCGGTGCCGTCTGGATCCCTCGGCGCCTCGGGGAGCTGGTCGCGGGCATCGCCATCCTTCCGCTCGGAGCCGTGCTGACCGTCACCGTGGCGGCTTTCTCGGGTCCTTCCGCGGTGCAGGTCCAGGGCCCGCCGATCAGCTCCGCCGGTTCACTCCTGCGCTTTCACATCCAGCCTCTCGCCGACCCGATGGATGTGGGGACCAGCGGGATCACGACGCCGGTGCTCGCCAGCCTGCCCCCTGCCCCGCAGCTCTCACCGCTCCAGGTGGTCGACGGCACGGAGATTCCCTCTGACCCCTACTCCGCAGCCGAGGTCGAGGCCATCATCACCCAGGCGGCCGACGCGGATGGGGTCAGCCCCGCCTGGATGATCAGCACCGCCACCTGCGAGTCCAGGCTCCACACCAACTCGTACAACCCGTCCGGCCCCTACTACGGCCTCTTCCAGTTCCTCATGTCCACCTTCGACGCCCACGGCGGTACGAACATCTGGGACCCGGTGCAGCAGTCGGACATCGCGGCGAGCATGTTCGCGTCCGGGGATTCGTCAGCCTGGCCGGTCTGTTCGCACGCCTGATCGGCGGCGTGCGTCCCGGGGACGCGCAACGGGCGGAGGAGCAGAACGCTCCCCCGCCCGCCGTGGGACCGAGCTCTGTCTAGCTCGTGAGATCGGTGCGGATGGTCTGGATGTCGGTCCTGCACTTGACGAGGTCCGAGTGGGCCGTCTGCGCTGAATCGCGAGCCGTGACCAGCGTCGGCTGGTTGCCCGGATAGCCGGACGGCAGCAGGTCGATCACCGCGGAGACGATCCCTGACGATGCCGACTGCGCGGCCGCCAGCTGGGCGGTGCAGTCGTTGAAGGCGGTCTGCGCCGCCGCCTTCTGCGCTGCGGACGCGGTGCTGTTGGTGATCGCCGTCTGGATCGCGGGCAGCTTGGTCTGGAGGTTGGCCTCGACCGCCGTCTCGGTGTCGGCTGCGATCACCAGATGAACCTTGGGCTGCTCGAGGAGGAAGACCCGGTAGCCGGTGACGATCGTCTCGGTGTCGGCGAGGGCCTTGGCCACCGTGGTGTCGGCGTCGATGGTGGCGAGCAGCGTCTGCAGGCCGGTCTCGTCAGAAGAGATCTGGCCGAGCAGGGTCGCCTTGTCGCTGGCGGTGATGTCGGTGCTGCTGTTGACGTCGGACGTCATCTGCTGGAGCGCCGTCTCGCGAACGGAGACCGCCTGGGAGGCACGCTGGTCGATGCAGGCCAAGCGGGCGGCGACGCTGCCGGAGCACGGGCCGGAGCTGGCGCTGGGGCTGGCGCTGGCGCTGGGAGAGGGGCTGACCGCAGCCATGGCGGGCAGGACGCTCGCGGCGGCGAGAGCGCCGGTGACCGCGAGGGCGGCGACGCCGATGCGGAACGGGTGGTGCAGTTTCATTGGGCGGGGTCTCCTTCGCTGGTGGCCAGGCCCTGGTTGGCCTGACCGATCTCGTTGTCGATCTGGTTGAGCTGGTTGCCGATCTGGGTGTCCATCTGGCCCATCTGGTCGCCGGTTGCCCCGGTGGCGGCGGGAGAACTGGAGCTGGCCGCCGTGCTGCTGGCACTGCTCGCAGCGGTGCTGGGGTTGGCCGTCCCGGCGGCCGCGGCGCTGATCGCCGTGGAGCTCGGGGCCGGCGGTGCCGTCGGCGCCGGTATGACGTGAGCGCAGGCCGCCATGAGGAGCAGCGCGGGCCCGGCCAGAGCCGCGGAGCCGAGCCTGCCGAGACGTCGCATGGATGTGATCCTCCGGTTCATCGGAACGTGGACCCCATGCTGGCACCGCTCAGACGCTGACTCCCTGAGAGGGTGCTGAAACCCTTGCCACGAAACGGTGGATTCCCGCCTTTCTCAGCGGCGTCTCAGCCGCCCGCGGCGCGGGCCGGCACTCCGCTCGCCCGCTGCATCCACCCGGATCAGCTGCGGGCGCTGAAGTCGCTGCGCCGGAAGAGAGCGTGCAGGGGGAGCGACCGCGCCCGCAGGGCGGCCTCGGCACCCTCCTCGCGGTCGACCAGAACGATGACCTCTGCCACCTGCACCCCGGTGGGCGTGAGCACCTCCAGGGAGCGAAGGGCGGAACCACCGGTGGTGACGACATCCTCGACCAGAGCCACGCGCTCGCCCCGCACCGGCGCCGGCCCCGCGATCCTGGCCGCGGTGCCGTGCTCCTTCTGCGCCTTGCGGATCATGAAGGCACGCAGCGGCGGATCCGAGCCGGCGGCGCTCAGCGCCACGATCGCACCGAGGAGTGGACCGACCCCGTCGTCGCCGGCCACCGCGGTGACCCCCAGCTCGGCGCAGCGGGCCAGCATCAGCAAGGCGGCGAGGCGGAGCCCCTGGCCTTCCAGGGTCACCTGCTTGCCGTCGAAGAAGTAGTCGCTCCGCCTCCCGCTCGCGAGCACGAAGTCGCCCCACCGGAAGGCACGCTCGGCGAGCAGCCGGTGCAGCTCGTCGCGCTCGCCGGTCATTCCGCCGGCTTCCAGCGCAGCATGGGCCTGCGGGCCGCCTCCACCTCGTCAACGCGGCTGACCGGGGTCTCGTGGGGCGCGGATCGCACGTGATCGAGGTCTCTCTCGGCCTCCGCGACGATGGCCGCGCAGACGTCGGCGAGGAGGTCGAGGCTCCGCTTCGACTCGGTCTCCGTCGGCTCGAACATGAGGGCCTCCGGGACCGTGGTGGGAAAGTACGCGGTCGGCGCGTAGACCCCGTAGTCCAGCAACCGCTTGGCGACATCCAGAGCCCGGAGTCCGGCCACGCGGCTCCCCTTGGTGGTGGCCACGAACTCGTGCATCGACGGCGAGGTGACCGCCATCGGGAAGATCCCGCGCAGCCGCGACTGGAGGTAGCGGGCGTTGAGCACGGCATTCTCCGCCACCTCGGAGATGGAGGAACCGTAGGCTCGGATGTACGCGTACGCGCGCACCAGCATCCCGAAGTTGCCGTAGTAGGACCGCACCTTCCCGATCGAGAGGGGCCGGTCGTGGTCGAGCAGGTAGCGGCCGCCATCCCTCTCCACCGTGGGCAGGGGCAGGAAGGGGGTGAGCGCCTCGGCGACTCCGACCGGGCCGCTCCCGGGCCCTCCTCCGCCGTGGGGCGTCGAGAACGTCTTGTGCAGGTTGAGGTGGACGACGTCGAAGCCCATGTCACCGGGGCGGGCGAGCCCGACCAGGGCGTTGAGGTTCGCGCCGTCGTAGTACAGGAGCGCACCCGCCGCGTGGGCGATGCGGGCGATCTCCAGGATGTCCTTCTCGAAAACCCCGAGGGTGTTGGGGTTGGTCATCATGATCGCCGCCACCCCGCTGTCCAGATGCCGCGCGACATCCGCGACGTCCACCGTACCGTCCGGATTGCTCCGGATGGTCACCACCTCGAGACCGGCCAGCGCCGCGGAGGCAGGGTTTGTCCCGTGCGCGGAGTCGGGGATGAGCACTCGGGTCCGGTGGGTGTCGCCCTGAGCGGCGTGATACGCCTGGATCATCCGCAACCCGGTCCACTCGCCGTGCGCCCCGGCGGCCGGCTGCAGTGAGATGCGGGCCATCCCGGTGATCTCGCAGAGGAGCCTCTCCAGATCCCACATCAGCTCCAGCGCGCCCTGGACGTCGCCGGCATCCTGGTAGGGGTGGATGTCCGCGAAACCGGCCAGCCGCGCCAGCTCCTCGTCGACCACCGGGTTGTACTTCATGGTGCAGCTGCCGAGCGGGTAGATGCCCTGGTGCAGGTTGTGGTTGCGCCGGGCCAGGCGGCCCAGGTGCCGGGCCAGCACCGGCTCGGGGACGGCCGGGAGGGACGGCGGGTCACCGCGGAGCGCCACCCCTGGCAGGAGCTCGGCGAGAGGTCGGGTCGTGACCCCGGCCTGGACCTCCCGTGGTGCCACCCCCAGCTCGCCCCCCAGATCGAAGACCAGCGGCTCCTCACCCGCCCACTCGGGCGACGGCCCCGGCCCGCCCCCTGTCCGCGGTCCGATGTCGCCGTTCATGCGCTCACCGGGAGGGGATGGCCGGCTCGCGATGCCGCCTCGACGTAGCGATCCAGGGACGCCGGGCTGGTGGTCTCGGTGCAGCAGACCAGGAGCTGGTCGTGGCGGGCCGGATCGAACCGCCCGAGCGGCAGGCCGGCCACGATCCCCTGGCGGCGCAGGGCCGTGGCGAAGGCCTCGGCCTCGCCGGGCACCCTGAGTGCGAACTCCCAGAGGTAGGGGCGGTCCGGCTCGGCCAGCGTCATCCCGTCCAGTGCGGTGAGCCCGGAGGCCAGGGCATGGGCCCGCTGCACGCTGATCTCGGCCACCCGGCGCATCCCGGCACCTCCCATCCTGGCCATGTAGACAGTCGCCGCCAGGGCGGTGAGGGCGTGGTTTGTGCAGATGTTGGAGGTGGCCTTCTCGCGGCGGATATGCTGCTCGCGTGCCTGCAGGGTGAGCGCGTAGGCGCGCCGTCCGGCCCGGTCGTGGGTGAGCCCGACCAGGCGCCCCGGCATGCGCCGCATCAGCTCATGCCGCACCGCCATGAAGCCGAGATGAGGTCCACCGAAGGACGGCGGGATGCCGAGCGGCTGGCCGTCACCCACCGCGATGTCGAAGCCCAGCTCTCCGGGCGGGGTGAGCAGGGCGCAGGCGATCGGGTCGGCGGAGCAGATCGAGATGGCTCCGACCGCCCTGGCGGCCTCCGCCACGGGGGCGATCTCCGCCACCGTCCCGAAGAAGCCGGGCAGGGCAACCACAGCGCAGGCGTCGCCGGCTCCCACCGTCCCGCCTGCATCGGCGGTGGTCACCACCTCGACGCCGCGACCTCGCCCGTAGGTGCGGATCACCGCGAGCGTCTCGGGGTGGAGATCGGCCGCAGCGATCACCCGATTCCGCCCGGTCTGGGCCACGGCCATCATCACGGCCTCGGCGGCCGCGGTGGCGCCGTCGTAGAGAGAGGCGTTGGCAACGTCAAGCCCGGTCAGCTCGCAGATCATCGACTGGAATTCGAAGATCGTCTGGAGGGTCCCCTGCGAGGCCTCCGCCTGGTAGGGCGTGTAGGCCGTGTAGAACTCGGGCCGGGCGATGGCGGCTCGCACGATGGCCGGGATGTAGCGTCGGTAGACACCCGCGCCGAGGAAGGAGTCCAGCGTCCCCAGCGGCCGGTTCCGGGCTGCCAGACGCTCCAGCTCGGCGGCGAGGTCCTGCTCGGCGAGGGGTTCCGGCAGATCCATCGCCGGGTGGCGCAGTCGCTCTGGAACCGCGGTGAACAGCTCCTCCACGCCGGCGGCGCCGATCGCCGCCAGCATCTGCCGCCGCTCATCGGCTCCGTTGGGGAGGTACGCCATCGCTCGCCGACAGTATGCCCAGACCCGGCCTCCCCGCGCGGCAGCCCCTCGTCCCACACGGGCCTCGCCACCCCTCGCCCGCTCGGCTCACCCGCCATGGATGCGACAGAGCCCAGCGCGCCTCATCCGGCCCCGCGGCCGCGAGATCCTGACGAGACCAGCGACTCTGAGGAGTGCCCCGCTCCCCTATCAGGACATATCAGGCCACGGGGTGCCCGCGGCCTCTTCACCCTCGTCGTTCTCGTTGCGCTGCCGGTAGCGCTCCGCCACCATCTTGTAGGCGACGCTCTTGGGGAGACCCAGCTTGACCAGGGATTTGACCTCGTCGGCCATCACCTTGTCGCGCGCCGTCTCGATGGAGGCGATGACGTCATCGATGCTGACCGTGCTGACTCGCTTGGACACCACGTCACTGTACCAGCGTTGCCGGCCGCGCCAAACCTCCGACCAGGGTCATGGCGCCCCAGACGTTCCGGTCCTCCCCCAGCTCCGCCCGCCGGATCGCCGGTGGAGGCTGGAGGAAGAGGCACTCTGCGACGGTCCGCCGCAGCGCCGGTTCGAACTTCGCCCAGGCGTTGACCACCCCGCCTCCGAAGACCACGACGTCGCAGTCGAGGAGGGCCACCGTGTTCACCACGGCCAAGCCCAGCCAGCGGCCGATCTCACCCCAGGCTGAGGGGTCGTCCAGCTCCTCGGGCGGCACGCCGAAGCGCTTGCGGATCGCGTTGCCGCTGGCGAGGGCCTCCAGGCATCCATGGCCCCCGCAGTGGCACGGCGGACCGCCCAGGTGAGCGGGCCAGAGCACCTGGTGACCCGCCTCGGTGTCGTGACGGGCGATCACCAGCTCGCCGTCGCGCACCACACCGGCACCGATCCCGGTGCTCACGGTGTAGTAGGCCACGGTGGGGAATCCCCTCCCGGCCCCGAAGCGCGCCTCGGCGAGAGCAGCGCAGTTCGCGTCGTTCTCGGCGAAGACGGGACACCCGAAGTGCCCGCCCAGGGCGGCCCGGAGATCCAGGCCGTGCCAGGCCTTCGACAGGCCGGGCGGGTTGAGGAGCGTCGCGCGTGCCCGGTCAAACGGCCCGGGCGTCGCCACCGCGATCGCCTCCAGCGCGCTCCCGGCGCGGACGCCCTCGAGCATCTCCGCGAGGAACGACCCCGGGTCCCCGGCCATCGGGGTCGGCCGCACCAGGGGCGTCCCCGGCAGCCCGCCGGCTCCGGTAACGCTCGCCAGGCACTTGGTCCCGCCGATGTCGACGAGCCCGATCACCGGTCAGCCCTCCGCGCTGCGGTCCGATGAACCGGGGCCTGCGGGACCGGAGGCTGAGGCCGCCGTGCGCCCCCGGCCCCGGACCCACCAGACGACGACCACCGCCACCAGCGCCACCGCCAGGACGATCCCGGCGTCGCCGATCGGTCCCGAGATGCGATTCCAGTTCTTTCCGCCCTCGTAACCGGCAACGGCCAGGACCGCCGCCCAGGGCAGGGTCCCGAGGAACGTCATCGCGGTGAAGGTGGTGATCCGGATGCGGGCCAGCCCCGCGGGAAACGAGATGTAGGTGCGGATCACCGGGAGGAATCGGCCCCAGAAGACGGCGCCGGTCCCGTGGCGGCGGAACCATCGGTCCGCCATCTCGACATGGTCCGGGCGGATCCCGATGTACCGTCCCGGGCCCAGCAGCACCGGCTCGCCGAGCCATGCCGCCAGCCCGTACGCGATGAGCGACCCCACCAGGTTGCCGGCGATGCCCACCGCCACGACCGCCACCAGGTTGAGTGAGCCGGTCGAGGCGAGGTAGCCGGCGACCGGCATGATCACCTCGCTGGGGAACGGGACCCCGATGCACTGCACGGTCATGAGCACGAGGATGGCCAGGAGCCCATAGGTCCCGACCCACCCCTGCACGAGGCTGTCAATGCTGGCGACGGCGTGCATTCAGGGCTCCTGTCTCAGTGAGGGGGGTTGATCGAGGATGGTCGCACCGTTGCGCCGGGTCAGGGCGGCGCGTGCCCGGGCGCCGCGGCGCAGCCGGGAGCGGACCACGAGAGCGAGGACCATCACGGCGGCAGGCGCGAGGGTACGCCAGTCGGAGCTCCCGAGCAGCAGCCCGAGGGGGACGGCGATGCTCACCGCCAGGTCGTAGACGCCTCCCCGCATCCGGGTGGTGATCGCCACGGGGACCGCGATGACCGCACAGAGCAGCCCGGCCAGGGGAAGGGAGAGCACGAGCCCGGAGATCAGGGGCACCAGCCCGCGGCCGCCGCGCCGGAATCCGACCGGGAACGCGTCTCCCACGACGCAGCCGGCGATGGCGCTCGCCGCGAACCAGTCCGTGTGGTGGCTGAGGAGAAAGGCGGTCAGGCCCACCACGCCCCCCTTGAGCAGCTCGATGAACCCGGCGAGGAGCGCGGTGGAGGGGCCTGCCGCCCGCAGGGTGTCGATCGCCCCGGTACCCCCGAAGAGACGCAGGTCGATCCCCGTCTCCCGCCGGACCAGCAGCCAGGCGACGGGCAGGGCGCCCACCGCGTACGCGATCACGAAGGCGACGGCGGCGGCGATAGGGGTCGGGGTCACGCTCACGGCCACGAGACTAGCCGAGCCAACCGTGCCGCGGGGGCACAGAATGGCCCCACCTATGGCACTGGTCCGCCGTCTTTCCCGCTTTCCCGTGTGGCCCCGCGCGTTCGA
>Ga0181520_10000930_pt1 | contig 62277 bp, 43 predicted proteins | sample PEATcosm2014_Bin_29_FD_132451 | JGI IMG/M metagenome (GOLD analysis project Ga0181520, IMG submission 132451) | Peatland microbial communities from MTU Mesocosm Facility, Houghton, MI, USA - PEATcosm2014_Bin02_30_metaG | ecosystem: Environmental > Terrestrial > Soil > Wetlands > Peat | place...
AATTGTGCAAGCCTCTACTGCCCGCCGCTAGGCACCAGCCCTGGCTCGCCTGGCCATCAAGCTTACCCAAACGCTGCCCCGCGTCTATAGCTGCCGGGATCACGGCCGGATTTTATCGCAGCCAAGCCCCAACCCCACGCGGCCGATGAGCGACGGCACGGCCGAGAGTGGGGCCGGGCGGAGGGCCAAAAGAGGGGCCGCGAAGGTAAGCCGGACTTACTTGCCGCGGATCACGATCACCGGACCGCGAGGCTCTTGCGATCGGCCCTGGGCCGGGCGATCCGCCTGCTTAGCGCGGGCGGCCAGGTCAGCCAGCTCGCGTTGCGGGGAGGTAAGATTGGCCGACTTTTCTGCCGGGACCGCTGGCGTGCTACTCATCGGTGGGATTCCTCGGTGCTGATTGCCAGCCTGGGTAATCGGTCAGATCGGATGGCGGGGTTGGGTCTGGGGTTGGCTGCCGTCAAAGTTTTGCAGGCTTGCCAACTCGTTTCGCCCCGATCCGAAGTTTGTCTACCGACAGGTCTCCGCGAAGACTGGTAAGAAGCAGGACTTTGTGCGACAATAGCTTCAACATGGACGGCACGCGGTAATCTCACGGATGTGGCACGGGTTGAAAACCTGTGCTACGGGTAAATCCCCTTCTCATAAAATCCGAGCCGTACCTCCTTCAGGATTGTCTTTCCCCCCACCACGACGATCACCTCATTCTTCCGGCCGAACTTGATGAACGGCGTCGCGTTGACGTCCATGAAGTTGTAAATGTTCCCGTAGCCGGCATAGAAGTGGCCGTTGACGATCAATGCTGCCAGACTCGCGTCGCTCGTCACCACATGAAGCATCACGGTGTTGCCGGCCAATTTCGGGTCGGCGTCGACGATGCAGCGCAACGCGCCGTGATCCGGCGTGTGATATGGAAGCGGCTTTGCTTCTTTGTCATGCGTCAGGAAATCAGGGGCGTGGGTCCAGGTATTGAGCATGAGGACTGAATCAGGATCAGGCATATAACTGATCCAAGCCGGCGTCACGGTGCCCAGCGGCGGTTTGTTGCCCCAGATTTCGGTTGTTAGCACGTGCTTGGTGCCGGGTTTGAGGATGCCGCCCAGGTCATCGCGCACGATTTGCCCGCCGAAGGGTTTGCCGTCCATGTAGCGACGGATGCTGCCATTTTCGGGCGGTTCGGACTTGCCGAAGATTGAAACCTGGCCGTGCTTCCAAGCTGCCGGCACGGTGAAATGCTTACGGAAGACGGCGTGGTGGGCGTCGGTATGTTTGGGAATATCGAACGTGCCGAGCGAGGTTTTGGGCCAGGAAGTGTCGTCGGTTTTTGGATCGGATAGCGCGGCGTCTTCCGGCGGATTGGTTTTGCCGTCGTCGGGGAGGATTTTGAATGCGTTGTCATCGGTAAGGTCGAGCGCGATTTTCGGTGCGTACTTTGCCATCGGCTTGCCCGGGTCGGCGGTGCCACGCCACCAGCCGCGTTGGAGCCAGAACCATTCGGTCGGAGCATCCGTGAGTTGGTTACGCGGCGTCAACAGCACGCGTGTCTGCAAGGACTCAAAAGCAAGGCCGGCGATCTTTGCACTCGTCTTCTCAGATGAAATCGGCACGCTTTGCCCGGTGTTTACGTCTATAGCCGACACAGGTGGCTTTTCCATGTCGAAGACCAGATTCGTCGTAGACGCTGGCTTCTCCTGGTTCCACATCGTCCACACGTCGTACAGCCCATTGTTGCTGACGAAGTGGCGCATGATGACCTTCTGGTTCGTGACGTGGCCGGGCACATGCTTGATCCCGATCTTGTCGAGCGCCTGGGTGATGAGCGCCACGGAGTCGAACATGCCAAAGTTGATGACAAGACCTTTGCCAAGCTTTCGCGCACCGGCAGCAACCGTGCCATCTTCCCACAGCGCAACGTCCTGACAGCTCGCATCATTTGCATCATGCTTCTTCAACGATAAGCCCCAATTGTTCGGCAACACGCGCAGCGCATCGTTCGGGAGAACCGTTTGCCCGGCCGCCAGTCGCAGATTGCGGCCTTTGCGCTCGACGGCCGTGACGTCGTAGCCGGTAAGTGCGGAGATGGGCCAGGCATCGTGCTGCGTAGACGTGTGGCGGCCGGTTTGTTCGAAGGTGATGAACGTGCCGCCGCGTTTGACCCACTCCGCGATGTTCGCAATCGCGTCGGGATCGAGAATCGAACTGTTGGTATCGACGATGACCCGGTACTGTTCGGCGTCGCCGTTGGCGAAATCGCTTTCAATGACCGAGCCACGGGAGTAAGCCGAGGCGAGCGTGCCGTCAAGACTCGATGCAAAAACGCCGGGGCCTTGCGCGATGAGGTCGGGCGCGCTCGAACCATGATCGCCAAGGTTCATCGGGAAGCTGAAAAGTCGCTCGGCTCGCAGACTGGTCAGGTCGGCCACCTCCGGCTGCGGCAGATGATACTTGCCCATGACGTGCCAGAGTGGCTGCGTTCTGTCGAAGTAGTCTTTGATGTCCGGCCGCCATAGCACATCGCCCAAATGCATGAAGTAATCAACACCCTGCGTATTCTCGGTGCTCCATCGACCCAGGAAGCGTTTGAAGTCGTCGAGATCGAGCGCGGGACCGCCGGGCTCGCAGTCGGTCGGCAAGCCGGTGCTTTGCGCGAGCGATGGGCAGATATCGTTCCAGAAGCCGGCCATGCCGCCGGTATCATGAAGGATGCCGCCGTAATCCTCGGCAGACTGTTTGAAGTCGTTCCACCATGCGCCCGAAGCCATTAGCGTGATGGGCTTATCCGGATCGACCTGCCGAATCATCTGCATGCCGCGGCGCAGCGCTTGCCCGCGCGACCAGGAGCACCAATCCGACCAATCCGCGTAGCGCGCGTTCATCGCGACCGTCGCAAGCGCCGGATACGTCGCCGGCGGCTCGCCGGTGATGTAAGTGCGATAAATGATGAGACCTGTCGGTAGCTCGATCGTTATGAGATTGTCGCCGTCTTTGAGTGCGTCGCTGATTTCCACGCGCGAGAAATGCCAGCCTCGGCGCATCTCCGGGTTCTCCGGGCAAAGCTCGCCGTTGACGTAGATGCAGACGGGCTTGTCGCCAGTGTTTTCCAAGTCCCAGCAATAGAGCCACGCCTTGAGATGCTTGGCACGCCATGCCGCATCGATATTGATGTGCCGTCGCAAAACCGTGGGCTTTCGCGGGGTGAATCGCGCGATGGCATGGCCCGGCGCAGGTACTTTCGGCCATGTGGAATCGTCCACAGTTGGCGCAGCGGAGCTGGCGTCATACGCCGCCGTCGTGCTCAGTCTCCATCTGCCCTCCAGGTCGATTACGTCGCCCTCGTATCCGAAGAACGTCGCGAGTTCGGGGAACGGCACATCGTCCCACTTCGCGTAATTCTCCGCGTATCGCTTGGAAACTTCGCCCACGCTACCGAACTTCATCTTCAAATATTCATAAAAGCTCCGTCGCGCGTCGGGCCCGCGGTCATCCAGCAGGTCGGCAATGCCATGCCCCATTTCTTCGTGAGGTTCCAGCCAGTTGACGATGTTGCTGTATTTACCGTTCAGGTTCGCAACGACATCTTTAAGCTGACTAAGGCCGGCTTCGCGCGAGCGCTGTGAAGCGAACGACAGCGTCGGAATTCCTGCAGGCGCTTCGTAATACCAGCCCCCCAGGTAGCAGTCAGCAAACGGCGCGACTGCATCGGGATAGCGATTGGTCAGCACGATATTCCCGTCGGTCAGGCCAATGTTGATGCCCAGCGGCAGCTTGCGTTGCTTGGCGGCTTTGAACGCCCATTCACGTGAGACGATATCGAAGATGTTGTCGGCGGCCGGTGCATTGAAGGGCGAAGTCCAGACCACCAAACCTGTTTTGCTCGACTTGTCGGCGTATTCAAAATCCTGTCGCGGGTCGTAGTTGCCGGGGATGTCGCGCCCCTGCTTATCGCGTGGCTTGGTGAACGGGCCGTAATAGAAACGAAAGCCGTACTTGTCCCAGCGGTCGAGATACATCGGCACCTCAACCTCCGCGGTGCTGGCGTCGATCTTCGCATCCTTCGGCACGGTCGAGTCAATGAGCTGCGAAAACGCCGCGGCATCTGGCGCGGCAAGAATCGCAACGCGATCTCCAAATCGCAGCGCAGCAATCGCCCCCTGCTTTTCGATCGCGTGTGCCGTGACAGCGCCGTGAGAAGTGTTGATAGAGATTGCCGCAACCCCCGGCAGCTCATCCATATCAGACAGATATTTTGCCAGAACTAGCTTGGCTTTCTCTGCGTTCTCGGCAGTAATGATCAGCGACGAGGTTGTGCCATCACGTTTTTCCTCCCCTGCCAGCGTTCCGTAGGCACGCAGCTTCATTGCGGGAAACTCGCGCTTTCGAGGCTGATCGTCCGGTCCGGGACCGTACCAGGCTCCGCACGCGTTGCGGATCTCCGCCGCGTTTCGCTCCAGGTTTTGCGGCTCCTTGAGGATCCGGTCGGAGGTCAACGCCCCGTTCCGCTCGTATTCGACATCGGTCGTCTGGGTCAGGACCAGGCCGCTGGCGCCGGGCGACTTGACCTCGCCCAGAAAACGGAGGCAGGACAAGGGGGCAAGCCCCCAACCGTACTCTCCAATGACCGACGCGCGATGCTTTTCCGGCACGGGGGCGTTGGACTTGCCGTAGCAATGGAAATCGACGATATCGCCCAGTCCCACGTCCCAGACGTTCCTTCCTTGCCATCCGCCGCCGCCAGCCCCGCTCTCGTGGTTGATCAGTCGAGTCGGGTCCTCTTGTCGCGCGGCGTCGACCATCCGCCGCAACAGGGCCTTGGTCTGGTCTGAGGGGGTCTCATTGGCCTTCGGGTCCATAGCAAGTCCCCACCCCTCGTTGAACAGAACCCACATAACGATCGAGGGATGATTGATCCGCCCCGCGATCATCTGACGCAGTTCACGCTCAAACTGGCCGGGCATGTCGGGAATGGTCCCTTTTTGTTTCGGGTTCTCCATGGGGCGGGAACTGGGCATGTCCTGCCAGACCATAAGACCCAGCTTATCGGCCCAGTAATACCAGCGGTCGGGCTCCACCTTGATGTGCTTGCGGGCCATGTTGAAGCCGAGTTTTCGGGTCATCTCGATATCGTAGCGCAACGCCTCATCGCTGGGGGCCGTATAGATTCCGTCCGGCCAGAATCCCTGGTCTAACATACCGTTGTGCAGAACGAACTGGTTGTTCAACAAGATGCGCGTGATGCCCTGCCGATCGGGGCCGACTGAGATCTTGCGCATCCCAAAGTAGCTGGCCACCGCATCGACGCTCTTGTCCTGTTGCCTCAGCGTGACCCTGAGGTCGTAGAGGAATGGCGCATCGGGCCACCAGAGCTTCGCCTGCGGAATGGAAATTGCGATCGGCTCGCCCGGCTTGCCCGTCCCGCGAGCCACCTCTTGGCCGGCGGCCGACACCACGGCATCGACGCGCGACGAATTCTGGACATTGGCGGCGACCGCCGTCAGCAGAAGCCGCCCCCCGTCAACGTCGGGAACGAGTTTGAGATGTTCGATGTGGGACACCGCGACCGGTTCGAGCCACACGGTCTGCCAGATTCCGGTGACGGGGGTATAAAAAATCCCTTCAGGCTTCCGGGTTTGCTTGCCGTTGGGTTGCCCTCCGTCGGTCGGATCCCAAACCGAGACACTGAGCTCTTGCGGACCGCTGGGCACGAGCGCATCGGTAATGTCGTAGCTGAAACCGTCGTATCCGCCGCGATGCGTGCCGAGGATCTTGCCGTTGACCGCGACAACGGCTTCCCAATCGACCGCGCCGAAGTGGAGCAGCATCCGCCGGCCGGACCAGGCTGCGGGAATCGCCAGCGTGCGGCGATACCAGAGGCGGCTGTTTTCGTCGATCCGCTTATTGACCTGCGACAGGACCGACTCGATCGGGAAGGGAACCAGGATCTTGCCTTGATAGCTCCCAGGCGCAGGGCTTTCTTTGCCGGTGATGGCGTAGTCCCACGGACCGTTGATGTTCAGCCACTGCTGGCGGACCAATTGCGGACGAGGGTATTCAGGGAGGACGGGCTTGTCCGACGAGACCTGTTTGCCCCACCGGGTCATCGGCACCCCTTCCTTGGGCGGCCAGAAGGGGCCTGCTCCCATCGCCGATCCCAATCCCAGCACCACCACGCACGCAATTAGCGCCGCGGCGATCGGGCGGCCCCTCTGTCGTCCTTGGAAACCTTCTGCCACGCTTCTATCCTTTCGATCTCGATTTCTGGCCCAGGTAAGCCCGAATGATCTCCGGCACATGTAGGTCAGATTGTGCATGAACCGGGGGGTGTTGTCAATTTTCGGAACAGAGTCGGCTCAGTGGGGATCGAATCTCGAAACGAAAATGGCCGCAAAGGTAAGCACGAATGCCTTCGGGACCGGCGGGGTCCCGCGCTTCGCGGCCGAGGTCATTGTAGCACGAATGCAGGTGGAGTTCGATGGGCAACGGAACTGAAACAACTGACCCAGTTCCGCAATAGAACAGAGCAATTTTGGGTACTACCGGGTACTATCTTCCAGCCCTGGTACTACGACAGTATGCGACTTTTTGAGACGATTTGCGACGACTTGCCGATCGACGCAAATTTGCGTAACATTGTTGCACACAAAGGACTTTGAAGCGATTCGGCAAGACTAAAAAAGCAAACTGATAAGGACGAGGTCCCAAGTTCGAATCTTGGTGCGCCCACTGATAAAGCCTTGCGTAGCAACCAGTTACGCAAGGCTTTTCTATGGATATTTGGTAGGGATAGGCTGCTGTGCCATGCCTGTGACATGTTGCGCCGGCAAACGGCATTCCGCCTAGCTAGCCAAAGCTCACCGCTTTAACACGATTGCCTGCCAAGAAACGCTACGGGGCCGGATTTCAACAGCCCCGGGCTCAGTAAGACACAACCTATTTCAGCCACTCAGTGAAATTCTAAAGCACCGTTCTTTGAGGCAAGCTCAAGGGCTTTCTCCCAGTCAGTATAGGATTGTTGAAAGTCTTTTGATGGATGCGCCATTGCGGCCTTGTGAAATGCCAGGAAGTCGGAGTATAGCTTCTTGCATGCAACGGGCCCAATGACACCCTCGGCGTCTGAAAAGTTGATCAATTCCCAGAATGGCCCCGATTTCGCTTTCCACGCAGCGGCGTCGTACCGGGACTCCGTCTTTCCTTCGACAGTCTTTGCATCTATCGGGTGATAGCCTGCCAACTTGGCCAGTTCGTTCCGCCACCAATTGTAGCCGGTGTATGAGCCGGCTCTGAATTCAAACTGCTTCTCGAACCGGTAAATGGCCCGTGGCTTGAGATCCTTAAAACGGTCAGGAAAGTCTACTGGGGATAGGCGAACCATATTCTTCGCTTTTGGGAGCCGATCCTTGTCCACCTCGGCGTTAGGAACTTCCACAAGCCTGGAGTAGGCTGTGACATCAAGGCCAGCCAAAGCCGGGGCCGGACACAGCGCAATCAAGAAGACAATCACTAATCGACGCATTTCTAGTGCCTCCATCGAACACCCCTCTTTCCCCCAATAAATAATTAACCGCGAAAATGCGGTTGAGCTTGCTGCCGAACATAACTACCTCCAAAACCACTGCCATACGGAACATAACTACTTCCACATTACGAATGTACACCTGCAGCCTACTACGTTTCTACAAACCTGTCTACGGACAACCTGTGGAAGGTCTGTGGAAGCTCTGTGGAAGGTCTGGAGGTTTTGATGAAAAAAGCCACCCTCTCGAGTGGCTTCAGTCGTTGCCGATCGTATCGGATGCTACTTCTTTCCAGAAAATGGGCGGTAGCCCATGAATTTGTGGCACTTGGCACAGGCCCTTGCGGCCGACCTTCGCATCGATCTCGATCCGCCGGGTCCGCGCGAGTTCATTGCTCCGCTTCCACCTCCCGCTCATCGAACCGGACGGGTGGATTGCTTCGGTTGACGATCACGCCCCAGCGAAAACAGGTGGGATCGGGTCCGCAGATACATCACGCCGCCGGCCACCGCCGGCGTAGCATAGCTCAACTCGCCAAGCGGCACGCGGCTGAGAACTTCGAATTTGTCGCCCGCCATCACGACGACGATCTGCCCATTCCTGGCTACGTTGTAGAGACAGTGGTTCACCCACACCGGCGAGGCGTAGTAGGATCCACCAACTTGCCCTTTCCAGACGAGCGCCCCCGTATCCAGCCGCCGGCACGATACGCCTCCCTCGTCGGTCCAGAGGAAGAGACGGTTGTCGTAAGTCAGCGGCGTGGGAATAAGCGGAATATCGTCCTTTAATTCATAGGCCAGTTCCGCTTTTGCTCCCGCTTTGGCTCCGGCCGGTCTCACGGCGATATAACTTGAAGCCCGGGTGCCCGAGCCATGGCCGGCAATAATCAGCCCCCGGCCCAGAACGGGCGAACTCAGGGCGCGATCGAGGAACGGCTGGCCGAACTCCCAGCACAGTTTGCCCGTCCGCGGATCGACTGCCGTGATTCCGTGGGCTACGCCCGTGACGATCAGAAAGGGGCGGCCGCCTTCGTCTTCGTAGATGCAGGGAGTGGAATACGAAGAGAATGAGGTCCGCCGGTCGATCTGCCATCGCGTCTGCCCTGTCTTGCGATCCAGCGCGATCAGAGAACTCTTGCCAACGGGGTAGGGCGGATTTCGCTTGTGTCCGGGAAGCAGGTTCGGATCTTCCTGGTCGTTATTCAAGATCACGAGGCTATCGAAGAGAATCGGCGAAATGCCGTTGCCGAAAGTTGCGATGAACGGTCCCAGATTGCGGTGCCATGTTTCGCGCCCGGCGTGATCGAGAGCCAGGAGGGTCACCTCGTCAGGCGTAGACCAGGTAACGACGACGCCGTCACGGTCGACGGCCGGAGTCGCCGTGGCATACCTGCTTTCGGGATAGTCGGAATCGGTCTTTGACGGGTAATCTCTCTGCCAGACGACGCGGCCGTCGGCAGCGTCCAGACAGCACACCATTTTCCTGCCCGCGTCCGCATCGCCGCTGGTGACGAAGACCCGCCCACCGAAAACGACCGGCGAGGAATGGCCGACGCCGGGCAGCTTAACCTTCCAGTTGTAGTCTTTCTCCGTCCAGCGCGTTGGAATGGTTGTCGCATGACTGATGCCGCTGCCGTTGGGACCTCGGAAACGTGTCCATTCCTCGTCGGCCGCGCAAAGACTCGGAGCAAGTAGGAGCACGGAGATCCAAGAGTTAAATTGCAATTGCATCCTCAACCTTTTCGCTAAGACAGGGTCGCCTGGGTGTGGTCCGCCCACTCTCAGAATTATATCATAACCGGCCGGGGAAAGAATGCGCCAATTACATTGGCGTTTCTGCGATGCATCGATCGGTTGGGGCTACCAACTGAACGAAGTTGCGGCGCCGCGATCGATTCTTCCCTGCAACACGACGATAAACCGGCGCCGCCAGGCCCTGCCTGCACTAGCCCGATATCTTCGTTCGAGGGAATCACCTTGAGTTGAGAGACCGCGTTTCCGTACCTTGGGAACAAACAGAAAACCCCGCCGCAAGGCGGCGGGGTTTCAGCAAGGGCACAAAACATGCCATCGGACAGATTACTTCGGGTGCCATCCGCTGGGGCGCATCCCACCGTCGGCCTTGGTTCCACGTTATAATAGAGATGATCGCGACGGCTCCCCGACGCGCGGCGGCAGAGCCAGCCTTTTGCTCGATCCTGCGGGAACTTGACGACAACGACGACCATGGCACGCAAGAAGAAATCTATCGATCAAACGCCGATTTGTGATGCGGCGTACGTCCGGCGGATCGATCCGCGGTGGATGCCCGGTCCCGTACCGTTCCGCTTCTGGCAGGTTGAGGCCAATCGCCGCGACTACCTGATTTGGATTGCCCATAAGCAGGGCCTGCGCACCATGCAGGATCTCTATCGGCTCAAGTTTTCGGCGCATCACGCACGGAAGTACGGTGTGGGGCTCAGGGCCTATTGGGGCCGATCGGCGCGGGAGGCGGTTGAAGATTGCTTTCCCCAGCACGATTGGAAGCCCTGGCTTTTTGTCACGATTGCCGCCGGGTTCTGGAAGTCGCCTGCCAATCGGCGGAGCTACCTGGAATGGCTGGGAGAACGTTTGGGATATCGCCGCCCGGAAGACTGGTATCAGGTTACCAGTCGCGACTTTCTGCGAAATCGGGGCAAGGGGATGCTCAACGAGTACCGCGGCTCGTCGGCCTCGGCGGTGTCTGCCTCGCTGCCCGGCCAATGGTACGAGTGGAACTTCGTTCGCGCGCCCAAGGGGTTTTGGAAAACTGCCGAGAACCGGAAACGCTATCTACGCTGGCTGGGCAAGAAACTGGGGTTCCGGCAACCCCAGGACTGGTATCGGATCCAGACGGCGGACATCGCCAACCGCAATGCAGGCCGGTTGCTCAAAGAGCATTTGTCGCTCTATGACCTGATGCGCGAGTTCCTGCCCCGGCTCGACTGGGACCGCGTCGACGTCCATCGCCCTCTTACGATCGACGACATTCTGATCTGGGCCGACGCGCATCACGCCAAATACGGGAAGTGGCCAACTCCCGAATCGGGCAAGATCCCCGGCACGCGGGAATCGTGGTTGGCCGTCGAGCACTGTCTGCGCTGCGGCTATCGCGGCCTGCCCGGCGGTTCGTCTTTGGCGAAATTCCTGGAGAAATGCCGCGGCGTGCGCCTGGGCCGCAGACCGCCGCCCTTGTCGGAGAAGCAGATCCTTGCCTGGGCCGACGCTTTTTTTGCGGAAAGGGGAAAATGGCCGAACGAAGATTCCGGGCCGATCGTCGGCACCCAAGAGAAATGGGGAGGAATCGAGCGGGCCTTCCGCAAGGGCCTGCGCGGCCTTCCAGGCGGCTCCTCACTCCGCCAGTTCTTGACCCGCCGACGCGGAGCGCGGAACCAACAACGGCTTCCGCCACTGACGGAAAAGCGGATCCTGAGATGGGTACGAGCTTATCATCGAGCAACAGGCCGCCGGCCGAAGTGCGACAGCGGCCTCATCGCACAATCTGGAGGTGAGACCTGGAGCGGTGTCAACGCGACCCTCCGCGAAGGACGCCGCGGACTGCCTGGCGGATCGAGCCTGGTAAAACTGCTCCGCATGTACGGCTTGGGAGGCCCGCTCGACCGCTCCAAGAAATGAGAAAGGCCGCGAGCGCAACCTGTTCTTTCCCGCCGCGCAGCGGGGCGGGGGAGAAGGGGAGAAAGAACCGAACCATGAACCAAAGCAAACTAGACCAACTGGAAGCAAACCATGTCAACCTTGTCGATCGCCTCGTAGATGAATCCGAAAGGGGGTTGCGGGCCGACATGAAAAAAATTGACGAAATCGGAAGACTGATGCAAGAGAATTGGCATAGTATTTTTCTCATCCTTGGGGCGCTCCTTGCGCCGTTGATGCACGCTTGGCATGCCGCGGCTGCCGAGGCGGTCGCACGAACTGGGGACGAACGCGTGATCCTATCGCCAGTTCCGCCAGCCGCGCCGCATATCAACGGCCCGAAAGTCTACGGGGCTCGGCCCGGGCATCCGTTCCTGTACCGCATTCCTTGCACCGGGCAGCGGCCGATGAAGTTCGCAGCCGAAGGACTGCCCGCCGGGCTAGCGCTCGACGCCGACACCGGCATCGTCACCGGCGCCGCGCCGAAGCGAGGAGAGTACCGGATGACGCTGAGGGCCCAAAACTCACAGGGCAAGGCCCAGCGGCCGTTCAAGCTGCTGGCCGGTGACATGTTCGCGCTGACGCCGCCGATGGGCTACAATCACTGGTACACCCACTACAATCGCATCACGCAGGAACTGATGCAGCAGGCTGCCGATGCGGTTGTTTCCAGCGGTATGGCCGACGCGGGCTACCAGTACGTGAACGTCGATGGCTGCTGGCAGAACGCGCCCTCCCTGAGCAAATACCAGACCGATCCCAGGCGCGTGGGCCCGCTCCGCGACGCCCGCGGGAACATCATGCCCAACGTCCGCTTCCCGGACATGAAGCGCCTGGCCGACTACATCCACACCAAGGGGCTGAAAGCCGGGATTTACACTTCGCCGGGGCCGTTTGACTGTGCCGGCTTTGCGGGCAGCTACCAGCACGAGGCGCAGGACGCCCGGCAGTTCGCGGCCTGGGGCTACGATTTCGTGAAGTACGACTGGTGCTCCTACGGGCAAGTGACCGGCGGGAAACCCGACCTCGCCGCCATGCAGAAGCCGTTCCGGCTCATGGGAGACCTGTTGCGGCAGCAGCCTCGTGACATCGTACTCAACCTCTGCCAATACGGCATGGGTGACGTCTGGAAATGGGGCGCGGACGTGGGCGGCCATTCCTGGCGGACCGGCGGCGACCTGGGCTTCGAATTGAACCACATCTTTGAGGTCGCGCTGAAGAACTGCGCCCTGCGCGAGTACAACAAGCCGGGCGCCTGGAACGATCCGGACTACATCCAGATCGGCTGGATCGGCTCACAACGCGGTGCTACCTTCGAACTGCCGCAGCCTTGTCCGCTGACGCCGAACGAACAGTACAGCTTCATGGGACTGTGGTGCCTCATGGCGTGCCCGCTCTTCTACAGCGGGGACATGAGCAAGCTGGACGAATTCACTGTGCGGATCCTCTGCAACGCGGAACTCATCGAGATCAACCAGGACTCGCTCGGCCAGTGCGCACGGGTACTGACGCGCAGCAAGGAGAGCTTCATCCTGGTCAAGGACCTCGATGACGGCGCGAAGGCGGTCGGTTTCTGCAACCAGTCCCACTTTCGCCAACGGCTGACGATGAAGTGGGCCGACACGGGCCTCGCCAAGCCTGCGCGAGTGCGCGATTGTTGGCGCGGCATCGATTTGAAGGGGGCGGCAGACCGCTACGAGATCGACGTGCCGCCGCGCTTTGTCGAGGTCCTCCGACTCTGCCCGAGATAAAGCCTTAGTCCTTGAACCCGCTCAGCTATATAGCCAGGCCCGCATGCGGCTGCTGACGCAGGAGGCGACGAAGAGAACTACGATGGTGGCAGCGGTCACGGGAATCAAGGCCCTGGTCAACAGAGCGGCGGCGGGAAGCAAAACCACCATCAGTAGCACCAGAACGGTACACGCCAGCCAAACAAAGCCTTCATGAATCATCTGTACAATACCTCGCATAATTTGTTTCTCTCCTTCAGCCCCAAGGGGGCGCGACAACCACTTGCTCGATTCAAGGCCCAAACGCTTCAACTTATTGTCGCGCCCCAAAACATACGTCATGGTCCGATTTTCGATGCTTTGGACGTGCTAAACAAAGCCAGGGCCATATGTTCAAGGGTCATATGCAATTGGCGTTCCATGCAATTGTGGACAGTCGCCGCAAGCTCGCTGCAAATGTCGTAACCATCACGTACCAAAAGCCTTACTGCGTTACAACGAGACCTTGACAGGCGATTGGCCGCATCTGCACAGCGCAAACTTTTTCAACGCGCGTTGATTTATTCAACAATTTGTGCTAGTCTTAGGGCATGGTCAAACGTCTCTTTCAGTCGCTCGGTTTTCGCCTGCTGGCGCCGTTGTTTCTGGCGGTTGGCGGTGTCTTGGCCTGCTACGCCTTCATCAGTTTCCGCTCGACCGAGGACCATTTCCTGCACTTGGTGCGGGGCGATGTCGAGCGCAGCAGCGGCATGATCAAACGGGCGACGCATGACGCCATGCTCAACAACCGCAAAGGCGACGTCCAGGCCACCATTTCCCGCTTGGCCGAGACGCCCGATATCGCCGCCATTCGCATCTACGACAAGACCGGCCGGATCGTCATGTCGGCCCAGGCCGGCGAGATTGGCCAACGCATCGAGGCCGACACCGAGACGTGTCGTGCCTGCCACCAAGATGACCGCACGACCAAGGCGGCCATCTTACAGCCCGGCAAACGCGCGCACGAGGAACTGCGGCCCGCGGTCTTGCGCCACTTGTCGGCCATCGAGTCGGAGCCGGGCTGCGTGGCTTCCCAATGCCACGCCCACACGGCCGATCAGGCAGTTTTGGGGGTGCTCGACCTGGAGATGTCCACCGCGCCGATGACCGCCGCCTTGGCTACCGCCAAACACCAGTTCCTCTGGGCCACTTCGATCCTCATTTTTGTCGTCTTGGCGGTTGTGGCGGTCTTCATTCGCCAGGGGCTTCAGACGCCCATCGCGCGGCTTTGCTCGTGTACGCGGCGGATTGCCGAGGGCGACCTCGACAGCCGCGTGGAAGTGTCCGGGCAGGACGAGTTAGCCGAACTCGGGCAGGCCTTCAATCACATGGCCGAGGACCTGTCGGCCGCCCGCCGCGAGATCACCGCGTGGTCGCAGGATCTGGAAAGGAAAGTGGCGGAGAAGACTGCGGAACTGCAGCAGGCCCAGCGACAGGTGCTGCACATGGAAAAAATGGCGTCGCTGGGAAAACTTTCGGCAACTGTCGCCCACGAGATCAACAATCCGCTGACGGGGATGTTGATCTATGCCGGTCTGAGCCGCCGCGACTTGCAGGGGCAGGCGTTGGACCCGGCCGTGCGGGAAGAGGTCATGCGCTATCTTTCGGTGATCGAGCGCGAATGCCGCCGCTGCGGCGGCATCGTGCAAAACCTGCTGCTGTTCGCCCGGCGGAGCGGGGCCAGCATGGCACCGGTCGACGTCAACGACGTGGTCCGTCAAAGTCTGATGCTCGTCGAACACCACTTGCACATGAGCGGCCTGAAACTGCAGGCAAGGTTCCTGGAAAACGACAGTTGCATCACGGCCGACGCAGGACAATTGCAGCAGGCCCTAGTGGCCCTGCTGGTCAACGCGGTCGAGGCCATGAGCGGCGTGCCGGAAGGGCAAGGCGCGTTGGTCGTGGCCCTGCAGGGCACGGCGGACTCGATACGGATCGATATCGGCGACAACGGCATTGGCATCCCCAGCGACGTTTTGCCGCAGATCTTCGAGCCGTTCTTCTCCACCAAGGAGGCCGAAAACGGTGTCGGCCTGGGATTGTCGGTAGTCTACGGCATCGTGCAACGGCATGCCGGCCGCATCGAGGTCGATTCCCAAATCGGCAAGGGAACGACGTTTCACTTGACGCTGCCCCGCAATCCGTCTGAGAAACCCGCCGCCTAGGACAGAACCATGCCCTGCGAACGCATCCTGATCGTCGACGACGAGTTCTCCATCCGCGACTCGCTCGAACACTGGTTCCGCAAGGACGGCTACGAGGTTCAGGTGGCGGCCGATGCCAGTCGCGCCTGGGAGGCGATGCAAGTGGCGGCCTTCGACGTGGTGCTCTCGGACGTGCGGCTGCCGGGCATGGACGGCATGCGCTTGCTCGAGCAGATCCGCCGCGCGTTCCCCACGACGATCGTGGTCATGATTACAGCGTTTGCTTCCGTCGATACCGCCGTGCGTGCTCTGAAACTGGGGGCCGCCGATTATGTCACCAAGCCGATCAATCCGGAAGAGCTGAGCCACGTGGTGGCCCAGGCCCTGGCCCAGCAACGATTGCGCGAAGAGAACCTGCGGCTGCGGGGCACGATCGACGAAATGGCGGGCGAGCAGCAGATCGTCGGCCAGAGTCCGGCCATGCGCAAGGTCCTGGAGTTGATCGAGCACGTCGCCAAGACCGAGGCCACGGTGCTGATCCTGGGAGAGAGCGGGACCGGCAAGGAACTTGTGGCACGCGCCATCCATGCCGCCAGCAAGCGCCGCTACGCGCCGCTCGTGGCCGTGAACTGCGGCGGCCTGCCCGACAGCCTGCTGGAAGGCGAACTCTTCGGCCACGAGAAAGGGGCCTTCACCGGCGCCGACGAGCCGCGCAAGGGAAAGATCGAGCTGGCCGACGGCGGCACCTTGTTCCTCGATGAGGTCGGGGCTATCAATCTCAAGATGCAGGTCGATCTGCTCCGCGTGCTGGAGACCCACGAGGTCTTCCGCCTCGGCGCCGGCCAGCCGCGGAAAGTCGACTTTCGCGTCGTCTGCGCCACTAACGACAACCTCGACCGGGCGATCAGGGAAGGCCGTTTCCGCGAGGATTTTTATTACCGCATCAACGTCTTCACTATCGCGTTGCCTCCCTTGCGGGCACGGCGCGGCGACATCCCCGCCCTGGCACAGCACTTTGTCGAGCGTTTCGCCCGGCAGATGGACAGCCGCATCACCGCCATCTCGCCGGAGGCCATGGAACTGCTGCTGAACCAAGATTGGCCGGGCAATGTCCGCGAGCTTTCCAACGCCATCGAACGGGCCATGGTGGTTGGCCGGCCACCGGCCATCATGCCCGGCGATCTGCCGATCCGAAACGAGCGCGGCGGCGCCCCGCCAGTACAGTCGCTGGACGAGGTCGAGAAACAGCACATTGCCGCCGTGCTAATCAGCACGGACGGCAACGTCACCCGCGCCGCCGAGATCCTCCAGGTGGACCGGGTCACAGTCTATAACAAGATCAAGAAGTACGGCCTGAGGCAATAAATCTTCGCCCGTTGACAAGCGCTGTTCCCTCAAATAATCTAGGGATTGCAACCGGTCAGTGCAGTCCTTGGCGGAAAGAGTGAACATGTGCGCGACGAGAATAAAAACACGGTGGTTCGGCTTGTTGGTTTTCGCGGCCGCAGTTTTGTCCGCGGCGAGACTTCCGGCAGCAACGCCCGTAACTTGGCTGCTGGATACCAGCGGTACGTGGAGCACCGCGAGCAACTGGAGTTCCAGTCCGGCCCTGCCCGGTCCCAGCAACGATGTGTTCATCGACCCCTCGGGAGGAACCACGATCACCGTTACGCACTCTCAGGGCAATGATACCGTGCACAGTCTGCAGTGCGACGAGAACATGGTGCTCTCGGGCGGGTCGCTCACCGTGTCCGCCGCCTCGCAAGTCACCGGCAGCCTCACCGTTGGCGCAGGCGCGGGACTGATTGCCAGCGGAAGCGGCGCGGGGCTGACCGCCAGCGCTGCAACGATCATCGACGGTTCCAGCCTCGCTGCACTCGGCGGACAGATGAATCTATCGATGGCCACGTCCTACGTGTACCCGGGCACCACCGCCTTTGCCGGCCCGAGTTTTACCGCCAGCGGCGCCAACGCCATGCTGAATCTCTCCGGTCTGACTACCTTGAAAGGTCCCACCGGATCGTTTGCCCAGTTGACGATCACGGCTACCAGCGGCGGCTACGTCGATTTGCACAACCTGCCGGCCTACACCACCGGCACGGTCCAAGTACTGTCCAGTGGGAGCAACAGTGTCGTGGACCTCAGCGGCATGACCAGTTTCAGCGCCAGCAGCGCCTCCAACGGCCCAGCGGGCATCACCGCGAGCAACGGCGGCACGGTGCTGATGGGCAATCTGACCACACTTTCCGGCGTGAACCTGATCATGAACGGCACGGGCACGATGTCCACCGGCCAGATCACCAGTTTCACCAGCGGCACGGCCACGGTCAGCGGCGGTGCGCCCGACTTCACGGGCATGACCGACATCGATGGGGCGAGCTTCCAGGTGAACGGCGGCATCACAGTGGCCGTGCCCAACGCGACCAGCTACATCGACCGAAGCACCGGCGGCTTCGTGAACGACTACCTCACGGCCAGCGGGTCCAACTGCAAGCTGGACCTCTCCGGTCTCAGGACTTTGCAAGGCCCCACGGGTGCCTTTGGGCAATTGACGATCACGGCCACGGCCGGCGGCTATGTCGATCTGCGAAACCTGCCGACCTACACCACCGGCACGGTCCAAGTACTGTCCAGTGGGAGCAACAGCGTGGTGAACCTCAGTGGCATGACCAGTTTCAGCGCCAGCAATGCCCAGAACGGCCCGGCGAGCGTCGCCGCGAGCAACGGCGGCACGGTGCTGATGGGCAATCTGACGACACTCTCCGGCGTGAACGTGATCATGAACGGCACGGGCACGATGTCCACCGGCCAGATCACCAGTTTCACCGGCGGCACGGCCACGGTCAGCGGCGCCGCGCCGAACTTCACGAGCATGACGGATATCGACGGGGCGAGCTTCCAGGTGAGCGGCGGCATCACGCTCGCCCTGCCTAAGGCGACGAGCTACATCGATCGCAGCACGACTGGCTTCGTGAACGACTACCTTACAGCCAGCGGCTCCAACAGCATACTGAACCTCTCCAGCCTTACGACGTTACAAGGCGGCTCGGGAGCCTTTGCCACGCTAACGATCGCGGCCAGCAATGGCGGCTATGTCGATCTGCACAACCTTACGAACTTGACGGGGCCTCCCGGGGCGTTTGGTCAATTGACGATCACGGCCTCCAGCGGCGGCTATGTCGATCTGCGGAGCCTGCCAAGCTACTCCACCGGCTCGGTCCAAGTGTCGGCCAGCGGTAGCGGCAGCGTGGTGAATTTGGGCGGCATAACCAGCTTCAGCGCCAGCAGCGCTTCCAACGGCCCGGCCGGTATCACTGCCAACAACGGCGGGACGGTCCTGTTGGGGTCGGGCACGGTGCCAATTTCCGGCACGAACGTGAGCGCCGGCAATGGCGGTACGATCACCGCCGGCGGTCTCCTGATCCAGAGCACGGGCACATTGACGGTGGCCTCCGGCGGAACCCTGAATATGCCATCGCTGCAGCTCTCCGGCGGCGTGATCGCGGGCAGTGGGCCCCTGAATCTGTCCATCGCGGGGACCGGCGGGACGTTGCAACCGGTCGCCGCCAGCAGCAGCTTGATACTCAATGATCCGCTGGTTCTGAGCGGCCCCTTGACAAAGGCAGGTAGCGGCATGGTGACGTTGGCGGCCAACGGCAACTCCAGCACTGGGCTCACCATCTCTGCGGGAACGCTGCTGGTAAACGGATCGCTTTCCGTGGGCACCGTTGCCGTGCAGGCTAACGCCACGCTTTCGCTGAATGGCACGCTCGATTGGCAATTGAATTCGCTCACGGACGACCAAAGCGGGACACCGGGCGTCGATTTCAACCAGGTCCTGCTCAGCGGAGGCAACTTGACGGGCACGAACCCCATCCTTTCGCTCGCATTCGCCGGCTCGACAAGCCCGGACGATGGCAGCCCCTTCTGGAACCAGGACCACACGTGGATGGTGGTCGACAACACGGGCACAGGAAGCGAGGCTCTGTCGGGCCTGACGATTGCCGGTTACGGAACCAACGGAGCGGGCGCGGAAGGCTCATTCAGCACAAGCGTTGGCAACGGTCCTGGAGGCGATTTGCTGCTCGATTGGACCTCGGCCGTTCCCGAACCGTCGTCGCTCGCCTTGCTTGCCGCCGGTGCTGTTACTCTGTCCGGCTGCGGCTGGCGGCGACGAAGGCAAGTGCGGCGGGCAACTTCTTTAGCGCGCAGCGCGGACCCGGTTGTCTCCAACAGCGATGGATGGGACTCGGAAGAGGACGGCCCGGCGATCCTCGCCTTCCCGTCGCGTAGCGCACGATCGGCACGGCGCGCGGCCTGATATTGCTCTTGGTCTCATTTATCCCGCCGCTCCAGGTGCTCGACGCCGCTGGTCACCAGCGGCGCGGCAGCGCCGGGCGCGTGCGGCCACGTGACGTCGCGCAGCACCAGTCGCTGCACGCGGTCGGCAATCAGCCCCGATCGCAAGTCGTCCTTCACGCAGTTCAGGCGGACGTTTTCCATGGTCAAGTCCTGCACGTTTCGCAGGTAGAACCCCCAGGCGGGCAAGGGACGCGGATCGTTCGCGGGTACGCGCACCGGTTCCTTGGCGGCCGCGGCTGTTCCACCGCCGGCGAACTCGATGCTCACGTCGCGGAAGCTCACTTCGCCAAAAGGCGTCTCCGCCCAGCTTTCCACGGAAGCCGCGGTATAGTATACGCCCGTGGCCTTCACGCGGCTGACGGCGATCCGCCCCGCCGTGTTGCCCTTGTTGAGCACGAAATAAAAGGGCGTTCCCACCTTGTCCATCGTGATGTCGCGGATCGTCACGTCGTCAAGCCTGCCTTGCGTGCCATCCCAGGAGCCAGGCTCGATATTCAGTCCGGCGAGGCAGTTGTGGCGGTCCGAGGTACGGTGCGGATGCTCTCCCGGGCCGTACATACGGCACTTCTCGATCACCAGGTGCGCGGCGGGACCGAGCAGGCGCACGCAGTTGCAGGAAGAGTTGAGCACGCAATCGCTGATCCGCACACGATCCCAGTAGCGGCCGGCGATCGAATCGTCGCCGGTCAGGAACCGGCAGTTGGAGATGGTCACGTCGCGACAGGGCTGCTCGCGGCAGCCACGGAAGTGGACGCCATCCCAACCGCCCGTGATCTTGACGTTGCTGATCGTCACGTGGTCGGTCATCTCAAAAAGCACCGCGTAGTTGCCTGAATCCTTGACCGAAATCTCGCGGATGGCCACGTCGCGGCAATGGCCCAGTACGATCGTGTGCGGCCCGCGCATGTGCTCCTCGCCGTGGGCATCGAACACCTTCCGTCCGTCGATCAGGCCCGGCCCGCTGATCGTGATATTGTGCGCGTTATCGGCCAGCAGCAGCGCGCGGTGCCAGTCAAATGCCTGTGCTTCCGGCATGATGGACGGCGGGACAAGGTTGTGATAGTCCTTCAGGTCCGTGCTGCCGCAGAGCGTGGCGCCGGCCTCCAGGTGCAACTCGACGCCACTGCGAAGAAACACCGTGCCCGACAGGTAATTGCCGGCCGGCAGTTTGACCAGGCCTCCCCCCGCCGTCGAGCAGGCCTCGATAGCCTTATTGATTGCCGCCGTGTCCGCACTCCGGCCATCACCCTTGGCGCCGTAATCGCGCACGTTGAACAGCTTGGCCTCCGCGGCGTCGAACTGCCCGATGTTTACGGAGAACAACACGGCGGCCAGCAGCACCGCCGGCCCGAATACGTTTCTCATGGCAAAATCTCCTTCCCTCGCATGGTAACGGCTGTCAGGCAGTATGTCAATCTGCCGTAGCGCACGTGTGGGGCCGATTGCGCTGTTCCCATACCCTTGCGGCGCAAGGGTGTGGAAAGCGGTGCCAAACAACGCTCTCCGCAAGACGGCGACGAGGCGGTCATTGATTCGGATTCTTAGACCACGAGCGGGCTCTTGCGGGGGTGTACTGCGATGTACCCGCGTTTACTCCGCATTGCCGGTCGAGGTCTGCCGCGTTCGCGGCACCATGTGAATAGCCGCGGGTGGAGCGCAGCGCAACCCGCGGTTACGATATGCCAATGCGATCTCAGCCGCGTTAGCGGCGACACATTCCCTGCTCAATGAACATCGGCGATTGCTCCGCGAAAACGGCGTTCCGTACGACGAACCATACCTGGCGTGAACCTCGTCGTGCCACTACGTGGCACACGCAACCACATGAATCCGACTCCGCGGGTTGCGCTGCGCTCCACCCGCGGCTATTCACAGGTGACCCCTACGCGGTCGCAAGCCTCGCCTTGCCACCCCCACTTGAACTCCCGGGTTGTACGGCGGCCGTCGGCGAAATGCCGGCTAGGTCTTGCACCGCAACCCATCCCCGCCTACCATGATTACATAGTGCCCGGTGAAAGCATGCCACTCCATAGGCTTACCCGTCTTGCCAGTCAAAACTCATAAGGCGGGACTTTAGCAGGCGTTTGCACCTAAAGCGGAAAAGCCTATAATGCACGGACCACATCGGAGACCGGCTCCTTAGAAGAGCGGCGTGCCATTGCTGGCCATCGCCCGCAGCGCATGGTGCAGTAGAGTCCGTTTATCCGACGACATTGTTTCCCGGAGCCGTCAAGGCATGACTTCCGCAAATGTTTCCGCCGCTTCTCGCCCAAGCGTCCACCGCGTGGCCCTGGCCCAGATTGCGCCCGTGCTGGCCGACCGACAGCGAAACGTGGGCATACACTTGGAACAAATCCAGGCGGCCAGGGCGCAAGAGGCGGATCTGATCGTCTTCCCGGAACTGTCGCTCACCGGCTACTTCGTCCGCGACATGGTGCCCGATGTGGCCATCGCGCCCGACGCTGCGGAGATCCGCGAGCTATTGCAAGCCGCCGGGCCGATGGCCGTGGTGCTGGGGTTCGTGGAAGAGTCGGCCCAGCATCGCTTTTACAACACGGCCTTGTATGCCGAGGGCGGACGGATCGTCCATCTGCACCGCAAGGTTTATCTGCCCACCTATGGACTGTTCGACGAGCAACGCTATTTTGCCGCGGGCGAGCGGTTCCTGGCGTTCAATACGGCCCGTTTCGGACGCATGGGCATCTTGATCTGCGAAGACTTCTGGCACCTCTCGGCCGCCGCCATCATGCAGGCCGAGGAGATCGACGTGTTGGTCTGCCCGTCGAACTCGCCCGGTCGCGGTATCGATGGACCGCGGGTCCGCACGGCCGACACCTACGAGCACCTCTCGAAGGCCTACGCCCAACTCATGGGCGCGGTGGTGATCGTCGTCAACCGCGTGGGATTCGAGGACGGACTCTGTTTCTGGGGCGGCAGTTCCGTCACGGGGCCGGACGGACAAACGATCGCCCAGGCCGCGCAACTCGACGAAGCGTTGACCCTGGCTGCTTTCGATGCGGCCGACCTGCGCCGCCAGCGGCTGATTACGCCGCTGGCCCGCGACGAACGCTTGCTGTTGACCATCGAGGAACTCCATCGCATCAAACGGAACCGTTATGGCTGTTGAACCCTGCGCGAACGACCTGGCGATCAACCCCGAACTGGTCACGGCGATCCTCACCCGCTTCATTCGCACGGAGATCCGCCGCGCCGGGTTCCAGCGGGCGGTGATGGGCCTGTCCGGCGGCATCGATTCCAGCGTGGTCACTTTCCTGGCCGCTCTGGCCCTGGGACCGGACAATGTGCTGGCGGTGACCATGCCCTACAAGACATCCAGCGGGGCAACCGTGCGCGACGCCCGCGCAGTGATCGAGCACCTGGGCGTGCGTACGGTCGAGGTGCCGATCAGCGGCCAGATCGACGCCTATTTTGCCCAGTTTCCCGAGGCTTCGCGGATGCGGCTGGCCAACAAGTGCGCCCGCGAGCGGATGACTGTGCTCTATGACCAGAGCGCCGCCTTCAACGCCCTGGTGCTGGGCACGAGCAACAAGAGCGAGTTGCTGCTGGGCTATGGCACGCAGTTTGGCGACATGGCTTCGGCGATCAATCCTATCGGCGATCTTTACAAGACGCAACTCTATCCGTTGGCCGCCCATCTGGGCGTGCCGGGCGATATTCTCGCGAAAACGCCCACCGGCGACCTGTGGGTCGGGCAGACCGACGAAGGCGAACTGGGCTTCACCTATGCGGAGGTCGACCGCTTGATGGTTCTGCTGGTCGATCGCCGCTGGCGCCGCGCCGAACTGATCCAGGCGGGTTTCGCCACAGAGTTCGTCGATCGGGTGGCCACGCTCATTCGCCGCAACCATTACAAGCGCCGCATGCCCGTGATCGCCAAGCTCTCGCCGCGGACCATGGACCGCGACTTCCGCTACGCCCGCGACTGGGGAACGTGAGGGAGCGGGGACGAAGGGGAGCAGGGGAGAAAGGGAGAAAGTTCAACTTCTCCCCTGTTCCCCTTCTCCCTTTCTCCCCTGCTCCCCTTCTCCCTTTCTCCCCTGCTCCCCTTCTCCCTTTCTCCCCTGCTCCCCTTCTCCCTTTCTCCCCTGCTCCCCTTCTTCGACCCGCCGGCGCACGAGTTCTTCCAACCGATCGACCACCTGCTCCGGCGTGAGCTCGTCGGTGAGCACCTCAACGGCATCCGGCGCGCGGAGCAGGGGACCGATGGGGCGGGTGGCGTCTTCGTGGTCGCGCCGCGCCTGGGCCGCCAGGATCTCTTCGAAGCTGGCCGCCTCCCCGCGCTGCTGCAGATCATATTGCCGCCGCCGGGCACGCTGTTCCGGGCTGGCCACGAGGAAGATCTTGCACTGGGCTTGCGGAAAGACGACCGTGCCCTGGTCGCGGCCTTCGGTCACGATGTTCTGCCCGACGGCCGAATTCCTTTGCAAGAGCACGAGGTGGGCGCGAACCTGCGGATGATCGGCGGCATGGCGGGTGACGGCGGTTACCGCTTGGGTCCGCACGGCGTCGGTCACGTCCACGCCTTGCAAGTAAATCCTCTCGCCGGAAACGCGCAGATCCAACCTCGGGACCAGTTCGGCCAACTGCTCCCGTCGGTTCCAATCGACGCCGGCTTGCAATCCGGCCAGCGCCACCGCCCGATACATGGCCCCCGTATCCAAGTAGCTGTACCCCAGACGCCGGGCCAATGCCCGCGCCACTGTGCTCTTGCCTGCCCCCGCCGGTCCGTCAATGGTAACGATCATGCCGTCTATTGTGCCAGGAAAGGCCGTTTTTGACAACTTCCGGGCGATGGAATCTGGAAAAGTTCTTGGCTGGAGGTCTCGGCGTGCGGGGCGATTCTAGCATATAATGAAGCGCTATGAAACGATTCGTTTTCAAATTCTGGGGTGGTCCCTTGGACGGCACGAGCGTGGCGGGCGAACTGAAGGATCCGGAGGTCCGCCGCTATTACGCCCTCACACATCACGGCCGTGTCGGCCAGCGCTTCCGCACCGCCTCGGAGTACGCCGTCAACGTGCTGGTCGACGAGCAGTTGCAGGAAACTTCGCCGCACAAATTCCAGCAACACGTCTACGAGGTGGTCCAGAGGATCAACAACGGCGACATTATCCTGATACGTGTCGAGTACGTGCAACCGCCGGCGACGTGAATTCAAAGATTTCGAGATGTCTCGCGCGGTTTTTTGGCAAGCTGAGACGAATCGGAAAAAAAATTTTTCGGCAAGTCGGCGTTCCATCTTTCGGCCTCTCAAGCCATCAACTTCATCGATCTCGTCGCGGCCTCGCGCGCATGCTTCACACGACATGCGAACGCCATGAAAGTCTGTGTTGCAAGCTCAGCGTAGAATCTCTCGTCGCTGCGCTGCGAAGGCGCGGCGAGCATGTCGGAGATTCATTGCCGGCGCGCTGCAAAAGGACGACAGATCACAGCGCTTGGGATCGTTGCCAACAACGGCGCAACGCTTCCGCTCTCACGCGCTCGCGCAGTAAGGACCTGCACCGCGCCGGGGTTCCGCCACGGAGCGTGCTCGACTGCGCAACTAATTGACAAACAAGACTTTACGGCAAGTCAACGGGGCCTACCGCACTACCCGCGCGATACCGCGGCGAGCAATCTCGCAAGCCCGCGCAAGCGCTGCTGCGGGCATGCCTTCGCGCCATGATTGATCGGCAAACAAAGCGGCGCGGACAATCCTCGCGACGAGCGCGCGGCGACGCTTCGCGCGCGTGTTGCGCGGTCGCATCAGGGGCGTCTTCTGCATGCACGATCAAGTCGCGCGATGGAGTGAAGAACCGCGCGCCAAACAACCGTTCGCGCGCGGTGAACGTGCTCCTCGACACGAGCGCGATCGAGCGACGGAAGCGGCGTCGCTGAAGTTGAGATCGCAAAAAAAATCGTTGTTCGAGCAAGAATTGAGCTTGAAAAGTTTTCGAGAGCCGATAACATCTAAAGAGTTAGGGCCTTGGAGGCCTTATCGCTTCGAGCAATCTTGTGAAGGAAGAACGCTCGAAGACAATGCAGATGGGAGCGAATCGATCCGCATGGCAAGCCTGCTTCGTGCCGGCAAGTCGGCGGGATGGGACTTCGTTTCCCTTTTCCGGAGTGATCGGTTGCCGGTCACCGGCTACGTGCTGGTTCCGAACTTGCGGCGATCGCTCCAATGGATTTTTTTTGGAGGTTATGCTGTGGCCAAGAAGAAGGCAGCGAAGAAGAAAGTCGCGAAGAAAGTTGCGAAGAAAGCCGTTAAGAAGACCGTGAAGAAGGCGGCCAAGAAGTAGGGCTGTGCGGCAGGAGGTTTGCGGCCCAGTGGGCTTTTGCTCAGCCAAGGCCGTGAAGCCGCTCTCATCGACGCCGGCCCAGCGGGCCTTTTCGCCCGCAAAAGACGGCCCGCGGTGACGCGACTCTCAGACCTCTTCGCGAGACTTTGCCTTGTCACGACGAGAAAGGAGCGCCCGGCACGGCTGACCGGGCGTTTCTATTTTCTTGGGCGGGAAGTGCTTGGAACGTAGGGTGGGATCAGGTCGCGTAGCGAGCGCAGGCCCACCAAGTCTGCTGGAAACCACACTGTGGTGGGCCTGCGCTTGCCACGCAATCTAGTCCCACCCTGCACCTAAGCCCTAGTTTCCATCCGACGGATAGGGCGCAGGTTTGCCGTGAATCTCGCAGAGGGCGTTTCGCGCCGCCCGTTGCTCGGCTTCTTTCTTGTTGCGGCCCCAAGCGGCCTCGAAGCGATTGGCGCCCACTTGGGCGGCGATCTTGAAGCACTTGCTGTGGTCGGGGCCCTTCTCGTCCAGCAACTGGTAGATGGGCGTGGTGCCGTGTTCCCGCTGGGCAAGCTGCTGAAGCATGGACTTGTAGTTATTGCCCATCTCGCCGCCCACGGCCAGTTCGATCTCCGGCGCCATGTGGCGTTCCAGGAACTCGCGGGCGACTTCCGCGCCGCCGTCGAGATACAAAGCTGCCACCAGCGATTCGAAGACGTCGGCCAACAGCGAGGGCGGAACCGAAGGGTGGGTCGTCATCCCTTTCCCCAGGATCAGGAATTCCTGCATTCCCAGGCTCTCACTGATCTTGGCGCACGTCTGCCGGCTGACGACGATCGATTTGATCCGCGTCAGATCGCCTTCCAAGTACTGTGGGTACTGGTGAAAGAGCAGTTCGCAAATGACTGCCCCTAAGATCGCATCACCGAGAAATTCCAAGCGTTCGTTGGAAGCCAGGCGATGCTCTGCCCCCGAAGCGTGCGTCAGCGCAGCCTGGAGCAACAGTTTATCGGTAAAAGTATAGCCGACCCGCTCTTCACAACCCTGCAATAGCGATTGGAAAGGCGGTGCCGACCCGGGAAGCTCATCCGTGTGCATACAGCGGCCACGTCCTTCAGATTGACAGTTCTTCTCAGAACCGCCAGCACAACCCGGCTCACCCGCACCGTCGCTATTACGCCCGGCATGAATACAGATTTGTAGGATGGACTTTAGTCCGTCCGTGATGGGCTAAAGCCCATCTTACATGAGGTGCTTTCATGCCGGGGCAATACCGCTGGAACCTTTCCAAAAAGAACATGCAAGGTGGACTTCAGTCCGCTCAGGCGGACTAAAGTCCACGCCACAAGTTCTGGTCTTGGGCGGGCACACACTGCGGCAAGCCCCGGTTGTGTTGGAGGTCCTCACAACACTACACTATATATTGTTAACTTCCATTCTCCTGTTTGTCAACACCCGCGGGCCGCGGGAAGGGAAAAAGGTCGTTCTCAGGCCTAATTTCGGCTATTGTTTCGTTTAACCCAAAGCCAACGGCGACGTTTCGTTTAACACGGAACCAACGGCGACGGCCGTAAAGCCGGCCTTTTCCTAACGGGACCGCAGGGTAAAATGTGAAAATGTTCAAATTTCCTTCTCTTCGGACTCTAAGCCGATCCGGTATGGTCCAGACCGCGATTGTGCTGATTATCGCCTTTTGTTCCGCTCCCAGCCGCGGCGATGAAGCGAGCGATATCGCATCGGCCAAGTCAGTCTCCAGGGCCTTCCGCGCCGTTTCTAAACGGATTATTCCCAGTGTGGTCAAGATCAGGACCACCATTCGGTCGCAGGCATTGCACTTCGATCTGCCGCCGTCCACCGGCAATCCCCAGCCGGCCGTGCCCCCACAGAAATCTCCCGGCGACCCCACGTCGGGCTCCAATCCGTCGGACGCGCCCACCCGCTCAGGACTCGGTTCCGGCGTCATCATCGACTCCCAGGGCCTCATCCTTACGAACTATCACGTCATCGAAGGGGCCAGTGAAGTACACGTGGAACTCTCCGACGGCAAGCAGTTTCGTGCCGAAGACGTCAAGGGCGACGAACAATCCGACCTGGCCGTGTTGCGGATCAAGGCCGGACATAGCCTGCCCGCCGCCGCCTTGGGCGACAGCGACAAACTAGAGATCGGCGATTGGGTCCTGGCGATCGGCCATCCCTTCGACCTCGATTTGACGGTCAGCTCGGGCATCATCAGTGGCAAGGCCCGCGTTTTGCCCTCCGGCCACCGCGCCGATTTCCTGCAAACCGATGCGGCGATCAACCCGGGCAACTCGGGCGGACCGTTGGTGGACCTCGACGGCGAAGTCGTGGGCATCAACACGGCGATCGCTTCCAATAGTGGCACTTACCAAGGCGTCGGTTTCGCCATTCCGGCCAATCTGGCCAAGTGGGTCGCCAGGCAGCTTATCGAAAAGGGGTCAGTCCAACGGGCTTATCTGGGAGTGCGGATCGAAGAGATCCGTGCCGCGCAAGGCAAGGAACTCGGGGTTGCCCCGGGCGAAGGCGTGTTGGTGGCCGAGGTCTTCCCCGACACGCCCGCCGCCAAGGCTGGACTTCAGAAGAACGACCGGATTGTCAAGTTCGCCAGCCGCGACATCCACAGTCCGCGTCAGTTGCAAGAACTCGTCGAGCGGATGGAATTGGGCTCTTCGCAGGCCGCCCAGATCATTCGCGATGGCAAACCGCAGAGCGTGCAGGTTGTCGCCATCCCGCTGCCCAAGAGCGTCGGGTTGGCCGGCGCGATCCTGCAGGACCCGAGATTCGCCGCCGGTGCGGCGCTCGGTGAAATCGGAATCAAGATCGCCGACCCGACCAAGGCCGAAATCGCGCGGCTGGGCTATACGGGATTCAAAGGAGCGCTCGTCAAGGAAGTCGAACCGGGCGGACTGGCCGCCAGGGCCGGCATCCGCAGCGGCATGCTGGTCGTACAAGTGGAGAAGCAGGCCGTCCACTCCGCTGGCGAATTCGCGGCGGCCATGAAGAACCAGTCGCTCTCCAAAGGCGTGATGCTCCTGGTTCACACACCCGAGGGCGGCAATCGGCTCGTGCAACTGCGGCAGCCCTAAGGACTGGCGAATCATGACTGTCGGAAGTCGACGCCGTCGGGGTGACTTTAGTCGCCCTATTGTCGAAGAGGGCGACTACAGTCACCCCTACAACACGACACTTATTGATTCGCGGGCCTCAAGCGGCCCAAGTCGCATTAAAGGTCCTTTCCCTTCTGGTCTCCCGGCCGGGGCGGCGCGGGCAACTCCGGTGGCTTGACCGTTTCGCCCCCTTCAAGCTCTTTGAGAATGTGCGCGGCCAGCTTGTCGTTAGGGGTCAACTTGGCAGCCTGGGCGAAGTGCGATTTGGCCTCGTCCTTTGCCCCGGTCATCAAGTAGTGATATGCCAGTAGAAAATGGCCGGGCGCCGAGTTGGGCACGTCGCTCACGGTCTTTTCCAGCTTGCGAAGTTGCTCGGTGTACTTGGCGGCGTCCCGGTAATACCCGAATAGATTGTTCCAATCGCTGGGCGCGCCCAAGGCCAGGGCGGCATGGGCTTCCGTCGCCGCGACGCGATACTCGCCGGAGGCAAACAGCGACAGCGAAATTAACTCGTGGACCTTCGCATTCTGCGGCGATTCCACTGCCGCGTGGCCGGCCAATCGCAAGGCATTGCGGTAATCGCCCCGACCGAATGCGGTCCGGGCCTCATTGTAATAGAGGAGACCTTCATTGGCCGTACCCGTGCCATCGTCGGCTGCAGGCTGGGCGTTGTCGGCAACCGTGGGGGCCGGGGCACTGGGATAGTTCGCTGCATATTGGCCGTCGTCCGGATACATATACGCGTAGGCGTCCACTGGATACGCGCTCGCATAGACCGGGCCGTAGGGACAGAAGTAGTCGTCCCAGTACCCGCCCCAACCAAACGGATAACCCCATCCCCAACCCCAACCAAAGCCCCAACCCCAGCCAATGCCCAAACCCCAGCCCCAGGGACCGTACCATCCCCGCCCCCAGTAAGCATTTTGGAAGCCGTGGTCCCAGTCATTATGTCCCCAACCGCCATAACCGTAAGGATGATGGGCCGATTGGAAGTTCGCGTTTGGGCCGGCATGGGCATAATTTGCTTGCGGGTGGCCCCCGTAATAGCTGCCTCCGGCATAACCGGGAGCGTGCGCGTAGCCGCCACTGTAATGCGCTCCGCCACTTGAGCCGGCGCCACGTCCGCCGCCTCCGCCACCTCCGCCACCACCGTGTGCCGCGCAAAGCGAAATCGGCCACATTATCCCCAAAACCGCCAAAATGGTTGAAACCTGAAGAAAGCGACGTGCCGCCATGACTTGCCCCCTACCATTGTTGTTGTGTCGTGCCAGTTCAGGCCGAACCGAGCACCACACGAACAGAAAAGCGCCCGAGTTCCCACCACTGGCAGTATAGAGCATTCCAACACAGACTGCCAACTATTTCTATTCTACACCGTCGCAGCACGCCGGGAATCCACGCACTGGGGCATTTAACCTAACGTGCAACCAAACACCCTCCCTGCCAGGAAAAAACAGAAAAGTTCCTCGCGCGTGAGAGAAGGACATGGTTCCTTGAGCGGCGCGGCTTTGCCGGCCTTGCCCTTTTGGCTCACGAAGGCCCTTGCCTGTCTTTGGATTTGGAGCTTTCCTATGCCAGAACCTGCCGCGAATTGGCTATTCCGCGAAGTGCATGAGCATACGCAGTTTTAACTACGTTCCCAGACGCCGCGGAACTCTTGACATCGCTTGGGGTTGAAGTGACTGAGTGTTCTACGCGTTATTGCCCCTTGCGGGTGGGAAATCCACGGAGAAAAATCATGTCTCGACTCTGGATCGGATTTGTGGCGGCGTGTGGAGTAATTGCAGGTACGGCGTTCGCATGCCAACCGGGCAAGGCGGCGGAGCCTGTTTCCGGCCATGCTGCTGTCAAGAACGCCGAATCTTCAAAAGCCCTTTTCGCTGCCGCCCCGCTGCAGCCACAGAAACCGACAGCCGGCACGCCCGACGCAAAGCCGTCCGCCGAGCCGCTGACCGTGCTGAAGAGCGGTCCAGACCACATTCGGGTTGTCTGCCGCCTCAAGAATCACCCCGTCACAAATGTGAATCAGGTGTTGCAGCAGTTGTTTCACCTGGAAGGGGGATTGCACAAGTTGGCGACGGCATCCGCCAAAGGCGCGGCGAGCTCGAACGTCGCGATCGTTCCCGACCCCATCACGAACAGCCTATTGATCAGCGGTACCCCTGAGGCAGTCGAGGAGGTCCAGGGCTTGCTCGTCAAGCTGGATCAACCGGCGGGCATGGTCCTGCTGGAAGTAGAGATCGGCACACTCCCGGTAGGCGAGGCCAAGCCCGTGGAAAGCCTCCCGTCGAAAGAGAAATCGCCGGCTGCCAAAGACGAGCCATTCCGCTTGCCGCAGCGCCCGGAAAAAATGGAAACCACGGCCTGCGTTCGCCTGATGACTCTGGACAATCAGCCGGCCTTTGTCCATGTGGGATCGCGCGTCCCGCGTGTCGCCAGCCTGACGGTCTCGTCGCCCGGTGGCGAGACGCGGTCGACGACCCTGGCCAACGTGGGTCTGATCGTGGGCGTCACGCCGAGGATCGACCCCGACGGGGCGGTTGTGATGCAGATCGACGTCGAGCAATCCCAACTGGGGCCTGAGAACGAGAGTTCCCCGATATTGGCCGCCGGACGCAACGTAGTCCGTTCGCCGCGGACCGATGGGACCACGATGCAGACGACGGTCAGGATTCTCGACGCCCAACCGCTGGTCCTCGCCGTCGTCACCCAGAAGGGCAAAGCGGACAAGCAACTGGTGGTTATCGTTACACCGCACATTATTCGGCCGGAAGCGGCGAAGAAAGTCCGCTAGGCAAGAACAGGCAGCGCGCGTCGAATGGCGCGGTGGCGGGGACTGCCTCGCCCCTGCATGCCGATCCATGCCTGAACTGAGCTGCGCTTGTTCCGGCCTACGGGCTTCTTGATTCGTTAACTCTTACCGCACGGGCGGCGGCCAAGTAAAACGCTTGTTGCTCCGCACTACCGTGTCCAGACCGGTGAACGTGTAGCGAACCGCCTTGCTGTGCGCGTCGTCCTCGACATAGACGTGCCGCGTGCCTGCCGCGTCCGCGGGCAACGTGAAAGCCGCCAGGCTCATGTTCTGGTCGGGCCAGCCGGCGGAATAGCCGGCGGCCGCGCCAGGCAGGGCCCGGGCAATCTTCAACCCATCCTCCGTCCAGACATCCACCCGCTGCCCCGTGTTGTCCACGAAGTCGATGGTATCAGTGAAGAAAAACCCCGTGCCACCGGCCGGGTCGGGGCTGAATCCATTGAGACTGCCCTCGGGCGTTTCCGAGCGGTCCGGCATCAGGAACGTGTTGAGTACCGCGCCGGATGAATTGGAGATGCGGACGCCGCCGTGGCCGTTGCAGTAGCCCGTATGGGTCGGCGTGTTGCCGATTTGGTAGATCGTGCCGCCGGCGCCGATCTGGAGGTAGTGCGGGGCAAAGGCCCCCTCGGGGACGGCTGCGGGCACGACAAGCTTGTGGCCGTGTTTCGGGTCGTTCCAACGGTACACGGGGTTCCACTTGCCGGTCGAGCCGACCTGGGACCAACCTGCCAGGGGCAGCTCGATCACGGCGCCCAAGCGGCCACGGTCGTCGGTGACCCGGCCGAACCAGAGGTTGCCGTCGGCATCCATCCAGACGTCGGAGTTTCCGGCGCTATGGGAATCGTCGCTGCTGGCCCATTCGCCCGGATCCAAGGCGCCGTTACCGTTCTTATCGGTCCAGATCTGCAAACCGCCGCTGTAGGCGTGGCCGTCGGCCAATGGCTTGCCGCCGCTGTTGAAGTTGGCGATCAGCACGCACTTGCGCATGCCCGCCGGCTCCAAGGCGTAGATCGACACGCCATAGAGCGCGGTGGACGCTTGCGGCAGGCCGACCTGGTCTTCGAGGTAGTAGTAGACCACGAAATCCCGCTTTCCCACCCCGGGGATGTTGAGGGTCCTGATCACGCCGCCGCCATCGACCGTGCCGCCCCAGTCCCGCAGATCGTCGGGATAGTAGTTGGCCGCGTAGATCCAAGAGCCGTCGGCGTTATTGACCTCATAGAGCCTGCCCCGACTGAAGACCTGGTGCGTGGCGGAGGTGATGCCGCCCACGGAGACGAACATGGCATAGTCGGAGCCATAGGAATGCATGAGCCGCGTGCCGCTGGGATCGAGCCACTGCACCCGCTGGTTGCCGTGGTCGGTGACGATCACCTCGCCGCGCCCGTTCACGGCGATGCCCGGATTAGCCCAGATTCCCTTCCATAGAAAGGAGTTGACAGCGACGGGGCCGGGGGTTTGCAGATGGCCGAAAGAACGCGCCGGCGACGACGGCCTGGCGGGGTCGTACGACTTGACCGCGCCGCTGCCTACCTCGGCGACATACAATCGCCGCTGGGGCCCGCCATAGGCCAGGCCGTAAGGGTTGTTCAGGACATCGGTCGTGGTGGAGGTCGCCGTGACCGTGGGCGCGCCGCCGGCGTCGATCGTCCACGTATACTTCTTGACGCAGCCGTTGGAGCCGCCCGTGGAGATCCACAGCACGCCGGGCGAGGCCGGGTTGAGGCCCGGCCCCGACGGCGCATCTTGGACCGCGATGCCCTGGGGCCGCACGAGCGCGGGGATTCTTGCGGCCAGGATTGCGCCCGTGTCCTTGCGATGGACCTCCATCGTGCCGTTACCCAGCAGGCACCAGATGCGGCCGGGATCGGCGGCAAGGCCGGCGATGGGTCCGGAATCCAGGGCGTAGGCCAAGCCGCCGACGGACGACGCGGCGTAATCCGCAAAGTTCTCGCGCCGGCCGCTGAAGTTCAGCGGGCGCCCGCTGGCAGCGTCGTATTTGTACAGGCCGTGGATCGCGCCGTTTTCCCGCGCGGCGTCCACGTAGACGGCCGCGCCGTCGGTTGCCAGACCACGGCCGCCCAGCATCGAACATTGGCCGACCTGGACGCCCCAGGCCTGCGCGCCGGAAGCGTTCATTCTTCGCAGCGTAAAGCTGTTCTCCTCGCCCGACGAGAGCACGTAGAGGTTATCGGCCGGATCTACCGCCACGGAGTCCGCATCGCAGGGTGCCGAGGCTCCGTCATAAGGCGGCTCGCCCGTGTTGCCCACAGTCGCGTCGTTGAAACCCTTAGCCTGACTAGTGAGCAAGCGGATCTCATACTGTTGGTTCGTCGGCACGGCCGCGCCGTATTGGTCGCGTCCGTCCCAGTAGAAGTCGACCGTCTGGCCGGCGCTGTAAGGGGCGGCCTGCACGAGGAACTTGATTTCCTTGCCGGCCATGTCGTAGATGCCCGCGCTAAGCGTGCCGGCCGCGCCCGGTATTTTGGCCGTGTACACGGGGCGAGGCAGGGGGCCGCTGGCGCAGGCAAACGACTGGAAGGCACAGAGACGCCCCGTTCCGGCGCCGTTGGCGGCGCGGCAGTAATCCGTAATACGGACGTAACGCACGGCCAGCGGATGGGCCGCGTCAATCGGTCGGTTGTCGACATCATGCCCGATCTGTAGCGTGCCCAGGGGCGTGGTCTGATTTACCAGCGTGGTCCAAGTCGCGTTGTCGGCGCTGACTTCGACCTTGCCGCCCCACTGCCAGGTGTTGGTGCCGTAGAAGATCATGGCGAAATGCGCCATCGCCTGCACGACCTGGTAGTCGATCACCAACTGGGCATCGCCTTTGGCGCTGCTGCTGCCGGCAAGATTCCCATCTCGCAGGTAGCCGGTGATTCTGCTCGTCGCAGCCCAGTTGGCGGCCGAGTGGCCGGGCGGGGCGGCGTTGACCGTTTCGTAGTGGGCCTTGCCGGCATCGAAAATCAGCTTGTTGCTGATCGGCGGGCCGGCGGCGCTGGCGTAGAACTCGGTCAGTCCGCCCTCGTTGGTCATCACCAGTTTGCCGCCTGGGGTAGCGCCGCGGCCGGTGATGCGAACGTAGCGGACATTGGCCGGGGCGAACGTCGCCGAAGTCGTGCCCGCGTAGCTTTCCCGGTGTGCCCTGTCGGTCGGCTGCCGGGGTACGAGCGGGAAATAGGTGTGGTTGTCCAGCGATCCTTCCACCATCCAGGTCGTGGGCATGGTACGAGGGCTGGCCCAGTCCACGTTGACCTTGGAAATTGGCAGCGCGGTGACCGAATCGCCGGAGTAATGGCAAAGGTCGATAGCCAAGCTCATGCTGGCGTCCGCCTCGTGGCCGGCCGTGGGGGTCATCTCCCATTTGAAGAAAGTGGCATTGATGACGTTCTCGCCGGGGGTGGCGTTGGTGTTGTCGAGCCAGAAAGTCGTCGTGCCGAAAGCGCCCGCATCGTGGTCGACGATTGCCGCCGCCCGCGTTCCATCGGCCAGGTAGCGGTCCTGAAACAGGCCCGGCGTGTACATGCCGTCAGGCCCGGTCGGGTAGAACAGAACCGGTCCGCCGTCGAGCGGCCTCTGCAGCGCGATCGGTTTCGCGCCGTTTGCGGCGGTGGCCTTCGTGCCCGACAAATCGGCAAACCTGCCGCCAAGAATAAGAACCAGTGCCGCGAGAGCGACAACGACGACTGCTTTGAAGTGGGCCATTCCCTTTTTCCTTTTGTTGGCGAGAGTTTGCGTTGCCGCTGGCACGGCCATTTCTTCCGCGAAGCCATTTTCGCATCCTGTCGATTGGGATTCAACTAGAACTTCGGCTATACTGACGGCATGACTAACCCCGCCCCTAAACGTCGATAGTTCCACCCCAAGGCCAAATTATAAGGACAGTTCATGTTACACCGCACAAAACCTATGTGGAGATCCTCCTGTTCGGCCCTCGTCCTCAGCGCTACGTTGTTGGCTTCATGGCCGCTGGTGGCCGGCGGGTTGGCCCACCAAGGGGCGACACTGAAGATCACGCGCGAGCACCTTTGCCCGGGGAGCATCAGTCCTTATCAGAGTGGCCAGTTCATTGAATATCTCTGTGCGCTGACGCCGTCGATGTTCGCCGAGAAAGTCTTCGATGGCAGCTTTGAAGGCGTGCCCTCGTATGGCGTTGTCTTTCGCAGCCAGACCGACCGCGTCGAGCAGCCTTGGTATCCCGACGGGGCCGTACACCGGGGAGACTTTGTGCTCGATAAGAATAATCCCTTTAACGGCAAGGTCTCGCAACGTATCCGGCAGAAGAGCGGTGATCCCTGCACGTTGGGGATTTCTCAGGGCGGCAAATTCGTCAAGGCGGGCGAGGCCCTGCGGTGCGTGCTACACTTGCGCGCGGAGCAAGTTAGTCAACCAGTCCGCGTGGCGCTATGGGGTCGCAGCAAGAGCTACGCCTCGGCCGAATTCCGGCCCACGCAGCGCTGGCAGCGCTATGAGGCGATCCTCACGCCCACGGAGACCGATAATCAAACTACGTTGACCATCTCCTTTCGCGGGCCTGGCTCGCTGTGGATCGATCAGGTTTCGCTCATGCCCTTGAAGACCGTCCACGGCTGGCGCAGCGACGTGGCCGAAGCGCTCAAGGCCCTGCGACCGGGAATTATCCGCTTCGGCGGCAGCACGACGGAGGGCTTTGACTGGACAGCCACCATCGGCGACCCGGCCAAGCGTGTCCCCTTCACCACCTGCTGGGGAGGACTGGAACCCGGCAATGCCGGCATCGAGGAGTTTGTGCAGCTTTGCCAGTGGGTCGACGCCGAGCCGTTGATCTGTGTGCGGTTCACCGGCAAGAAGTCCAAGGATGCGGCAGATCAAGTCGAGTACTTCAATGGTCCGGTCTCGTCGCCCATGGGCAAACGGCGGGCTGCCAACGGGCATGTGGAGCCCTATCGTGTGAAGTACTGGCAGATCGGCAATGAACTGGGCGATGAAACCTATCAGAAAGGGCTGGCCGAGTTTTGCCGGGCCATGAAGGCCGTGGATCCGAGCATCAAGCTCATGGCCTCGTTTCCGTCGCCGGGCCTGCTCGACCGCGCCGGCCAGTACTTGGATTACATCTGCCCGCACCACTACGGTTGTCAGAATCTCCCGGCGATGGAGGCGAGCGTCGCCGAGTGTCGCAAGATGATCGCCCAACACGCCCCGGGCCGGGACATTCGCCTGGGAGTCACCGAGTGGAACACGACCGCGGGCGACTTCGGGCTAGGCCGCGCGATGCTCTGGACGCTCGATAATGCCTTGGCGTGCAGCCGTTATCAGAATTTCATGCACCGCCATTGCGACCTGATCGAGATCGCCAACCGCAGCAACCTGACCGACAGCTTTTGCAGCGGCATCATTCAGACCAACAACAGCGACCTGTACAAGACACCGACCTACTACGCGCAGCAGTTGTACGCTATGCATGCGGGCCGCTACCCGCTGAAGATCGAGGGCGGCGGGCAGGGAGATCCTGCGATCGATACCAGCGCGACGATTTCGGCCGATGGGAAGCGCGTGGCCATCTTCGCCGTCAATTCGACGAGCGAGGTGCAGAAACGGACCATCGATCTTGCCGCGCATGTGCCGCCGGATGGCAATGTCAACGTCTGGACGTTGGCCGACACGGCGAAGGCCGGGGAACGCGACGCCGCCAACTCGTGGCGGGAACCGGACCGTGTCCGCACGCAGCCCGGTAATGCGAGTCTGGTCGACGGCAAGATCATCTACGAGTTTCCGGCCCTCTCTTTGACGGTTCTGGAAATCCGCTGATGCATCCAGTCACGAAGTTTCTCATAACGCGTCCTCCCATAAGAAAGAGATTTTATTGGCCCGGCGAAGACTGGTCAAAAAATAGTGTTTTCCGCGGTGTTTCTCCAGCCTGGGCCGCCGAGACCAACCCGCCGTATCGAGTCAGGCAGTGGTGCAGCCACATCGGAAAAAGTGGCCTTTTGGCGTTTCAACGGCGATTTTGTACGTCCACAGGCGGGTTCGGCTTCCCCCAAAGGTCATTGCTCGTACAGCGGAAACTGCGGGAATACGATCGCTTGACACTCTAATGATTATTTCGGCACAGCCAAAGGCCGTGGCCATTTTTGTGCCACTTTGTGCTATTTCCTAGCCACTTTGTGCCATTTCGTACCACTTTGTGCCATTCTGTGCCAAATGTGTTCATGCGTACAGTATATAGGAGTAGGACACATGGCGCTTTCTTTGAGATATTTGAGTACAGAGTCAGAAAAATAATTAATTGCTGCCACGGCAAGTGCGGCGGTTCGCGACCCTTGCGCGGGTGTAGGGTGGGTCGAGGCACGAGACCCACGCGCCACAGCTTTAGGCCGTTCCGCGCAGCCGCCGGCGCGCGGACGCCGACTTGGGCGGGTCGGCGCCGCGCATTGCTAATGGCCCCCGGTTCGCTACGCCGGGGGCCGGTCAAATTGTCAAAGAACAAATGCACGCGCCGAGTATTCAGGCGTGGCTGAATTGTCTGCAGCGCGCTTTATACCCTACAATACGCGAAGAATCTCGCCCCATTGCGCGCGGGACGCAAACTTGCGTCGCAAGCCCAATCGCTCGTTGCACTTTCGGCGTCTGTTGTCCGCAAGAAAGAAGCAGCATAAAGATGACGCGAAAACGGGGCCGGTAAAGCCGTCGGTACCTTTTGACACGGACGATGCGATTGTTGACGCCCGCGCGGCGCTCGATGACGGGTTCCTGGAGTGTCTCAATATCCGCCTGCAACTCTTCGGCGAAAAGGGCCCCTCTTGCCGACGATTTCTCAGACGCGTTCCTGGTCTCGGTCCTTGAACTCATTGCCCCCGGCGGGGAGTACCCGATGGAGGAAGGCCGGTTTTGGCAAATCCTGGATCGGCACAATCCGTATTCGCCGTTGCAGACCGACGACGCGAAGATAGTCTCCGAGGGCCGCACGACGGGTCACGTCGCTGCCGAGGTCTTGCGTTGTGCCGGAGAGATGCGGAACGAGGCCACGCGCGAGGCCCGCAGACAACTTCTCGAGCGTGCGCTGGAGTCGCCTTCCCACGTCGTCCGCGACGGAGCCGTCGTCGGCCTTTCACGCTTGGCCGACCCGCTCGCGATCCCGGCGCTGGCCAAGGCCCGGGCGGCGCTTCCGGAGGAGACGGAGGACGCCGCACGGTTCCTGCTGCAGTTGATGAAACGTCTCGACATGTGCTTCCCGCTGGATGAGGAGCAGGCCGGTAAGCCGCCGGGGAGGTGGCTGGTCCCGGGGGCGCCGGATCCGGAAAGCAGGGTAATGACTCAGCATAGCACGCCCTGCCCCCCGCCGATCATGAGTACTCGGTGCCCGCCCAGCCGCCCGACGGGTCGGGCATTCAAGCGGGGAGCAGTTGCCTCACCCACGCCACTCTTTCGGCAGGGAGGGGCGGGACGAGCCGGGCCGGATCGTACCTGACACGGCGCCGATAGGGCCCGCTATCGTAGCAGCGGGTGAAGACGGCCCCCAAGTCCAACGGCACCTGGCCGTCACCCGGCAGCAGGGGAACGGCAAACTCGGGGAAGGCCTCCTCCAATTTCCAGGGGTAAATGAAGAACCGGCCCGGCTCGTCGAAACGATGCACGGAAACGTGGTAGTCGTACTGACCAGCCTTGTGGCGAAGCCTTTCCAGGGACATGGGAGTTGTGTGTTCGCCGCCACGGAGCAGATCGATTTCCACCAGGTGGACCGGGCTGCCCAGGACTTCTCGCTGCTTCTCCAGGTACAGGTCCCGGCCCTTTTCGCCAGGCGTCTTGTTGGCCAGGCTGAGAACCTCGATGACAGTCACGAGTCGCTCGCCCTCGTCGTCGGGGCGCGTGCGGATCTCCACTTCCATCTCCGTCCGCTCGTCGTCGGTCACCTCGAAGACCAGCGGCTGCGTTCGCGCCGCCACGGCAACGCCGCCGGTCTCGGGGCGGATGTCGTCGACGCCCTGGATGACGGTCGTATCCGGTTCGACGTACCGCGCCGACGTCTCGATCCATACCCGCTCGTTAATCTCGGCGAAGTAGGGCGCCGGCAGCCGCGTCTGGAGGGCTTCGCGGATGTAGGTGTGCATCGCTCCGTGCAAGCCCGGGAAGAAGTGGGGATGCTCAAGAAACGGGTCCATTCCTGGAAAGGGCGCGGGCATGGGACGATTTCCTCCTGGCGAAGATCTACGCTACGTATGCCTGATTATTGTAATCGCTCCGTCAACACCTTTCCAGCTTTACGCAACGAGGACTCTGCCGTCTTATCCGGTTGCCGGGGCGGGGAAGAGGCGGCTGGAAAGACAAGGCCGGGAAGCCCTCTGGGCTTCTTCCGCCCCACTTGTCAAACCGCCTGGAACCTGCCAAGAAGTGGGGTTGGGAAGGAAGGGCGCAGAACAGAAAGGGCGACGGACACCAAACCCAGGTGAGAAAGATCTGCGCAAGCTCGCGGCCCAGGTGGCGCGGCGAACCAAGAAGCCGCTGCTCAAGGCCGAGATCGCTTTGAAGGCCGGGCGAATCGTGGACCGGCACAAGATGGCCAAGCACTTCCAGTTGGCGATTGAGGATGGCGCGTTCTCTTGGGAACGCAAGCAGGCATCGATCGAGCGGGAGTTGCAACTGGACGGCATCTACGTGGTTCGCACCAGCGAGCCGAAGAACCGACTCTCGGCGGAGGACGCGGTGCGGGACTACAAACGGCTGGCCGAAGTGGAACAGGCGTTTCGCAGCCTCAAGAGCGCCGATCTGCGGGTACGTCCCATTCGTCATCGCCTCGCAGACCGCGTGCGTGCGCACCTGCTGTTGTGCATGCTGGCGTACTACGTGCAGTGGCATCTGAAGCGTGCTTGGGAACCGCTGTTGTTCGAAGAGGAGGACATGCAGACCATCCGCAAGCAGCGCGCTCCCGTCGCGTCCGCCGAGCCCTCGGCGGAAGTGCAAGCGAAGAAGGTCACGCACCAGACGGCCAAAGGACTGCCCGTGCAGAGCTTCACGACCCTGCTCCGCGAGTTAGGCAAGCGTTGCCGGAATACTTGCCTCATCGTTTCCGATCCCTCGGGCAACACATTCGACCAAGTTACCGACATGTCACCGCTCCAGGCGGAAGCCCTCCGCCTCTTGGACCTGTAGACAGAAATCGGAAGCACTCGCTATCCATAAAGTGTTATAACTATGGCTATTACGAATTAACAATGGATGGAACGTCGGCCTAAAGGCGGAACTCCAGCGCAGACAATGAACATCAATCTGCGTGAGACACTACACTAGGGCTTGCCGGCCGGGGGCGGCTCCGTCCCCAGTAAGAGCGGATCGGGCAGTGTGACCAACTCGTCGTTCGGCCCGACTTTGGCAGCCACCGCGCGGGGCGGCAGCGGCAAAGGCGACGCCGAAGGCGAAAGCACCTCGCGGCGCAACAGCACCATCCGCGGATAAACCGGGTACTGCCCCTTGGGCGTGGGGCAGTCGATGGCAAACCTAGCGGGCAGGTCCTTGGCTGTGAAGGTATTCTGCACACAGGTCACGTCGTCCGACCACTTGGCGCCGGCCTGGCGGCAATGCACTTGCCCTGCCGGCAGAGGTCGTCGAACGACAGGCTCCGCGAGCCCAGCCGGTAGGCGTAGGTCACGACCAGCCGGTTGTCGCCCAGGGCCTTGGGGTCCGCCACCGAGACGGTCACCGTATTCTTACCCGGCGAGAGGTACGGCAGCGCACCGGGATTGTTCTGCACGATCGCTTCCAGTTTGAGGCCCTTCAGGGCTTGCCGGAAGGTGATCTTGACGTCCGCGACGAGCTTGCCCTTGACGGCGTCGTCAAAGCCGTCTCGGCGATCGACTTCAGGCTGGAGCAGTCCGTGGCCTTGTCGGGCAAAACCTTGATCTGCCGGACCAGCGCCGGCGTGTCGGTCGTGACCGAGGGGCCAGCGGCAAGGACTACTGCCGGCCCCCAAGCAAGGACCGCAAGCACGACCAGGGCAACGGTCAGCAAACAATGGCACGATTTCTTCTTGGTGCGCGCACACATGGCAAGACTCTCCCAGGGTGTGAGCGTGGCTTGAATGTCGATGCCATTGTACACCAATTCCACGTCGCTTGCAGGCACTTGATGCTGTTGCCGGCGCGGCGTAAAGAGCCATGAGATGGTAACCGCATTGAGGGTTACAAGCACGGCGTTCGGAGTCCCGGCTTCAGCCGGAAATTACAAGGAGAGCCGTCTAAGCGCGGGGCTACGATCGCCCCCGGCTCAAACCTAAATGGACGCGATCGAGTGAGCGGCGTAATGCTCAACCAGTCGGCACAAGCGATGGGGCTTCATGCCCTCCAGGCGCGGCTGCAACACCTCGGCAAAGTCGGCCAGATCCTGGATGATCCCGCCACGATCAGGCAATTCACAGGCCGGGTCGATTGGAAAGGGGTAGACTCGCTGCCAGACGTGGGCCAAGCGCTCGTCCTTCGACTCCGCCAGAAGTGATTCGATCTTGGCGCGATAGGCTTTCCGGGCCGTAGTCCGCTCTGCGGAGGCATCCATGATTATTCTGGCACTTACCATTCTTGCGACCTTCGACTTGACTGCGACATTCATTCCGTTGCGCATCATTTATCCTGGAGCGGGAGGGGTTCCTGGTACGACCGTAAGAAAGGTTTCCGCCGAGGGCAAAGTCTTGCGCGAAAAGACAAAAAAAGACGAAGTATTACACGGCGAGAAAAATACTAACCCGAAGCGTAAGTACCTGTCCAGAAACAACTCCGCGTTTTGGACGCATCTGCCCTCACCCCGTGCCCCTCTCCCGTGTACGGGAGAGGGGAGTTGTTTCTGGACAGGTACTAAGCGAGGCATCCTCGCTGACGCTTCGGGTTGGTATGGGGACCTTTGATGCTGGGATAGTAACTACGGAACTTGCGACGAGTAGGCACCCCCTGCCGGGCCTGCTACAATAGTCGCTGCACGGGGAATAACGCAAGAGAGCATGTGGCAGCGACAATGAAAACACATACTATCGGCATTATTATGAACGGGGTTACGGGGCGGATGGGAACCAACCAGCACCTGGTCCGCTCCATCCTGGCGATCGGCAAACAAGGCGGGGTCAGATTGGCGGCGGACGAGACGATCGTGCCGGAGCCGATCCTTGTGGGCCGCAATCCCGACAAGCTGCGGGCTTTGGCCGAAGAGCATGGCGTGCGGAACTACACCACCGATCTCGACAGCGCCCTGGCCGACAACCGCTACGCGGTCTACTTCGACGCCACAACGACCGACCAGCGCGTGTCCGGAGTTCGGCGAGCGATTGCCGCGGGCAAGCATATCTATGCGGAAAAGCCCACTGCCACGAATCTGGCTGAGGCCTTGTCGCTGTACAGTGAGGCCCAAGCGGCGGGCGTGAAGAACGGCGTGGTGCAGGACAAGCTCTGGCTGCCGGGCCTGATGAAGCTCAAATACCTGATCGACCGCGGTTTCTTTGGCCGCATCCTTTCCGTCCGCGGTGAATTCGGCTACTGGGTTTTCGACGGTTTGGACCAGCCCTGCCAGCGACCAAGCTGGAACTACCGCAAGGAAGCCGGCGGCGGGATCATCATCGACATGTTCTGCCATTGGCGCTACGTGATCGACAACCTCTTCGGCGAGATCCAGTCGCTGGTGGCCCTGGGCGCGGTCCACGTCGACCGCCGCGCGGACGAGCGGGGGCAGCCCTACACAGCCACGGCCGACGATGCCGCCTACGCCATCTTCCAGTTGAAGGACGGCACGCCGCTGCAGTTCAATTCGTCGTGGTGCGTGCGGGTCCGTCGCGACGATCTCTTGACGCTGCAGGTGGACGGCACGCACGGCAGCGCGGTGGCCGGATTGCGCCGCTGCCGCGTCCAGCACCACAGCGTCACGCCTCGTCCGGTCTGGAACCCGGACGTCGATCAGGCCATCGATTTCTACGCCGGCTGGGAAGAGGTGCCGACGAACGTAGCCTACGACAATGCCTTCAAGGCCCAGTGGGAGTTGTTCCTGCGGCACGTGGCGTGTGACGCGCCCTTTCGCTGGACGTTGCTGGAAGGGGCCAAGGGCGTGCAGTTGGCCGAACTCGGCGTGCAGTCGTGGCAAGAGCGGCGCTGGCTGGACGTTCCTCCGCTGGAGTGATCTGCTAAACCAAGTGGTTTCGCACGGCCCACACGGCGGCCTGAGTGCGGTCCGAAAGGCCGATCTTCGAAAAAATGTGGTGGACGTGCTCCTTGATGGTCTCGGTGCTGACGTTCATGGCCGTGGCGATCTGCTTGTTCGTCAGGCCCTGGCTCACGTGCCGGAGTACCTCGTTTTCGCGTTCGCTCAAGCAGGCCTCGGGCGTTCCGGCCAGTCTTGTTCGCAGAGCTCGGCTGGCGCGGCGAAGTCCTTCGCGGTCCCAGATTGTTTCGCCCGCGACGGCGGCACGAATGGTGCTCAGCAGCTCGTCCCGGCTGCAACCCTTCAGCAGGTAGCCAGCCGCTCCCAGGGCGATGGCCCGGGCAATCGTGCCGGCGTTATCGAAGGCCGAGAAGAGCAGCACCGGCAGTCGCGGCTTGTCAAGCTTCAGCCGGCCAAGCACCGTCAGGCCGTCGCCGTCGGGCATACGGACGTCCAGCAGCACGAGATCGATTTCTCTCTCCTGGGCAAGTTGAATGGCCGCCTGGCCGGTCTTGGCTTCCGCCACCACCTGAATGTCTGTCCCTGCCAGGAGTGTCTTCAGACCACAAAGAACTATTTCGTGGTCGTCAGCGATAAGAACCCGGATTTTTTGTTCGATGGGCATGGCGAGGGGCCTCGATTTGGGAAAATACCGGTAAGAACGAGGGGAGTGAATCAACGCCTATTATGTGCAGATGCAACAAAGGATTGCAAGTGGCTTGCCCAGAAGCGCGGAAAACCGCTTTAGTAGTTGTATTCCAGCCGCAAGACGACGCCCTGGATGCCCACCTCGCCGGCCGATTGGCTGTTGTAGATGTCCGGATCGCTCATGCGGCCCACGTTCCACCAGTATTCTCCCGTGTATCCGCAGAGAAGGTCGAAATTGGGGTGGCATGGCGGCTTCCAATCGAGTCCCAGAAAGCCGCTGAGCATGGGCGATTGTTCCCAATTCGTGAAGTCGTCCGTAGTGCCTGACGTGGTGTCGAAAAATCTCTGATGAGACTTGCCAAAGAGTAGCCCGCCGTCCAATTTGCTGACGAATCCCAGGCCCCAGGCGTTCGTCCGGCTTCGCAGTTCCACACCGGCGTGCGGGCCGATTCCCCAGTAGTTGTCCGAAATGCTGAAGCGGGTACCGGCGGGGCCTGGCTCGTTGGCCGCCGAATCGAAGAGCAGATCCGCCGTGCGCAGACCGATCCGCCATTTCATCAGCCAATTCGGTCCCAGCGACATTTCGTTGGCGGCGTAGTCCACGTCGCCCGCGTTCAGGTCGAACTGACTTCTCAACGTGGCCGCAGCGGTGGGGCTGGCGGCTGAACCGGCCGGCAAGTTGCCCATCCCTTCCGTCAACAGGAAGCGATAGCTGACGTCGATTTCGCCGAACCCCGACGGCAGCCGATAGCCGGCTTCGAAGCGGGGCGAAGCGGTCCAATTCAAGGTGGCCATCGGCACGGGTACTCCGCGGACCGCAGTGGTTGTCGGATCGGTCTCTCCTATGCGATCCACGACATGAGTCCCCAGGATGTCCATTTCCACGTCGAAGAGCCAGCCGGGCTGCGGCAGGCAGGCGGGATCCAAGAGCGGGTCTTTCTCGAAGTAAGGACATTCCTCGTCACAGCACGCATACGCGGGCGCCGCGGGGGCCGGCCGGAAGAGCGTGTTGGGCTGGTCCGGCGGCCGAGGCAAACCGGGCAACGGATCGGGTTCCGTGGAACCTGCCAGACCAGGGACCACCTGACCGCGTTCGGCCAGGGGCGCCTGCGCTCTGGCTGAAACGGAAATTGCTACGCTGGAAGCGATCAATACGATGAAGGTATATGTCAATCGGACCATGATTCGCCTCTCAACCTCCCTGGCTGCCGGTCGACACTGCCGGAGCATTTGGAATTGGACGCTGGACGGGTTCAGGCGCGGGGAAAGACTTCGGTGCGGGGATTGTGCTTCCAGGGCCGGGGGGAACAACTACTCCCGCAGCAAGCGGCGAGGCATAGGGATGACAACAAGGCAACGGCCCCAACTGTTCCAGATCGGGCAACGCCGGCACGGCTTGGGGCCGGGCATATTCGAACAAGTCGTCGGTCTGAATGAGGTCCGCCACGCTTGTCACCGAGGTCCAGACCTGTCCCAGGGTCTGCAAGTAGGTCGTGACGTCGGCGGCCAGCGTTTGCTGGGCGCTGACCACGTCGCCGAAGGCCGCATTGGGGTCGATCTGACGGCGATCGTAGGCGCCGCGATAAGCCCGCACCTGATCGGGCAGGATGTAGCGGCGATAATACTCCAACGCCTCCAGGTTGTTCTTGTAGTTCATGTAGGCCGCGGCCAACGTGTTGGTGAGATTCATCTCCACGCGGTGCGGTTCCTCCTGTGCCCGGATCAGGGCGCCCTCGGCGGCTATGATCGCCCCCTTGTTGCGGTCCCAAACGGCAAGTGGGATGCCGACACTCAAGGTAGGAGAGGTCTGGTGCGGAAAATCAGAGTAATCCCGGAGCACGGCCATATTGAAGTCGACGTCGGGAACGGGCGTGATCTGGGCCAATTTCAAGTTGTAGCGGGCCGCCTCAATCCCGTTCCAGGCAGTGCGCACGTCCGTGTGGTTGCGAAGGACGTAGGCCAGGATGGCGTCATAATCGTAGTAGGGGATGGTCGAATCGACGCGCCCGCCGACTTCCGAGAGCGGCAACTGCCGCACGTTGAGTGTGGATACGAGTTGCTTCCAGGAATAGATATAGGTCTGGATCGACTGCCGGTAGGCCAGCCGCGCGGCGAAGGCCTGTGCCCGCAGGGCCGCCGGCTCATAAGGGGCGGCAAACCCGCCCGCCAGCAAAGTGGCCTGCAGGCGGTAGACTTCGTCGGTAAAGTGGGCCAGAGCCCTGTTAACCCGCACTGTTTCCTTGGCCACCAGTACGGCGAAGTAGGCGTTGCGGACCTGGGTGGAAAGATCGCTGCGGGCCCTGCGCAGGGCCAACTCGGCATTGTGCAGGGCCATCTCGGCCGCGGCGGTTTGCAGGCGGAGCTTTCCGCCGGTCTTGATGGTCTGGTCTAGGCCAACACCGTCGGCCCCCGGCGTGTTGCCGCTGCTGGAGGGCTGGAATTGGTAGCTGAGCGTCGGATTAGGATAGGCGCCGGCCTGCATCATATTGCCGCGGGCCGTCTCTACGTCGGCAGCGGCTTGCTTGAGCTGAGGGCTGTTGACCGCGGCAATGTGCTGGAGGTCGCACAACATGAAGGGCCTGCCATCAGGTCCCGGCAGGGGCATCGGCTCCGCCACCAGCGGCGGCAAGGCGGGGAACAACAATTCGATTTCGCGCTGCTTGGTCGCGGGGTCTTTCGAGAGTTCAAGTCGCCGGGCTTCCGAACCCGGGATCTCGGCGGGAATGTTGAGGTCCAGTCGCGGCCGCTCAGCCGGCAGTGGCGCCGGCTGCTGGTTGGCCGGCGGTTGGTCTGCCGCCAACAGGTTGGGCGCCGGCTCGCCTTGCAACCAAGCAACGGTCCGCACGTCCGTCCCCGTGGCGGGCGCCACGCTAGCGCCGTCATGCGGAGCTGGCGTGGCGGGCGCAGGTTGCGGTGCGATAGGCCCAGGCATAGCCGCCGTCACAGGCTGTAGATCGTAGGGACGAGAAGTCTGCTCGCCAACCGATTGATCGACTCGGGATTGGGTGTCGTAGGCACACCCGCTCAGGAGCAGAATCGCGGCGATCGTGAAATGCTTGCAGCGTGCCATGCCAACAACACCTTTGACCGCAACTGCGGATTACGTTGTTTTCCATCGTGCCGTATTTTGCATAAAGTCGTCCAAGGTTGCCCAAGTTATCCTTGCACGAGGAATCGATGGTACAGCCCATAACGGTTGTTTCGGCTATAGCGACGGCCGTCTTCCAAAAAACAGGCACCGCCGGCATTTGCGGCATAATCAGTACACGTGGACAATCCACTCAATGCGCCAGGCTGCTGGAACCGGCCAGTGGTTCGCGATGGCCGTAGAAGCTGTAGAGCACCGGAGCAAGGTACCGGGTCAACAGCAACATCGCGGCCATCCCGCCCACCACGACGATGGCAAGGGGCCGCTGGGTCTGTGAACCGATTTGCGTGGAAAGGGCCGCCGGCAACAATCCGCACAAGGCCGTCAAGTCGGTCATCATTACCGCACGGACTCGCTTAGCGGCGCCCTCGATGATCGCCCGCTCCAGAGGTTCTCCCTGCGCACGAAGCTGGTTGAAATAGGAGATCAACAACAGCCCGTCCATAACGGAAACGCCGAAGAGCGAGATGAAGCCGACCGCCGCCGAGATGCTGAACGTGGTGGCGGTAAGATACAAGGCCCAAATGCCGCCTATCGATGCGGCCAGGACGTTGCCCAGCACGACCACGGCGTCCAGCCAGGACCGCAACGCCAGGAACAGGAGAACAAAGATCAGGCCCAGCGAGAGCGGAACGATCCACTTCAACCGCCCCATGGTGACCTGCATTTCCTCGAATTCGCCCGACCACACGGCAGAATAAGGGGCCTGGAAGAGGTGCTGTGTTTCCTTCCTCGCTTGGGCCACGGCGCTGGCCAAGTCGTTGCCGCGGACGCTGAACTTCACCGCGATCAGGCGTTTTTGCTCCTCGCGGTAGATCACCGCCGCGCCGGGCCGCTCGAACTTGCCGTCAGGGTCCACGGCGCCGTCCTCGCCCTCGGGACTCACCACGTCGCGCAAGCGCAATCGCGGGGTGTTGCTCAGCGGATTGGCCGTGGCCGCCAGGCTGCCGCCGACCGCGGGCGGGGCCTGCCCCGTCCCGGTTGCCGACGGAGTAAAGCCCGGACCCTGCGGCTGGATCACCTGGTTGTTGCCCACGTCGACGGGGATGTTGAGGATCGAGGTCTCGCTCTCGCGCAACTTCTCCGGCCAGCGAATGCATACATCGAAGAACTTTTCACCCTCGATCATCTCGGTGATGGCCTTGCCGCCCAGGGCGCTGGCCACTACGTTGTTCACGTCGGCCACCTGCAGGCCCCAGCGTTGGCACTTGACGGGGTCCACGCGGAACGCCAAGTGCGACTGCCCCAGGACGTTGAAAACCCCTACGTCCTCCAGTCCGGGTACGTTCACCATGATCTTCTTGGCCTCGCCAGCAAGTTCCTGGAGCTTCTTCAGATCGGGACCGATGATCTTCAACGAGTTATCGCCCTTGACCCCGGAGAGCGATTCCATCACGTTGTCGCGAATGTTCTGCGAGAAATTCCAGGTGATGCCGGGGAGCTTTCGCTCCAACTCGTCATCCATCTGCTTGACCAGTTCGTCCTTGGTGCGGGGCCGCCATGCGCCCAGCAGCCACCGCCGCCAGCCCTCCCGCTGGACGACGGCCGGCCATTGCTTTTGCGGCCGCAAGGGCACGAAGAACTCGGAATTGTAGTAGCCGTCGGTGTCGGTAGCGTCGTCGGTCCGTCCGATCTGGTTGACGACATCCACGACCTCGGGGTACGAGGCCATGATCGTGCGGGCCTCTTGGGAGATTTCCGCCTGTCGCGCAAGGCTGATGTTCAAGGCGGCCGTATCGCGGATCCAGAGGTTGCCCTCCTCCAGTTGCGGCATGAACTCGCTGCCCAATTGGGGCACCAAGAAGGCGGTGCCACCGATCAGCACCGTGAAGAACAGCACGGTGAGCCAGCGGTGCTGCAGGCAGCGGTCGAGTTGTCGGAGATAACTGGTCTTGATGAAGCGGACCACAAAATTGTCCGGCGTGGGCTTGAGGTTCGTGAAGCACAGCAGGCACAGCACCGGCGTCAACATTACTGCCAGCACCAGGGCTCCGCCCAGGGCCGAGGCATAGGTCTGGGCCATGGGGCCGAACAGAGCACCTGCCGGACCTTCCATCGTGAACAGGGGAATGAACGCACAGACCATGATCAGCGTCGAGAACAGCAGGGCGTGGTCGATCTCGCTGGCCGCGCGGAAGATGCGGGTCTTCAGCGGGATGTCGGGGGCCGCCTCGCTGGCCAGGTGGCGATAGATGTTCTCGGCGATGATCACCGAGGAATCGACGATGATGCCAAAGTCCACTGCGCCGATCGAGAGCAGGTTCGCCGACTTGCCGCGGAAGTAAAGCATGGAAAAGGCGAACAGCAACGCCAGGGGAATGTTGATCGCCACGATCAACGCGGTCTTCACGTTGTTCAAGAACGTCAAGAGGACAACGGAGACCAGGCCGACGCCGATCGCCAGGTTCTCGACCACGGTGTCCGTGGTGACGTCGGTCAGTTCCCGGCGGTTGTAATAGGGCACGATTTCCACGCCCGGCAGCATCCGCCCAGAGGCCGGGTCGTTGAGTTCCTTGACCTTGGCTTCCACATCCGTCAGGCAAGGCAAGGTATCCTCGCCCTTGCGCAGCAGAACGATGCACCCCACCTGGTCGGGATCGTCGTGGCCCACGCCCTTGTGCCTGACGCCATCCGCGTCGACGCGATCGCTGAGACTCAGGGAATGATTGTCTTGAAAACTGGATTCGTAGCCGTCCTTCACCTTGAAGTGCGCCATCTTGCCCAAGCGGGTCTGGTTGCGGACGACGACGCCCTGTCGGCCCACGCGCTCGTCGGGGGCCAACCGACCGCCCTCGACCACGTCTTCCACGCGCACCGGCTGGTTGTTGACCGAAGTGATCACCAGCGCGCGGATGTCGCGGATGCGGCGTTCCTCCTCGGCCCGCAGCACGGCGGCGGCACGCACGGCAGCCTTCTGTGTGATCGCGCGAACCCGCTCACGCTCGGCGTCGCTCAGAGGCGGCGTCGCTTCCCGTCGCGCCAAACCCGTACTCAGGCGTTCCCGTACTTGCCGCACGTTTTGCAGCAGATCTCGCTCCTTGGCAGTCAAGTCCGCCTCGCGCAGCGGCGGATCGGACTCGCTGCCCGCCAGGACAGCCCGCAGTCGCTCGATGGTACGCACGAAACCGCGCTCCTGGTCAGTCAAGGGCGGATCCGTTTTGTGCTTCTCCAAGGCGGCCGAGACGCGCTCCTTCACCTTCTCGGACGCCGTGTTGCCGAGGACGGCTTCCAGCAAGACGTCGTCGGTTAGCATGCGGTTTTCCATCCCTAACGCCTTGCGCACGGGGTCTTCGCCACCGCCGAACAAGCCGACGCTGCGGACGGTGAGCGCCACGGGGCCTTGATTCATGTAGTCGCCGCCCACCGTGGCGTTGCTGTTGCTCAGCACGTTCTGCAACTGGGCCAGGGTGATGCCGTAGCGCCGCATGTGGTCAGGCCAGGGCTGGACCTCGTAGCGGCGGATGGTCCCGCCCCAACTGGTGATGTCCACCACGCGCGGGACGGTGCGGAATTCCCGTTCCAACACCCAATCTTGCAAGGCCTTGAGATCGTTGAGGGTATAGATGTTGTTGCCGAAGGCGTCCTTGGGCGCCCGCAGCCAGTAGCGGAAGATCTCCCCCGTGGGCGACTCCGGCGAGATCTTCGGCGTCACCCCCTGCGGTAGAGGCTGCGTCGATTGCAGGCGATTGAGCACCTCTTGACGCGCGTCCTTGTACTCGGTGCCGTAATCGAAGAGCATCTTGATGTCGCTCAGGCCGAACACGGTCTTGGTGTTCATGATCCGCAAGCCGGGCATGCCGGCCAGCGTCACTTCCAAGGGAATGGTGACCTGGCGTTCCACCTCCTCGGCGGACGCGCCCGAGAACTGCGCGACGACCTCTACTGTGGGCGGGGCCGGGTCCGGATAGGCCTCGACATTGATGTGCATGAACGAGTAGACCCCGATGCTGGCCAGCGCCACGGCCAGCATGAGGACTATCAATACATTATCCAACGACCATTGGATGAGCTTGCGAATCATTCGCCTTTCCCCTCCGATTGCTTGTTCTCCAGGGCGGTCTTGAGTTCCAACGCGCCGGCCGTGAGAACGCGATCCCCCACGTGCAACGCTTCCGTCGGCAGGGCTGCTTGCCCACCGTCTCTCGCCGCCCGCTCGTCAGTTTTCCTGGTCGCGAGCACACTGCGGACATACGCCGTATCCTTGAAGCGGTTGGTCACTTCCACCCGGCGCATGGTGTAGATGGGTTCTTTGGCATCGCTTTGCACGAAAACGATCGAGTCCTTGCCGTCTTCCACCAGGGCATCGATCGGCACTTCCACGACGTCCTTGGGAGGCAACAGTTGCACGGTGGCGGCGGCGAACTGCCCGGCGCGCAACAACCCGTCCGGATTGGGAATGTGGCCGCGGACCACGGCCGTGTGCTGGTTGGGGTCGATCAGGTAGCCGATGTCGTCGACAAGACCGCCAATCGTTCTGGTTCCCACCGTTACGGTCCACTCCATATGATTCCGCGTCCGTTCCTTCAATTCCTGCAGGGCCGGCAAGTCGTCTTCGGGCACGGAGGCCAGCACGATCAGCGGATTGACCTTGGCGATCTGAAAGAGGTTGGTCGTGTTGTCGACGACGGTTTCGTGGAGGGCCACGTTCTGCTCGATGATGAAGCCGTCGACCGGTGCTTTCAATTCCACGCGGGCCCACTGTTTCAAGCGATCCTTCTCCTTGGCGCGACGGTCCTTGTCGCTGGTGTAGTTCTTCACCTCGTCGCGGACGACCTGAATCTCCTCCTCCGGGATGGCCCAAGTCTTGAGCGTGTTCTCGGCCCGGCTGACGGCGTTGATATCGGCTTGCACGTTGCGCTTGGCATTGAGCAGGAAGACTTCCGGCACGGCGTCCGAATGGGCCTCGGCCCGCTTGAGCACCTCTTGGTCGAGCCGCAACTGCGAGAGGGCGTCGAAAAGGTCGTTCTTCTTGTTGCCCAGGTCGACGCTGAAGAGCACCGCCAACAGGTCTCCCTTCTTCACCGGGTCGCCGGCCTGCAAGTCGCGGCGCGAGGGCGGGACAATCCCAGGCGACGCGTGCGGGTCATCGATTTTGCCGATCTCCATTACCTCGGCCGGCGCAAAGCGGACGCGGACGCGAATCAAGTGCGCCGGATCGAGGGCCGTCGAGCCGGGCATCATTAGGGTCAGTTTGCGTGTCGGCAGCTCGGCGACCGCGATTTGATCGACGTCGCCCTTGCGAATGCCCAGCGCCCGCCGCACCTCTTCCGGCACCAGTAGGCTGTTCGGTTTATCCGTCACCAATTGGACGCCCAGCTCTTCTTTGGCGGGCCCGCCTGCTTTCTCGGCGTCAGTTTGTGTGGCGGGCAACTTGCGCGTTTCGTAGGCCCACGCCAAAGCGATCAGCAGCGCCAAGCTGGGCAGCAGGATTTTCGCTATCTTTCGTAATCGCGGCCAGGAGACAGGTACCAAACTTGGCTTGTGAAACTGCGCAGCTCGCCGAACCGTTCGGGCAGCGACCGGGGGGGTCGGCCGTGAGGCTGGATCGGCACTGTTTGCGCCCTTCGGGCGGTCCTCAAAAAATTGCGTGGGCATGGCGGCCTCTCGATCGATTTAGTGGTTGCGGCGCGAGGATTTCTCGACTGGATATGTCCCGCTGCACTTTGCAGCGAGCACCGAGCCAAATGCGGTTTCTGCGCTAACACAGGGCCGAACTTGCTGCCGTAAAATGGGCAGCAAGACCGGTTCGACGGGCGTCGCGAAGAAATTATACCAGTGAATCCGGCCGCTCGTTCGCGTGGGAGTGTTGTTTTTCTGTAACGTGCCGGATTTTCGCGGACGCAAATGCCGAATATGGAGATTAGGCTCGTAGCACACTGACGCCGGTCGACAATTCTCGCACCGCGACTTGCGGCCCGGCAATTGTGGGATAGACTTAAAGATGGTTCGGGCCCGGCAGCGGAAAACGAGAACTATCGACAATTCATGCCCATCATTACCCTCACCACTGACTTTGGCGTGGGCAGTCCTCAAGTGGCTGCGATGAAAGGCGTCATTTTCTCGATCGACCCGGGAGCGACGATCGTCGATATCTCGCACATCCTCTCGTTCCAGGATATAACCGGCGGGGCCCAGGTGCTGGAAGACGCTACACCCTGGTTCCCGGCCGATACCATCCACGTGGCCGTGGTCAACCCGGGGGTCGGCGCCGCGCGGCCTATCCTCTACGCCCGCATCGGCTCTCAGCAATACATCGCGCCAGACAACGGACTGCTGGGGCGATTGATGTCCGGCACGGGGCCGTCGATGGTCTTGCGCCTGACCGAGCGCGAGTACTGGCTGCCGGACGTTTCGCGCAAGTTCCAGGGACGGGACATCATGGCCCCCGTCGCCGTCCGCTTGAGCCTGGGGCTTGATCCCCGCAAGCTTGGCCCCGTCGCAGCGCCGCTCGATCAGCCCGACGGCAAAAAGCAGATCCGCGGCGAGGTCATGTCGATCGATTCGTTCGGCAACCTGATCACGAATATCCTGTATAGCGACCTGGCGGGCAAGCCCACCGACAGCCGGGCTTGCGTTGCCTGCGGCATCTATGAAACGTTCGGCATCTACGAGAGCTACGGCGGGCATGATCCGGGGATGCTCGTGGCCTTGATTGGATCCTCCTTTCGCCTGGAACTGGCGGTTGTCGGCGACAACGCCGCCGAACGCACGGGGGTTTCCATCGGCACGCCCGTGGTCCTGGCCTGGGACCGAAACAACGGCGGATAGCCTCTCAGAGGCTATGCGGACCGTTTCTGGCCAAGCTGGCGCACGGTACGGAGCCGGCAAACAACGGCGCGAATGGAATCTTGTACGAATCATCGAAATTTGTGCAAACCATATGCCAGTAAATGTTTGCGGTCGAAATCTGGGCGGTGGGCTAATGGCAATTGGCAGAAGGACTTGCTCGGCAAGGGTTTGCAGAGAGCACTTCAAAAAAGAAAAGGCAGGCAGCGATGACTGATCGCTCCTGCCACTGTGCAATTTTTGCCCAGCACGCCCAACTTCTGGCGGCCGTAACCGGGTTACTGCGGAGGGAAGAAATGCCGAAAATGCCCGATCGCTGGAGTCCCGCCTTTAGGCCGTGTTTTCACGCATGCCGGCTGAAGCCGGGACTCCAACTCGCTCATTTCTTCCGAACGCTCTTACTTGCCGCCCTCCGCTGTCTTCTGGTAGCGGTCCAGCAGGGCAAGATTGACTTCCAACACGTTCACCAACCGCACGCCGACTAGGCCGCCCAGCGGCGCATGGCTCTTATCGTGCAGCAACTGTTCGATCTCGTCATGGACTTTCTTCTCGTCGCTCGTTCCGCTCTTCTTGGCCCAAGCGGCGGCAACGCGATTATCGAGTTGCCAGAGCGCGTTTTTCAGCGTGATGTCCGGATCAAGCCCCGAACCGGACGACATCACCATGTCGGCGGGCACGCGCTGTAGGTCCACGTCTGCATGCTCCTGCAGCCACATGTCGAAGAACAACGACTGAATGTCGCTGCCTTCCTTGACGGGCCCGATGGTCTTTGCGGTCTTTCCGTCCTTTTCAAATTCCGCGACACCGGGAAAAGTGCCCGGATGGTCTTTCGAGAAATCGGTGAAGAAGCCCCCCGCAAGATCTGCCGCAAGGTCCTCTGGCTTGGGGTCGGAACCGTTATTCGCGTCTTTCAATTTGGCAACCGACTTGGCCACGTCGTCCGGGTGTTTTGCTTCCCAGGCGGCCACATAGGCGGCTTGCAGCTTATCGGCCTTGACCCAGTCGTGGAGCCAGGGCCCGGGGACGCCCGAATGCAGCGATGCCCATTGGGCCACGATCCCCGGTTTTCCGTCGAACTGGTCCTTCTGGAACCAGCTTTCGACATCCGCAGCGGCAAGCTGCCCCTGCTTGGGGCCGCTCGCGTATTTCACGATCGGGCCGAGCTGCCGTGCCACGCGGTCGCGGAGCAGGTAATTGTCGCCCGCGTAGTTCGACGCGCCGGAGGCGGCCGCGTTGTACGATGCCGCCGACGGACGCGGTTGGAAATACTCGTCCCGCGTAAAGGGCTGGGCGATGAGCTGCGAGCCGACCGCATTGCCTTTCGCATCCGTCAACAGGCTTCCCTGGGCCTTGTCATGGAAAAACGTCTGTCCGATTCCCAAGACGACCAACGGATAGAGCACCGAGCACAGTAACACGCTGAGTGCCAACAGCCAGAGGTTCGCACGTAAATGAGTAGTCATTTCTCGACTCCTGAGTTTTTGAGAACTGTAGGGAACGCCCTCTGTGGCGTTTCGAGCGGAAGAACGCATTCGACTCCTTCGTGGAACGCCACGGAGGGCGTTCCCTACAGTGTTCCGGGTAAGTTAAACCAAATGCAGGGCAACCAGGATCAGGTCGATCAACTTGATGCCCACGAACGGCGCGATCACGCCGCCCAGCCCCCAGACCAGCAGATTGCGGCGGAGCAAGGCATCCGCTCCCACGGGACGATACTTGACTCCCTTCAGGGCAATGGGGATCAACAACGGGATAATGATCGCGTTGAAGATCACCGCCGAAAGGATTGCCGAGGTGGCCGAGTGCAACCCCATGATGTCCAGCGGCTTGAGCCACGGTAGCGTTGCGGCAAACAGCGCGGGGATGATGGCAAAATACTTTGCCAGGTCGTTGGCGATGGAAAACGTGGTCAGCGCCCCGCGGGTCATGAGCAGTTGTTTGCCGATCTCGACGACTTCGATCAACTTGGTGGGATCGCTGTCGAGATCGACCATGTTGCCCGCCTCCTTGGCGGCTTGAGTGCCCGAGTTCATGGCTACACCCACGTCGGCCTGCGCCAGGGCGGGGGCGTCGTTGGTGCCGTCGCCCATCATCGCCACCAGCTTGCCGCCGTTCTGCTCCTTGCGGATGTAGGCCAGTTTGGCCTCGGGCGTGGCTTCGGCGATGAAGTCGTCGACGCCGGCCTGTTGGGCAATGGCCTTGGCCGTGAGCGGGTTGTCGCCCGTGACCATCACCGTCCGCAGGCCCATCCGCCGCAGTCGCTCGAAGCGTTCGGCAATTCCCGGCTTGAGGATGTCTTCCAAGACCACCATGCCGGCAACCCGGCCGCCCTCGCTGACCAGCAGCGGCGTGGCCCCTTTGGTCGCCACCTGGGCAACGGCGCTATCGGCCGAGGCCGGCGCGGTTCCCTTCTGCTGCTTGACATGGCGGACGATCGCGTCCGGCGATCCTTTGCGGATTTGCTGGCCGTTGAGCAAGTCGACGCCGCTCATCCGCGTTTGGGCCGTGAAAGGAACAAAACGCGAACCGGCCGGAACCGGCACGTCGGCACTGCCGCCATGCACCTTCTGCCCGGCAGTACCCGAACCGCCGAACTGGTGGAACAATTCCACGATGCTCTTGCCCTCGGGCGTTTGATCGGCGGCCGAGGCCTGGGCCGCCAGGCGGGCAACGTCGGCGGCCGAAAAACCGTCGAAGGGCACGAACTGCGTTGCCCGGCGGTTGCCGATGGTGATGGTTCCTGTCTTGTCCAGGAGCAGCGTATCGACGTCACCCGCGACTTCCACCGCCTTGCCGCTCTTGGCCATGATGTTGGCCCGCAAGGCGCGGTCCATGCCGGCGATGCCGATGGCCGCCAAAAGGGCGCCGATGGTCGTGGGGATCAGACACACCAGCAGGGCCACCAAGGTCGGCACGTCGGTGCCGAGGCTCAAGAGCCGCTCGCCGGCGCCGGCATAGTCTTTCATGTACAACTCGACATTGTAGGCGAACGGCCAGAGTGTGGCCGTCACGATCAGGAAGATCAGCGTGAAAGCCGCCAACACGATGGAAAGGGCGATCTCGTTGGGCGTCCGCTGGCGGATGGCCCCTTCGACCAGGGCGATCATGCGGTCGAGGAAGGAACCGCCAGGCGGGGCCGTAATCTCGACGACGATGCGGTCCGAAAGGACGCGCGTTCCGCCCGTGACGCCGGAGCGGTCCCCGCCAGCCTCGCGGATCACGGAAGCCGACTCGCCGGTGATCGCCGACTCGTCGATGGAGGCCACGCCATCGAGGATTTCGCCGTCGCCGGGAATCACCTCGCCGGCAACCACTTCCACGTGGTCTCCCGCGCGGAGCGCGGTGGAAACCGTCTGCTCGACCGTCCCGTCCGCACGGAAACGACGGGCCGGCGTGGCCCGCCGCGTCTTCCGCAGGGCGTCGGCCTGGGCCTTGCCGCGGGCCTCGGCGATGGCCGAGGCGAAGTTCGCGAACAACAGTGTCGCCACCAGCCAGAAATCCAGGGCCAACAGATAGCTGAGCCCTGCCGCGCTCTGGTAGCCCAGGAGGTTGGCGATCGTATAGATGATCGTCAACACCGTTCCCACTTCGACCACGAACATCACCGGGTTCTTCCACTGGATGTCGGGGCGGAGCATGACGAACGACTGCCGGAAGGCGGTCTTGACCAACTCGGGGTCGAAGACGCCCGCTTTGCGACTGTGCCGCCGCGCCAGTTTGAGTTCGTCCAGCGCAGGGGCCTGCGCGGTCGGTTCTTGCATGAGCGTACTGGACATATTCTCGTTCCTTTTCTCAGGATCATGTTCTGTAATCATTTCCTCATGTGTCTTCATGGCTTAACCTCCAAAGGGCAGCGGCCCGAAATGCTCGGCAATCGGCCCGAGCGCGGCCACCGGCAGGAAGAGCAACGCCCCCACGAGCAGGATCGTGCCCAGCAGGACGAAACCGAAAGTGAGCGAATCGGTCCGCAAAGTGCCCACGGTAATGGGTGTAGGTCGCTTGGCCGCCAGACTCCCCGCCAAGGCGATAGGAGCGAGGATCGGTATGAATCGGCTGAACAGCATCACCAGGCCCGTGGCGATGTCCAGCGGCCGGCTTTCCGGCGCCGGTGGCGAGGGATTGTCGTCGGGATTGTTGAAGCCCCAAGTGTCGCCCAGGCCTTCGAAGCCGGAGCCGTTGTTGGCCGAGCACGAAGTGAATTGATAAAGAACCTGGGAGAACCCGTGGGCCCCCGGATTGCTCTCCGCCTTGATACCCCAGTCGGTGGCCGCAAACAGGCCAGCCGGGCCCAAGATCATCAAGGGATGGATCAACAAGGCCAGGGCCGCCAGTTTCATCTCCCGCGCCTCGACCTTCTTGCCCATGTATTCCGGCGTCCGGCCGACCATCAGCCCCGCGAGGAAGACGCCAATGACGAGGTAGATCAGCAGGTTGATGAGTCCCACGCCGACCCCGCCCCAGATGCAGTTGAGCCACATGCCGGTCAGCGGGACCAGCCCGGCCAGCGGATTGAGGCTGTCATGCATGCAGTTCACCGAGCCGTTGGAAGTGTTCGTCGTCAAGGCCGCCCAGGTGGCGCCCGCCGCCGTCCCGAAACGGAGCTCCTTGCCCTCCAGGTTGCCTAGCGACTGGTCTACGGGAAGGCCGGCAACCGCCGGGACCGCCAAATCGTTCGGCGCCGCCTGGTTGGCGCCGGAGGCGCCGGGCAAGGTGTAGGTCCGCGCGGCATGCGCGGTCAGGGCGGGATTCGGCTTGAGCGTGTCGTACCAAATCGCCCAGGCAACGGTCCCCACGGAAAGTACGAGCATCACGCCGAAAATCACGGCCGCGTCGCGGTAACGCTTGAGCATCTTGCCGAACATCACCAGCGTCGCCACGGGCAGCAGGAAGATTCCGATACAGCACAGAAGATTGCTGAACTCATTGGGGTTCTCGAACGGATGGGCGCTGTTGACGCCGAAGAAGCCGCCTCCATTGGTGCCGAATTGTTTGACCGCAACGATGGCGGCCACGGGGCCGCGGGCAATCTGTTGGACCAAGGTGGGTTGGCCATTACTGTCGGTCCCCATGGCCCCCGGCTCGAGCGTGGTCGCCTGGGCGTTGCCATCCAGCGTCATGGGCACGCCGCTGGCCACGAGCAGTACCGCAACAAGCAGGCAAAGCGGAATGAAAACGTAGGCCGTCCCCCGCCACAGGTCGACGTAGAAATTGCCCATGTGCTTGTCGCCGCGCAGGCCGCGAATGATCGCCAACAGGGCCGCCATGCCGATCATCGGCGATAGCGCCTGCTTCCAGCAGATGAAGAATATCTGGCTGAAGTACGACAGGTGGACCTCGCCCGAGTAGTCCTGGAGATTGGTATTCGTCAAGAACGAGCAGACCGTGTTGAAGATCGTGGTCGGCGCGAGCATTTTCTTGCCGTCCGGGTTCAGCGGCAGGTAGGGTTGCAGGGTCAGTATCGCAAAGCCTACGACAAACGTCAGTAGGTTGAAAACCATGAAGGCCAGCGCATACTGTTTCCAGTTTTGTGCGCCGGTATCCAGTCGCGACTCGATCCATCGCAGCCATTTGGGCACGCGGAGACCGCCGTCGAACACGCGGGCCATGTAGAGGCCGATGGGGACCGCTAGCACGAACGTCGCGCCATAGACTAGAAGTGGAAGAAACCAAATGTGAGGATGAAACATCGTTATGTGCCTTTCACGATAAAAGACGGCTTAGAACCATTCCGGCCGCACCAGCGCGGCGAACAGATAAACCAATAGCAGTGCCGTAACTACGGCAGTCAGCCAGGTCAGAGCAACCATTTCACGTTTCCTTTCATACCTTGTCACACAGCGGCACGAAGGCGAACAGCAAGCCGAATGCCGCCAGCCCTAATAGCATCATGGCCGGTAACCAAACCCAAAGGTCCATAGCTTCCACAGCTCTTACTCCTTATCAAGTGAACACATGGCGTGTCCTCGCTTCCCAGGCGTCCTAGAAAGCCGCCCGGGTCTTCGCCTCACGCATTCGGTCTTGGCTCGACTCGCAACGGCACTGTATCTGCATTCTTCCTGGAAGCATGCGGCGTGCCGGAGTCGAGCCGGAATTCATAAGGGATTACGTCGGCGGGGTTTACAAAAAATGCCCTGCAGGCGACATGGTCCCGCGGCATCGCAAATTGCACGCTGAATCAGGCAGATTGCAAGACGCACGATTCAGCCGCGCGCTGCCCGTGATAAGAATGGCGAAAACCTCCCGGGCTTGCCGCTCAATGGATTGCTTCACACCAGGCAGGAATATCGATCATGAATACACTGCTGATGGATGACACTTCGCTTGTGGCGCCCAGCCCGCCGGCCGACGAAGCCCGCAAGAGTGCCCAATCTTTGAACCAAGTCGGCCAATCGCAGGAGCAGGTGGACTGGGCCGTGTCTGAAGTGGAACTGCAGACCCGCGAGCCCATAATGCGCCAGGCCTTGGATGTGGCCTTCAAGACCGCGGCTAGCGAGGCCACCATCCTGCTCCGCGGCGAAAGCGGCGTGGGCAAGGCCGTGTTGGCCGCGGCGGTCCATGCCCGCAGTCCGCGTGCCGCCCGGCAACTGGTCACGGTTCATTGTCCGGGCCTTTCCGCTGAACTCCTGGAGAGCGAACTATTCGGATACGTGCATGGCGGCTCCAACGGCGCCCAGCGAGACACGATGGGAAAGGTGGCCTTTGCGGAGGGCGGCACCCTTTTCCTCAACGAAATAGGCGATTTGCCGCTGGGCTTGCAGCCGAAACTCGTGCGCTTGCTGCAACAGCGGTGCTACGAGCAAGTGGGTGAATCGCAGACGCGGGCGGCCAACGTTCGCATCGTCACCGCCACCAACCGCAACCTGGAGGCCGAACTGGCCGCCGGCAGCTTCCTTGAGGACCTCTACTACCAGTTGAACGTCATCGAAGTGACCGTGCCGTCGTTGCGCGACCGGCCAGCCGACATCCTGCCCTTGGCCGAGCACTTGCTGCGGTTCTACGCCCAACAGGACGGCAAAGCCATAACCGGGTTTGCCGAGTCGGTGCGCGATGCCCTCCTGCGCTATGCCTGGCCGGGCAACATCCGCGAGCTGCGCAATGCCATCGAGCGGGGAGTCATTCTCGCCGCCGGTCCGGTGGTTACGCTGGCCGATCTACCCTCGCAGATCGGTCACCCACATTCCGCGGGCGTTGGCAGTGGGGACAGGCTGGAAATCGCGGGCGAAGCGGCAACACTCGAACAGATGGAGGCCGAGTACATCCGCCACATCCTGGCCTCCACGGCTTCGATTGGGGAAGCAGCGACAAAGCTGGGAATCAACCCGAGCACGCTGTATCGGAAGCGGAAGAAGTACGGGATCTCAAGTGAGGGATAGGATGCCGGCCGTTGGAGGGACTACCCTTGCTACTGTGGCATGCCAAGAATCTGCCACGCATCACCTCATCTTGCCAATACTAGATGCATTCCTGTTTCGACTCCTCTTCCACACGACCGCAGCGACGCCGCCCCAGGTCTCGCCGATCCCGGCGATCGGCCCGGACTTCACAATAGGCCATTTCCCGTGGGTGGCAAAATAGGTGTCGGCCCAGCCGAGTATCTGCTCCGCTGGCTGGAAGGATCATCCCAGCATCCAAAGGCAGCCTGCGGGAAGAGTCAGTCCTTCCAGTCATATTCGGGAAAGCAATCCCGCACCGTCGCCACGCACCACATAACCCAACGTGGAAACCGTCGCCAGCAGACGTTCTCCAACGAGGGCGACTATGCCGCCTACCTTGAGTTGATGGCCGAGTGGTGTCGCGAGCAGGGAGTAGAGATTTGGAGCTACTGCCTCATGCCAAATCATACTCACATAATAGCCGTGCCATCCTC
>Ga0181520_10000932_pt1 | contig 62170 bp, 51 predicted proteins | sample PEATcosm2014_Bin_29_FD_132451 | JGI IMG/M metagenome (GOLD analysis project Ga0181520, IMG submission 132451) | Peatland microbial communities from MTU Mesocosm Facility, Houghton, MI, USA - PEATcosm2014_Bin02_30_metaG | ecosystem: Environmental > Terrestrial > Soil > Wetlands > Peat | place...
ATGTACGACCTGCTGGGGTCGCTTTCGGTCTTCGGATTCCTGACCGCTTACGCCCTGGTGGCCGTGGCGCTGCCATTTGCGCGGCGGGCGCTGGGACAGCACTCGCATTGGGTTGCAGGCGTCAGCGTCGTCACGGTGCTGGCGATGATCCTGATCGCGATCTTCGACCTGCGCTCGGCGGCAGACGCCAACCACGCGCGGATTCCCTGGATCTATCTGGGGTATATTGCGGCGGGTGTGGGCTGGTATGCGGTGAGAAGGAAGAAGACCGCCGTCAGCGCGGTTTGACGACTGCGGAGATCCAGCGCCTACGGCGGTTTCGCAATTGGTCTACCGGCTGCGACTGTCTGAAGTGGATTGCATCCGCTTGCGAACTGCTGCCCCTCGAACCTGGAATTCTGTGCTAAATTGGGCGAATCCTCGCACTGGATCTGGAGGCGACGATGCGAATTGCAGGATTACTTCTGGCTACGTTGGCGCTGACGGGCGCGTCGGGATGGGCACAGCAAGAGGCAGCCCCCTCCATGCAGGATGGGCCAATGATCATCAAGCCCGGCCCGCCCACGCCGGACAAGGACGGGGCCTACCGATTGGGCAGCGGTGTTACTTCACCAGCGATGGCCCAGCCAGTGGCTGCCGCCTACCCGGCAGGCGCGTCGGATGCCGATCACCCGCGCAGCAGCATGCTCTCCATGGTCATCGGCGTCGACGGCGCCCCATCCAACATTCAGGTGTATTACCCCACCCGCAGCCCCTACGATGACGCCGCTATCGAAGCGGTAAAACAATGCAAATTCGAACCGGGAACCTTGAACGGCAAGCCGGTTCCGGTGCTGGTCTTTGTCCGATTTTCCTTCTTCCACATGGCTGCTGCCCTGCCCAGGGTGCTGGATCACTACCCGCAACGCCGCATCCAACCCTCTCTTTCGCAAGACGATCCCCTCCGCTTTCACCCTGGAGATACCCGAGTGAAACTCGTCCACCAGGTCGATCCGGAGTATTCCGATCAAGCCAGAAGCCAGAAGATTCAAGGCGTGGTGCTGGTGAGCCTGGTGGTCAATGAAAAGGGCGAACCTACCGATCTCCAGGTCGAGAAATCGATGGGATACGGGCTGGACGAAAAGGCGCTCCGAGCAGTGAGTCAATACGAATTCGAGCCGGCTACGCGGGACGGCAAGCCCATTGCGCAAAAGTTGGCGGTCGAAGTGAACTTCAGGCTGTATTGATGCAGCAGGTTCGATGACCAGGCAATGCCTGGGAAATGCGGCGTCTGCTCATCCCATGCCGTGGTGTGCCCGAAAAGCCTCGCCATGGGTTGGCAATTGAGGTTATCTCTCCACCACTCTGTGGCCAGCAACGATGGCAGATTAGCCGTGCAGACATTTCAACCCCACTTAAATTTAGTCCCTGCTTTTGCACACAGTAGGAAATCAGGACAGCGGAGAAAGTGTAAATTTGCCGTTAAAGTTTTCATTTCAACAGGTATCCTAGAGTCATCCAGCAGTTAACCCAGAGCATTTCCCGCGGCAGTAGAGACGTGTAGCCGCAGCTCTATATCTGTATCTGCAGCATTCGCAAGGTATGGCCAGTATTGTTCTTCATTCCGACCGGCGCTTCAATCCTCTTTGATAGACCGGCGGGAAAATATCTCACACCGGGGCCGCTGTCACCAGAACAGGTCTCGTCAAGACAGAGCAAGTTGAGGTAATCGATGCACATTTTCAATTCCCTGAAATTCCGGCTGCTGACGATTGGGGCAGCGGCGGCGTTGTGCTGTTTTCCCGCGGTTGCACAACAGACTCTTGGCGGCATAACCGGTGAGGTCACAGATGCCTCCGGCGGAGTGATTCAAGACGCCGCGGTCACTGTGGTCGGCGAGCAAACATCGTTGACGCGCACCACCAAGACCAATGGAATCGGCTCGTACGGTTTTGTAAACCTTCCCATCGGCACCTACACGCTGACCTACACCGCGCAGGGATTCGATGTGCAGAGGACACAACACATCACGGTGCAGGCCGATCGCACGGCCACGGTCAATGCTGCGCTGAAGGTAGGCGCCACCACACAGACCATCGAGGTGGAAGCTTCGCCGCTGATGAATGCCGAGACGCCCACGGTGGGCTACGTGCTTGAAAAAGCGCAAATTGACTCCGTGCCGCTTGCCACCGGGAGTTTCACCGGTCTGGCCACGCAATCCACCGGTGTGAGCGCGGAGCTGGGCGGGGGAACCGGTGTGAATTCAGGCCTGGGCAACGCGCCCATCTGGGCCAACGGCCAGCGCGACACATCGAACTCGTTCCTGCTGAACGGCGTGGATGCGAGCAACCTGTTCAACGGCAAGAGCACCAGCCAGGTGGCCTCGTCGCGCGTCATCAACAGCTCGGGAGTCAGCAGCAGCACCGGCGCCGGCGGCGTGATTCCCTCCGCCGCATCCATTTATCTTTCCATCGGCAACGCCATCCCCACGCCGGCTCCCGAGACCATCGCGGAAGTCCGCGTGAACGCCTCGATGTACGATGCGCAACAGGGTTCGACGTCGGGCGCGCACATCGATCTGAGCACCAGTTCGGGCAGCAACAACTTTCACGGCACAGCCTATGCGCACCGCGGCACCAGCTGGCTCAACGCCGCGCCGTTCTTCTTCAACCAGGACAACGACATTCCCCAGAGCATGAAGGTGCCTGAACTGCACCGCTACATTCTGGGCGGCGCCGTGGGCGGTCCCATCATCAAAGACAAGCTGTTCGGCTTTCTCGCCTATCAGCATCTGCATGTTTCCGACCAGGAGATGGGCGACTCGGTGATGGACGTGCCCGTGGGCCTGAGCGACGACCGTTCCGCCAACGGGTTGGCCAATGTCTCCAACGGCTCGTTCTGCACCCCGTACGACCAAGCGAACTATGGTTGCAACCCCATCACTTCAGCGCAAATCGACCAGACCGCACTGGCCTTGTTCAATTCGCCGGCTCTTCCCGGCGAGCCGGGCAGGTGGCTGATCCCCAACGACACCCTGGGCGGATCCGGGCCAACGGCGGCGCACATCGACAACGCCTTCATCCCCGGCACGGGCCGCTTCACCGCCGACCTGGTTGTCGCCGATCTGGACTACAATGCCAGCGCCAAGGATACGGTCAGCCTGAAGTACTTCTACCAGCACGATCCGACGTTGGCGCCGTTTGCGTACTCCAGCGTGCCGGGATTTACCGAGCACCTGGACTCCGGGGCGCAGGTCTTCAGCATCAACAACACCCTAGTGATGAAGCAGAATCTCAGCACCACCCAGACCCTGGGCGCGATCCGCGAAAAGATCTGGGGCGACAACGAACAGCCCTTCGGCCCCGACGCCATTCCCGGCGGCGCGGCGGGCACCGGCTCCATCAACGTCTTCGGCTCGAAGGCCTTCCCGGGCGTTTCTGTCTATAACGTCCTGGGCGACTATCAGCCGGCGGGGCTCTCGGCCGCCATCCTGAACATCGGCCCCAACGCGGAAGGCCAGTCCTCCAATACCGGCGCATTCCAGAATCGCCTGGCTCCTTCGGGCAATGCCATCTGGACTCTGGGCCGGCACACGGTCAGCTTCGGGGCCACGTATACCTACACCCAGCTGAACACCATCGACAAGCGCACCGGCATGGGCACTGTGGCCACCGATGACTTGAGCCAAATGATGCAGGGCTATGTGTCGCCGGGCAGCTCGGCAACCGGCTTCTATGTCAGCTCCTTCCTGCAGGGCGACGCCAGCCGTTACTATCGCGCCAATCAGCTTGGCACCTACCTGCAGGACAAGTGGCAGATTACCCCGACTCTTTCACTGACCGCCGGTGTGCGCTATGACTGGGATGGCGGCCTGACGGAGAAATACGGCCGTTTGTTCAACTTCGATTCCAGCCTCTACAACTACAGCGTCAGCGCCGACACCATCACCAATCCTGGATTGGTCATCGCCGGGAACAACCCCAACGGCACCAAGGGCGTGAGCGCCACCACGCTGACCGGCCGCCAATGGGGCATCGGTCCCCGCATCGGCGCTGCCTGGCAGCCCGGCATGTTCCACAGCAAAGTCGTTGTCCGTATGGGCGGCGGCATGTATTACGATCGCGGGGAGCTGTTCAGCTATTTCTCGCCGGGCTATGCCATCGGCACCGTCACCGGAGGGCCTTTCGGCGTGAACCAGCAACTGCCCTTCGTGAACGACACCAGTTGCCCCACCACCACCATGTCCTGGTACGAGGGCTACATCCCCACCTGCGGCGGCCAGCCGGCAACTCCCGGCGGCCCGGCAAGCGCACCCACGGCAGCCACCGGCAACCTGGAAAACCCGTATGGCTCACAGGCGTTGGCCGCTCCCAGCAATCCCAAGGCCTCGGATCTGAGCAACTATCTGCCCAACGCCTACAGCATTTCAAACAACGGAACGGGCGCACCGGGAACCATCAACAACGGCCAGCCTATTTCTCTGGGCGTCTACGACCGGGCCAACAAGCTGCCCTACACCATGAACTACACATTCGACATCCAGTGGCAGCCGCGCAGCGATCTGGCCATCGAACTGGGCTATGTCGGCAATTTGGGCCGCCATCAGGTGATCCCGGTTCCCTTCAATCAGGCCAAGATCGCGTCGCCTACCAGCCCCACCCTGGCGGGCAGCCCTTACCAGCAGAACTACAGCTACGGCTATAACGTGCAGGGCGGCAACCTGCCCGACGGCTCGGGCTACATGGCCAACTACGAGGGCGGCAACGTCGATCTCCGCGTGCCCTACATCGGCTATGCGGCCGAGTCCATCAGCTACAAGGCAGCCGGCATCGATGCCTACAACGCCTTTCAGGCACACGTTGAAAAACGCATGAGCCACGGCGTCCAGCTCGGCGCCTCTTACACCTGGTCTCATGCTCTGGACGAGCAGAGCGGTCTGGGCCTGTTCTTCAACGGCAACGATCCAACCAACCTGCGCAGCAGCTATGGCTCGTCGGATTTCGATCGCACCCATGTGCTCAGCCTCAACTATGTCTTCCGCATTCCCGACATGGCTCAGGAGCACTCGCTGCAAGGCAAAGTCATCGACGGATGGTCGCTGGTGGGCACTACCGTGCTGCAGAGCGGACAGCCCTACAGCATCATCGACTTCTCGGGAGCCGTGGGCAGCATCTACTACTCCACTGCCGACGGCATCACCAACCCCATTGTCCCTCTGGCCAAGGGCTGCACGGCCAAGAGCGCCATGACCCACGCCTCCGGCGCATGGACCCCGGCCGGCGGTCTTCCGGCACTCAATCCGGCCTGCTTTACTTTGCCTCTGCTGCCGGCGGGCGGCCTGAATGGGGCCATCCCCACCTCCGATCCGTTCGAGACGGGATTCACCACCGGCCAGCGCAACATCTTCCGCCAGGCCTTCCAAAAACGCGCCGACGCCTCGCTGGTCAAGAACACCAAACTCAGCGAACGGTACAACTTGAAGTACACCTTCGACGTCTATAACCTGACCAACACCACCAGCTTCGACGTTCCCGGCAACGCGGTCTCGCAAAACCAGTACTACAACGCATTCCCGACTGCCGGGACCACGCCGCTGCCCACCGGTTGCAGCGCCAACGGAAACCAGACCAACAGCAGCTTCTATGCCTGCCCCTCGGGCCTGGGCATCGTCACCCACACCATCGGCAGCCCGCGCCAGGTGCAGATGTCGCTGCGGCTGGATTTCTAGAAACGGAGCAGATTCAGCCAGTTGGTCGTGTTTGTCCATGACCATCACAAACAGAAGAGTGGGCTTCGATCAGCACTTTTTTCATGATTGAGACCCGCTCTTTCAACTGACGTCGAGCCAATGCTTCCATCTGCAATGTGCAGACATTGCCTCAAAACAGCAAAAGGGCCGCTCCGCATGGAGTGGCCCTTTTGCTGTTGTTGCTTTGAACTGCAGTTACTTGGCGGCGACGAGTGGCTTGGTAACCAGCAGACCGCTGGCGTAGCCCTTGGCCATGTCCGGAATGGAGATAGCCTTGTAGTCGCCGGCGTGACCGGCCTGGCCGAACTGCACCATGCGCTGGGCAACGACCTTCTGCATGGCCGCGCGGGCGGGGGTCAGGTAGTCGCGGGGATCGAACTTCTCAGGCGATTCCGCGAAGACCTTGCGGATGGCGCCGGTGATGGCCAGGCGATTGTCGGTATCCACGTTGATCTTGCGGACGCCGTTCTTGATGCCGAGCTGGATTTCTTCAACCGGAACGCCCCAGGTCTCCTTCAACTTGCCGCCGTACTGGTTGATGATGTCCTGCAGGTCCTTGGGGACCGAGCTGGAGCCATGCATCACCAGGTGAGTGTTGGGCAGGCGCTTGTGGATGGCCAGCAGCAGGTCCATCTTCAGAACCGAGCCATCCGGCTTCTTGGTGAACTTGTAGGCGCCGTGGCTGGTGCCGATGGCGATGGCCAGCGAGTCAACGCCGGTGAGTTCGGCAAACTCGACTGCCTGGTCGGGATCGGTGACGTGATCCAGGCCCGAACCGCCGGCGCCGTGGCCGTCTTCAATGCCGCCCAGTACGCCGATTTCGCCTTCAACCGAAACGCCGCGCTCGTGGGCATAGTCGACCACCTTGCGGGTGACTTCGACGTTCTCTTCAAAGGTGGCGGGGGTCTTGCCGTCGGCCTTCAGGGAGCCGTCCATCATGACGCTGGTGAAACCCAGCTTGATGGCGCTCTCGCAGGTCTCGTAGCTGTTGCCGTGGTCCAGGTGCATGGCCAGCGGGATGTCCGGATTGAGCTCGGCTGCGGCCAACATGAGGTGATAGAGGTAGTTGTCCTCCGCGAACTTGCGCGCGCCGCGGCTGGCCTGGATGATGACCGGCGACTGAGTTTCCTTCGCGGCCCACATGATGGCCTGGATCTGTTCCATGTCATTGACGTTGAATGCGCCGACGCCGTAACCGCCCTTGGCGGCCTCGTCGAGGAGTTGCCGCGTAGAGACTAAAGCCATTGAGAACTCTCCTTCTGGGTTGGCTCCAGCCGCCGGAATGCTTGGGCCCAAAGGAGGGCAGGAAGACAGCCTCGCAGGCGGCAGGAACTGCAATCGTCCCTATGGTAGCAGAGATGCGCAAGAGAAAAGTGTGTCTGAAAACACAACCGGGGCAACAGGCAGGCGCGAACCAACTGACCTATGGAATAATCGCCCGGTGAACCTAGCCGCCGCAACACCCTCCGACAGCTGGTTCCTGGTGGCCTGTGCCGCCGGAACCGTGTTGCTTTTGCTTCTCCTGATCGCCAAGGTCCGGCTGCATCCGGCGCTGGCGCTGATCGTCGCCGGGCTCACTCTGGGCGTGGCTTCGGGCATGCCGCTCAAGCAGGTGCCGCTCTCGTTTACCACCGGCGTCGGCAACCTGATGGGGCACATTGCCATCGTGCTCGGCCTGGGGGCGATTCTGGGGCAACTACTGGCTTCGAGCGGCGGCGCGGCGGCATTGGGCAACTCGCTGGTAGACCGCTGCGGGCCGCGGGGCCTGCCCTGGGCGCTGGCCGGGCTGGGGATCCTGGTGGGGATGCCGGTATTCTTCGAGGTGGGCCTGGTGTTGCTGATGCCCATCGTGGCCGAGGCCGCGCGGCGCAGCAACCGCCCGCCCATCCTGGTCGGAATTCCCCTGCTGGCCGGTTTGTCCATCGTGCACGGGGTACTGCCGCCGCATCCGGCAGCCATGCTGGCGGTGGTGCAATATCACGCCGATATGGGACGCACCATTCTCTATGGCCTGGCCGCCGGACTCCCCGCCGCCGTCTTCGCCGGCCCGATTCTCGGCTGGTTCCTGATTCGCCGCTGGCAGAAAGGCAAGCTGCGGCTGGCTGTCGCCGACCAGCCGCTCTTCGGCGCCGCGATTGGGGATGCGGTCCAAAATGAAACCCGCGCCGATGCCGATTTGGTTCAGACCGCGCCAAAACCGGAACCCATTCCCGCGCCGGCTGGACCGATTCGGGCCGCGCTCGCCGTGCTGCTGCCGGTGGCTCTCATTTTCCTCGGCAGTTGGGCCGATTCGCTCACCGGTCCCGGCAGCGTCCCCAACCAGATTCTGCACTTCACCGGCAGCCCCGACGTGGCCCTGCTGATTGCCGTGCTGGTGGCCCTGGTGACCCTGGGCGGGCGCATCCAGACCGGACAGCACCACGGCCGGGAACTGCTGCGCAAGCTCACCTCCGACGCTTTCGAGCCCATTGCCAACGTGTTGGTGATCCTGGCCGCGGCCGGGGGCCTCAGCGGCGTCCTGCGCGATTCCGGAGCCGCCCAGGCAACGGTGGGCCTGGCGCTGGGCGTGCACATGTCTCCGCTGCTGCTGGCCTGGCTGCTGGCCGCGGTGATTCGCGTTTCCATGGGTTCGGCGACAGTGGCCATGGCCGTGGCATCGGGCATTCTGGCTCCGATGGTCAGCCACATGGGCGTGCGGCCGGAGTTGCTGGTGCTGGCCACCGGCACCGGCTCGCTCATCCTGTCGCATGTGAACGACCCTGGTTTCTGGCTGATCCAGTCGTTCTTCAAGCTGGAGCTGAAAGAGACCCTGAAAACCTGGACAGTGCTGGAGACGGTCTTGTCGGTAACCGGGCTTGGGACCACGCTGCTGCTCTCGGCGGTTCTGCGTTAGGAGTCAGCGAGATATCGGGTGCCCCAGGTCCCTCGCATTTGGGGACCTGGGAACCCTCAAACCTCAACCAAACTTCTTCGCCCGGTCCGGGTGCCGGGTGCCCCATCCATTGCGCGCTGTTTGCGAAATGGGTGGGAGAGCGCGAATCTTCATTGGAACAATTGCGAAGCCGCATCATTCTCCAGCCGATTCCTCCAGCGGCCGCAGGAATGCTTCCAGCTCGGTCTTGCCCATGTGATGGGCCCAGTCGGCCGGTGTGCCCTTCCATAAAACATCTTTCGTATCTACGCGCGCGCCGCGGTCCACCAGAAGTTTGACGAGTTCCAGCGTTCCGTACCCCGCCGCCTGATGCAGCGGTGTGCAATGCGAGTGGCCGCCCACGGGGTTATAGCGGTTGGGGTCTTCGCCGGCATCGAGCAGGATGCGCACGATCTCCACGCGACCATATTGCGCGGCAACGGCCAGAGCCAGGTGGCGCTCCGCGGCGCTCGCCGTCTTCAGCATGAGCCGGAAGTCCTCGGCCCGGCCCAGCGCCGCAACGGCGAGGTCCACCTTGGCTCCTCGCCGGATCAGCGTCTGTACGGCCTTCACTCCCCCGTGCAGAACCGCAGCGTCAATCGCGCTGGAGGGGTCGGCGCCCCAGTCGCAGAGAAGGTCGATCAGCGGGTCCTGTTTGCCGCAGGCCTCGGGCACGCTCCCGGTCGCCACCAGCGCCAGCGTCCCATCGAGCGCCGCCTGGTCCACGCCCGACTGAAGAATCGCCTCCGTCACGGCCACAATGTTCTCCGGCATCGTGTTGCGGCGAATGGGGTTCTCCGCGACGAACTCCAGCAGCGATGGGTTGTGGAAGTAGTTTGAGCCTTCGAAGACCACGTGCCGGCGCGCCAATTTGGGATGTTGCTGAAGGTGCGCGCGCAAGAGATCGGCATCGCCCGCGTCGATGAGGTCGACGGCGCGGCGAAAGACGGGATCCTCAATGCGCTCGTGGTGCGGCAGGTCCAACCGATCGGTACGGACCGGCTTTTCAATGCGCCTTTTAAGACGGGTCCAACTGGGGAATCCGTGTTCCCGGGCGATGGCGAGTTGCGCGCCGCTGAGCTTGAACTCGGCGGCAAAGATGTCGGCATCCGAGGCGCCCCGGAAGCGAGGATGGAATTCGCGGATAAGCTGCGCGGCGGCCAGGCTGCGGGCGGCATGGGCTTTCAGCAGGGCTTTGGCCTGGTGTTTGAGGTGGTCGAGGCTGGGAGAGGACGGGAGGGGTCTGACCGGCATGACGAACTTCCTTTCGCAAGCCCAGGTCCGCAAGTTGAGGGCAGAAAGTCAGTTCGCTTGAGCGAGTTGGGAAGTGCAGGTGGACTTGAAGTCCTTTCCGCGGACCGGCAGCGCCCTTGTGCGCTAGGAAAAGGCTAGCACGAAGGCGGATCGGCTGAAAATGGGATTCATACACCTGCCGAGCCGAAGCCGGGCACTGCCGCAGTTGCCCGGATGTGTACACTTTCGAACGACTGGGCGTGGGCCGCCCAGTCGCTCGCAAACTCCCTTACTTGATGCGGATGGGGTCGGCCCAGTTCCCGCGGAACAGATACTTCTGCGCGTACAGGGTCTTGGTGAACTTGCCGTAGCGGATGTCGGTCCCGGCATAAAGCCCCAGAACAAAGCATTCGTCGGGCACCTGAAAGGTGTCCGAGACGCTCTGCTCCTTGAGCTTGGGGTCGATGGTCCGCTGATGGGTTTCTCCAGGTTCCCAGCCTTTGTGGGGCGCAAAGACGTAGCGGATCTCGTTGCCCAACGTGAAGACCGAGTTATTGCTTAGCGTGTATTCGACCGGTACAGCCTTGGCTTTGTCGAGGTCGGCGACCGGGGTGCTCAACTCCAGCGTCGGCCACACGATGGGATCCTTGCCGGTGAGCACAATGACCGACTCGTATTTCAGCACGCGGCCCTTGGCGTCGTAGCTCTCGAAGACCAGTTCGCGATCCTTCAGATCTTCGCCCGCAAAGTTGAGTTTCCCGCTCACATACCCATGGGCGTCGGGCGTCGTATCCAGAGCCACTGCGTCCTGGTAAACGACCTTGAAGCGCTTCACTTCCGGACCCACGAAGGCTTCGACAGGGACTTCGTTCTGGTAGAACTGCTGATTCTTGGGCGAGCTGACCAACGCCTGGTTGTAGTTCGCCAGTGCATACCAGGCAGGGCGCGGGTAGCCGGTCCGGTCGTTCAGGTCCTTGAAGCCCCAGAATCCGAACCACTCCTCGGCCGTATCGTTGTGCACGGCCGGTTCCCCGCCCTTCCACCAGCCGTCGGCGTAATAGAACGGGCAGAGCCCGGCAACGCCCGAGTCCAACAGGCCGCGATACGCCGCGGTCATGGCCCGCGCCTGCGCTTCCAGGGTGTTGCCGCCGTACTGTCGTTCTCCTGCTCGCGAAACCGAGCGTCCGAACTCTGTCACCAGAACCGGCTTTCCGCCAGCGTTCCGTTCGGCCACGTACCGATTCGTGTTGGCATAGCCGTGGGAGAAGTTGGACCCCTCGGTGACGTAGTCGTAGGTGTTGTGGCCGTAAACGTCGAACAGGTTCAGATCCAGCCAGCCGGTAATGGCCGTGTTCCCCGAGATCGTGACGGGAACGCCCGGATCTTCCTGGTGGATCAGGTCGCGGACCTTGACCCACAGGTCCCGGGTCGCCTGCGCTCCCACTTTGCGGATGTGCGCCGGCATGGGCTCATTCATGATCAGGTAGGTGATCACGCAATCGTACTTCTTTGTATAGGCCAGGGTACTCTTGACCTGTTCGAGGTCGGCTGCAACCACCTTGGGGTCCGCGAAGTCCTCGTCCGGCTTGACCCAGATGCCGAACACGATCTTCAGGCCGGAGTCCTGAACCAGTTTGAGTTCTTCCTCGGGCATGGCCGCCCAGGTGCGGATGCCGTTGAACCCGGCGGCCTTGATGTTCTTCAGGTCCTGGCGGATCTCGGGCAGATTGGAGACATGCGGCTTTTGCGGGTCCTCGCCGGGGCGTGCGCCGGGCTCGTAGCCGATGGCGTTCACGAAGACCTTGCGGCCATCGATCACATACCAGCCGTCCTTGATTTCGATCTTCGATTTGTGGGCCGGTGCGGCCAGCGCTGTCATGGAGCAGGCAACCAAAGCGAGCGACATACAGAGATTCAGATAGACTTTCACGACCAGACCTTTTCCGCCCCGTTCGAGGGCGCCTTGAATGACAACCAAACTCAGCAACGATAAATGACCCGAGTGCCCTTCGGCGCGGTTACAGTCCCAGCACCGCGCGCTGCGCCGCAAAGATCTCCTTAAGCCCGACCTCGGCCAAATCCACGAGCCCGTTCAACTGCGCGCGGGAGAATGACCCCTTCTCCGCGGTGGCCTGGGTTTCGATCAGGCCGCCATCGGCGGTCATCACGACATTCATGTCCACCTCGGCAGCCGAATCCTCCTCGTAGCACAGATCGAGGAGTTGCATTCCGCTCACGATGCCAACCGAGGTCGCCGCCACCATCTGCTTCAACGGCGATTTCTTCAGCGTTCCGGCCTCAACGAGCGCGTTCAGAGCCAGGGCCAGAGCCACCGAGGCGCCGGTGATGGCCGCGGTCCGCGTGCCGCCGTCGGCCTGGATCACGTCGCAGTCCAGGATCACCGTGCGCTCGCCCAAAGCCTGCATGTCCACGACGGAGCGCAAGCTGCGGCCGATCAGGCGCTGAATCTCGTGGGTGCGTCCGCCGATCTTGCCCCGCTCGCTCTCGCGCGGGGTGCGGGTCACCGTGGAGCGGGGCAGCATGGAATACTCCGCCGTCACCCATCCCCGTCCTGAATTGCGCAGCCAGCCGGGCACGCCTTGCTCTATGGTGGCGTTAGCCAGCACCCGGGTGTTGCCCACGGAGATGAGGACCGAGCCCTCGGCGGTCTGCACGAAGCCGGGAATCATGGAAAGTGGGCGGAGCTGGGCGGCGTTTCTGCCCCCGGGACGGAAGAAAGGTTGCTGAGCGTTCATAGAGGGATTGTACGGGAGCAGGGGAAGGGGGAGCCGGTGCCGTGGCGGGAAGAACCGGTTCCAGGATGGGAAAACGGGATTCCCGGGACCCAAAACAGGAATGGACACGGAACCCGATGAAACCATTGGAGTTATTGATTTCATTGGTTCCGACGTGTTCCGTTTCGGAACAGATTGAACGATAGGAGCTCCGATTCGTTGTCCAGGATTTGGACAGTAAGCCCTTCCTTTAGCAGGACTTAGCAAAAGTGTTCAAGTTTGGCACGCTACGTGTAATAGAAAGAGACAAAGAGCAGGGTCAGGGCATGGAACGGGAAGGACCGAACAGGAACCGGAGAAGTACCAAAAAGGCCCGGAGAAAGCCCAAAAAGGATCGGGAGCAGGGAAACAGCGATCCGGGGCGATGACGGATTTGGGAAACGCGGCAAGATTAAGACAGGCCGAGCAGACGGGAACCGAAGAGGGAGCGAACCATGGAACGGATGGATCAGTTGGCGGGAATGGACGGAGCCAAACGGAGGCGGGTAGAGGCAGTGGTAGAGACGCTGGCCACGATGCGGTCTCCGGCTGAGAACCTGGCCGAAGTGGCGCACGATGCACGGAACATGGTCACGGCGCTGGGCCTTTACTGCGATCTTCTGGAAGAGCCGGGGGTGCTGACGGCGCCCTTCGCCCACTACGGGAACGAACTGCGGTTGGTAGCCGCCGCCAGCCGCCGGCTGGTAGAGAAGCTGGTTGCCCTCGACAGCCGCCCGGGTGCGATCGCGGCATCGGGCACCGAGAGCTTCCCCGAGTTGAACAAGCTGGCCGCCGACGCCGTTGCCGGGCTGCGGAAACCGCAGTCCCATCGCTGGGATCTGCTGCCCGCCGAGCCCATCGACAACCTGGCCGCGGAACTGCTGGCCAACAAGAATTTGCTGGCGGCCCTGGCCGGCCCATCCATCGCCCTGACAGTCGATGTCGAGGGCGGCGCGCTGCCGGTCAAGCTGACCGGAGAAGATCTCACCCGGCTGCTGGTGAACCTGGTGAAGAACGCCACCGAGGCGCTGCCCACAGGGGGCCGCATCGCCCTCGGCCTGCATGAATTTCACGCCGGAAACGGCGCTGCACCGTGGCTGGTTCTTACTGTAGACGATAACGGCCCCGGCATTCCCCGCAAGGCGCTGGACAAGATCTTCGAGTCCGGCTATACCACCCGCGCCAGCAGCGCACAACAGAACGGCGGTTGGCCCGCCTCGCATCGTGGGCTGGGCCTTTCCATTACCCGTTCGGTCATCGAAACCGCGGGCGGCCGCATCCACGCCGTCAACCGGACCCCGGCAGGAGCCCGCTTCGAAATCGAACTGCCCGTCCGGAGCCGCTGACCATGGGCCTTCCGGGACAGCCAAAACGAGAATCAGACGAAACCAATTACCAAAGTACGCATGAGGCGAATACAATGCTCGAGACAGCACTCAACACAACCAGGGCCATGGAATATATCCCTCAAATCGCGGAGCCAACGGTGCGGCTGCACCTGCTGGTCGTAGACGTAGACCCCGCTGTGCGGTCGGCCTGTGCCGAAATCGCCGCCAGCCTGGGTTATGCTGTGGACGCCACGGCCGACATGAACCACGCGCGCAGCCTTCTGCGCGGCCGTGCGGCCGACATCGTGCTGGTCAATCTGCCTTACGGCAGCAGCCAGGGCCTGGAGATGGTCTCCGAGGTCAAGCTGCTTTACCCGCAAACCGCGGTCATCGCCATGACTGCCTCGGGCTCGGTGAATGCGGCAGTCGAAGCCATGCGCTGCGGCGCCTGCGACTACCTGACCAAGCCATTCGCCATGGACGAGCTGTCGACGGTCCTTGACCGCGCCGCGGCCAGCTTCCACACCGATGCCAACAGCCGCCAGTTGCGCGAACGGCTGCGCCTCTCCCAGGGCCTGGGCGCCATGATCGGCCGCTCCGGCGAGATGGAGAAGCTCTATCGCATCCTTTCCAAGGTTGCCCAGAGCTCGCACCCGGTGCTGGTGCTGGGCGAAAGCGGAACCGGCAAGGAACTGGTGGCCCGCACCATCCACGCCTACGGCCCCAACTCGCAGAAGCCGTTCCTGCCCGTGGACTGCGGCTCATTGGTTCCCACACTGATCGAGAGCGAGCTGTTCGGCTACGTCAAGGGCGCCTTCACCGGGGCCAACCGCTCCAAGGACGGCCTGCTGGTCTCGGCCGAGGGGGGAACGGTCTTCCTGGACGAAATCGGCGAGCTGACGCTGGATCTGCAGGCCAAGCTGTTGCGCGCACTTCAGGAAAAGGAAGTGCGGCCGGTGGGCGCCACCCACCGCATTCCCATCAAGGCCCGCATCGTGGCCGCCACCAACCGCGACTTGGCCGCGATGGTCGAAAAGGGGACCTTCCGCAAGGATCTCTACTACCGCCTGAACGTGGTCAACCTGCGTTTGCCGTCGCTGCGCGACCGCCGCGAAGACATCCCGCTGTTGGCAGCGCATTTCCTTGACCGCATCAGCCGCGAGCACGGCGTCAAGTTCACGCTGAGCGACGAGGCCCTGCGGACCATGATGCGCCACGACTGGCCGGGCAACGTGCGGGAACTGGAGAACTCGGTCGAGCGTGCCTGCGCTCTCTCGTCGGGTCCCATCCTGCACCTGGGCGACCTGCCCACGCAACTGCAGCAGCAAGGTCTGGAAGCGCGGCGCACCGCCGCGATCGCCCCCGAAGCAGTCCGCGAGGGAGCATCTCCTGAAGTGACGACTCTGGCCGATCTGGAGCGCCAGGCCATTCTGGGAGCCATTCGGACGCTCAACGGCGACAAGCTGCAAGCCGCCAAGCTGCTGGGCATCGGTAAGACCACGCTCTACCGCAAGCTGAAAGAGTACGGCATCGCCGACCCGCTCGGGGAAGATTAACCATCCCCGGGCCGGGTCCGGAACGAAACGCGCCAAACGTGCAAGAAAGAAAGCCATCGGTCCCCCGGGGAGGTCAGTCTGCGGGGGACGAAACAACCAGCCCAGGCGTAAGTCTGCGGGGCGTGCTTGAAGGAGTCGGAAAATGAGCATTTTGATTGTCACTGGAATCGAAGGCGCCCGCAATTGCGCCGCTGTGGTGGGAACGCAACTGGGCATGGAAGTGGAAGTTGCCGAAGGGCGCAAGGCCGCACTGGCCGCGCTGCGCCGCCGCGAGTTTTCCGCGATCGTGGTGGACGACACCATGGCCGAATGCGATCCGGCGGCAGCCGAGGCCATCTGGGAGCGTGCCGGACTGGCGATTCCCCTGCAGATCAACTTTGCCGTTTCCGGCGCAGCGCGGCTGATTCGCGAAATTCGCGCCGCCCTGCATCGCCGCGAGCGGGAACAGACGCTGGCCCGTCGTGCGGCCACGGCGGCCATCGAGAACGAGCTGAAGACCACCGTTGCGGGCCTGCTGCTGCACTCGCAGCTGGCGCTCAACGGCAGCGAGGTCTCTTCGCCTCTGGCCGAGAAACTTCGGGTCGTGGCCGAGTTGGCCGGCAGTTTGCGCCAGCAGCTGAACGTGCAGTCCCAGAATCGCGGCGACACCGCCGCCTAACCCCACCTGCGGTGGGGCAAGCTGCCTTCGGCTTGACTGCCCGAGCACGTGCGCTCCGACCGGCCACCTGCGGTGGGGCCAGCTGCCTTCGGCGTGACTGCCCGAGCACGTGCGCTGCGACCGGCCACCTGCGGTGGGGCAAGCTGCCTTCGGCTTGACTGCCCGAGCACATGCGCTGCGACCGGCCACCTGCGGTGGGGCCAGCTGCCTTCGGCTTGACTGCCCGAGCACGTGCGCTCCGACCGGCCACCTGCGGTGGGGCCAGCTGCCTTCGGCTTGACTGCCCGAGCACGTGCGCTGCGACCGGCCACTTGCGGTGGGGCCAGCTGCGCCTGCGGCGCCATTCGTGCCGGGTTGCGGCTCCTGGCCCACGAGAGTTTTGCGCCGGGATGGTGAAGGTTTGCATCCGCCCGCCTATGTTGCCGGGTGGATCGAAGAGTTCATTGCGTTGCACGCGCATCGCCGGGGCCTGCTCGCCCCGGCGTTCTTTTTACCTTGCCGCTCATCCAAATCCGGGAGGAGCGGAAATCGGCTCGATTCGACCGCCTCGGCTCGATCGGCTGCCTTACCTTGCCCTCAGGTCAGGAGAATGCCGCCGCCACAAAAGGCCGGGTAGTCACGCCGAAGGCAGTTGGCCCCACCGCAGGTGGCGCAGGTGAGAGCAGCTGGTGGGTTAAGCTGGAAAGAACATGAAAGATTCAGCTGTCCTTTTGATTGACTGCCCGGACCGCAAGGGCCTGGTGGCCCGCGTCTCCGGCTTGCTTTACGAACGGGGCGCAAACATTCTGCACGCCGACCAGCATCAGGATCACGGCCTGGGTCTGTTCTTCATGCGCGTCGAATGGGGCCTCAACGGGTTCGACGGCACCGAATCTTCCCAGACCGGACAAGATTCCGCCGGAGAGCACGAAGCTTTCGACATGGACGGTTTTGTCGCGGCATTCACGCCCTTGGCTGCGGAACTGGACATGCGCTGGAAGCTCACTGTCAGCGCCCAACGACCCAAAGTGGCACTGTTCTGTTCTCAATACCTGCACTGCATGGCCGATCTGCTGCACCGCTGGCGCACCGGGGAGTTGCCCTGCGAGATTCCCGTCATCGTCTCCAACCACCGGGCTGTCGAGAACCTGGCCGGCTTCTACAACATTCCCTTCGAGCACGTACCGGTGACTGCGGCCACGCGGGCCGAGGCCGAGGCGCGACAGGTGGAGATTCTTCAGTCCAAAGGCATTGAACTGGTGGTGCTGGCGCGTTACATGCAGATTCTTTCGCCTGAATTTGTCAGCCACTATCCGGCTGCGATCATCAACGTGCACCACTCGTTTTTGCCTGCGTTTACCGGAGCCAAGCCGTACCACGCCGCACACCAGCGGGGGGTGAAGCTGATCGGAGCGACAAGCCACTACGTGACCGATCTGCTGGACGACGGGCCGATTATCGAGCAGGACGTGGCGCGCATCTCGCATCGCGACCAGGTGGAGGACCTTGTGGCTCGGGGCCGCGATCTGGAGCGGATTGTCCTGTCGCGCGCGGTGCGCTGGCATCTGGACCGCCGCATTCTGTGTTACGGCAACAAGACGGTGGTCTTCGACTAGGAATCCGCCGACGCCTGCCTTAGGCAGGGTTTTCCGGCGTTTTCCTGGAACCTCTGGCGAGGCGGGCGAGGACAGCCAGTTCGCGCAAAACCTGTTTGAGCGGGCGAGCCGGGGTACCCCAAAGCACGGTGCCCGGCTTGAGGCCCTGGTTGGTGACTGTTTTGCCGCTGAGCACGCCTGCCTGGCCGCCCAGAATCACGCCGGGGCCGATGTGGGCGTGGTCGCCGATGCCCACCTGGCCGGCGATGACCGCGCCGTTGCCCACCGTGCAGGAGCCGGAAATGCCGGTCAGCGCTACCACAATCACGTCTTCGCCGATGTGGCAGTTGTGGCCGATGTGCACCAGGTTATCGATCTTGGTGCCGCGCCCAATGCGGGTCTGGCGCAACGCGCCGCGGTCGATGGTGGAGTTGGCGCCGATCTCGACGTCGTCCTCGATCGTCAATTCGCCCTGCTGGGGAAACTGGGTGTAAGCGCCGGTGGCGGGGTCGCGGACGTAGCCGAAGCCGTCCGCGCCCAGAACCGCGCCGGCATGAACCACGACCCGATTGCCCAGAGAGGTGCCCCGGTAAAGCGTGGCGCGGGGATAGATATGGCAGGACTCACCGATAGTGACGTATGGGCCAATGACCGCACCGGCCTCGATGCGCGTGCCGGCGCCTACGCTGGCGCACTCCCCCACCACGACGCCGGCGCCGATGAAGACTGCTTCCCCTATCTCAACCAGGGCGCCGACGACCGCGGTTGGGTGCACACCCGGGAGCGGGGGATCCAGCCTGAGGAGTTTGGCCGCGCGGGCAAACCAGAGACGCGGTTGTTCGGTCTCCACGATGCCGATGGCCGGATGCTGGCCGTAGAGGGCTTCCTGGCCCTTTTTGAGGACCACGGCGGCGGCAGCCCCTGCGAGGGCCTCAGCCGCCGAGCCTGGGTCTTCGGCAAAGACCAGGTCGAGTCCGTTGGCCGTCTTGGAAGCCTGCACACCGGCCACCATGATCTCGGGGCTTCCCTGCACCAGATTGCCGCCCAGCAGTTCGACCAGTTCGCCCAGCGTCATGCGTTCTCCTTATGGTGATACAGGGGTTAGGGATTAGGGGTTAGGGATTAGCAATTGACTCGTGGCTTCAGTAGAGGCCAGGCTCTCCGGCGGGACGAGTCTTCCAGCGGCGGTGAATCCAGAGCCACTGGTCAGGATAGCGCCGAATCCAGCTTTCGATGGTCTCGGTGCATTGAGCGGTTGCGGCCAGGATGTCGGCTTGGATGTCGCCGGACCGTGTGAGGTCCAGCTCGGGGCCGAAGTGCAACACGTATTGCCGCTCCGAGGGTTCCCAAAGCACGAACCCGGGAAGCACCGCCGCGCCGGTCTTGAGAGCCACGTGGGCCAGGCCGGAGGCGGTGCAGGCCTCGACGCCGAAGAAGGGTACAAACACGCCCTGGGGCGGGGTCATGTTCGTGTCCATAAGGATGCCGACAGTCTGGCCGGCGCGCATGGCGGTCAGAAGGCCGCGGCCGAAGTCGTCCTTGTGGAGGACGCGGTTGCCGTGCATGCAGCGGATGCCGTTGACGAATTCGTCGAGGCGGCGGTTGTCGAGGCGGCGAATGACCATGCTCATGGGATGACCCATCAGCGAGTGGTAAAAACTGGACAGCTCCCACGCGCCCAGGTGGCCGGTAACCACAAGAACCCCTTTGCCGTGAGCCTGGGCGGCGAGATAGTTTTCCAGCCCCTCGGTGCGCAGCCAGCCGCGGGTGTTTTCGGCGGTGTAGCGGGGCATGCGGCAAAACTCCACCAGTTGCCAGCCGAGATGGCGGTAGACGCCACGCAGGATGCGCTGCCGCTCGGCGATGGACAGGCCGGGGAGCGCCATTTCGAGGTTGCGCAGGCCCACGCGGCGCAGGCGGCCGAGCAAGCGGTGGATTGTGAAGGCAAGGGCCCCCGCCAGCAGACGCGCCAAGGGCCGCGGCAGCAGTCCAAGGCTTCGGGCCACGGCCAGGACCAGCCAATATTCGAGATTCTTCCGCATCGTTGAGCGCAAGGATCAGTTTACAGTTTCAGACACGGAGTCCCGGCTATCTTGGATGGATTGCCGATGGCAGCCAGTGAGACTCGTCCGTGCTTCGGTCAGGAAAAGAGCCGTCCTCGCACGCGGTTCGTTCGTCTCAAGACTGACAGAGTCGTTGCGAGGAGGCATTCATCATGAAGGTCGGCTTTTTGGGACTGGGCAACATGGGCACATCGATGGTGCGGCGGTTGCTGGCGGCGGGCCACCAGGTCACGGTTTGGAACCGCACGCGGCAGCGCGCCGAGGCATTGGCCGAGGCGGGCGCCCGCATCGCAGACACACCGGCCGCCGCGGCATTCGAGTCCGATGCGGTGATGACCATGCTGTTCGACGATGCCGCGCACGAACAGGTGCTGTTCGGCGAAGAGGGTTTGCTGGACGCGCTCGCTCCCGGCACGCTGCACATCTCGCTCTCAACCGTCAGCGTGCCGTTGAGCGAGCGCCTCACCGCCGAACATGCGGCCAGAGGGCACCTTTTTGTGGCCGCGCCGGTTTTCGGCCGCCCCAACATTGCCGCCGAGGGCCGGTTGTGGATTGTGGTCGCCGGCGCGGAGGCCGCGGTGGCCGCAGCATGGCCGTTGCTGGAGCCGTTGTCGCGCGGCATCTCGGTGATCGGCACCGAGCCGCGCCAGGCGCACGCCCTCAAGTTGGGCGGCAACTTCCTCATCAGCGCCATGATTCACTCTCTCGGCGAAGGCTTTGTTTACGCAGAAGCGCAAGGGATCGATCCCGAGACGTTTCTCACCACGGTCAACAGCGCGCTGTTCCAATCGCCGTTTTACGCTGCCTATGGAAACGTGATGCTGCACCCGCCCCAGCAACCGGGCGCGACGATCGACCTGGGTGCGAAAGACCTGCGCCTGCTGCGCGAAGCTGCAGGGGATCGAAACTGCACGCTCAGCCTGGCCGACAATCTGGCCGAGATTTTCGCCCAGGCCCAACAGGCCGGACTAGGTGGCGAGGATTGGGCCGTGGGCCAATACCGCATGGCGCAGCGGCGCCAGTAACTCGCCCGCTAGAGCGATTCCAGAATAGGCGCGCCCTATCTTGCATCGTGCAGGGTCGCCGCTCCTTGGGGTCGCGTCGACTTGAACGCTGCGGTTCCTGGGTACAGTCATTCTGGAATCGCTATGGTTGCCGACCTCCAACCCCAGCGGAGCCGGAGCCCAAAAGAGCTGGATCGGGGCCCAAGAGTGCCGGTTTCCGCGCCAAAACCACCTACTCAACCCGTGTAAGTCCTTTATTTTCAATAGGCATATTTGGCAATTTTCTGCGTAACATGCTTCTTATCTGCTAGATAGGCCGAAACTTGGGGAGGGGGAGGATAGGGGAGGTTGCAACTTCATCCCAGAATGCGGGGCCCTTCGGCCCCAAATCGCTCACAATGAGCCATCGATATCTCTATTGTGCGCCAATTGTAGTTAATTCCCTGCAAGGGATGGAGATTGGGGTTGCCTTTTTTGTAAGGGGAACGGGGAATACCCAGGCCTTGGGCATGGCGCATGGCGCAAAAATGCAGAATGCAAGTGGAGCGGTTCCAGCCCCTAGAATGGAAACCATGAAACTGAACGGAAAACTCGTTTTCATCACCGGCGCCAGCGCCGGAATTGGCGCCGCTACGGCGATGGCGTTCGCGGCCGAGGGCGCACGCCTGCTGCTGGCTGCGCGGCGCTCAGACAAATTGGCCGAGGTGGCTGCCCAGGCATTGGAGCGGGGCGCGGCTGCCGTCCACTGCATGGAGCTCGACGTGCGCGACCGGAGCGCCGTGCAGCGGGCCATCGAAACCTTGCCCGCAGAGTGGGCTGAAATTGAAATTCTGATCAATAATGCTGGCCTCAGCCGTGGACTCGACAAGCTCTATGCGGGCAAGATCGACGACTGGGAAGAGATGATCGACACCAATGTGAAGGGGCTGTTGTATGTCACGCGCGCGGTGGTCCCGGGCATGGTGGCGCGGGGCTGCGGTCACGTGGTCAGCCTGGGCTCAACCGCCGGCGAACTCACTTACCCCAACGGAGCGGTCTACTGCGCAAGCAAGGCGGCAGAACGAGCCATCAACGACGGACTGCGTCAAGATCTGCTGGGAACGCCGGTGCGGGTAACGAGCATCGACCCGGGCATGGTGGAAACCGACTTCAGCCTGGTGCGATTCCATGGCGACGAGGAGCGGGCAGCCAAGGTCTACAAGGGGATTACACCGCTGACGCCGGAAGATGTGGCCGAATCCATTGTGTGGGCGGTGTGCCGGCCTGCGCATGTGAATATCGCAAGAGTCGTGCTGACCTCGGTCGACCAGGCCAACTCCCTGCTGTTTCACCGCGAGTTATAGGGACCGGGTTTGCCGGGGTGAGAGCCCCGGCCTTGCGGCACCGACTGAATGTTTCACTTACAAATCCCTTTGGGGGGAGTTTAGCCCATGGCCTCGATCTGGGATTCGATCTGGGTCAGTGCGGCCTCCAGGGCAGTGCGCCGCGCGGGATTGGAAGTCCGCTGAGAAAGTATATTTTCCCTCTGCAGTTTAAGGGCCTGGATCTGGCGTTCCCGTTCTGTACGGATCTTGTCCAACGCACGTTTGGCGTCTTCACTCACAAAGCCGACGCCTCGATCCACACCCGATTGCTCTAAGCTATTCGTCATCTGCTCCTCCACCGATTTACTTTCCCAACCACGAGCCATATCTTCATTCTACGGGGCAATCGTCCAGTTCGGTCCCGCGAAATGAACATCGTCCCTGATCAAGCCTGGAGGAAGGCCCATGAAAGCCTGGCAAATTTCGTCGTTTGGTATTGATTCTTTAGAGTTTGTGGACAGAATTACCCCTCCGCCCGCCCCTGGCGAAGTGCTGATTCGGGTGCGTGCGATTTCTTTCAATTATCGCGATCTGCTCATGGTCAAAGGAATTTACAACCCCAAATTGCAGTTGCCCCGCATTCCCTGCTCCGACGGCGCCGGCGAGGTGGCCGCAGTGGGCGACGGCGTGACGGCCTGGAAGCCCGGAGACCGGGTGGCCGGCATCTTCATGCAGAATTGGCTCGACGGCCCGCTAACCCCAGCCAAGGCCAAGGGCGCGCTTGGCGGCGATATCGACGGCATGTTGGCCGACTACGTGATTCTGAAGGAGACTGGCATCGTGGCCATTCCGGAACACCTCAGCTTCCAGGAGGCAGCCACGCTGCCCTGCGCCGCGGTTACGGCCTGGAACGCCCTGGCGGCCGGCAACCTGAAACCCGGCTCCACGGTGCTGATTCAGGGAACGGGAGGCGTTTCCACCTTTGCGCTGCAACTCGCCCGGCTGCGCGGAGCGCGGGTCCTGGGCATCTCCGGCAATCAGGAGAAGCTGGAGCGGGCCTGCACCCTTGGCTTGGACGGCGCCCTGAACTACACGGAAAACCCCGCCTGGGATCGCTGGGTTCTGGACGAAACCGGAGGCGAGGGAGCCGATCTGGTGATCGAGGTGGGCGGATCCGGCACCTTGCCCCGGTCTCTGCGCGCGGTGCGGATGGGCGGCGTGATTGCCCAGGTGGGTGTGCTGACCGGCGTGGCGGACCCAGTGCCGATTCAAACCATGTTGCACAAGCAGATTCACATCCAGGGCATCTACGTCGGTTCGCGCAAGGACTTTCTGGACTTGAACAAGGCGCTGGCGCTCACGCTGCTGCGCCCGGTGGGCGAGAACTTCCCCTGGACCCACGCCCGCGAGGCGCTGGCAAGGATGGAAGAGGCTTCGCACTTCGGCAAGCTGGTGCTCACGATCGGTTGAAGAGCGGCCGCAGGCGCGCATCCAGAAGCGCGCCTGCGGCTATCGCCACAGCGTAAGCCAGAAGGTCCCACACGGAAAAGTAGCGCCCCAGCAAGAGGATGCCGGGAAGCGTGCGGCGGAAGGCGTCGACGCTGGGCGGGTTATAGAGCTTGAAACATTCGACCGCCGTGGCCAGGGCGGCCGCGAGGGCGGTGGCGGCGGGGATCCGAGCTCTTGGAAGAAGAGCCGAAACCAGCCAGTAGATTGTGAGGGCCCACAAGGCCGATCCGCCGTATTTGACGACGAATGGCGGCAGGCCGAAGTGGGCGAAACGGATCGCCAGACCAGCGAGGATGGTCCCGAACAAGAGTGCCAGCGACAGGAGAATTGGGCGTGGAAGCATTCTCTGGGAGGCTACCACGGAGCCGTGGTTTCCCAGGTCCCAAAATCGGGACCTGGGGCACCCAGGTTTTGGGAACGCCCCTCCCTGGCACCCGGCTAATCCATCCGCAGGGCTTGCATGGGGTCGAGGTGGGAGGCACGCCAGGCGGGAACCAGGCAGGCCAACGCGGCTACCAGCAGCAGGACACCGCTGACTGCGGCAAATACCGAGGGGTCAAGCGGCTTGGTTGCGTAGAGCATGGTGCTAATGAGTCGCACTGCGCCTACGCTGGCGACCAGTCCCAGGCACAAGCCAAACAGCGCCGGGCGCAGGCCGTCGAGCAGGACCTTGCGCAACACCTGTTCGCGGCGCGCGCCCAGGGCAATGCGGATGCCGATTTCTCCGGCCCGCTGCGCGACGATGTAGGACAGCACGCCGAACAGCCCCACCCCTGCCAGCACCAGCGACAGCACCGCGAAGCCAAGCAGCAGCGTGGCGTTGAAGCTGGTATCGACGGTGGACTTGCCCAGAAGCTGATCCATGGTGAGCACGTCGGAGACGGGCAGGTCGCGGTCAAGCGAGGCCACCACGCGCTGCACCGGGAGGGCCAGCGGCGTCACATCCCGGCTAGAGCGGATCACCAGGGTTCCATTGTTCAGGACCCCGGCAAAGAGCGGGAAGTATTGCATCGGGCGGGGCTCCTCCGAAGCCTGATAGCGGGTATCGCCCACCACACCCACGATGGTCAGAGGATGGCCCATGACGCGGAGATGCTTGCCCAACGGGTCTTCGCCTGGGAAATATTGCTCGACGAAGGACTTGCTGATCACGACTTCGTCGGCGAGCTTGAGGCGTTTGCCGGGGTCGAAGCTGTGGCCGCGCAGCAGCGGAATGCCCATGGCCGCGAAGTAGCCCGGATCGGCAAAACGCGCGATGGCGAATTGGGCCTGCCCCTGCGGCAACGGAGGATGCTCGGGAATTTCGAAGTTGACATCGCCCCAATAGCCTTGTCCGGGGACTGCCTGCACGAAACCCGCCGCTGTGACTCCGGGCAGCGTGCGCACCCGTTCCAGCAGCGAGGCGAAAAAGTTCACCTGCTGTGCGGGATCGCTGTATTTGCCTCCGAACAGTCCAATGCGCATGGTCAGCACATTTTTGGTGATGCAGCCCATCTCGGACGAGCGCAGCTGCGCGTAGCTCTTGAGCAATAATCCGGCGCTGATCAGCAGCACCACTGTAAGCCCCATCTCGGCAGCCAGCAGCGTCATGCGCAGGCGGGCGCGGCCGTGACCTGCGCTGGAGCCGCGGGACGACTCTTGTAGCGCCGAGAGAAGCTGCGTGTCTTTGCTGCCCAGCGACGAAATGAGGCCGGCGAACATGGCGCAAAGCACCACCAGGCCCGCGGTAAACGCAGCCACGACCCAGTCGATGTGAATGGCCTCGACCCGGCTGAGGTCCTGGCGGGTGTGCACCAGCCAACGCACCGCGCCATAGGCCAGCACCAGCCCGGCCGCCCCTCCGGCGGCAGAAAGCAGAAGGCTTTCCATCAATCGCTCGCGCAGCAGGCGCCAGCGGCCCCCGCCCATGGCAGCGCGAATAGCCAGCTCCTTGCGCCGGGCCGCGGCACGCGCCACCAGCAGATTGGCTACGTTGAGGCAGGCAATCAGCAACACGCAGCAGGTTGCCGCCAGCAGGACGTAGAGCGGGCGGGACAGATCGCCGACCATGCTTTCGAGTAGCGGCTGGATATTTGCGGCCGCGCTGATCAGCGGGTTATCGAGATGCTCGTCGTGGACGCGCCGGGTGATCACGGACAGGTCGGCAAGCCCTTGCTGCTGGCTCACGCCGGGCTTCAAACGCCCAAAGACCTGGAACACGTGGTTGCCCAGTTGCCCCATCCAGGTTGCAGGCTTGTCGTGGTAAACCGGCGTCCACAGTTGAATGGAGGTATCGGGGAAAGCAAACCACTCGGGCAGAATGCCAATCACGGTGTAGCTCTGCCCATTCAGGTGAATCGTCTGGTTCAGAATCGCCTTGTCGCCGCCGAATCGGCGCTGCCACAGGCTCCAACTCAGCAGAGCGGCGCCGTTGGCGGAGTGCTGGTCGTCGTCTGCGGTGAAGTTGCGGCCCAGAGCCGGCTGCACACCCAGCGTGGGCAGCAGATTCCAGGTGCAGCTTGCGCCGTGGAGCTTCTCGGGAAGCTGTCCTCCGGCTGCGGAGAGGTTGTATTCGTCCTGGCTCACCAGCGCCAGGCTGGTGAAGCTGCGGTTCTGCTTCTGCCACTCCGCAAACACCCCGCCGGCCACCGCGTTGAAGGCAAACTCGCCGTCGTTGCTGTGCTCGAACAGCGCCACCAACCGGTCGGGTTCGTTGAAGGGCAGAGGCTTCAAAAGGACGCTGTGGACCACGGTAAACAAGGCCACGTTTGCGCCAATGCCCAGAGCCATCACCAGGATGGCAATGGCGGTGAACCCCGGCGTCCGCAGCAAGGTGCGCATGCCGATGCGGATGTCGCGGAGCAGCAATTCGAGCCAGTTCCAGCTCCAGGTGGCGCGCGCCTGCTCGCGCAACAGGGCCGGGTTGCCGAAATCCCTGAGCGCCTTGCAGCGAGCCTCTTCGGGGCTCATGCCGGCGGCCACGTATTCGGCGGTCTGCTGTTCCAGGTGAAAGAGCATCTCTTCATCCAGCCGCTCGCCCGCTCTTGCGCGCCGCACAAGCATCTGCACCCGCATCCGTAACTTTGCCAGTCCCCGCATCGCTTCCTCCTTGCTCGAAAGCCCTGTTCCCCGATCCCTGTTCCCTGTCTTTTCACCCTTCGTTCATCACCAGGCCAATGGCTGCCGAGAGGCGATTCCAGTTGGCGGTTTCCTTGTCCAACTGCGCGCGGCCGTCGTCGGTGAGCGCGTAGAACTTGGCTTGGCGGCCGGTTTCGCTTTCGGCCCACTTGGCCTGGATCCAGCCCTGCTGCTCCAGGCGGTGGAGGGCGGGATAAAGCGAGCCCTGCTGCACCTGCAGGACCTCGCCCGAGATCTGTTGGATGCGCTTGGCGATGGCCCAGCCGTGCTTGTCACCCAGCGACACGGTCTTCAAGATCAGCAGATCGAGTGTGCCTTGCACGAGATCGTTTGGTTTGCCCATGCCTAGATTATCTACACAACTCGTTGTAGACCGTCAAGGTATCGTTGGAGTTTTTTTGAGGGATGCCGTTCCGTACCGCCGCCCCGAAGCTTTGTCATCCTGAGCCGCAGCGAAGGATCTGCGGTTGTTTCGGGCGATTCAACGGTAGGGCCGACGCAGCCCTGAATTGTCGGCTTGGAGAGAATCTGAAATGCCTCCAGACGCCGCGCGTGCTTTCAAATCTGGATCGTGTTTGGATAGCCGACAATGCTGTCGGAACGATTCTGGACCCTTGGGACGAATCAGGGAAACGAGACCAGTCATGGTGGCCCGCTTCCGGCCCGTTGAGGGCAGCGGTCTCCCAGGTGCCCAAAAGCGAGACACCTGGGGGCACCCAGGCTTTTGGCGTGTGACAGGATCCCAGGACCCGGCCCGCCCGCCGTGGGCTTCATCCTTTCCAAATTGGGAACGGTTCCGATTCCGAATTGGGAATTTAACGTTTTCCCGGCTTTTCATCTGCTTTCCCATGTTCGAGTCGTATGGTGAAAGAACCGTCGCAGTCCGCGGGAGACCTCTGCCTGCGCGAGAAAAACGAGGTACACCATGCCCGATAGCACCTTTCCGAAAGCTTCCCAAGCGGCATCGATCCAGGACCCCAAGACGGCCATGACTGCCGATGCCCTGGCAAAGTCTTTCCTTAAAAATCTGGTCTTTGTGCAGGGCCGGTCGATGGAACGGGCTACCGGCAACGATCGCTACATGGCGCTGGCGCATGCGGTGAGAGACCGTCTGGTGGAGCGCTGGATTTCGACGGTCAAGAACTACCAGGCGCAGGATGTGCGGGTGGTCTGCTATCTTTCGGCCGAGTTTCTGACCGGGCCGCACTTGGCCAACAACCTGATCAACCTGGGCATTTACGACGAGGCGGAGCAGGCCATGCGGCAACTGGGCCTGGACCTGAACACGCTGATCGAGCAGGAAGAAGAACCGGGCCTGGGCAACGGCGGATTGGGCCGTCTGGCGTCCTGCTTCATGGATTCGCTGGCTACGCTGGACGTGCCAGCCATCGGCTACGGCATTCGCTACGAGTACGGCATCTTCGACCAGCAAATTCGCGACGGCTGGCAGGTGGAGACTACCGACAAGTGGCTGCGCCTGGGCAATCCCTGGGCACTGGAACGGCCCGAAGACGCCTTTGAAGTGAAGATGGGCGGGCGCACGGAAAAGCGCACCGACGCCAACGGCCGCTTGCGGGTACTGTGGATTCCACAACGGACCATTCGCGGCGTGCCGCACGATACCCCGATTCTGGGCTACAAGACCAACACCGCCAACACCATGCGTCTGTGGTCGGCGCAGGCGGTGGAGAGCTTCGACTTCGGCACCTTCAACACCGGCGATTTTTTCGGCGCGGTGGCCGACAAGGTGGCTTCGGAGAACATCTCCAAGATTCTTTACCCTAACGACGACCGCTTTGAAGGCAAGCAGTTGCGGCTGGCGCAGCAGTTCTTCTTCGTCTCCTGCAGCTTGCAGCACATTTTGAAGATTCAGATATCGCGCACTCGCCCGCTGACCGAACTGCACCGCAACTTCGCCATCCAGATGAACGATACGCATCCCGCCATCTCGGTGGCCGAGTTGATGCGCCTGCTGATCGACGAGCATTCCATGGAATGGGAGACGGCCTGGCAGGTGACGCAGGCGACCCTCAGCTACACCAATCACACCCTGATGCCGGAGGCGCTGGAGCGCTGGCCGCGCGGGCTGTTCGGGCAGTTGCTGCCGCGCCATCTGGAGATTGTGGACGAGATCAACCGCCGCCATCTGGAGAATGTCCGGCTGAAGTTCCCCAACGACAGCGAGCGGGAACAGCGGCTGTCGCTGATCGACGAAAGCGGCGAGAAATACGTGCGCATGGCGCACCTGGCGTCGCTGGGCAGCCACGCCATCAACGGCGTGGCCGCGCTGCACACCGAGTTGCTGAAGACCAATGTGCTGAAGGACTTCTACGAGCTGACGCCGGAGAAGTTCTCCAACAAAACCAATGGTGTGACGCCCCGCCGCTGGATGGTTCTGGCCAATCCCGGATTGACGCAGTTGCTGACCGGGCGGCTGGGGGCGGGCTGGGTTCACGACCTGGAGAAGCTGCGCCGCCTTGAGCCGATGGCCAACGACACCGACCTGCACGGGGAATGGCGGCTGGTGAAAACCCTGAACAAGACGCAGCTCTCCGAATTCATTCACAACCGGCTGGGCATTGTGACCGACCCGTCGTCGATGTTCGATGTGCTGGTGAAGCGACTGCACGAGTACAAGCGCCAACATCTGCAAGTGCTGCACATCGTCACGCTGCTGAAGCGCATCCAGCGCGACCCCAGCGCCGACGTGGTTCCCCGCACCTTCATCTTCGGGGGCAAGGCCGCGCCCGGCTATCGCATGGCCAAGCTGATCATCAAGCTGATTCACTCCGTGGGCGAGGTGGTGAACGCCGATCCTCTTGTGAAGGACCGGCTGAAGGTCATCTTCCTGCCCGATTTCAGCGTGAAACTGGGCCAGCGGGTTTATCCCGCCGCCGATTTGAGCGAGCAGATCTCCCTGGCCGGCAAAGAGGCCTCGGGAACCGGCAACATGAAGTTCGCCATGAACGGCGCGCTGACCATCGGGACGCTGGACGGGGCGAATATCGAGATACGCGAAGAGGTGGGTGCGGAGAACTTCTTCCTCTTCGGCTTGACCACGCCGCAGGTGGAAGAGAGCAAGCAGCAGGGATACAATCCGCGGTCTTTCTACGACTCGAACGAGAACCTGCGCGAGGTGATCGACTCGCTTTCAAGCGGCGAGTTCTCGCACGGCGACAAGACGCTGTTCGCGCCGCTGGTGAATTCGCTGATGAACGGCGACGAGTACATGCTGCTGGCCGACTACCAGTCGTATATCGATTGTCAGGATCGGGTCAGCGAGGCCTACAAGGACCAGGAAGCCTGGACCAAGATGTCGATCCTCAACGTGGCGCGCATCGGCAAGTTTTCGTCCGACCGCTCGATCCGGGACTATTGCGCCGACATCTGGAAGACCTGGCCGGTCAAGATCCAGGTGTGAAAAAGGCAGGGAATAGGGAATAGGGAACAGGGAATAGGGAACAGGAGGGCGCCGTCGTTCCCTACCTATTCGGGCTGCAACTGCGAGACTTAGGCTGGATCATTTTACGATGTGTCGTAAAATGGTCCGGACTTTTTTACGATGCCGCCATCGTAAACCGGTCTGCCCATTGCATTCAGCTGCAGCGGCCGGCTGTGGACCCCTAGCAGCCTGTGGTAAAAGTCGAGTTTTGAAAGGGCACGACTTTGGTCGTGCCGCATGACGCTGAAAAGAAACGGTGGGCTTTAGCCCCTGAGGGACGCTTCTCCGGAAATTGGACTTTCGCCACAGGCCGCTAGCGCACCTTGCTCAGCCAACTGCCGTGAGTTAGCATGTTTCTTCGTTACGGTAGCTAGTGGTATGTCTCAAGCAGATCGTCGTTTATCGATCTTGAAGGGTACGGGCTTGAAGGGTACGGGCTTGAAGGGTACGGGCTTCAGCCCGTACGTAAGCCCCGCAAAATCAGGAGGGCTTTAGCCCCCGAGGGAATGCTGACCAACCCGTTCTGCCCATTTTGGGGCGCGAATAACGGATGCAATGACTGAGACACTCCTCTACCCAAAGCACTGTCATCCAGAGCCGCAGCGAAGGATCTGCGGCTCCTTTTTGGAGGCTTTCAAGGTGGCGTTACTTCGGGGTTGCCGACGATTCAGGAGTCATCGCGGAACGCAACTGACTTTCACTCGAGAAGTCGAGGAGCAGGGCTGGATCAGCGCGCCATAGCCAGCATCATAATAGATTGTTAGCTCGGAGTCGTTAGTCCATTTGATGTCAAATGGACTAACCGACTTCCAGCCTCCTGAATAGACGGTTTGGCTTCGAACGCCATGCGCCCAGTGCAAGGTGACAAAGGTGCCGCCTCCTGTAGCGCCGGTGTCCCAATTGTTCGTCCGTGCCGCTGTCCTGCCCGACGGGGAGCAGATTAGTGCTGAATGACTATCGCAGCTGCAGAGCGCAAGGTACGCCACGGTGGCGAAACTTCCCAACAAACTCACAAAGCCGCAAAGCAAAAGCCCAGCAATACGCAAAACCAGTGGTCGAATCTTTCCTGACTTGTTAAAGCCGTATATCGCAAGGGTCGTCACCAACAGTTCGGTGATGAATATTCCGACGGCCCTCCAGTCAATTGCGAGCATGCCTGATGATCTCACAAGAATGTGCAGGGCTGAAGGAAGCCAAATTCCTTTAGATAAAGCAGTTGTCGGTTAACCGGCAATTCGGAAGTTACCATTTCATCGACATTGATTCTCCGACGACCGAACGGCTGGAGGATCTGGCCGGAGGCATTTCGGGGAAGAGTTCGGACTTTTTGGGCAGACTCTGGGTTTCTTGGGCAGGTTTTAGAGTTTTTGGGCAGGAAGGCCTTTTTCTGCACTTGTTGGGCAAAGCCCTTCAGGGGTTATAGCCCCGTTTATTGTCTGGCACTTACGGCGCGACTGAAGTCGTGCCCTTTCAAGACATAGGCTTGGTCCCTTAGAGATATGCAGCCGGCGTTAGTTCGCTGGCCCAACGTCCACATGCGACCCATGCGCGGTGCGATAGTCTGGTCAAGTGAACGCAGCCCCATCTTCCCGCACCGGGTGAATCGCTTGATCGTCGAAATCCAGGCACTGACCAAAATCTATGAGGGCAAGCTCCGCGTGGTGGCCGTGGACGGCATCGACCTGGAGCTGAAGCAAGGCGAGATCTTCGGCCTGCTGGGCCCCAACGGCGCAGGCAAGACCACCACCATCAGCATCTGCACCACCCGCACCCTGCCCACGGCCGGCACGGTACGCATTGCCGGTGTGGATGTCGTGCAGCACCCGGCCCATGCCCGGCGGCATATCGGCGTGGTGCCGCAATTCAATACGCTGGACCGCTCGCTGACGGTATTTGAGAATCTGTTTTACCATTGCCGCTATTTCGGATTCAGCCACTCGAACGCCAAGGCACGGGCCACCGAGCTGCTGGCGCAATTCCTGCTGACCGAGCGCAAGGATGTGTATCCCGCACAGCTCTCGGGCGGGCTGGCGCAGCGGGTGCAAATTGCCCGGGCCATTGCCCACCGGCCCACCGTGCTGTTTCTCGACGAGCCTTCGGCGGGCCTCGATCCGCAAAGCCGCATGGCCATGTGGAAGGCCGTTGAGGGTCTCCGCAGCGAAGGGATTACGGTGCTGCTGACCACCCACTACATGGAGGAGGCCGATCAGCTCAGCGACCGGCTGGCCATCATCGATTACGGGCGGGTGCTGGCGCTGGGCTCGCCGGAAAAGCTGAAGTCCACCTTCGGCGCGCACACCATCTTCGACCTGAAGTTGAAGGCGCTCGAGGACCTCGAACCGGTCGTGGCGCAGTTGAAGGCGCGGCCCGACGTAACCAGTGCGGAGATCACCGCCCAGGGGCTGCGGGTGATTGGGGCCACCGCCGACGGCCTGCTGCCCGACCTGGTGCAAGCTTCGAGCCGCTTCGGCCTGCGCGACCTGAACATTACCGAGCCGAGCCTGGAGACAGTATTCATCCAGCTCACCGGGAGGGACTTGCGTGAATAGCTTTGCAGAGATCAGAGATCAGGGATCAGGGATCAGGGACGAAGGGACCGGCGGTACACAGGACAAGGCGATCTTCTTCAAGGCCTTCTTGGGGCTGTTTTTGCGCGATCTGCGCGTGCTGACGCGGGAATTGCTGCCGTTTGTGCTGCGCGTGGGCATGCAGCCGCTGCTGTTTCTGTTTGTGTTCACCTACATCCTGCCGCACATGGCGGGCAATGGCAATCCCATGGCGGCGGCCGGTGGAACCAATTTCGGAACCGTCTTGCTGCCCGGATTGATGGCTGTGGCCATCATGTTTACCGGCATCGCCGCGGTGGCGCTGCCGCTGTCGAGCGAGTTCGGCATCACCCGCGAGATCGACGACCGGGTGATGTGCCCGCTGCCCTTGTGGGCCGTGGCTCTGGAAAAGGTCTGCTTCAGCGCCATGCAGAGCATTCTGGGCGCGCTGCTGGTGATTCCGATGGCCTACTATGTCCCGGCCGTGCCGGTGCGTGCCGAGGTGCATAGCTGGTTGCTGCTGGCCCTGGTGATGGTGCTGGCGAGCCTGGTTTCCGGCGCCATGGGACTTGCGATTGGCTCCATGGTGAGCCCGCGCCAAATAGGACTCGTGTTTTCGATCATCCTGGTGCCCATCACGTTTTTGGGCTGTGTCTACTACCCGTGGGCGGGGCTGGGCAAGATGCCGTGGCTGCAGGTCGCGGTGTTGATCAATCCCATCGTCTACATGAGCGAGGGCCTGCGCGCCTCGGTCACCCCGGGGATTGCCCATATGCCCTGGTGGGCCATTCTGGTGGCGCTCGTGCTGTTCACCGCCGGGCTGGGCCGGCTGGGGTTGCGGGGATTTCTGAAGAGGGTGCAGTCGTAAGGGCTAGCTAGCAGGATTTGCGAGACCGTGGTTCTGTGTCGAGCGATCAGGCTTTGTCAAGCCCGGCGATTCTCAGGCAACTGCCAAGGTGCGGCGGCCAACGGACTCGGCTGCCGGCATCAGCTTGATCTCGATATCGTAGCCGAGCCGATTCAGGCACTCCATCAGCTTTCGTTCCGAGAGGTTTGATACATCGCCGCGAAGAAGTCCGGAGACCTTGGCCTGCGATATGCCCATTCGTCGGCCGGCCTGCTGTTGTGTCAGGCCCAGGCGCCGCACGGCGCATGTAATTTCGATGACGAGACCCGTCTTGATCTTGAGTTGTTCGGCGTTTGGGAGTCCAAGGTCGGCAAACACGTTCCCTGAGCTCTCTTCGACTTCGATTCCGTCAATGATTCGATTGGCCATCTCGTATCTCCTTTGCGAGCATCTCGGCTACCTTCAGACGAGCCCCGATGATATCCATATCCTTCTTGGGCGTGGCAATGCCGCTCTTGCTTTTCTTCTGAAAGCAGTGAAGGACAAATGCCGCTTCTTTGAACTTGACAGTGTAGACCGCTCTGTACGATCCGTCGGCATCTGTTTCGACCACCTCCAGCACCCCTGCGCCAGAGAAGCCTTTCATGACTTTGGCGGCCTCGTGCCGTTCGCCTTTTTGTGCGAAATACAAGGCTTGGCCAAAGAACTTCCGCACCGAGCGCGGGAGCGCCATTCGTTCCTTCGCGGGAGCGCCATTCGTTCCTTCTTGCTGCTCCCGATCCAGAAAAGCGGCCTTTCTGAGGTATGCACCAGACGACTATACCAGAACAGATATAGCGTTCGATGTCGGTGACTGTCAATACTCTTTGCGGGAGCATCCAACCTCCGTGGTTCAATTTGGCCTCGGGATGGGGCGGCCGGCATCCTGGCTTCCCTATTTCTTGAGATGAAGTCGATAGAATGGAAACAGAGATGGTGAAGATGCGGCTTTCTTTCAGAGAATTCTCGTTGCTCTTGGCTCCAGGCCTGCTGATTCTGGCCGGATGCGCCAATGGCGGCGTCATCGCATCGCCCTCCAACAGCACATTTTCCATCTCTCCAGGCACCGCAACCATCGACACCAACTGCACGAATTGCAACGCCACCAACGCCCACGGCGCATCGGTCGACCAGTTTACGGCCACGCTATCGGGCGGGGGCCCTGCCGAGGTGACCTGGACTGTCTCCGGGGGCGACCCCAACAGCGGGCCGGGCAGCATCACCGCCGGCGGTCAGTACACGCCGCCCAGCTATCTCACCACCGATCGCGTACAGGTGGCAGTGACGGCAACAATGAGCAGCGGCGCCACAGCCACTGCCGTTCTGGCCGTCCTGCCGGGATTTCTGCAGCCGCTGACGCCGGAAAATGCTGCTTTAGGCGCAAACGGCCAGATCGCGGTGACCGGTTATCTGGCCGAAGCGGGAGGGTCCGACAGCATCCAATTCGTTCTGGCGAACTCCGCCACCTCGACCAGCGGCGGTCTGGGCTCGCTGGGGGCGACGGTGTGCCAGCGCAACAGCCAGGCCTTCACGTACTGCACCGTGACCTACTCCGCACCGGCTGCGATCGCGGCCACCGCGGCGACGTACATTGTGGCCACTGCCGGCAGTTCCCCGGCCAAAACAGCGGTTGAGATTCTGCTCAACACCGCGGGCGTATCCAGCAACCCGGCCGGCCATCAGGGCCAGCTTGGCTCGCCGGTGGCGCTGGGCAGTTCGGGCGGCAACAACAACGACTACGACGTGACCGGGAACCAGATCGTGGATTGCTGCAGCGGTACGCTGGGCGCGCTGATTCAGGACTCCGCCAGCCACCAGTTTCTGCTCAGCAACAACCACGTGCTGGCGCGCAGCGACCATGCCAGCGTGGGCGACGCGATTATCCAGCCGGGCCTAATCGACAACAATTGCACCCCGATGGGCCAAGGGTCCGGCACCACGCCGGTGGGTTTGCTGACTGGCTGGCTGCCGCTGAGCGCCGCCGGCACCAACGCCGACGCGGCCATTGCCCAGGTGGAGGCAGGCGCGGTGAGCACTTCGGGGAACATTCTCGAATTTGGAACCAGGCAGGGCGACGGTACATTGAGCGCGGCGCCTCCCGGCACCAGCTCGACCGGCGGCAAGGGCGAGGCCGCTTCGCTGAATCTGACCGTGGCCAAGAGCGGCCGGACGACCGGATTAACTTGCGCCGGCGTTTCCGCCCTCAACCTCGACGTAACCGTGGACTACTACCTGGACTGCGCCGAAACCAAGCCGTATCTGACCAAGACCTATACCAACCAGATGGCCATCAGCGGCAATCAATTCACCGACGCGGGCGATTCCGGTTCTCTGGTGGTGGACGCCAACAACGCCGAGCCGGTGGGCTTGTTCTTTGCGGGCGGCACCGACATCTCCGGGGTCAGCCAGGGCGTTGCCAACCCAGCAACCGATGTGCTGACCGAGTTGGGTGCGCAGGTTGGCGGGAGCGCTCCCTACACCTTTGTGGGCGCCGCGGACCATGCCGTGAGTTGCCTGAACTATGGCAACAGCACGGTAGCAGCGGCCCAGGTTCGTGCGCTGACGGATGCGGAAAACGCCCGCGCCCAAAGCGCCCTTGCCCAGGCCCGCATGTTGGTGAATCCCTCGGCCGGCATTCTGGGTGTGGCCACCGGCAAAAGCAGCGACCGCCCCGGCGAGGGTGCTGTGATTGTTTACGTGGATGAAAACATGGCGGTAAATGTACCGGCCAGTGTGGAAGGCGTGCGCACCGTCATCGTCCCCACCAATGCCCGCGCGGTTGCCTTCGGCGCTGCGCCACAGACACCGCTCGAAGGCAATGTTGCCGGGCTTCCTGGCGCGGTTCTGAACGCGGCCGTCGGGGTCAAGCAGCAACAGGCCCGCAGCCTGATGGGGCAGTATCCGGCCTTCTTCGGCATTGGCGTGGGCCAGAGTCTGGACAACCCCAAAGAGGCCGCGCTGGTGATTTACGTCGACCGCAAGCACATCCCTGCTCAATTGCCTCTGACACTCAACGGTCTCCGCACCCGGTACGTGGTGATGGACCGCCTGCACGTTACCCGTTCCTACGCCGCGCCGATCGCGTCGAAGCGCCATTGCGTTCCGCATCCAGCTCCGAATCAAGCCTTCTCTTTCGATCACCTCAACTCGTTCAAGCTACAAAGCCTGCACCTGGACTGAGAAGCCCTCGCAAGGGACGCTGAGAATGCGCGCACAGGGTGCCCCAGGTCCCGCTTCTGGGACCTGGGAAAGCACTGGTGTGTAGAGCCGTGGCGTCTATCCTCGCACGTTTTTCGAGCGCGGGCCGACTGAAGGCGTTTGGCCGCTCCGCAGGAGCTCCAGGCCCTTCACGCCGAGATCCCACAGCAGTTGCAGCACAATCAAAGCCGTCAGAATCATCAAGGCCTTGTGCAGTCCCTGGTTGATGGCGTCCAAACTGCCCCCATAGCGCATCTGGTCAATCGCCGGATGGCGCAGCACCACCAGGACCCTTTCCCGCGCCATGGCCAGCACCAGCACCGGAACCAATCCAGCAGTCTTGAACACAACGTGATGGGTCAGTCCCTGGTTTTGCCATTCCCCGCGCATCAACTGCACGATGTTCCAGATCAGCCCCATCGCGTTGAGCCCTACTAGCCACCAGTAGGCGACCATCCAGACCGCCGCCAACTGGTAGGGCGAGGCGCTCAAATACCACGCGCCCGGGCCGAACATCAGGTAGGGAAATTCCGGAACCAGCAGAAACCAGATCAGGAAGAGGAAGCCGAACACCACTTCGGCGACGGCGTGCGCGTAACTGCGCCGTTTCTTGCCGGTTGCCAATTCCATCTCCAGCGGCGGCAAGGTGGCCGGTTGCCAGTCGGGCGTGGGCGGCACCATGCCCAGCTTTCTTGCCGTAGAACTCCGCTTTGCGAACTCGACAATGGCAAAGGCGAGCGTGACCCACGCGGCCAGGTTCATCACGATCACCGGCGCCCGCAACAAGGCAAGCGCCACGTCGGAAGCGTTCGCCAAGACCCCGGTCGCGAGCTGCACCGCGCACACAACGGAATAGGTGACCAGCGCCCAGAAGAAGACCACCTTCAAGGCGTAGACATAGGTGGGAAACAGCTTCGGCCCAATCAGGTAGCGCTGAGGCATATAGCGCGCGGCCATCTGGGCCGGTGAGCCAAGCTGCCGGAGCCAGCTCTCGGCTTCGAGGGGGGTGAGCGGGCGGCCGAGCGCGGCTTCTTTTTCTTCAAGCTGGGATTCCAGGTTGACCTTGAGTTCGGCCACGATGTCGTCCTGGCGGTTCCAGGGCAGACGCTTGCGTACGGCTTGCAGATAACGGTCGAGAAGTTCCATGGCGTCTTCCTTTGCTTACTACAGAATTTTGTCGATGGATGCGTTGATTTCCTGCCACTCCTTGAGCAACTGGCCGAAGATCGCGAGGCCGTCGTCGGAGAGGCGGTAGAACCGCTTGTTGCGCTTGTCTTCTTCGCGCCACTCGCTGGCCAGCAGTCCTTGGGTCTCCAGGCGGCGGAGCAGCGGGTAGAGGGTGCTTTCATCGATCTCCAGGCCGTGCTCGGCCAGGGCCTTGCGGAGCGTGTAGCCGTAGTGTTCCTGACGCAGCTGGGCCAAAACGGCCAGAGTCAGGCAGCCGCGACGAAGCTCGAGGCGAAGGTTTTCAAAGAGGTTTTCGGCGATGGTCATGCTGTGCCTCATACACTGTACTTCACATACTGTATTACACACAGTGTGTGGCGTCAAGTAGATTTTGGAGATTCTTTTGAGGCAAATGGGAAGGTCGTTTTTTGGGGACGGTTGGGTTTCCGGAGGTTGCAGGAAGAGGAGGGGCGGTTGTGAATGGAACTGCCGAGACGCCCGTCACACTTCCGCTGCGGGAACGGGCCCTTGAAGAAACCTTGTCATAAGGCGACTTCAGGATACCGAGCTTCCGTTGACGAATGCCTCGGGGATTTGGCGTGCATAGAGAATCGGAGGTTGACGGAGCCCTGGTTGAGTTTCGTGCTCTCCCAGGTGCCCAAAAGCGAGGCACCTGGGGCACCCAGTTTTAGTGGATGGGCTAACACCCCGGGACCCGGGCCACCCGCCGGGCATAGAGAATCGGAGGTTGACGGAGCCCTGGTTGAGGTTCGTGCTCTCCCAGGTGCCCAAAAGCGAGGCACCTGGGGCACCCAGTTTTAGTGGATGGGCTAACACCCCGGGACCCGGGCCACACGCCAGGCATAGAGAATCGGAGGTTGACGGAGCCCTGGTTGAGGTTCGTGCTCCCCCAGGTGCCCAAAAGCGAGGCACCTGGGGCACCCAGTTTTAGTGGATGGGCTAACACCCCGGGACCCGGCCCACCCGCCAGGTTCAGTCCTCCAGCCGCGAGCCTCCGTCGACGCGCCGTTCGAGTTCGCGCATGGCCTCGTAGATCTCGTCGAAGCTGTCGATGGCGAACAGCAGGGGCTGCATCTCGTCCACCTTGACCGGGGTGCGCAAGACATCGTCGAGCGCGAAGGGGCGAATGGCGCAGCCGCCGTTGAGCACGCTGGAGCACTCGCCGTTGGAGCTGATCAGGCCGCTGCCGTAGACCTTCACGCGTCCCCGCTGGCGAATCAGGCCGAACTCCACCGTGTACCAGAAGACCCGCCCCAACCGCTCCAGGATCCCCCAATCGTCGATGCGCACGCACAACTGCCCGTACTGCGCCAGGAAGTCGGCAAATACGGGGTGCGCGTGCATGGGCACGTGGCCGAAGACGTCGTGAAAGATGTCCGGCTCGGGCGTGTATTCCAGCGAATCTCGGCTGCGCAGCCAGGTGGTGGTGGGAAAGTGGCGGGCGGCCAGCATCTCGAAAAAGGCAGGGCCGGGCATGAAGCCGTTCACCGGCGTCGTGTTCCACCCGGTGAGGCGCTCCAGCTTGGCTGCGATGTGGGCGAGACGGGGCACCTGGTCGAAGGGCATGCGCAGGGCTTCGAAGCCGTCCAGATACTCCTGTGCCGCGTGCTGCTCGATCTGGGGCATACGGCGGCTCACCAGTTCGGCCCACACCGCGTGCTGCTCCAGGGTATATGCCCCGTAGTCCTGCTCGGCCAGGTAGGGCGCCGCCTTGGTCAACTCCAGCGCCGCGGCCCTCACAGGTTGCCTCGCAGCGCCTGTTCGCGCTCAATGGCCTCAAACAAGGCCTTGAAGTTGCCCTTGCCGAAGCTGCGGCTGCCCTTGCGCTGAATGATCTCGTAAAACAGCGTGGGACGGTCTTCGACCGGCCGGGTGAAGATCTGGAGCATGTATCCCTCGTCGTCGCGGTCCACCAGAATGCCGAGCCGTTCCAGTTGTTCGATGGGCTCGTCGATGCGTCCAATGCGCGCGGCCAGCTCGCTATAGTAGCTGTGCGGCACGGTCAGAAACTCCACGCCCTGTGCTTGAAGACGAGTGACGGTGTCCAGAATGTCGTCCGTGGCCAGCGCGATGTGCTGCACCCCGGGCCCTTGGTAGAAATCCAGATACTCCTCGACCTGGGACTTGCGGCGGCCTTCGGCCGGCTCGTTGATGGGAAACTTCACTCGCCCGTTGCCGTTGGCCATGACCTTGGACATCAGCGCCGAGTATTCGGTGGAAATGTCCTTGTCGTCGAAGTGCTGGTAGAGCTCAAAGCCCATCACCTTCCCGTAAAACTCCACCCACTGGTTCATGGCATGCCAGCCCACGTTGCCCACCATATGATCTACGTGCCTCAGGCCGGTGGGTCGGGCTACCGTGTCGGGTGGCAGGGCGCGAAAGCCGGGCAGAAACGCGCCGTGGTAGGCTCCGCGCTCCACAAAGGTGTGAATCGTGTCGCCATAGGCTGCGATGGAGGCGGTGGTGACGCGCCCGAACTCGTCGGCCGTGCTCACCGGCTCGGCCACCGAGCGAGCGCCGCGGGCGGTGGTTTCGAGCCAGGCCGCGCGAGCGTCTTCCACTTCGAGGGCGATGGCGCGAACGCCGTCGCCGTGCTGCGCCACATGTTCGGCGACGGGGCAGCCGGGCCGCAGCGCTGTGGTCAGCACAAAACGAATCTTGCCTTGCTCCACCATGTAGGAAGCGCGATCGCGCAGCCCGGTTTCCGGACCGGCATAGGCCACCAGGCTCATGCCAAAGGCGGTGCGGTAGTAGTAGGCCGCCTGGCGGGCGTTGCCCACGTAGAACTCCACGTGATCGGTGCCCTTCAGGGGCAGAAAGTCCTGCACGCTGTGGGCAGGGCTGGGCGCAAACGATGCCATTCGCTAAACCTCCGGCCGGCAAGCAGGGGCAGAAAGGCGGGGGAAGTCCCGGCCAGCCGACTCTGGAAGAGCATAGGACGGCGCATGGTGTGCTTTGAAGGGCAACTGAGCGGAATAGGAGGCCTTCGGGCTTAAGAAGCAGCGATTGATTGTTCGTTCCGCCTAAGGAGATTAGGCCGCCTCTTGCCTGGTGGGCTCCGCCTCCTTCCCCTAGCGGACTGGTGTCGCTCGCATTGCACAATTCTCCTTGAGATTATATGAATTTTGAATAATACTAAGTATGGGAGTAGCTACCACGATTCCAGCATTTGGGAAAAGGACATGGAACTTCTCATTGAAAGGGAGCTGAAGGTTGCCGACGAGGTGTGGATCGCCACGGCTCTTCTGCATCGAGAGGACTCCTCGCGAGCCGACTTCGCCGTGGAGGAGATCGTCGAGCGGGCGCGGAGGGAGAAGCTGTTCGAGACCCTGCGGCCGGGGATTTATACCCACGCCCAGATGCATTGCGTGGCCAATCGACCGCCGAATCCTGGACGCTATCGGATGCTTTTTGAGACGCGCCCAGGCCATCGCAGGCTCTATTGCGCAGGGGATCCCTTTGACCCCAGGCGCGAGGGTTCCAAAACGGCCCCCACCCCGTCGCAAATCCCTGCGAAATATCGTCCCCTGCTGCAATGGCAGTTGGAGTGGTGCAAGAGCCGGTCTGGAACTTTTTCGAGGTTTGCCGCGCTGCTGGCCCTTGAAGGCTCCGGCAAGGACCTCTGGGCGAATGAGAATGCCGATGAGTACATCGACCGGATGCGCGAGGAATGGGAATGAGCCGCGTTTTCTGGGATAGCAACCTGTTCATTTATCTCTTTGAGCAGCACCCGCTTTTCTCGGGCGAAGTGAAATCGCTTCTGGCCAGAATGGAGACGCGAGGCGACCAGCTTTTCACCTCCGCGCTTTCGGTCGGGGAGGTGCTGGCCAAGCCCTTCGAGTTAGGCGATATGGCCCGCTGCGCACAATACGAGAGTGCGATGCAGCAGGCCGCCGTGATTCTGCCGTTCGATCTTTCTGCTGCCCGTCAACTTGCCAAATTACGCGCACAGCGCGTGCTCCGGGTCCGTCCCCCAGACGCCATGCAATTGGCATGTGCGGGAACCGCGGGGATGGATCTATTCTTGACCAACGACACGCGGCTGCACCGTATGCAGGTGGATGGAATTCAATTCATCACCTCGGTCGCGCGTGCTCCGCTGTAGCTCCTCCCGGATCCGCCCAAATACTAGGCCGCCAACACCCGGCCGCGGCACTCGCCGAGCGAGACCAGCGGGAAACCTTCGCGGCGGCAAAAACCCCGCAAAATCACTTCGTCGCCGTCTTCGAGAGCCTTGCGGGTTTCGCCGTTGGGCAGTTGGACGGGCTTGGCTCCGCCTCGGGTCAACTCAAGCAAACAGCCCGCCGCATCGTCCTCAGGGCCGGAGACTGTGCCGGTGGCCAGCAGATCGCCGGGCAGCAGATTGCAGCCGTTGCCCGCATGATGGGCGATCAACTGCGCCGGCGTCCAATACAGATCGCGGAGGTTGGCTCGGCTCAGCCTGTGTGCCGGTTGGCCGGCGGCGCGCATCGCAGGGGTCAGCAGCCACGCTTCCACGGTAATATCGATAGCGCCGGTTTGCTGATCGGCCGCGCTCCACAGGTAGTTGAGCGGGGCCGGGTCATCCGCAGGACGGGCTCCGGCGGGCGCGCGAAACGGCGCCAGAGCCTCAATGGGCACGACCCAAGGGGAGACGCTGGTGGCGAAGCTTTTGGCCAGGAACGGCCCCAGCGGCTGGTATTCCCAGCTCTGCATGTCCCGCGCCGACCAGTCGTTGACCAGCGACAGGCCAAAGATCCGCTCCCCGGCCCGATCAATCGAGATAGGCGTGCCCAGCGGGTTTTCTCCGGCGATGTAGATGCCGATTTCCAATTCGTAATCCAGAAAGCCGGTGGGCAGGAAGGCCGGGATGCCGCCGGCGGACGGCCGGATCTGCCCCCTCGGCCTCCGCACCGCGGTCCCACCGACTACCAGCGAGGAGGCCCGCCCGTGGTAGCCGATGGGCACGAATTTGTAGTTGGGCAGCAGCGGCTGCTCGGGACGGAAGAGCTTGCCCACGTTGGTGGCGTGGTGAACGGAGGCGTAGAAATCGGTGTAATTGGCGGAGACGACGGGCTTCAAGAGGGTAACTTCGCTGACCGGCGCGAGCGCGGCCCCGACAGCGTCCCGGGTGGCCCGATCGGCATCGGCAGCCAGCAACTCCGTGAGCCGGCTGCGAAGCGCCGAGCGGCTTGCCTGGTCGCAGGCCATAAGAGAGTTCAGGGTCTGTGGAATGCAGGCAGCCTGGATTTCCGGGGGAAGAGCTTCGAGCAGGCCGCCGCCAGCACAATGGCGCAAGTCCAGCACCGCGTCGCCTATCCCGACACCAATGCGCGCGCGGCCCTCCGGTCCGGCAAAGACGCAGTAGGGCAGGCTTTGCAGCGGGAAGCCGGAGGCGGGGTCGTTGGCGGAGGGAATCCAACTGGTGCGGCTCCACTCGGCTTGGCAAAGAGGGTTGGTCAAATGCGTCTCCCGATTGAAGGTGCTTGGCCGGTTCCCTTTCAATGAGGATGAGCAGTGGAGGTCCCGGATACAAAAAGCAGCGAGTTAGCCTCCGCTTCGCGGAGATAGCAGGTTAGCGAGTTAGCGGGACGCGGATCGCTGTTCACCGACCACCGTTCCCTGCCTTCCGAAAGTTCTTCTTCAGCCCTTGCCAGCATTCGTAGTACTCATGCTGCAGGATCTTCCCTTCCAGCGCGAAGCGCGTAGTCCGCACCGGCAGCCGCGTCTCGAACATGAAGGCCAGCGTGCCGTCGACATACTGGGGTTTGAGATCGGCGCGGCCGGCTCGCTCATAAGTCTCCGCATCCGGCCCGTGGCCCGACATGCAATTGTGCAGGCTGGCGCCGCCGGGCAAAAAGCCCTCGGCCTTGGCGTCGTATTGGCCCCGGATCAGCCCCATGAACTCGTTCATCCGGTTGCGGTGGAACCATGGTGGGCGGAAAGTGTGCTCGGCCACCATCCAGCGCGGTGGAAAGATCGCAAAGTCCACATTGGCGGTACCCGGCAACCCGGAAGGCGCCGTCAGCACGGTAAAGATGGAGGGATCGGGGTGGTCGAAGCTCACCGTGTTGATGCAGTTGAAGCGGGCCATATCGTACTTCACGGGCGCATAGTTGCCGTGCCAGGCCACCACGTCGAGCGGCGAGTGGTCGATGGGCGCGCGCCACAGCCGGCCCAGGAACTTGGCAATCACTTCAAACGAGCCTTCGCGGTCTTCGTAAGCGGCCACAGGCGCCAGAAAGTCGCGCGCGTTGGCCAAGCCGTTGGCGCCGATAGGCCCCAGTTCCGGCAACTGAAAGGCCTGCCCGTAGTTCTCGCAGATGTATCCTCGAGCCGCGCTATCGGACAGCTCGACCCGAAATTTGATGCCGCGCGGTATCAGCAGCAGCTCGCCCGGCGCGGCATCGAGAATGCCCAGTTCCGTGCTGAACGTCAGACGGCCCTCCTGGGGCAGAATCAGCATCTCGCCGTCGGCGTTATAGAAGAAGCGGTCGACCATGGGCGCATTGGCCGCGTAAAGGTGAATGCCCACGCCGTCCTGCGTTGCCGGATCGCCGTTGCCGCCAAGGGTCACCAGGCCGTCGACAAAATCCGTGGCTTCCGAAGGCATGGGAAGAGGGTTCCAGCGCATCTGGTTGGGCGGGGTGGGCGCTTCGTTGAAGGGCCCGCTGCGCAGCAAAGGCGCACCCGCGAACTCGCAATAGGGCTCGTGCATCACCGAGGGCCGGACACGGTAACTCCAGGTGCGGCGGTTGAGGGCGCGCGGCGCGGTAAAGGCGGTGCCGCTGAGCTGCTCGGTATAGAGGCCCAGAGGCGCCTGTTGCGGGGCGTTTTGGCCCTGCGGCAGTGCCCCGGCTTCGGCCTCGGTGGCGAACTCGTTCCCAAACCCGCTTTGGTAGCTTAACTGCTCTTTGTCTTGAGCCATGGGGAAGCTCCTTGAGACTCCGATGCCGCGGAGTATCGCATCCGTTGCGGCAAGCTGACAATTCGATTCCCTAGCCAACCTTTCCGTTTACATGTAGGTTCTTAGGAAAGAGTGTCATCGAGCCTTGCAATCGAAGGGACAGATCAGTGACCACCAGCCGTTACAGCCGTCGACCCGACCCTCCCGAACTGGACCGCATCGACTGGAAGATCATAGAGGAACTGCAACAGGATGCGCGTCTTTCCTGGGCCGAACTGGGCCGCCGCGCGGGGCTCAGCACCCCGGCGGTTTCAGAACGCGTCCACCGGCTTGAGAACCTGGGCGTCATTCGCGGCTTTCATGCCGACATCGGCCTCGAGCGGCTGGGCCTGCCCATCCAGATCTTCGTGCGCGTTTCCATGGCCGGTCCGGAATCGCTGGTGCGCACCTTTCAGCAACAGGTCAAGGTCTGGGACGAAGTCATCGAGTGCCACCGGGTGACCGGCTCGGACTCCTTCATCGTCAAGGCCCGCGTGGTCGACGTCGAGCACCTGGAACGTTTTCTTGACAAGCTGGGCCACTACGGGTCAACCTCAACCGCGACCGTGTTATCGTCGCCGGTGCTGAAAAGAACCATTACCGAGAAGATCGTCGAGAACTTTCAGAATGGCAAGTGAGCGGGGAATGTAGCTTCTCCAGGAGCCGCACCCATGACCGACCCCCAACTCCACACCGGGCTCAACAAGCTCTATCCCGACGCACTGGCCGCCTTGCAGGGAATTGTGCGCGACGACATGCTGCTGGCTATCGGCGGATTCGGCCTGTGCGGCATCCCCGAGGCGCTGATTCTGGCCCTGCGCGATACCGGCGTGCGCGGGCTAACCATTGCCAGCAACAATGCCGGAGTCGACGACTGGGGCCTGGGACTGCTGCTTGAAACCCGGCAAGTGAAAAAGATGATCTCCAGCTACGTAGGCGAGAACAACGAATTCGAGCGCCAGTTCCTGGCCGGCGAGTTGGAAGTAGAGTTTTGTCCCCAGGGCACTCTGGCCGAACGCATGAGGGCCGGCGGCGCGGGCATTCCCGGCTTCTATACCCGCACCGGCGTGGGCACCCTGGTGGCCGAGGGCAAGGAGCACAAGGATTTCGACGGCGCGACTTACATCCTGGAGCGCGGCATCCAGGCGAATCTGTCCCTTGTTAAAGCCTGGAAGGGCGATATCCATGGCAACCTGATTTACCGCCGCACCGCGCGCAACTTCAACCCCAACGCCGCCACCTGCGGCAGAATCACCGTGGCGGAGGTGGAGATCGTGGTGCCGCCGGGCGAGTTGGACCCCGACGAGATCCACACTCCAGGCATTTTTGTGCATCGCATCGTACACAACCCCAATCCCGAAAAGCGCATAGAAAAAGTCACCACCCGCAAGGAGTAGAACCCAAGGAGTAGCCCCATGGCCTGGACCCGTCACCAGATGGCCGCGCGCGCCGCCCAGGAGCTCAAAGACGGCTTCTATGTGAATCTCGGCATCGGGATCCCCACTCTGGTGGCCAATCACATTCCGCACGGCGTCACGGTCACGTTGCAGTCGGAAAACGGACTGTTGGGGATGGGGCCTTTTCCGCTCGAATCGGAGGTGGATGCGGACCTGATCAACGCAGGCAAGCAGACGGTCACGTTTCTACCTGGCGCCTCGATCTTTTCCAGCGCCGACTCCTTTGCCATGATCCGGGGCGGCCACATCGATCTGGCCATCCTGGGCGCCATGCAGGTTTCTGAGCACGGCGATCTGGCCAACTGGATGATTCCCGGCAAGCGGGTAAAAGGCATGGGCGGGGCGATGGACCTGGTTTCTGGCGTGCAGCGAGTCATTGTGGTGATGGAGCATACGGCACAGGACGGCCTCCCGAAGCTGCTGCGCGCCTGCACCCTGCCCCTCACTGGGAGAGGGGTGGTGAAGCGGATCGTCACCGACCTGTGCGTGCTCGACGTGACCCCGGCCGGCTTCCAGTTGATGGAGCTGGCCCCCGGGGTGACGCGGCTCCAGGTTGAGCAGGCGACGGATGCGACGGTTCACCCGGAGTAATCCGTGCCGTAATTGGTGCGGCCCGAGTGGATCAGGCCTCAATTTCCCGGCTCTGGTCCGATTTTCCGTGCTCGGCGCGTGCCGCCCGCTTTGAGCGTTGCTTCTTCCTTTCACGTCTATCCGTTACCGAGCCAGGAAGCCAAAGCTGGTAGGCTGAAAGTTGAGAAAAGCCGTTCAGTGAGACAGATTTCCCTCACCCGGCGACCGGAGCTATGGCAGAGTTCGTCATCAAATTGGCAGATGAACGGGGACGCGTGCAGGAGCAGACGCAGACGGCGGCCAGCGCCGAGGAACTGCGTACGCGCTTCGTCCATGCCGGCTACCACGTCTTCAGCATCAAGGCCCGCAGCAGCTTTTCGCTGATGTCGCGGCGCAAGGTCAAGCTGGAGCCGTTTCTCATCTTCAACCAGCAATTCCTGACGCTGATCCGGGCGGGGCTGCCGATTCTGGGCTCGTTGCAGATGCTGGCCAAGAACCAGAAGAATCCTCATTTTGCCGGGCAGTTGGAAGACGTGGCCGGCCGGGTGAAGACCGGCGATCCGCTTTCGGCGGCATTCGAGGCGCAGCACGGGTTCCCCATCATGTTCACCACCACCCTGCTGGCCGGGGAACGCTCCGGCAATCTTCAGGAGGTGCTGGAACGTTATGTCACCTTCCAGCGCATGACGTTGACCTTCCGCAAGAAGCTGATTACCTCGCTCATCTACCCTTGCGTGCTGATGGTGCTGGTGACAGCGCTGGTGATCTTCATGTTTGCCTATGTAGTGCCGCAGTTTGCCACGCTCTACGACCAGATTGGCTCGAACCTGCCCGCCATGACGACTTATCTGCTGGGTTTCAGCAGGTGGCTGAACAGCAATATGCTGTGGATTCTGCTGATTATCGTGATCGTCGCGGCCGGGCTCTACCGCTTCGGGACCACCGAAAAGGGCCGCGACACCATCGACGGCATCCGCATCCGGCTGCCGCTGTTTGGCAAGATCTGGCTCAAGTATCAGGTAGCGCTGTTTGCCCGCACCCTGGCCACGCTGCTTACGGGCGGCTTGTCGCTGGTGCCGTCGCTCGAGACAGCGGCCCGTTCCATCTCGTCGCGCAGGGTTTCGCGGGCGGTGTTCGAGTCCATTTCGACAGTGCGCGAGGGCAAGGGACTGGCCGATTCGCTGAGCAATACCGGGGTGTTTCCCGATCTGGCCGCGGAGATGATCACGGTGGGCGAGCAGACCGGCGCCCTGCCGCAGATGCTGAACTCGGTGGCGGAGTTCTTCGAGGAAGACGTCAACACGGCGCTGACCGCTTCGCTGGCGCTGATTGAGCCGGCCATTCTGATCGTCATGGGCGTGGTGGTGGTCTTTATTCTCATCTCGCTCTACCTGCCCATTTTCAGCATGGGCCAAAGCAGCACAGGGAGCTAAAAGATGGCCGATGCAACCACAATTCCGCTTCCCGCGGTTCCCCTGAACGGGCAGGACGACCGCAGCCAGGCCGAAGCCCTGGCGCGGCGCTATCATGCGGAGTTTGTCGATCTCAAGAACTTCAAAATTCAGCACGAGCTTCTGCGCACGGTGCCGGTGGAACTGATGTTCCGCTATAACTTTGTGCCCATCGAGCAGAAACTGGACACGCTGGTGATCGCCGTCAGCGACCCCTCGCGGCTGATGATCCTGGACGAAATTGCCGGCCTTCTGGGCCATCGCATCGTGACCCGCGTGGCGACCCTGGCGCAGATCACCGACCTGCTGAAGAAGACCGAGCAATCGCAGCGCGTGCTGGACGAAGCCAGCGAAGGCCTCACCTTCGACGTGCTCACCGGCGAAGAGAATGCCGACGAAAACATCTCCATCGAGAAGCTCACCAGCGAAGAAGACATCAGCCCCATCATCCGGCTGGTGGATACGACGATCTTCACCGCTCTCGAGCGCCGCGCATCCGACATTCATATCGAGACCAACGACGATTCGGTGGTGGTGAAGTACCGCATCGACGGCGTGCTGCAGATGGCCATGGCGCCCATTGCGCGCGAGCATCACTCGACGATTCTGGGCCGCATCAAGATCATGAGCGAGCTGGACATTGCCGAGCGGCGCGTTCCCCAGGACGGCCGCTTCCGGGTGCGGTACAAGACCAGGCTGATCGACTTCCGCGTGTCCATCATGCCCACCGTGCACGGAGAGAACGCCGTGCTTCGCGTGCTCGACAAGGAGTCGATGAGCGAGAAGTTTCACAATCTCACTCTCGACGTGGTGGGCTTTGCCGAGGAGGATCTGCGTCGCTTCCGCCGCTATATCCGCGAGCCCTACGGCATGGTGCTGGTGACGGGTCCGACCGGCTCGGGCAAGACGACCACGCTCTATGCCGCGCTCAACGAAATCAAGAGCGACGAAGACAAGATCATCACCATCGAGGACCCGGTCGAGTACCAGATTCGCGGCATCACGCAGATTCCGGTGAACGAGAAAAAGGGTCTTACTTTTGCGCGCGGCTTGCGGTCGATTCTGCGTCACGATCCGGACAAGATCCTGGTGGGCGAAATCCGCGATCAGGAGACGGCGCAGATCGCGATCAACTCCGCGCTGACCGGGCATCTTGTGTTCACTACCGTCCACGCCAATAACGTGGTCGACGTGCTGGGGCGCTTTTTGAACATGGGCGTCGAGGCCTATAACTTTGTGTCGGCGCTGAACTGCATTCTGGCGCAGCGGCTGGTGCGCACCATCTGCGAACACTGCGCGCAGACCGTCTACTACGACGACAAAGTGCTGCTGGCCAGCGCCATGAATCCGGACGAGTGGCAGGGCTTCGGGTTCCGCGAGGGCGCGGGCTGCCTGGAGTGCGGCGGCACGGGCTATCGCGGCCGCACGGCCATTCACGAACTGCTGGATTTGACCGACCCGATTCGCGAAATCATCCTGGAAAAGAAGCCTACCTCCGAGATCCGCAAACTGGCCCGCAAAGAGGGCATGAGTTTTCTGCGCGAGTCGGCCCTGGAGCGAGTGCGGCGCGGGCTGACGACGCTGAAGGAGATCAACAAGGTGACGTTCATCGAGGCGTCGAGATAGGGATAAGGGACTGAGGGACTAGGGAAAAGGAACTAGGAACAGGGAACCGGAAACCGGAAATCAAGAGGCCGGAAAAGCGCTTGTGTTAAGCCGGCAGTGTGAAAGGCACGACTTCAGTCGTGCCGATAAGGCCAAAAAACGAGAGGGGCTTTAGCCCCTGAGGGAATGCTGGAAAGAACATGAAATCGATTCTCAACACGGCGATGCTGCAAAAGACCGGCAACCCGCTCGGAGGCCGCCCTCCGGCGGCGATCGAGATTACGCCGGAAGGGGTTCTGGCGGCAGCGCTGCCGGGGCCGGGGCAGGCGCCGGTCTACGCCTTCGAGCCATTGCCACCGGGCTTCATTCTGCCCGGCATCGGCGAGCCGAATGTGCGCGCCCCTGAGGCCGTAGCCACCGCCATTCGCTCGGCGCTGGGTCAGGTTTCGCCGCGCACGCGCGCGGTCACGGTCATCGTTCCCGACACCGTGGTCCGGGTGTTTGTGCTGGACTTCGATTCCCTTCCCTCCAAGGCAGCCGAAGCCTACCCGGTGCTGCGCTTCCGCCTGCGCAAAATGGTGCCGTTCGAGGTGGAGCACGCCGGGCTCAGCTACCAGATATTGACCCAGAAGAAAGACGAGTGCCGGGTGCTGGCCGCGGTGATGCCGGCCGCGATCCTGGCCGAGTACGAGGCTCTGGTCCGCGCAGCAGGTTATGAGCCGGGAGCGATGCTGCCCTCCAGCCTGGCCGCATTGGAGGCAATCGACTCCATGGAGGCGGTGCTGCTGGCCAACATGAATTCGTTCGCACTCACTACCGCGGTCACCAACGGGCAAGACCTGCTGCTTTATCGCACCCTCGATCTGCCCGAAGACCCTGACCAGCGGCTGGCCGAGTTGCAGCGCGGCATCGCCGTGGCGGCAGCCTATTTTGAAGACCGCCTGGGGGCGCCTCCTACCAGCATCTACTACTCCGGCAGCTATTCGACCAAGGTCTTCACCAGTCTGATGGGCAATCGGGAGCTGAACGTGGTCGATCTGGTGCCGCGGCCTGAAGTCGGCGCGGCTACATCCCTTGGCGAAACCAGCATTGCCGCCGTTGCCGGCGCACTTGTGGGGGCCCGATAGATGCGGATTACCCTGAATCTCGCCACCCGCCCATTCGCCGACCTGGGGCCGGCCATGAAGCGCTTGCGCATCGCCATGGCGGTGCTGGCGCTGGTGGCCATCTGCCTGGGGCTCGGCCTGCGCGCCTTCCACCAGAAGGCCGAACAGGCGCGCGCCCGCGACCACTCCCTGGATGGCCAGATTGCCGCCATCGGGCAGGAACGGCGCAGCTACGAGAACCTGATGCACCAGCCGGATAACGCCCAGTTGCTGGCCCAGGTGGGCGTGCTCAACCGCCTCTTCGACGAGAAGACCTTCAGTTGGACCCTGGCGATGGAGGACCTGGAAACCGTGCTTCCCGGCGGAGTGCAGGTTTCGACCCTGGAGCCGGTGCGGGCCAAGGACGGCCACATCACGCTGCATCTGCGCGTGGTCGGGCCGCGCGACAAGGCCATTGACCTGGTGCGAAACCTGGAGCATTCGCGGCGCTTTCTGCTGCCGCGCATCGTGGGCGAAAACGCCGAAACCACCGGGAGCGGCGCCAATGAGCGCCTGGAGCCGGTGAGCGCATCGAACCGCGTGAACTTCGACCTGCTGGCCGAGTACAACCCGGCCCCGCCTTCGGAGCGAAAGCATGACCGCAAGCCGAACGCGGGCATTGAGAATGCGGGGGGCTCCCAGGCAAACCCGGCGCACCTCGCCCATCCGGTGCGCAGCCCCGTGGTTCGCTTGCCGCAACCGAGTCAGGCAGGCCGTTCTCCGTATACGGGACGGCCCGTGAATGCCCGTCCCAACTCCATGAACCCGGCGCAAGGAGGCCCCCGGTGAGCAAGCGCGAGACCTTGAACTGGAGAGAGCGGCTGGCCTCTCCGCTGACCTGGCATTATGCCGGAGCCGCCGTGCTGCTGGTGCTGGTCGTCGGGCTGGCCATTCGCCTGGGGCTGGATTGGGCTGCAACCAACGGCCACTCCAGCGACGCCCTGGCCGGCAAGCAAGTTGAACTCAAGGCCCTGGATCTGGAGACCGCCCCGCTGCGCGGCCTGGACAAGCGCGTGGAAGACTCGCGCGACCAGATGCGGGAGTTCTACCACAAGCGCATCTCGCCCAACTACTCCTCGATCGCCACGCGGGTAGGCGAACTGCAGGTCAAGTCGGGGGTGCGGCTTTCGCGCGTTCAATACACGCAGGGGTTGCCCGGCGCCGATCTGACGGAGATCTCAATGGACGCCGGCATCAGCGGCGGCTACCCGCAGATCATGCATTTCGTCAACGACCTGGAGCGCGACCAAACCTTCTTTGTGATCCGGGCCATGGCCTTGACCGGCCAGCAAAGCGGGCTGGTGAATCTGCGCCTGCGCGTTTCCACCTGGCTGCGCCCGGCCGACGCCGCGGCCAGCGGGTTGCCGCCGACCCCAGACCTTGACCAGGCCGCGCCTGCAGCCGCCAGCGGCAAGGAGGGCGAGTAACCATGGCCATCCCTCTGGGCACTGAAAACAAGAAACAAGTTTACTGGGCTGCCGGATTGATGGCGGTAGTTCTGTTGGGCGGCGGCTATGAGCTCTACAGCTACCTGGGAGGTCCGTCCGCGCCTCCGCCGCCTCCCGTGGCAACCCGCGCCGCGCCGCCTGTTGCCGCCGGAAAACCCGCGGGCAGCCCGCAAATCGCGGCCGGGCAGAACGCCACAGGTCCGGACGCCCAGAAATTGGGCTCCGGGAATCTGGACCCTACGCTGCACTTCGACAAGCTGGCCCAAACCGAGGACGTAGAATATGCCGGCACGGGCAGAAACATCTTTTCGGCCGAATCGGCTCCTCCGGTGATCGAACGGGCCCTGGCGCCCGCGCGGCCCGGCAATGCACAAGCGGCGGTGTTTGTGCCCCAGGGACCGCCCCCCCGGCCGCAGCCGCCGTCGATCGATTTGAAGTACTTTGGCTACACCCAGACCAAGGACAAGTCGCTGCAGGCATTTTTTGTGCACGGAGACGACATTTTCATGGCCAAGAGCGGTGAGATTGTGGATCACCGTTACAAGGTAGGTTCGATCATGCCGGGCAGCGTGCAAGTAACCGACCTGGGCTACAACAACACCCAGACCCTGCCGTTGACGGTGAATTGAGAAAAACAGCTTCTAGCTTTTGACACCGACAACGGCACAAAAAAGCTAGGAGCTAGAAGCTAGGAGCCAGGAACTAGCAGTGTGTCTCACTCATCGGGTCAGTTTCAATTGACCAAAGGACGGGGCGGATTTGAAAGGGAATTCCCTCGGGGGCTAAAGCCCCGCTGATTCTGCGGGTCTTATGTACGGGCTGAAGCCCGTACCCTTCAAGACCGATCAACAACGATCTGCTTGAGACAGACCACTAGCAGTCTGCGCATGCCATGACCAACGCTTCTCCAAATCGCTGCCGAAAGAAGCCTTCCGAAGAAGGCTACATCCTGATTGCGGTCATGTTCATGCTGGCCATGCTGGTGATCGCCATGTCGGTGGCGGTGCCGGTGGTGCGCAAGGAGATTCAGCGGGATCGCGAGTTGGAGACCATGCGCCGCGGCAAGCAATACGTGCGCGCGGTCAAGATGTACTACAAGAAATTCAACGCCTATCCGCCGAACGTGGACGCGCTGGTGAAGACGAACGAGATTCGCTTTCTGCGCAAGAAATACATCGATCCAACCACGGGCAAGGAAGAGTGGAAGCTGATTCACTTTGGCCAGAACAAGACCCAGACCATGGGTTTCTTCGGGCAGCCCATTGGAGGCTCGACCGCTGCCGGCACCGGGCCCATGGGTGGCGGCAGCGGGCTGACCGGCTCGGGGATCGGCACAACACCGGCCGGCGGCGGGTCGACCGATACGGGAACCGGCGGCGACGCGGGCGCCGGGACCTCAGGCGCGGTTGGTACGGCTGGCGGTGCCGCGGGTACCGATTCCGGCACTGGCTCTAGCACTGGGTTGACCGGCCAGACCTTTGGCGGCGGGGGAATTATCGGCGTCTCGCCCGGCAGCCCCAAGCAGTCGATCCTGGTCTACAAAAAGAAGAATCACTACAACGAGTGGGAGTTTTTCTACGATCCCCAGGCCGACCAGATGATGCAAGGCGGGAACCTCGGGACTGGCATGCCGAATGGAAACCTGGGCGGCATCGGGACGGGCGGAACTGGCACAGGTGGGACAGGGACTGGCGGCAGTGCCGGCGGCGGTGGAACCGGCGGGTCGAGTCCGACCGGAGGCACGACCACAACGCCGTAATGCTCTTCTTTTTTGTGGGCTGTTGTCCAATGCTGTCAGGTTGAGGTTTGAGGTCATGAGTACCTCCGGCAGTGCTTGTTGACCTCTGGAATTGCAGACGCCGATCAACGGCCGCCCGGGTCCCGTTAGTGGGCGGTTAGACTGATTGCAGGACGCCGATGAAAGACTCGATCCAAGTATCCAAAGAGAATTACCTGAAAGCCATCCTGGAGGCCGAAGCAGAGGGCCATCAGGTGATTTCGGCCATGCTTGCGCACTGGCTCGAGGTCTCGGCCCCTGCGGTCACCATGGCCCTGAAACGCCTCAAGCGCGATGGCTTCGTGGAGGTCGGTGCCAACGGCATCGTGCGCCTCACCGAGACGGGCCGGGCCACAGCCTACCGCACCGCCCTGCGGCACCACCTGATTGAGCGCATGTTGAGCGAGATCTTCGGCATGGAATGGCACGAGATCCACGAAGAGGCAGAGCGGTTGGAGCATGTGGTCTCCGACGCCTTCGAGGCCAAACTGAAAGAGAAGCTCGGCGATGGCGCCTGCCCGCATGGCAACTCGGTGCTGCCCAAGAGCCCGGCGGAACGCAAACTGCGCGGCGAGTTGCCGCTCTCTGAAGCCCTGGAAGGCCACAGCTATGTGGTCACCAGCCTGCAGGAGCGCGACCCCAAGCTGCTGCTGTTTCTGCATCGTGCCGGCGTCGGTCCCCACCAGCACCTCAAGGTCACAAGCCAGAACTACGACCAGACCGTTTCCATTGAGTTGCCTGCGCTGAACTGCGTGTTGGGAAGGCCAGCCGCCGAAGCGGTTTGGCTGCGGCCGGAGTCAGTCTGACGAGGATTTGAATGGTAGGTCGGGGCTTCAGCCCTGACATAGAGGCAACGAATCCAAAGGGGCTTCACAGGCTGCGGAAAAACTCTTCGGGAAGGCTCGGTGCGTCAGGGCACGACTTCAGTCGTGCCGATAAGGCCCACAGAATGAGTGGGCTTTAGCCCTCGAGGGATGCTTTTCAGAACTTCTGGGTCAAAACAAGGGTTTTTCCGCAGCCTGTTCAACCCCTGAGACAAGCTTTTCGGGCACACTGCCCCGATATCTCCCATTCCTCCGCAGCCAGCAGCTATTGCGAGACCGCTTTCGGACTCGTTGAATAGCCTCCTTTCTTTTTTCCCGCATCCCATTCAGGGAAAGCTCTTGAGGCGAATAGTGACTAGTAATGCAATATAAGAAGAAACCTTAACCATGATTAACTAGCTGTGGCATACTGGTTTCTATGAGCACAACGGTCGAACCCCCTCTGCCCGTCATCCCCGGCCTGCTGCCGGGCCCCGAGCACCAGGTTCCTTCGCTGCCGGAGGTGCACGCTACCGTCCGCCTCTCCCGTTCGCCCCACTATTGGCGGCGTCTGCTGGGCTTTCTAGGGCCGGGCTTCCTCATCTCCGTCGGCTACATGGACCCTGGCAATTGGGCCACGGATATTGCCGGCGGCTCGCAGTTCGGTTACACCCTGTTGTCGGTCATCATGATCTCCAATCTGATGGCTATTCTGCTGCAGAGCCTGAGCCTCAAGTTGGGCATCGCCACCGAGCGCGACTTGGCCCAGCTTTGCCACCAGAGCTACGGTCCGCGCATTAGCTACGCTCTGTGGATCTTTGCCGAGATCGCCATCGCTGCCTGCGATCTGGCTGAAGTCATCGGCTCGGCCATTGCGCTGGAACTGCTGTTCCACATCCCGCTCTTCTGGGGCGTGTTGATTACCGGCTTGGACGTGCTCCTGATCCTGCTGCTGCAACGCTGGGGCTTCCGCTATGTGGAGGCGCTGGTCATGGCGCTCATCGGCACCATCTCCGGGCTTTTCCTGATCCAGGTGCTCATGTCGCACCCCGACCACTGGCTGGCGCTGCACAGCCTGTTCATGCCCTCGCGGGCCATCGTCACCAACCCCGAGATGCTCTACATCGCTATCGGCATCCTCGGCGCCACCGTCATGCCCCACAATCTCTACCTCCACTCCTCCATCGTGCAAAGCCGCAAGTACGAGCGCACATCGGCGGGCAAGCGCGAGGCCATCCAAATGGCCAACATCGATTCGGCCCTGGCGCTTACGGTCGCGCTTTTTGTGAACGCAGCCATCCTGATTGTGGCCGCCGCGGTCTTCCATCGCAGCGGCCACTACGATGTAGCCGCCATCCAGGACGCCTACAAGTTGCTCAGCCCTCTGGTGGGTGCGGCAGGGGCCAGCACGCTGTTTGCGGTGGCTCTGTTAGCATCGGGCCAGAACTCCTCGATTACCGGCACCTTGGCCGGACAGGTGGTGATGGAAGGCTTCATCCACCTGAAAGTGTCGCCGTGGCTGCGCCGCATGATTACCCGCTCGCTGGCCATCGTCCCCACCATTATTGTGGTGGCCGTGACCGGCGAACAGGGCACAGAAAAACTCTTGATCCTGAGCCAGGTAATTCTCTCCCTGCAGTTGAGTTTTGCGGTGGTCCCGCTGGTGCTGTTCACCGGCAACAAAAAGATCATGGGCGAGTTTGTGAACCGCCGCTGGCTGCAAGCTCTGAGCTGGTTTGTGGCCGTGCTCATAGCCGGCCTGAATGGCTGGCTGCTGGTGCTGATGGCGCGGTAGCGGCTCGCAAAGACCGAGCCACAAGGAAAAGAAAAAAGGCGGCCGGGCCGGATCGCCTGGCGGCGCGTTGCCTGTGGTGGCGCTGAAACAGGCAGACGGCTGAAGTTCCTCCCCGGCAACTTCACGCTCCCGGCACCCGGCTATCGTGGAAATTTGCAGTTGCCGCTTGGAGGTAACATATACCCGGCCGGTTCAATGTGCATCTAACATCGAGCAATGAATTTGGGTATCGTCATGTTCGGCAGAACCCCCATCTTAACGGTATTTCAGCACGGTACTTCAGCCTCGGGACTATAGGAAATCTTAGACGGCTCTTACAACCAATAAAAACTACTCGACTTCTAATAGGACAGCCTTGAGATGGAAATGCCTCAGGCGACTTGAACTGGGGCGCCCTCCTCTGTCTCAAGCACCTCCCCATGCTTTGAATAACTTCCTCAATGGAGTGAAGGTATGCCTATCGGAAATGAAACTTCCACAAGAATCGAGATACTGCGCTTCCCACTTATTGTCGGAGTCGTGTTCGGTCACGACTATCCAAGATCGATGAGCATGGCCCAGGGCCAGATAGGCGTTGCTCATAATGGCGCTTGGGTAGGTTTCATAAGAATCTTCATCTCTCAGACTATCGCGTGGGTCACTGTTCCCCTTTTCTTCTTGATCTCCGGCTATCTGATCTTTGGGGGTGGGTGGTCATGGAAGAAATACCTCGACAAGGTTGACAGACGAGTCAATACGCTGTTGGTGCCTCTTCTCTTTTGGACTTCTTTTATGCTCCTTGCTTATGCCTCGGCCCAGAGCATTCCGGCATTGAGTGGATACTTCTCTTACGGCGCGTGGCCGCCAATCCGCTCCTTTACTTTGCTCGATTTCCTGAACGCATTTTTTGGAATCTCCGTACCGTATCCGTTCTTGTACCAGTTCTGGTTCATTCGAGATTTGATGGCCCTTGTCGTGTTGTCTCCGGCAATTCATTTTCTTGTCGTAAGAAGAACGGCACTTCCATTTTTGCTTCTCATGTTCTTATTGTGGTTTTGCACAACATGGCCTGCTTTCCCAACAAGCGTTGAGGCAACCTTCTTCTTTGCTCTCGGATCGTACCTCTCGCTCCAGAGAATCGACGTGAATTATTTCGAGTCGTTCGGCCGATGGACGACCATTGCAACAAGTGTCGCTTTTGTGGCCTTTGCCATTGTGAATGCAGTTCTCCAGGACAACAATCCATATATTCAAAAACTGATGATCGTCTTTGGAATTCCCAGCGTTTGGTGGGGTTCTGGGTTGGCGGCCAAAAATTGCAAATTAAGGTCATCGCTCATCGAATTGGGCGGCGCAAGCTTCTTTGTATTCGCGGCACACGAACCGCTCATGAAAATCACCCGAAAGGTGCTGTACAGCGTGTTCTTGCCGACGAGCGACTTTGCGGTGCTGGCTCTCTACTTCTTGCTCCCGATATGCTTGATTGGCTTTCTGGTTGCAACTCATCGGTATCTTGAGAAGACAACGCCATCGTTTCTGGGATTCATCACCGGAGACGCTTACCGGCCTACCAAGCCATTGCCATCAGGCGTTGCCGGCAGCCAAAGTGCCTGACGCGCAAGGCGGCATCGCTGTCCCTGAACGCGTTGGCCACGCAGCGGAATTGGGAGGCCGCTTTCCGATTGAGGCCGCCCGGGTTTCCGAAGTTGACCTGGGGATTCAAATCCGCGAGGGATCGCGAGAGCCCAATTCCAAACACCTGGTTGAGCTCGCCGTTGGGATAGCTGGCGGGCAGCGACCCATACTGGATGTTGCTGTTCTCTCCCGACTCGTCCGAGCCAGGAGTCGCCACCGGTTTTTGCTTTCCGTTACCGGCAATCGCAGCCGCTGCGTGGAGGGTTCCCGGCGCCGCCTGCCTGGTCTACCATAGCTTCCATGCACGTTCTCTCTGCTGCCGAGATGCAGGCTTGCGACCGGGTAACCTCGGAACGGTTCGAAATCCCGTCGATTGACCTGATGCGCGCTGCTGCTGCGGCTGTGGTGGCTGTGGCTCAGGAGCAGTTTCCCCAGGCGCGGCGCGTGACCGTCCTCTGCGGCCGTGGCAACAACGGCGGTGACGGCTTGATGGTGGCTCGGCTGCTCGCTGCGGCAGGCCTGGACGTGACCACCATTCTGCTCGGTTCTCCCGAGGGCTTGAAGGGCGATGCGGCCCAGGCTTGGCGGGAACTGCACACGGCGCCGTTGCACGGGGCAGTTCATGTGGTGGAAACTGCCGAAGACCTGGCGACGATAAACGGCGCGCTCGATGCCGATCTGCTGCTGGATGCCGTCGTGGGTACAGGGTTCAAGCCGCCGCTGCGGGGGCTGGCGCTGGCCGCGCTTGAATGGACATCCAACGCCAAATCGTCCATTCTCGCCATCGATTTGCCTTCAGGCTGGGGCGCGGACAATACCGGGGCAACCGCTGCTGGGCCGGTATTTTCTGCCGATGCGGTGGTGACTTTTACCGCGCCCAAGCCGGCGCATGTGTTTGGGCATTTAACGCGGCGATGGGACCAGCCGGTGGTGGTGGCGCCGATTGGGTCTCCTGCGCAGGCCATGGTCTCGGAACTGGGGTTGCACTGGGCCGGATCGGCCATCGATCTGGTGCAGGCGCCGCGTGGCGTCGGGGCCAACAAGGGAAGTTTCGGTCATGTGCTGGTCGTGGGTGGCACGTTTGGCGCCGCCGGCGGCAAGGCGGGTGCGCCGGCCATGACGGCCTTGGCGGCGATGCGCTCCGGGGCGGGCCTGGTCACCGCGGCCGTACCCTTTCCGGCAATGGCCGTGGTGGCGGCCATTGCGCCCGAATTCATGACCTGGGGCCTGATATCGAGCCCGGCTGGTACCATCTCCGCGGAAAATCTTGCATCCGAAACAGTAACGGCGCTATTGGCGGGCAAGACCGTGCTGGCCATTGGTCCCGGGCTGGGCCAGGCCCCGGAGACAGCCCAGTTCTTGCTAGGCTTGTTGAAGGCAGTCCAGATACCGATTGTGCTCGATGCCGATGCACTCAATATTCTGGCCGCAGCCCCGATGGAGCTTGCCAGGTTGGCGAAAGGCAGGACCGTCGTGTTGACCCCGCATCCGGGAGAGATGGCAAGGTTGGCAGGGTTGACCGTGGCCCAGGTGCAGGCTGACCGGCTGGGCGTGGCGCGCGGGTTTGCGCAGAAGTGCGGGGTTACGTTGGTACTGAAAGGGGCACGAACGCTGATTGCTCACCCCGACGGGCAGGTTGCGGTCAACACCACCGGCAACCCGGGCATGGCCAAGGGCGGCAGCGGCGACCTGCTGACGGGCTTGATAGCAGGGCTTTTGGCGCAGTTTCCGCAGCAAGCAGAGCAGGCGGTGGAGGCGGCCGTTTATCTCCATGGGCTGGCAGCGGACCTGGCGGTGGGTGCGGGCGACGAGCATACCTTTCTGCCTACCGACAGTCTTCAACAACTTTCCCGGGCATTTCGCTTCCGCCCGGGCGGGTCGAACCGGTATGTTTGGTTGCAGGGGCACTGCGTGCGGCAGCGAACGCATGCAGGCATCGCGTGAAGCGGGGATTGCATCGAGCGGCCCCAATGAGGATCGAGAATGAGCAACGCCGCAGCACCCACTGAAGGACGGATTCACGAGTTCACCACGCAGAGTGGCGCCGACACCATCGAGGTGGGACGCAAACTGGCGCGGCTGCTGAAACCGCCGCAATTCCTGCTGCTGCGCGGCGACCTGGGTACCGGCAAGACAACACTGGTGAAGGGCATTGCCGAGGCGTTGGACGCGGCCGAGGCCGATGAGGTCACCAGCCCCACCTTCACTCTGGTGCACGAGTACGACGGCACCCAGAACGGTAAACCCGTGAAGCTGTTCCATCTGGACGTGTATCGTCTGGAAGGCGAGCGGCAACTGGAGACGCTGGGCCTCGACGAACTGGCCACGCCCGATGCTCTGGTCCTGGTGGAGTGGGGCGAGAAGTTCAAGAGCCTCAAGAAGCGGGCCACCGGCGAAATCGCCATCACTTCCGCAGGCGGCGACGCCCGCAAGATCACCGTGACGCTGAAAGACTAGGCACCTGCGGTGCGGCCAACTCGGCTGGCGCCGAAAAGCGCGCGTGCGCTGTGTCGGCCCGCATCTCTTGCCCGTCGCCAAACCATGGTAGCGCTGCCCTCCCGGCCGGCTGTGCTGAGGGCCTCCTGGCCCTCTGAGATCTATGCGAGGGCAAGGGAATCCGCCCGGGCTGGCCGTTCTCCACATCGAGCCGCTAGAATGTTGCGCATGGACACCATCCAATTTAATCTTCCGCAAAGCCGGATTCCCGAGGCTTGGTACAACATCCTTGCCGATTTGCCCCAGCCTATGGCGCCGGCTCTTCATCCCGGTACCCATCAACCCATCGGACCGGACGACCTGGCTCCGCTGTTTCCGATGAGCCTGATCCTGCAAGAAGTCAGCACGGAGCGGGAGATTGAGATCCCCGGCCCGGTGCGCCAACTCTACGCGCAATATCGGCCCTCGCCGCTCTACCGCGCGCGCAGGCTCGAGAAGGCGCTCGATACCCCGGCCAAAATCTATTACAAGTACGAAGGCGTAAGCCCCGCCGGCTCGCACAAGCTCAATACCGCCATCCCCCAGGCCTACTACAACAAGATGGAAGGCACCACCCACCTGGTCACGGAGACCGGCGCGGGCCAATGGGGCTCGGCCTTGTCCATGGCCTGCGCCATGTTCGGCCTGGACTGCAAGGTCTTCATGGTCAAGGTGAGCTATAACCAGAAGCCCTACCGCCGCGCCCTGATCGAAGCATTCGGCGCTCGCGTCACCGCCAGCCCCAGCACCGAAACGGCGTGTGGCCGTGCGATTCTTGAAACGCATCCCGACTCCAACGGATCTCTCGGCATCGCAATCTCCGAGGCCGTCGAAATGGCCGCCAAAGACCCGCACACCAAGTACGCATTGGGCAGCGTATTGAACCATGTGCTTCTCCATCAGACCGTGATTGGCCTGGAAACCATCGAGCAGATGGCGCTGGCCGAAGACGAACCGGATGTGGTGATCGCCTGTGCCGGCGGCGGATCGAACTTTGCCGGCCTCGCCATGCCCTATGTCGGCCGCAACCTCAAGGGCCAGAACCACGCGCGCATTATCGCCGTCGAACCGGCCGCCTGCCCCACG